>Ga0335081_10008969_pt1 | contig 16059 bp, 10 predicted proteins | sample Lox_Sample_35_FD_206713 | JGI IMG/M metagenome (GOLD analysis project Ga0335081, IMG submission 206713) | Soil microbial communities from Loxahatchee National Wildlife Refuge, Florida, United States - Lox_Sample_3.5 | ecosystem: Environmental > Terrestrial > Soil > Wetlands | place: USA... | reverse complement strand
ATTCTACCTCCGCCGGCGCGGGAGCGGGAGCTTGAAACCGGAATGTCCGCAATCCGTCCCACAAGTAGACGCCCCTCGCGCGGCGTGGCGCTCCACATGGACTGAAGGTGCTGCTTTGCCAGCCGCCCGGAATTGCCGCGCGGGGGGCCGTCCGCATCTTGCCGTGACGCATGCACTTGTGCGCGCGGCGTGCACCCCTTCCAGCGAACCGGCTGATCCGTGAAGGCCAGGCCGGGCATGCCCGGCCACTACCCGGAGAGGCGCGCGCCACGGTCTCCTGACGCTCGGTTCTACGAGCTATCCTATCCGTTGCAGAGGTCTCATGCTTCGTCGCGCTTTCGGAATTGTCGTCATCATCACCGTGCTTGTCATCCCGGCCCTCGCGCAAACCAGGCTGCTGCGCTTTCCGGACCTGCACGGCAACCAGATCGTCTTCACCTACGGCGGCGACCTGTGGCTGGCGTCCACGGCAGGCGGCGCGGCCACGCGCCTCACGGCGCATCCGGGGCTGGAGCTGTTCGCCAAGTTCTCTCCCGACGGCAAGTGGATCGCCTTCACCGGCCAGTACGATGGCGACGAGCAGGTCTATGTGATGCCGGCAAGCGGCGGCGAACCGCGCCAGTTGACCTGGTACCCGGCCCGCGGACCCATGGCGCCGCGCTGGGGCTACGATAACCAGGTCTACGGCTGGACCAACGACGGCAAGCGCATCATCTTCCGTTCGCTGCGCGACGGCTGGTTCAACGGATCCAGCCGGCTGTACACCGTTTCCATGGACGGCGGGCCCTCCGAGCCGCTCCCCATGCCGAATTCCGGAGCGGGGTCGTTTTCCCCGGCCGGAAACAAGATGGTCTACTCGCCGCAGGCCCGCGATTTCCGCACCGAGAAGCGCTACGCCGGCGGCACGGCCAACCAACTGTACATCTTCGACGTGGAGACCCACGAAGCCAAGAAGATCAGCGAGGGCGAACGCGCCAGCCGCGACCCCATGTGGATGGGCCACGCCATCTACTACGATTCCGACCGCGACGGCCATTTCAACCTGTATGCCTACGACGTTGCCAGCGGCAAGACCGCGCAGCTCACCGCCAACAAGACCTATGACCTCCGCTGGCCCGGCTCCGACCGCGAATCGCGCATCATTTACGAGCTGAACGGCGAGTTGCAGATCTACGACGTGAAAACGCGAAAAATCGCGCCGGTTTCGATCACCGTGCCCAGCGACGGCCTGGCGCGCCGGCCCAGCCGTGTGGACGCCGGCAACCTCATCGAGCAGTTCGCCCTAAGCCCCAAGGGCGAGCGCGCGCTATTTGCGGCGCGCGGCGATATTTTCAGCGTTCCCATCGAGAAAGGGCCGGTCCGCAACCTGACCAACAGTTCCGGCGCGCACGACAAGTGGCCCGCCTGGTCGCCGGACGGATCGCAGATCGCCTACATTTCCGACCAGAGCGGCGAAGAGGAAATCTGGGTGGTTCCGCAGGACGGCTCCGGTCCGGCCGAGCGGCTCACCGAGGGCGGCAAGGCCTTCCGCTACCGCCCGGATTGGTCGCCCGACGGGAAGAGCATGGCCTTCTCCGACAAGGACGGCAGGCTGTTCGTGCTAACCGTAGCCGGCCACAAGCTGCGGGAGATTGCCCACGACACCAGGGGCGGAATCCAGGATTACACCTGGTCGCCGCGCAGCAATTTCCTGGCGTTCAGCATGACCGCGAGGAACGGATTCAGTTCCATCTACGTCGCCGGCCCGGACGGCCGGTTGCACCACCTCACCAGCGAGTACTTCCACTCGCGCGAGCCGGTGTGGGACCCCGACGGGAACTACCTGTACTTCCTCGGCGACCACGAATTCGCGCCGCTGATCTCCAACCGCGATTTCGACTTCGCCGCCTCGCGCGAAACCGGGATCTACGCCATGGCCCTGCGCCGGGACGTAAAGCATCCCTTCCCGCCGGAAAGCGACGAAGCGGCCATTGTGAAGGACCAGCCCAAAACGGAGGCGGCCAAAAAGGACGACACGCCCAAAGAACTGGCGATTGATTTCGACGGCATCGAGCAGCGCGTGGCGCGCGTTCCGTTGGATGCCGCCAATTACAGAAACCTTGCGGCCAGGAGCGGGTACCTGATCTATGCGGTGGACCCTTCGCCATACTACGGGCGCGATGGGGAGTTCAAGAGCTCCGTCCATATCTACTCGCTGAAGGACCGCAAGGATACCAGCCTGGGGGAGGACATTACGGGTCACGTCCTGTCCCGCGACGGTTCCAAGCTGATGATCCGCCAGACGTCAGGCTACTCCCTCATGGACGCCACGCCCACCGGCGCTGCCGGCAAGAAAACCGTCTCCACCACGGGGCTGTTTGCCGACCGGGTTCCCAGCGAAGAATGGACCCAGATCTTCAACGAGGTCTGGCGGCGCTATCGCGATTTCTTCTACGTGCCCAACATGCACGGCTACGATTGGGAAGCGCTGCGCAAACAGTATGAGCCCCTGCTGCGGCAAGTGGCCCACCGCACGGACCTGACTTACGTCATCAGCGAGATGATATCCGAGCTGACCGTACAGCACGCCTACATCGTGGGCGGCGACTACCAGATTCCGCCTCGCCCGCGCGTGGCGCTGCCCGGGGCGCGCTTCGAGCTCGATAAGAATTCCAATCGTTTCCGGATTTCCAAAATCTTCGCCGGCCAGAACGAGGAGGAGATCTACCGCTCCCCGCTGACCGAGATCGGCGTGGAGGTCAAGACCGGCGATTACGTGCTGGCCATCAACGGGCACGAGCTCACCGGCCAGGACGACCCCTACCGCCTTCTGTGCAATGCCGCCGACAGTCCGGTGCAGTGGAAGGTGAGCGCCACGCCATCGGGGGAGGGCGCGCGCATCATCTCGTACCGGCCCATCACGGATGAAAGCAAGCTGGTGTATCTGGACTGGGTGGCCGGGAATCGCCGCCGGGTGGACGAAATGACCGGCGGCCGGGTGGGCTACCTGCACGTCCCCGATATGGGCGCCGACGGCATCCGCGAGTTCATCAAGTGGTATTACGCCCTGATGCGCAAGGACGGCCTGATCATCGACGACCGCGCCAACGGCGGCGGCAACGTCTCGCGCATGCTGATCGAACGGCTGAGCAGGCGCGTTCTGGGCGCGCAGATCGGCCGCACCGTCGATGAGCCGGCCCTGTATCCGGAATCGTTTGTGGGGCCGATGGTGACGCTGCTGGACGGCAATTCGGCGTCCGACGGCGATATCTTCCCGGCCATGTTCCGCGAGGCCGGGCTGGGACCGCTGATCGGCAAGCGCAGTTGGGGCGGCGTGGTGGGCATCGACGACCATGGCCAGCTCATCGATGGCGGCCACGTCAACGTGCCCGAGTTCGGGTTTACCAACGCGAAAGGCGAGTGGATCATCGAAGGCCATGGCGTGGACCCGGATATCGAGGTGGACAACGATCCGGCCTCGGTGATTCAGGGCCGGGATCCGCAACTGGAACGCGCCGTGGCGGAAGTGATGAAGAAGCTGAAGGAGAATCCGCCCAGGCTGCCCTCGCGGCCGGCGGACCCGGTCAAGGTGAAGTAGAGCCAGCGTTACGAGATGTGGCCCGAGATTCGCCCGGCGCTGGTGGCTTGAGGCTCGGGTGCGCTAGCGCTAGCTGGCGTAGTAACCGTCGCGCGCCTGCACGATGAGGCCCTTCTGTTTGGTGGTGACCTGGATGTGGCGATAGCCTCCCGCGGCGTCGGTGCGGTCGGGAGTGTAGCCGATGCTGTACTGGTTGCGGAGGTCCTCTTCGAGGGCCGCGAAGACTTTGTCGATGGGTTGTTTCTTGGTGACCTCGAAGAAACGTCCGCCGGTCTGTTTGGAGATCTGCTGCAAGACCTTTGTTCCGTCGGGCCGGTTCCCCATGCCGCCCCACCGGCCAGAGCCGAAGCCGTAGGCCTCGTCGTCGGAGAACAGGATGGAGTAGGCCAGGGTGTCGGCGCGCTGCGCCGATTCGACGCCTTCCTCGAGCGACAGCTTGCTGCCGGTGTCCACGCCGTCCGAGAGGATGATAACCGCCTTGCGGCCGTGCTGTTTGCGCATCAGCTCGTCGGAAGCCAGGTAAACGGCGTCGTACAGGTCGGTGCCGCCGCGCCCGCCACGTCCGCCGCCCCCGCCGCGGCCACTGCGCCGGCTGCCGGGGTAGCCGCCGCCGGGATAACCGCCGCCGGGATACTGGCCGGCATTGTTCGACCGCCGTCCCTGCCCCACTTGCAACTCGGTGAGGGCCTTCTCGAGCTTCTGGCGGGAAGAGGTGAGGTCCTGGAGCAGTTCCACCTCGAAATCGAAGTGAATCACGAAGGCCTGGTCTTTGTCTTCGCGCAGCACCTGTTCGAGGAAGCGGTAGCTGGCCCGCCGCTCGGCTTCCAGGACGTTGCGCTGGCTGCCGCTGGTATCGATGAGCAGGCCCAGGGTCAGGGGCAAGTCGCTCTCCCGGGAGAAGTAGCGGATGGTCTGCGGATGGCCGTCTTCGGACACCACGAAATCGTCCCGGGTGAGGTCCTTGACGATCTGCCCCTGCTTGTCGCGAACGGTGGCCAACAGGTTCACCACCTTGACATCGGTGGAGAAATTGGGATTCGGCTGGCCTGTGGGGTTTTGCTGCGCCCGCAGCCAGCGGCCCGCCGGGAGCAGGGAGAACGCCGCCAGCAGGGTACGGCGCGACAGTTTCTCTTGATTCCCCATTTTGTACAGTAAGATGCGCGCCGGAGGCGACTGGTTACCGGAAACCACAGTGTCTTCCGGCCTGCACGGAAGGGGCGCGTCCCGGCGATGGAAACAGGCCGTTTGCGAAATGGCGTGCTGCCTGCACGCGGACCGTCGGCAGGTGCCGATATGTTCGCATCCCCGAAACGTTCCGCGCTGCTCTCCGGCCTGCTCCACGCCGCGGCCATCGCGTTGGTCCTGGCCGTTACCGGCGTCCAACCGCCGCTGCCCGTCCCGCCGCATATCAAGCTGGTGGAGCCGCTCGACCTGGCCCCCTACCGGCCGCACATGGCGGCTCCGACCGAGGGCGGAGGCGGCGGGGGAAAGCACGCGCTGACGCGGGCCAGCCTGGGGGACCTCTCCAAGCGCGCCCTGCGGCAATTCACACCGCCCACGGTGGTGACCGTGAACGACCACCCGAAGCTCGCCATGGAGGCCGCCATCGTTGCCAACCCCAATATCGAGCTTCCGGCGTTCAACATCGGGGTGTTGGGCGACCCGCATGGCATCCCCGGCCCGCCGTCGGACGGCCGCGGGACCGGCGGAGGGATCGGCGACGGCAAGGGTCACGGAGTCGGTGAGGGGGATGGCGATGGCGCCGGTCCGGGTCCCGGCGGCACGGGCATCACGGGCGGGGGCGGTATGGAGGGTGTGGTCACCCCGCCCGAGGTGCTCTGGAAAATTGAGCCCGAGTACACCGAAGACGCCCGCCGCGCCAAAATTCAAGGGACGGTGGTGCTGCGCATCGAAATCGACCCGCGCGGGCAGGTCGGGAACGTCAGCGTGCGGCAGACGCTGGGGCTGGGACTCGACGAGCGCGCCATCGACGCCGTGCGGAGCTGGAAATTCCGTCCGGCGCGCCGCGACGGCAAACCGATCGCGGCCGCGGCGTTTGTGGAGGTGAATTTCCGGTTGCTGTGAAGGTCCGACGATCGGTCAGGGCGGGCGGACGGGCCAGGCGCTGCATGCCGGCGTGGACCTCCTGGTGGGCGCGGCGGGCGCCCGGGCGGTGTCCCGGCTGAGCGGGAACACCTCCGTGGTATTCTGAAAATCACGGTAGAGGTGCGGCGGTCAGGAGTAGCCGGGCCGGGGTTCCGATGGCCTCGAAGGCTCGCGCGAAAGGGGCCGCGGACGCGTCCACGTGCCGTTTTCTTTCCTTCGCCTCCCCCTTTGGACGCTTATGGACGTTTTCGAACTCACGCGGGCGCTGGTCGATATCGAATCGATCACCAACAACGAAGAACGCGCGGGCAACTGTCTGTACCTCTACCTGGCCTCGCTGGCGGAACGCTTCGGCGGGCGCGTGGAGCGCATCGAGGTGGAGCCGCGGCGCTTCAACGTGTTCGCGCAATGGGGCGAGCGCCTGGCGGTCACGCTCTCGACCCACATGGATACGGTGCCGCCGTTCTTCGCTTCGCGCGAGGATCCGGACCACATCTGGGGACGCGGAGCGTGCGATGCCAAGGGCATCATCGCCGCCATGATCAAGGCCGCCGAGGGACTGCTGGAAGGCGGCGTGCGCAATTTCGGACTGCTCTTCGTGGTGGGTGAGGAACGCAACAGCGCGGGGGCGTACAAAGCCGCCGGGACGCCGCGCGGGTCGCGCTTCCTGATCAACGGCGAGCCCACCGGGAACCGGCTGGCGCTGGGGTCGAAGGGCTCGCTGCGCTACGAACTGGTGGCCACGGGCAAGATGGCCCATTCGGCGTATCCGGAGCTGGGCGATTCGGCCATCCACAAACTGGTGGACGCGCTGGCCGAGGTCCGCCGCATGCCGCTGCCGGTGGACGGGCTGCTGGGGCCCAGCACGCTGAATATCGGGACGCTCTCCGGAGGTCGCGCGCCCAACGTCATCGCCGACGAGGCGCGCGCCGATGTCATGATCCGGCTGGTGGGCGAGTCCGCCGGGATCAAGGAGGCGCTGGCAAAGGCCGTCGAGGGGCGCGCGGAGCTGCGCGAGGTGATCGAGATCCCCGCCCTGCGGTTGAATTCCATGAGCGGCATGAAAACCACGGTGGTGGCCTTCACCACCGATATTCCGTCGTTCGGCGGCCAGTGGGGCGAACCGTTTTTGATCGGCCCCGGGTCGATCCATGTGGCGCACACGCTGGAGGAGCGGGTGTCCAAGCGGGAGTTGGCGGAGGCGGTGGGAATCTATCAGAGAATGGTAAAGCACTTATGCAAACGCGCATCGAAGTAGGCATCCTGGGCGCCACCGGAATGGTGGGGCAGAATTTCATCAAGTTCCTGCAAGGCCATCCCTGGTTCGATCTGAAGTGGCTGGGCGCCAGCGACCGCTCGGCGGGCAAGCGCTACCGCGGCGCCATGACCTGGAACCTGGCCGGCGCCGTGCCGGAGACGGTGGCGGACCTCACGGTGGACGACTGCAAGCCCGGCAACGCGCCGCGGCTGCTTTTTTCGGCGATGGATGCATCGGTGGCCACCGAGATCGAGCGCGCTTTCGCCCAGGCGGGGCACGTGGTGGTCTCCAATTCGCGCAACCATCGCATGGAGCCAGACGTGCCGCTGCTGGTGCCGGAGATCAATCCCGACCACTTGAAGCTGGTGCCGGGACAACAGCGCGCGCGCGGCTGGCAGGGGCAGATCGTAACCAACCCGAACTGCTCGACGGTCGTGCTGACGATGGCGCTGGGGCCGCTCAAGCCGTTCGGCATCACCAAGGTGATCGTCACCACGCTGCAGGCCATTTCGGGCGCGGGCTACCCGGGGGTGGCGTCGATGGACGTGGTGGGCAACGTGATTCCGTTCATCGGCGGCGAAGAAGAGAAGATGCAGCAGGAGACGCAGAAGATCCTGGGCGAATTTCGCGGCGACCACATCGAGCCGCTGCCCGCCAAGGTAAGCGCGCACTGCAATCGCGTGGCGGTGGTGGACGGCCACACGGTGACGGTCTCGGTGGAGTTCTCCGCCAGGCCTTCGGAGGCCGACCTGAGGCAGGCGTTCGACCGGTTCCGCAGCGTCCCGCAGGAGCGGCAGTTGCCCAGCGCGCCGCCGCGGCCGGTGATTTACATGGAAGAAGCCAACCGGCCGCAGCCGCGCAAGGACGCGGAGCGCGAGCGGGGCATGGCGGCGTTCGTGGGCCGGCTGCGCCCGTGTCCCGTACTGGACTACAAGTTCGTGGCGCTGGGCCACAACACCGTCCGCGGGGCGGCGGGCGCGGCGGTGCTGAATGCCGAGCTGATGCACTCGGAGGGAATGCTGGACTGATGATTGTGATGAAGTTCGGCGGCACGTCGGTGGAATCGGCGGCCGCCATCGAGCGCGTCGCGGGCATCGTCAAAGCGCACCAGCGGCGCCGTCCCGTGGTGGTGGTCTCGGCCATGGGCAAGACCACCAACCGGCTGCTGGCCATCGCCAACACCGCCATCGAGGGCCGGCGTGAAGACTATCTCCAGCAGATTCACGACCTGCGCGATTTCCATTCGCGGGAGGCGCGGCTGGTGGTGCCGCTCGATCACCGCGCGGAGCTCGACCGCGCGCTCGACGAACACTTCCAGGAGCTGACCGAGCTGGTGAAGGGCCTGGCGGTGCTGGGCGAGCTGACGCCGCGATCCATCGACGCCATTTCGAGCTACGGCGAGCGGCTCTCGAGCTACATCGTGACGCTGGCGTTCCGGCAGTTCGGGCTGGACGCAGCGCACCTGGATGCGCGCGAGGTCATCGTCACCGACAAGCGGCACACGCAGGCGGCCCCGCAGCTCTCCGAGACGTACCGGCGGCTGGCGGAGACGGTGGCGCCGCTGGCCGCGGAGCGGGTGGTGGTGATGGGCGGGTTCATCGGCGCGACGGCGGACGGCGTGACCACCACGCTGGGGCGCGGCGGTTCGGATTTCACGGCGTCGATTGTGGGTGCGGGCATCGGCGCCGAGGAGATCCAGATCTGGACGGACGTGGACGGCATGCTGACGGCGGATCCCACCATCCTGCCGGGCGGCCATCGCGTGAAGACGATCTCGTTCGCGGAGGCCGCGGAGCTGGCGTATTTCGGCGCCAAGGTGCTGCACCCGGCCACCGTGGTGCCGGCCATCGAGAAGAACATCCCGGTGCTGATTCTGAACTCGCGGCGGCCGGACCTCCCGGGGACGCGGATTGTCTCCGAGGCCGTCCCGTGCGGCAACGTGGTCAAGTCGATCGCCTGCAAGCGCCGGATCACGCTGGTGAACATCCAGTCGACCCGCATGCTGATGGCCCACGGCTTCCTGCGGCGCATCTTCGAGGTGTTCGACCGCTTTGAAACGCCGGTGGACATGGTGGCCACATCCGAGGTGAGCGTCTCGCTGACCATCGACAACGACCGGCACGCGGAAGCCATCGTCGGCGAGTTGCAGCAGTTCTCGGATGCAGGCCTGGAGCGCAACCAGGTGATCGTCTGCCTGGTGGGCGACAACATCCGCTACACGCCGGGGGTGGCGCGGCGGGTATTCAACGCGCTTGACGGGATCAACATCCGGATGATCTCGCAGGGGGCCTCGCTGTTGAACCTGAGTTTCGTGGTGGCGGAAGCGGATCTGCGGCGCGCGGTGGCGGCGCTGCACCAGGAGTTCTTCGCGGAGCTCGATCCGGCGGTATTCGAGAGAAACGAGGCGGTGCATGCCTGAGACGCGGCGCCTGGCCATTGTAGGCTACGGCAAGATGGGCCGGCTGATCGAGCAGCTTGCGGAAGAGTACAGCTTCGCGGTGGCGCTGAAGCTCGACGAATTCAACAACGCCAGCTTCGAGGGGCTGACGGCGAAGAATTTTCGCGGCGTGGATGTGGCGGTGGATTTTTCGATTCCCGCGGCGGTGGCGCGCAACGTGGAAGGGATCGCGGCCCTGGGCGTGAACATGGTGGTCGGCACCACGGGCTGGCAGGAGCACGAGGAGTGGGTGAAAGCCGCGGTGGCCAAGTATGGCGTCGGGCTGGTGTGGAGCCCCAATTACTCGGTGGGGGTGAACGCGTTCTTCCGGCTGGCGGCGGAGGCCGCGCGGCTGCTGGCGGCGGAGCCGGAATACGGCGCGTGGGCCTGGGAGATCCACCACACGACCAAGAAAGACGCGCCCTCGGGAACGCTGTTGAAGCTGGTGGAAGGCATGCGGAAGGCGGGATACGGGCGGGGGATCGACGTGGCGTCGAACCGGGCGGGCGCGCATCCGGGGACGCACGAGATCGGGTTCGATTCGGCGGCCGACAGCATCACGTTGCGGCACACCGCCAGGAGCCGCGAGGGGTTCGCGCGCGGGGCGCTGAAGGCGGCACAATGGGTGGTAGGGAAGAAGGGATTTCACGAGTTTGGTGAGATCCTATTCGGGTAGGACTCCCTTGTGGCGCCGGCGGTCTCGCCGCCGGCGGGATGGTACGGAGGTGGCACATGTTCACAGGATGCGGGACCGCGCTGGTGACGCCGTTCCGGCGCGATCTTTCCCTCGATGAGGAGACTCTGCGCAAGCTGGTCCGGCGGCAGGTCGAGGCCGGCATCAACTTCCTGGTCCCCTGCGGGACCACCGGCGAAAGCCCGACGCTGGAGCGCGCCGAGCATCTGCGGGTGGTCGAGATCACGCTCGAAGAGGCCCGCGGCAAAGTACCCGTGCTGGCCGGAGCGGGCGGTTACAACACCCGCGAAGTGATCGAACTGGCGCGCGAGCTGGAGCGTCTGGGCGCGGACGGCATCCTTTCCGTGACGCCCTACTACAACAAGCCCACGCAGGAAGGCCTGTACCAGCACTACAAGACCATCGCTTCCGCCATCAGCCTGCCCATCGTGGTGTACAGCGTGCAGGGGCGCACGGGTGTGAACGTGGAGCCGGCCACGCTGGTGCGACTCGCGAAGATCGACAACATCGTGGGGGTCAAGGAAGCGTCGGGCAACATCGCGCAGATCGCCAACGTCATCCACCGGGTGCCGGCGCGCTTCGCGGTGCTGTCGGGCGACGATGCCATCACCATCCCACTGATCGCGCTGGGCGGGCGCGGCATCGTCTCAGTGGTGTCGAACGAGATCCCGGCGGAAATGACGCTGTTGGCGCAGGCCTGCCTGGAGGGCGATTTCGCCACGGCGCGGCGGCTTCAGGAGCGCTACCTGCCGCTGATGAACGTCAACTTCGTGGAGTCGAATCCCATTCCGGTGAAGGCGGCCATGGCGTTGATGGGGCTGCTCGAGCCTTTCTATCGTCTGCCGATGTGCCCACCCGGCGCGGAGAGCCTGGCGAAGATCGAAGAGGTGGTGGAGGCGGCGGGTTTGTTGAGGAAGGTTCCGGTTGCAAATTGACATCGAGCGCCTGTACGACGAGACCCCCCCCTATTACACCGACGAGCATTTCCGCCTGTTCGCGGAATTCAAGGCCGCGCTGAACGAGGGCCGGGTGCGCGCCGCCGAGCCGGACGACTCGGCAGCCACCGGCTGGCGCGTGAACACATGGGTCAAGAAGGGCATCCTGCTGGGCTTCCGCATGGGCGGGATCGTGGACCTGTCGGTGGACAACCAGCGGCAGCCGTTCTTCGACAAGTCCACCTACCCGGTGAAAAGATTCACGGCGCAGAGCGGGGTGCGCATCGTGCCTGGAGGATCGAGCATCCGCGACGGTTGTTACGTCGGCAAGGGCGTGACCTGCATGCCGCCGATGTTCATCAACGCGGGCGCCTGGGTGGGCGACGGGACCATGATCGATTCGCACGCGCTGGTAGGAAGCTGCGCGCAGGTGGGCCGGAACTGCCACATTTCGGCGGCCAGCCAGATCGGCGGGGTGCTGGAGCCGGTGGGCGCCCTGCCGGTGATCGTCGAGGATGAAGTGCTGGTGGGCGGCAACTGCGGGATCTACGAGGGCACGGTGGTCAAGCGGCGGGCGGTGCTGGGAACGGGGACGATTCTGAACCGCTCCACGCCGGTCTACGACCTGGTGCGCGAGACCGTGCACCAGACCAGAGGGGATGAGCCGCTGGTGATTCCCGAGGAAGCCGTGGTGGTGGCGGGCTCGCGCGCGGTGACCCGCGGCCCGGGCAAGGATTGGGGCATCTCGGTCTACACGCCGGTGATCGTGAAGTACCGAGACGCGCGGACCGATGCCCGGATTCAGCTCGAAGACCTGCTGCGGTAGAGGCGGGGCAGGCTCATCGCCTGGCTCATCGCTTGGCTCACGTCGCCACAGTGTGGCGACGGCAATTGCGCAAGCCCAGCCGAATCAACAAAAGTTGGTCAGTTTTTCGCCGCAGTGTGGCGACGAGTCTCCGGCGAGAGGAGCCGCAGCCCCATCCCACATAGTGTTTGTGGAGGTGGGGCAGGCCGTTTGGCCTGCCCCCGGGACCGTGCGCTCAGAACCGCAAATACCCGCCCACTTCAAGGTAACGCGGGGTGGATTGGGTACCGGTGATCACGCCGAAGTTGTTGTAGTTGACGGCGCCGGTGGTTGCGTTCGTGGTCCAGCAGCAACTGCCGCCAGGATTGGCAAACACCACGGTATTGGTCAGGTTGTACGCCTCACCCACCAACTGGAGTTTGATCTTCTCGCTCTTGAAAGCGAAGGTGCGCATGATGCTGGCGTTCATCTGGAAGTATCCGGGGCCGATCAACAGGTTCCTTCCGGTGCTCCCCAGGACGCCGCTCGGCGGGTTGGCAAAAGCCGAACCGTCGAAGTAGGGATGGCTCGCATCATGGCCGTCCAGGATCTGTACGACCGGATTGATCTGGCTGGCGCTGGTCCCCTGGCCGCCGGCGTTGATCGAGGAAGTAGTTCCAACCGTGAACGGCAGCCCGCTGAACCGGCCCAGGATGCCGGAGACCTGCCAGCCGCCGAGGATCAAGGCTGCCGGTCCGCTGGTGAACGTACTATGTCCCTTACCGAAGGGCAAGTTGTATACCCAGTAAATGTTCAGCGTCTGGGCGCGGTTAATGCCGGACAGTTGCTTGTCCAGCGCGAAAGATACCGGGTACGCACGCCACAGCGTGCCGTCGCCGTTATCGCCATTGGTGTCATCGATGGCTTTGGAGAACGTGTAGCTGGCGCCGATGAGCGAGCTCCCGATGCGCTTTCTCACCGTGGCCTGCATGCCTTCGTATGTCATAAACCCGAACGGCTCATACGAATTCATGTCGCTGGTCACGTAAGGATAAAGCTGGCGGCCGGCGGTGCCCGTCCCCGGAGCAGACCCGTTAATATTGACTCCCATGTCCAGATGAACACCGTGGGTGCCCACATACGCGACCTGCGCGGTCAGGGTCGGGGAGAATTCGCGCTGAACGGCGAAGTTCCAGCTCTCGTAGTATCCGCGGTCGAAGTTGGCCGGGAAGGTCACGGTACTGGTGCTCGGGAGATAGGTGGTCAACGACGCCGTCGGCGAAGGCTTGATGACGCCCGTCGAGATAACCGGGAAGGTGGGCACCGGAATGCCGTCCGCCAGAGACACCTGGGTGGCCCCATCGGAGTTCGGCACACCGGCGTAGCTGATGAACTGGTACGTGTTCAGCGGTTGGTAGACCTGGTTGACAATGGCCGGGTACTGGTTCCGCTGGTTGCGCATGTTATCGGGATCGACGCTGATGCCGAAACCGCTGCGGATCACCGTCTTCGCGTCGAGGCGGTAGGCCAGGCCGAGACGCGGAGCGAAGTTCTTTTTGTTGGCTGTTGCACCCGTGTTCCACGGCACCCCGCCCTCGCCGCCGACCAAAATGTTGTCCGTCGAAGGATCGAAGCGGACCGCTCCGAAGTGGTCGTGCGAGTAGATCGGGTAGTATTCCCACCGTAGGCCGTAATCGATCGTGAGGTTCTTCAAGACCTGCCACTGGTCGCGCGCGTATGTCGACCAGTTGGCAAAACGCAGCGCGATCGGATCGGTGAACTGGGTGACCTTGCCGGTTTCGGATGGAAAGCCGAGAAGGAACTGCGCCCAGGAGTTGGATGGGCTGCCGCTGTTAATGGCCGTGCCGCCCTTCAGGGCCGTCAAAGAGCCGTCAAAGCCGAACGTACCACGCGCCGTGCCGAAGGTTCCGCCCTGCGGCTGGAAGTGATTCAAGGCGAACTTCTCGTATTCGAAGCCGAAGCGCATGTTGTGCGCACCCTTGATCTTCGTCACGTTGATGACACCCGTGTACTGGTTGTCGCGGAACTGAAAGGGGCTTCCCGTATTGGTGTTTCCGATGTTGGCGATACCGGCAATCTGAAAGCCCGGAATCCCTTCGTAATTGGGACCCACGCCGTTGGTGCCCGGAATGTGCAGCACGTCCGTTCCGTAATCGCCATCCTGCGGGTCGCCATTGGCACCGATGTTTTGTCGCGTGTAGCCTGCGTTGCCGTCCACCAGAAGCGTGGGTGTGATGGTGTAGGTCAGACCCGATGCCGCCACCTGCACCCGGCCGCCGGCATGACCCGGGTTGCCGCCGTTAAAGGCATCGCCGCCGGCCGGACCCAGCACCAGCGGGGCCACGATGTCCATGGGAGAGATGCTGTAACGTCCCCAAATCATCGCCTCCTGGTTGGGATTGTAGTTCACCTTCCCATCCCAGCGATCCACACTGTACGTCGTCCCGCCATAAGCGTCATAATTCGACGTATAAGAACTCGGGCGGGTCAACGCCGGCAGGAGAGCAGTCAGCGTGGCCGCCGCCGAAGAAATCAGGTTGCCTGGAATCTTGTTCCCCGCAAAGGGTGTGCGGCCGGTGCCGTCCGGATTGCCCGTGGTCGGGTCATAGATTGTAGTAGGCGTGGCGCTGAAATCGCCCGTGCGCATGGCCGCCGTGGGCAGAGTCAGGTTCGGATCGGACGCATATTGGCTTTGCTTGGTGCCCTCATAATCCATGAACCAGAACAGCTTGTTCTTGCCGTGAATGACCTTGGGAATCCAGACCGGACCGCCGATCGCGAATCCGTACTGGTTTTGGATGTTCTTCGCCAGGCGGCCAGGGTGGCTGAAGTAATTGTTGATCGCGTCAAAATCGTTGTTCGTATTGCGCTCGAACAGGACCCCATGCAGTTCATTCGTTCCCGATTTGATGCTCACGTTGACCGCCGCGCCCCCCGCGGCGCCCAGTTCGGCGTCGAACGAGTTGGTGCTCACGACGACGGTATCGATGGCTTCCGGAGACGGCACGTAGGCTACGTTGACCGGCAGCCAGGGATAGGAATCGGTCGCGCCATCCAGTCTGGTGTTGTTGGCCTGGGACGAAATGCCGTTCTGCGATACCGTGATGGCGCGTTGCGGGTTGCCGGCCGCCGAATTGGCTTCCCCCGTACCGGCAGTGGTGTTAGCGCCCGGCTGTAACAGCAGCAGCGCCTGGAAGTTTTTGCCTTCCGTGCCGTTGTATGGCAGGTACTCGACTTCCTGCGCCGCAATCTCGGAGTGGATATCGGCCTTATCGGTCTGCAGCACCACGGAGGCCGCCGAGACTTCTACCGACTGGGTGACGGTGGCAACCTGAAGCTGTGCGTCCGCGCGACGGATCGCGCTTCCCTGCACCTCAATGTCGGTTTCGATGAAGGTGCGGAACGATTTGATTGAAACGGTGAGTTTGTAGAAGCCTGGTTGCAGGTTCGTGAAGCGGTAGATGCCGTGTATGTCGGTGTCGGTTTCACTCTTGGCGTTGGTTGCCTGGTTGACGGCTTCCGCGTGCGCTCCGGGCACGGCTGCGCCGGTCGGATCCGTAACGTTTCCGGTTAAAGATCCGTACAGGACTTGGGCGGTGGCGAAACGACCGCTCGACGCAAACGCGAACAGAATCAGGGTGCACAGGATCGAACGAAGACCCAGTCTTTTCATGTTGATGAACTAACCTCCTAAGCGTAGTTGCCTCAGTGAAATTCAATATGAGGTCGCGTCCTCAGATGCCAAGGACAGGACCCCGCTCTTACCCTTCCTCAGTTCCGACCAGCGGGCCGACCGCCAATCAGCCGATTAGGTAAGCCGAGGCGCAGGTTGCGCGCCCCATGGATTCTGAGCAGGCTAAGAGCGCTGATGCTCTCCGCAGAATACGAGGTGTCCTACGGCGCACCCGGTCCCCAAGGAACTCCCATTTTTCATGCTTCTCCTCATCCCTCGGCGGTCGGGAGGCGACCTGACTCTTCTCCTAACCGACTAAGCGCAAAGACCCACTTTCGTTCTATCTTCAAACTATATATACGCCTCCCACGGGGAAAAGGCAAGGCTCAGAGCGGGGTTTAAACGGATTCCTGGGGTTGGGCCGGCCCGACAGAGGGGGGGACCAGTTGGCTGACCGTCAACCGGCCCGTAGCAGACTCGAAATCCGAGATGGTGCAGCGGGCCGGCAGGCTGAGGAAGAAGGCGATCCGGCCGCCGATGAACACGGACCAACGCCGATTGGCGCTCATCGGAG
>Ga0335081_10008968_pt1 | contig 16061 bp, 12 predicted proteins | sample Lox_Sample_35_FD_206713 | JGI IMG/M metagenome (GOLD analysis project Ga0335081, IMG submission 206713) | Soil microbial communities from Loxahatchee National Wildlife Refuge, Florida, United States - Lox_Sample_3.5 | ecosystem: Environmental > Terrestrial > Soil > Wetlands | place: USA... | reverse complement strand
CAACATGATGTTGGCCGGCTTGATGTCGCGATGCCATATACCCCTGGCATGCGCGGCGCCGAGCGCCTGCCCGATCTGGCGCAAAAGGTGCGCGGCTCGTTCCAGCGGCACCCCGTCGGGTGGAATCGTTGCTTGCAGCGGCCGGCCGTCGACGTATTGCATGACCAGGAACGGCCGGCCATCGGTCGCGACGCCGCTGTCGAGGGCGCCAACCACACCCGGATGATCGATCAAAGCTAGGGCTTTGACTTCCTCCGCGAACTTTCCGGCCAGCCAGGGGTCGCTTGCACCGCATTCCAGCGGCATCTTGATCACCACAGGGCGGCCATGTAGAGTTTCGTCGCGGGCCAGGTAAACCACACCCAAGCCGCCGCGGCCCAATTCCCGCTCCACCCGATACCGGTCCTTCAGCAGGCTGGGAACCGGGGGGAAGACCACGGGGCTGGAGAGAATCGTCTCCGTGGAATCCGCCTTCAAAAGCGACATGACCTCGGAGAACAGCGCTTCATCGCCTTTCACGGCCTGGCGAACGTACTGCTCGCGCTGGGAGGGGTCTACTTCGATTGCGCCTCCGAAGATGCTCTTCGCCCGATCCCAACGGTCCGGTGTCATGGCTGGCCTCCATGCCGGAGTTGCCGCCGCAGCCAGGCCTGCGCCATGCGCCAATCGCGGTTCACGGTACGAGGAGTGCATCCCAGCACCTCAGACGCCTCTTCCACGGACAAACCGGTGAAGAAGCGCAGCTCCACGATGCGGGCCTGCCTGGCATCGATTTGGGCCAAGCGCGTCAAGGCCTCATCCAGTTCGATGAGCTCGGCGGATTGGGCGCTCGAAACCCGGAGAGCCTCGTCGAGCGGCAGGTTCGTCTGATTGCCTCCGCGTTTTTCGGCGTGGTGCGCGCGCGCGTGATCCACCAGAATGCGCCGCATAGCCTGCGCCGCGACGCCGAAGAAGTGCGCGCGGTTCTGGAATGGCGAGTGCTGCCCCGCGAGTTTCAGATAGGCCTCGTGCACCAAGTCCGTGGTCTGCAAAGTGCGGGCATGCTGCTCGCCGCGGAGATGGCGGGCGGCCATCCGGCGCAATTCATCATAGATGAGTGACAGAAGTTCCGATTCCGCCTCGTGCTCTCCGTTGCGCACGGCATTGAGCAGGAGAGTCACGTCCCCGGGGCCTTGGCGCATACTCAGATTCGAGTCATTATAGCGTGGGATGGGACCAGCTTGCGGGTCAGCGATCAGCAAGACCAACGGTTGCCGCGACGGGGGCGGCCAGGGCCCGGCTCCGCTCACTCCGTCCGCGGCACAGGAGGCTGAGCACGAACGCGGCGGGACCGCTATCGGGATGCTTCCAACTCAATGGCGCGGGGGAACAGGATGTTGTTCTCCAGGTGGATGTGCTGGTGCAGATCCCGCTCCAGTTCGGCCAGCTCGTAGTAGAACGCCCGGAAGGTGTTGCAGGCGTCTTCTGGCGGCGTGTAGCCCGAGGTGATGTCGCGCATCCGGGCCAGGGCTTCGCCGGCGGAGTCATGCTCCATCACCATTACGCGGATGGGGTTTTGGACCGATCCGCAGTGAGAGAACCGGACGTCGCGGCCGGGTGCGCTTTCCAGGCTGCGGATCAGCGGGAAGAGAATGTGTTCCTCCTTCATGAGGTGCCCGTCGAGCTCTTCATGCATCGGTCTGAACGTGTCCGCCAAGGCACTCAGCACGTCACCGTGGCGCTCGGAGTGTTTGGCGAGGATTTTTTCCAGCATGGCTTCCAATCGGGGCAACTCCGACTTCAAATAGGCATGGTGCGTGTTGAGGATGTGATCGATCAGGCTTGCCAGAGGGGCCGATTGCCAGTCCGGCGCCGCGGCCGTGGCGCCGGCGGCGCTACGCTCGATCTGCTCCAGAACGGCGGCCGGATCGAGGCTGCGGGCCTGGCAGGCCTCGCTGAAGGGCGCCTGGCCACCACAACAGAAGTCGATGCCGAGTTGTTCAAGGATGCGGGCGGAAGCAGGCATACGGGCGGCGATCTCGCCGACCGTCATTTCGCGACTCGGTGTGCTCATGGTTTGAGTATTCCCCCGCGCGGAGGGAACGTCAGTGACTGGAGTCACCGTCTCCGCCCGCACCCGCGGGGATGGCGGAAAGCTTGGGTCTGGCATACAGTGAAAAGAGAATCCGTTGTGTGAGGAATTCATGCGTTCCACTCGTCTGCTAGCAATCGGTGTGGTGGCGTTTCTGGCGCTGGGATCGTGCCGGCGCGATTCCAATTCCGCCAAGAAGCACTACCTGGAGAGCGGCGACAAGTATTTCGCCAAGGGCCGCTACAAAGAAGCGGCAATCCAATACGGCAACTCGATCAAGATCGATCCGCGGTTCGGGCCGGGTTACTACAAGCTGGGGCTCACGGATCTGAAGCTCCAGCCGGCGTTGGTGGTCAAAGCCATCGGTGCGTTTCGCCGCTCGGTTGAGCTGCTGAGGAACGACCAGGCGTACCAGCCGGAATACCGCGACTCCATGGTCAAGCTCTCGGAACTGTACCTGATGTTCATGAAGCAGGACAAGCAGGCCCAGGAAGAGGTGCAAGCCTATTGCGACTTGATGCTGTCGAAGGACCCCGCATCCTTCGATGGCCACCGGCTGGAAGGCGATCTCAGTTTTCTGAAGGCTCTGATTGCTTTCGGCGTCGCTAACAAAGACGAAGGCAACCGTCTTGTAGGCGTGGCGTTGGCGGAGTACCGCAAGGCCGATGCGGCGAAGCCGGGGGACTTGGGCGTCACTCTGCAACTGGCTCGTGCGCTGGAGACGCAATCGCAGTACGCCGAAGCCGAGCAGCTCCTCCAGAAAGTCATAGACAAGGACAAGAACTCGGCGGCCGGCTACCAGGAGTTGTACCTGCTTTATGCGCGCCAGGGGAAGACGGCGGACGAAGAACGGGTGCTGAAGCTGGCGTTCGCGAACAATCCCAGGCAGTACGAATACCTGGTGGAACTGGCCCGTTTTTACGGCCTGCAGAACCGGCGCGACGATATGCTGGCGGTGCTGCAGCAGATCAAGTCGTACGCCAAGGATTGGCCCCAGGCATACCAGCGGGTGGGCGATTTCTATCTGCAGACGGGCGACGGGGAGTCGGCACTGCGCGAGTACCGCGAAGGCATAGCCAAGGACCCGAAGAAGAAGCCGGTCTACGAGAAGCGGATCATCGAAGTGCTGATGCGCCAGGGGAAACGGACGGAAGCGGCCGAAGTGAATTCCCAAATCCTGAAGGAGGATCCGAACGATTCGGACGCGCGCAGCCTGGCGGCGGCGTTCCTGCTGGACCGGGGCGACATCAATAAGGCTCTGTTGGAACTTCAAGCCGTGGTCACGCGGTCGCCCGAGAACTTCGTGGCGCATTACCAACTGGGCCGCGCGCATGCCGCGCGCCGCGAGTGGGAGCAGGCGCGGCAGCAGTTCCAGAAGGCCATCGAGCTGCGGCCGGATTATATCCTCGCCCGGCTGGCGCTGGCTCAACTGGAAGTCACGCTGGGCCAGTTCGAAGCCGCATACAACACCGCGGAAGAGATCCTGACCAAATATGACAAGGGAAGCATCAATGCGCGGCTGATCGAATCGGCGGCCTTGATGGGGCAGAAGAGGTATGGGGACTCGCGGAACCTGCTGGATGGCATGCTGAAAGCCAGCCCTAACTCTCCGGACGTCTATTTTCAGATGGGCGTGGTCAACCTCGCGGAGAACAAGTACAAGGACGCCGATGACGCATTCCGGCGCGCGTACGAATTGAACCCGGCCAATTCCCGCGGGCTGATGGGCATCGTGGAAACGGACATGGCGCAGAACAAAGCCGATGCGGCCATGCAACTGCTCCAGGTGGAATCCAAAAAGTCGCCCAACCGGCTGGACCTGATTCTGGCCCTCGGCAAGACCGCGGTGCGCGCGGGCCGGTACGACGAGGCGGCGGGTTATTTTCAGAGAGTCCTGGATGGCCTGGACAAGAGCGCCAAGGTGCGCGGAGAAATCTATCTGCTCATCGGGGAGACCTACCGCCGCAAGGGCGACGACAACTCGGCCATCGCCAACCTGCAAAAAGCGCGAGAGTTCCTGCCGGAGGACCAGACGGTGCTGGCCACGCTGGCCCTGGTGCTGGATCACGGCGGGCGCAGAAACGATGCCATGCAGGTCTACCAGACCGCTCTCAAGTTCGACCCGGGCAACGGCGTGGCTCTGAACAACCTGGCGTTCCTGATGGCCGAGACCAACCAGAACCTGGACACGGCCCTCACCTATGGGCAGAGGGCTAAGGCGGTGATGCCGAACGTGCCGGAGATCTCCGACACTTTGGGCTGGATACTGCTCAAGAAGACGATGTATGACCAGGCCATTGACGTCTTCAAGGACCTGGTGGTCAGGGTACCCGCGAATTCGACCTATCATCTGCATTTGGCGATGGCCTATAGCCAAAAGGGCGACCGGGCAAAAGCGATTGCGGAGGCCAAGGAGGCGTTGAAGTACACGCCGACTCAGGATGAGCAGCGGCAGGCCAAGGATCTGCTGGCGAAGTCGGGCGGATGAAGAGCCTTGAAGCACTTGCCATCGATCGCACGGAATCAACGGCGTCGTTCATTCGCCCTTGTGCGCCGGACGCGGCTCGCTCACCAGTCGGGCGGCCTGCAGGACAAGGTAATCGCGCTCCGGCAGGTTCGCCGTTTTGGCTGCCGCGGCACGGTAGTGCCTGATGGCGCCGTCGCAGTCGCCGGCGAGCTCCAGCAGATGCGCGCGAACGGCGTCCAGGCGGTGGTGATCCGCCAGCCGGGCGTCCGAATTGAGGCCGTCCAGCAATTCCAGACCTCTCTTCGCTCCGTGAACCATGGCAGCCGCGATCGCGTGATTCAACGCCACCATCGGGTTGTCAGACATGCGCTTCAGCAAATCGTAGAGTGCCAGGATCTGGGGCCAGTCCGTGCACTCGGACCGGATCGCTTCGTCATGAACCGCGGCGATAGCGGCCTGCAATTGGTAGGGACCGACTGCGCCCCTAGGGAGCGCGGATGAGAGCAGCGCGACCCCCTCGGCGATCTGCTCCTGATCCCAAAGCTCCCGGTTCTGGGCCGCGAGCGGGATCAGCTCGCCATCCGCGCCCGTCCGCGCCCGGCGTCGCGCGTCGGTCAGCAGCATGAGCGCGAGCAACCCCGTTGTCTCCGTGTCGTCCGGTTGCAGTTTGCGGACGATTCGAGCCAGGCGTATCGCCTCGTGCGACAGATCGTCCCGGCGGAGAGTGGGCCCGGCGCTGCTCGTGTAGCCTTCGTTGAAGATGAGGTAGAGAACATGCAGAACCGCGCGCATGCGCTGCGCTCGCTCCCCGGCGGACGGCAGTTGGAAAGGGATCCTGGAGTTCTTTATGGTCTGCTTGGCACGGCTGATCCGCTGCGCCATGGTGGCCTCGGGGACAAGAAATGCGCTGGCTATCTCCGCGGTTGTCAGGCCCCCGACGGCTCGCAGCGTCAATGCGATCGCCGAAGCCGGGGTCAAGGCGGGATGGCAGCACATGAACAGGAGAACCATCGTGTCGTCCGCAGTCTCCGCGACCCTGGATGTCGAACCCGCCTCCAGCGCGACCTGGCTCTCGCGACGGCGGCGTGCGGATTCGCTGCGGACATGGTCCGTCATGCGGCGCGAGGCGACCTGGATCAGCCAGCCCCGCGGGTTGTCCGGAACGGCTTCCCGCGGCCATTGCACGGTTGCCGCCATCAGCGCCTCTTGCACGGCGTCCTCAGCGGCGGCGAAGTCGCGAAAACGCCGGATCACCGCGCCGAGCACCTGCGGAGCCAGTTCGCGCAGCAGGCGCTCGGTAGGCGAATCCAAACGGTCTGGAGCCATGACGGTCTTACAGCATTTCCGGCGGCGGACCGCTCATCACCGGCCGGACTTCGATCGGCATATTCAGCGGCGCCCCGCCTGGCCCCGGGGCCGCTGACGCCTTCGCGGCAATCGCGTAGGCTCTTTCCGGGCTCTCGACGTCAACGATCCAGTAGCCCGCGAGAAATTCCTTGCCCTCGGGGAACACGCCGTCCGTGATCGGGGTTCCATCCTTGCCCGCGCGAACGAGCCTGGCTTGATCCGGAAACGCCAAGCCCTCCGCCGACACCAACTCGCCGGATTGGCCGAGGTCCCTGGCAAAGCCTTTCATAAATGCGATGTGTGCCTGCAGGTCTTTCTGCGGCCACGCGGGAACATCCTGGCCCGCCTTCATGGTGTTCATCATCAGAATGTACTTCATGCTTTTCGCTCCTCTCATTTTCACGCCGCTCGCGGCGCTTTCAAACGTCAGTCGGAGCGCCGTGCAATTTCTCGACATCCGGCACGGTTTTTTCGCAAGAGACTCGCGGCCCTTCTCTTGCAGTTGTCGCGCCCGTGCCTCCCGGCTTCCATCCGGTTTTGAGTAGCGCGTTCTGATATATCGGGCATCGACAGTCCTAGCTGGGAGCCTGTCGCTGCTGCGGGCGCGCGCTGTCCGTTTCCGCCTAGGCTATCCCACAACCGGACACCCCGCGAAATCCGCCCTCCTCCCCGCAAAGCTTAACTGCCCCGCCTGCCTTTGGTCTCGGCTCCCGCTGTTGGTACAAAACCTGCCCGCTGTTTGCTCGCGAGGTAATCCCATGACCTCATTCTGGCAGGACGTCCGTTACAGCCTGAGGCAGCTCGCATCGTCGCCTGGCTTCACGGTAATCGCGCTCCTCACCCTGGCGCTCGGTATCGGGGCCAACTCCACCATCTTCTCCTGGATCAATGGTACCCTCCTGAACCCGATTCCCGGCGTTGCGAAAACGAGCGAGCTGGTCGCTGTCTCGCTGAGCACGAATCCGTTGAGCCCGTTCCCGCTGACGTATCCGGATTTCGCGCATCTGCGCGATCAAACGCACACCTTCTCAGGCCTTGTGGGCTATTCGATGACCGGCACGATGAACCTCACCGGGTCCGGCAAGCCGCAACGCATTTGGGGAACCGTAGCATCGGCAAATTACTTCGATCTTCTGGGTGTGCATCCCATCCTGGGCCGCGGCTTTCTGCCCGAGGAGGACCGAACTCCGGGGGGCGCGCCGGTAGCGGTGCTCAGCTATCGTCTGTGGCAGACGCGCTTCGGCGGCAATAGCGCGATCCTCGGCCAGACCATCAGTCTCAACCAGCATAAATTCACCGTTGTGGGCGTGGCGCCGCCGCAGTTCCAGGGCAGCCAGACGGGGTTGCGCTGCGATCTCTGGGTTCCCATCATGATGGTCGAGCAGTTGCTTCCCAATGGAGACCTGATTCACGATTACCACTACTTTTGGATGCCGGTATTAGGACGCCTGAAGCCCGGGATTACGTTGGCGCAGGCGCAGCAGGAACTCACCAACCTGATGCAGGCCATGGTGCGGCAATATCCCGAGGAGCACAAGGGCCACGAAAGCGTGACCTTGACGCCTCTGTGGCGCGGACCGTTCGGCGCCAACGCGTTCTTCGCCCTGCTGCTGCCCATGTTGATGGCCATCACGGGAGTGGTGCTGCTGCTGGCTTGCGTCAATGTGGCCAATCTCCTGCTCGTGCGCTCCTTTGCGCGGCGCCGCGAAATCGCCATCCGGTTGTCGATGGGCGCCAGCCGTTGGCGGTTGCTGCGCCAGCTTCTGATTGAGAGTCTGATCCTGTCCCTGGCAGGCGGACTGCTCGCCATGGAGACCACCCTCTGGACTTCCGGCACCCTGATGCGCTTTGTGCCTCCAGTCGATCTCCCGATCAACCTGGCTGTGCAGACCGATCGCACTGTGCTCCTGGCCACCCTGGCAATTTCCATTTTCACCGGCGTTCTCTTTGGAGCTCTGCCCGCGCTGCGGGCCTCGGGTATTAATCCGGCCGCGGTGCTCAAAGAAGAAACGAATACCGCGGCCGGGGGAAGGAGCAAAGCGCGCTTGACCAGCGCTTTGGTCGTGGCGCAAATCTCTCTGTCGCTGCTGCTGCTGATTTGCGCGGGGCTGTTCATTCGCAGCTTCGTCAGCGCGCAACGCTTCAAGCCCGGATTCAATTCCGACCATGTCCTGCTGGCCGCCTATGATCTCTTCACCGAGGGCTACACCGAGGCCGCCGGCATCCAGTTCAACCGCCAGCTCCTGGCGCGTGTCGCGGCGCTGCCGGGGGTTGAATCGGCGACCGTCGGAAGCCGCGTTCCGCTGGGTATGGGAGGGGGTTCCACCAGCGTCAAGCCGGAGGGTTACACCTGGCAGCCGCACGAGTCCATGGAAATCCCGGAGATCTTCGTCGGCCCGCGCTATCTGCACACCTTGCAGATTCCGCTGGTCGCCGGGCGCGACGTGACCGAGCAGGACACCGAGACCTCGCAACCGGTCGCGATCGTCAATCAGGCGTTCGCGGACCGCTACTGGCCCCGCCAGAACCCGCTGGGCAAGCGCATCGTTACCGACATTTCCGACAAGACCTTCATCGTCGTAGGAGTGACCAGGAACACCAGCTTCGCCAACGTCAATACCCAACCCGGACCCCTGCTGTACCTTCCGCTCTACCAGCTCTATCGGCCAGGCATGATCATTCACGCCCGCGTAGCGGGGGATCCCATGGCGTTCGTGCAGTCCCTCAACAGAACCGTTCACGAGCTGAATGCCGACCTGCTTCTGCGCGACGTGAGCTCACTCAAAACCACCATCAGGATCGCCACCCTGGGCACGCGCATTGCCGGAACGTTCGTCGGCGCCTTTGGGGTGCTGGCCCTGGTGCTGGCCGCGGTCGGCGTCTATGGCGTGATTGCATACTCCACGCGCCAGCGAACGCGAGAACTGGCGCTGCGCCTGGCTTTCGGCGCGGAACGTAGCCGCGTCTTCCGTCTGGTTTTGGCGCAGGGATTGCGCCTGGCGCTGATCGGCATATCCATCGGCCTGGTTGTGTCGGCTCTGCTCACGCGATTTCTGAAGGATCAGCTCGTAGGCGTCACGTCCACTGATTTAGTGACGTTTTCCACGGTGTCTATTCTGCTTTGTTCCGTGACGTTGCTGGCGTGCTTCGTCCCGGCGTGGCGCGCTACGCGCGTCGATCCCATGACCGCGCTGCGATATGAGTAGCTCAAGTTCGATCGCGTCAACCGCCACAGGCAAGCTCCTCCGACGCCTCCATGCCCTCAGGTTTTGACTTTTGTGTGTTCCTCCGGGTCTCCGCGTCTCCGCGGTGAAAATTCCGCGCCACCGCTGCTGGTGATGGTACACTGCTCGAAATGGTCAAGCCTCCGGATCGCGTCTTACTGGGTTATCTCGCATCCTACGACCCGCACGTCTCGAGGTTAGCCCTGGCCTTGCGCGAGATCGTCCTGGAAGAGGCCCCTGACGCCGTCGAATCCATCGTTCGAGGTTATGCGGTCGTCATCGCCTTCTCATTTACCGGCAAACCGCTGAAAGATGGCTTCTGCCACGTCGTGACCTACAGCAGCTACGTGAACCTCGGCTTTAACCGCGGCGCTCTGCTGCCGGACCCGAATCGCGTGCTGGCCGGCACCGGCAAGTTGATTCGCCATATCACCATCCGCAACGAGCAGGACCTCAACCGCACATTGATTCGTCGATATCTTCAAACCGCCATCGAGCAAGCCAGCCGTCCGATGCGAAATGAAGTGAAGCGTGCGCCCGGAGCCGCAGCCGTCCGTGCACGGCGTTCCAAACGAGCTTGAATTGCGCTGTACCTGGGGCGAGCGCTGAAATCAGTGGGCGGGCGTGTCATGACCCGAATTCTGCCGCTCTCTCAGGAGCACTACCGAAGTCTCCTGCTGCCGCGGGGGAATGCTCCAGTATGTAGTCAAAAGCCGGTCTTTCTCCGCCGCCGAAACCAGCCGAAAACCGTGCCGCTCATAAAAGCGGATTGCCCACTCGGCTGCGGTCCAAGTGCCCACTAGCAAGGGGCCGTTAGCCTGCTCCGCGAGGAAGCGGAGCAATTTGCCGCCGATTCCTCGGCTTTGGTAAGCCGTCCGAACATAAGCGTGACGGATCAGAGTGGCGTCGCGCACATATTGAAGTCCCATGACGCCCATGAGAACACCCGATTCTTCCCAGCCCCAGAAGCTGACTCCGGCGACGATCTCGGCTTTGAGAGCCGACCCCGGCATGTATGGTTCGTGCCAACAATCGGGCGGAATAACCCCCCGGTAGGCTTCCGCGGCTTCATTGATTACGGCTGCAATGACCGGGAAATCGGCATCGCCGCAGCGCCGAATCATCCGTTCACCCGCGCTTCAGCAACCCGATGGTATTGCCATCGGGATCTGAGAACCAGGCGAATGTCCCCGTCGGGATCTTCACGGGCGGGACCACAGTCTTTCCACCCAGTGTTGTGGCCTTGTCCAGACACGCCTGGACGTCATCCACCTCCACATAGAACATGGTGTAGTGCTGCGGTTCGTGGCCGAGCGCGGTAATGTGTCCTGGAATCCCTTGCTGGCTGCCGGTGTCGATCGTCGACGCGGGACCGCCACGTTGCATCTTCCAGCCGAACAACTCGCCGAAGAACTGCTCCGTTTGGGCGATGTCTCTACAGCCGATTTCAAAATGCACGACGGGTCGTCCCATCTCGTGTCCTCCCGGTTGAATAGTCCCGCGCGATTGCGCCCACAACGGCGACGCCGCGCCGGCAAGCATCAACGCTGCGCGGCGGGTGTACACACCCGCGGATCGATTGTCTCCCATTCGATCTCCTTACTAAAAGGGATTATATCCGGACCAGGCTCGGCCCGCGCCTGCCGGCACATCCTTTATCACTTGGGTCCACCCGACCCGATCGATACCGCTCACCTTTCGTTGCATCCTCAAACTAAATATGTTCTCTTATTGGATGATGAAGCCAGTAGCGACATTCCTCTCCGCCGTCCCGGTTCTGGCGACGGCAGTCCTGGTGGCTGGCTTGTGCGCGCAGACCACCATCGACACCAAGAACTGGACCGCCGCCGATGACCACCAGAACATGATGGACCAGCTCGGCATCAAGGCTCTCCGTCCCGGCCCCAGCGGAAACGAAAGCGCGCCGAATCACGCCAACTACGAGGAGGCCACCGCGAATCCGTACCCGAACCTCCCCGACGTGTTGACGCTGAAGAACGGCAAGAAAGTGAAGACACCGGCAGCTTGGTGGAAGCAACGCCGCCCGGAGATAGTGGAAGACTTCGAGCGGGAAGTGCTCGGCCGGATCCCCAAGAACGTCCCGAGAGTCTCTTGGGAAGTAACCAAGACCGCCGAAGCCGAAGTTGCTTCGCACCCGGTCATCGGAAAACAACTGGTGGGGCACGTGGACAACTCCTCGTACCCGGACATCCAGGTCGATATTCAGATGACTCTGGTCGTGCCGGCGGGAGCGAAAGGCCCGGTGCCGGTGATGATGATGTTCGGCGGACGCACCGTGCCCGAGGTTGCGTTTCCCCTGCCGCCATTTCCCGGCCGGGCGGGCGCGCCCGGACGCGGCGCACCGGGCGGCCGTGCGCCCTTCGCTCCGCCGCCGAATGCCGACCCTCCCGCGCTCGAGCAACTGATCGCCGACGGCTGGGGCGTCGCCACCATCAACCCGAACAGCATCCAGGCCGACAATGGCGCCGGTCTGACCAAAGGCATCATCGGGCTGGCAAACAAGGGCCAGCCGCGCAAGCCCGATGACTGGGGCGCGCTCCGCGCCTGGGGCTGGGGAGCTTCGCGCGGCCTCGATTACCTGGAAACCGATCCGGCCGTGAATGCCAAACAGGTGGGCATCGAAGGTGTCTCCCGTTTTGGCAAAGCGGCGCTTGTGACCATGGCTTTCGATACGCGCTTCGCCGTGGTCTTGATCGGTTCATCGGGCGAGGGCGGAGCCAAGCTCCACCGCCGCAATTGGGGCGAAGCCGTCGAGAACCTCACCGGCGCGGGCGAATATCACTGGATGGCCGGCAACTTTTTGAAGTACGGCGCCTCGGAAGCGACTTTCGGAAGCAAAACCGCCGGTGATCTTCCGGTGGACGCGCACGAGCTCCTGGCCCTGTGCGCGCCGCGCCTCACCTTCGTCAGCTATGGCGTCCCGGAAAAAGGCGACGCGAAGTGGCTCGATCATCAAGGCAGCTTTATGGCCGCGGTCGCGGCGCAGCCCGTCTTCCGGCTTCTCGGCGCGAAAGACCTCGGTGTCGCTGCCGACTACCACACCGCCAGAATGCCGCCGGTGAACGTCGGGCTTCTGGACGGCCAGCTCGCATGGCGCCAGCACGACGGTGGACATACCGACGGGCCCAACTGGAAATACTTCATTCCGTGGGCCGACAAATTCCTGGGTCGTGGGACAGAGGAGAAGAATCGATGAAGGTGCTCGCCGCCGGCATCGCCGCGGCCGGCTTGCTGTTTGCGCAGGCCGATCAGCCGGCTCCGCGATCCGACAGCAACTCTCGAATAGCGCACGAACAGCTTCTCGCCAAAATCAGACAGGGCCGCATTGACGTGTACTTCGAAGGCGACTCGATCACGCGCCGCTGGGGAGCGACCGATTACCCCCAGCTTCTCGAAAACTGGAAAAAGAACTTCTTCGGTTGGAACGCGGCTGACTTCGGGTGGGGCGCGGACCGCATCGAGAACATTCTCTGGCGCCTCGAGAATGGGGAGCTCGATGGCGTCAACCCCAAAGTGATCGTGCTGCTGGCCGGCACGAACAATGTCGGGAACCGGATCCCGCCTGCCGGCGCCGATTCGGTAGTCGAGAACGTGACGAAAGGTCTTCAAGCCGTCCTGCGCATCATGCAGTCGAAGGCTCCGGACGCGGTGATCATCCTCATGGGCATATTTCCGCGCAACGACAACATGGACGTGCTGCCGGAGATCGACAGAATCAACGCGAACCTGGCGCACCTGGCCGACGGTCGAAGGATCCGCTACCTGAACATCAACGATCAACTCGCGCATCGCGATGGCAAGCTCTTCGATGGCATGATGAACGCGAATGACAAGCTTCATCCGACGATACAGGGATATCAGGTCTGGGCCGACGCGCTGAAGCCGCTCCTCACCGAGCTGTTAGGCCCGCCTGCAAGCGAGGATCACGCGCCGCCTCCGACCGGCGATCCCTCCGCCCGCCGATTATGAAACCTGGTATGCGTATGAAACCGGGGACATGAGACCGGGGACAGTCGCGTCATGAAGCGAAGCCTCCTCCGCAAGAATGAAAATCGTAGCCTTTGGCTTTGTAATCAGGGTTGAAAAACGCCGGGGCCGGCCGACGGCATACGTGCCACTCACTTCGAAGATTTTCATGGACTTTCGTGGGCCGAAGGCCCTCTGTAACAGGGCACGGCTTCAGCCGGGCCGCAAGTGCAAGCATCAGTGGGCTTTAGCCCCCCGGCGGAGCCCCTCTACCCGGCAGGCATTTTCCAGAGACGGAACGTTTCCACCAGCGACGTCTCTCACGGCTAGTCAATTCCCGGGATCCGCACTCCCCCTGGCAGCCTCAAGACTCCGGTCGCCTGTTTGAGCATGGGCGCTTCGAGCGTGGAAAGGCTGATGCCTCCGCCGAACTGATCGGCCGAGGCGGTGCGGACCTCCTAGCCATCGATCTTGAGTGTGTACCGGCCGGGCTTTGTGCGCGTCGTGGGATCGACCCGTCCTAGGAATACGTCGTTTGAACCCGGCTCGTGCCATCGTGCGTGAATTCCACCGAGACGCTTCCATCCCCGCCCGTCCGTGTCTCCACTCTGCGGCCGTTGACGGTCACGCGTTTGGGCCCGTTGAACCTCCACCGCAACTCGACCCGCGCCGCCCGCCCGGTGATTATCAGGCTACCCGGTTCCGCGCCCGGTTCCACCGTCCGCCCTTCAAAATCCGTCATCCCCCTCAGTGTCCCCGGATAGATCTCATATACCCTCCGATCGTCCAGCGACTTCACCTTCTGATCGCGGTATTCACCCTGCGGCACCAGAGTCATCACGTCTTCCGGGATCTTGGGGAGAATGGCGCCGTCGCGCACGTATAGCGGGATGCGGTCGATTGGCGCGCCGGCCGCCACAGAGAGCCGGCCGCTGAGCCGTTGCCCGGACCAGTAATCGATCCAGTTGCCTTCCGGCAGGTACACCGCGCGCTGCGTCACCGGGCTGAGCACCGGCGCCACCAGCAGGTCCGGTCCGAAGTAGTACTCCGACTCCGCCTCGCGCGCCGCGGGATCGTCCTGGTGCATGAGCGCCAGCGCCCGCATCACCGGAAGCCCGTTGCGCGCGCTCTCCTGCGCCGCGGCATAAAGGTAAGGAAACAGGCTCATGTGCAAAATGGAGTACTGGCGGAAAATGCGCAGCGTCTCGTCACCGTAGTCCCACGGGCCCAGGTTCATCTGGTTGATCACTTCCATGCCGGGCGAGAGCGCCGAGTATTCCGTCCAACGCGCAAACAGCACGTCGTCCCCGGCGTAACGCGCCTTCTTGTTGTATCCACCCAGGTCGCTCATCCACAGCGAAATGCCGCTCATCCCCGCGTTCAGCCCGGCGGTCACCACGGTGGGCAGCCCGTTCTCGGCGGAGAAGGTGCTGTCGTTGTCCCCGCTCCAGAAAAACGGGAGCCCGTTCGAACCCACGGTTCCACTCCGCTGCAGCAGCACCCAGTCCTTCCCCTTGCGCGCCGCCAGCGCCTCGGCCACGGCGTGGTTGTAGTCCACGGCGTAACGATTGCGCACCAGCCGCTGGTCCTCGCCGCTTGCGAATTTCACGTCCCCGATGAAGTTGCCTTCCGCGTCGTCGTCCTTGAAGCCGTCCGCGCCCATGCCGATGGCCTTTCCCACCTGTCCCTGCCACCACGCTCTGGCCGCCGCGTTGGTGAAATCGATCAGCGCGCCGGTCCCTTTCCACCAGTCCGCCAGGTACGTCGAAGCATCCGGCCGATGCACAAAATAGCCGTTCCGCTCCGCCTCGGCGAAGTTGGGAGCCGCCGTGAGCGGGATCTTATCCGCGAATCCCTCTTCACCCGGCCGGTTGTTCTTCTGATCGAGAAAGGGAGTGTGCCACAAAACCAGCTTGTAGCCCTCGCCGTGCAGATGCGCGATCATTCTCCCGGCGTCGTCAAACTGCTTCGGGTTGAACTCGTAGCTGTTGTAGTTGGTGGCCCAAGGACTGTCGATCAGGATCACCGAAGCCGGCAGGCCCAGCGCCCGGTAACGGTCGACGTCCTCCTCCACCTCCCGCTGGTTGCGGTGATAGTCGCGCGATTTCCACGGCGCGAACGCCCAGTACGGCGGCAATTGCTGGCGGCCCGCGAGCGCCGTGAACCGCTCCAGGATCACCGGGAATCTCGGCCCCTCGACCAACACGATCCGAAGCTTGGCCGCCGGCAGTTTAACCCGGATGCGGTACCGCTCGGTCACATTGAGGTCGAACGAAGCTTCGCCGAACGTGTCCACCCATAGCCCGTATCCCCTGAGGCTCATGAAGAACGGCACCGGCTGGTAGGTATTGACGCCCTTCGCTCCGGCCGCATCGCGCGAAGCGTTCCGGACAATCGAGTGCGCGTGGTTCAGACGGTCGTACCGTTCGCCGAAGCCGAAATAACTGCTGTCGTCTGCGGCATCGAATTCCCATTCCCCGACGGTTGCCGATTCGGCTGTGATTTCGCTCACTCCGGCGGAGAGTCGCCGCGACTGCAATCGGTTCGCTGCCGTGATTGGCTTGCCGTCGAACAGGAACCGGTCAAGCGCAATGCTCTGGGCGGCGCCATCGAGCGACGTAAAGCTGAACTGCGCCTGGGCGGTTCCCACAATCCTCACTTCACCCTCCGCGGCCCAAACCATCGCCGCGAACAGGCATGGCAAAACCAGACTCCGTCTGTGTTCCATATTTCCCTAGTCCGCCGTTTCGTTGAGCTTCAGAATGCGGGGCCCGGAATCTTCGAGCGCCAGCACGCTGAACGAAGCCGGCCGGATCTCGATCCGCTGGCCCAAATCGATCGGCATGCCGGCGTAGTAAACCAGCGCCGCGCGAATGATATCCGCGTGGCTGACCAGCCCGATGGTTTCGCCCGGATGCTTGCCGCGCAAGTGTTCCAGCTCCGTCACGATGCGCACCTGCGATTC
>Ga0335081_10008967_pt1 | contig 16061 bp, 17 predicted proteins | sample Lox_Sample_35_FD_206713 | JGI IMG/M metagenome (GOLD analysis project Ga0335081, IMG submission 206713) | Soil microbial communities from Loxahatchee National Wildlife Refuge, Florida, United States - Lox_Sample_3.5 | ecosystem: Environmental > Terrestrial > Soil > Wetlands | place: USA... | reverse complement strand
CGGCTTCCCGCCCGGTCACCCGCCGATGAGCACCTTCCTCGGCGTCCCGGTCACCCTGCGCGGCATCGCGTACGGGAACCTCTACCTCACCGAGAAGGACGGCGGCGCCGACTTCGACACGGAGGACCAGGCGGCCGTCGTGCTCCTCGCCGCCCAGGCGGCGGTGGCGATCGAGAACGCCCGCCTCTACGAGACCGCGACCCGCTGGTCGGGGCAGCTCGAGTCGATCAACGAGGTGATGAACGCCCTCGTCACCGAGGTCGACCTCCAGACGCTCCTCCAGCTCGTCGCCGACAACCTCCGCGAGCTGATCGACGCGCGGATGTCGCTGATCGCCCTGCCCCAAGGCGACCGCGCGCGCGTCGTCGCGCTCTCCGGAGACGGCAGCGAGCCCTACGGCGAGCTCGAGCTCGGGCCGCGCTCGAAGACGATGCGCGTGCTCGGGCGGCGGCGCAGCGAGCGGATCGACTCCGTCCTCGACGACCCCGAGGTCGACCAGGAGACGATTCGGCGGCTCGCGGTGCGCACGGCGCTCTACGTCCCGCTGCTCGTCCGCGGCGCGTCGATCGGCGCGATCATCGTCCACGACAAGAACGGGCCCGATCCGCGCTTCAGCGAAGACGACCTGCGGCTCGCGGAGATCTTCGCCTCACGCGCCGCGGTCGCGGTCGAGCTGCGGCAGCGCGTCGCCCGCGATGCGCTCGAGCGCATCGTCACGGCGCAGGAGCTCGAGCGGCGACGGCTCGCGCGCGAGCTGCACGACGAGACCGGGCAGGCGCTCACCTCGATTCTGCTCGGCCTGCGTGGCCTCGAGGAGGCGCAGAGCCCCGAGGACCTGCGAGCCGCCGTCTCCGAGGTCCGTGACCTCGTTCGCTCGACCCTGCAGGACGTCCGCCGGCTCGCCGTCGAGCTGAGGCCGAAGGCCCTCGACGACTTCGGGCTCGTCGCGGCTCTCGAGCGGCTGACCGACAGCTTCGCCGAGCAGACGCAGATCGGCGTCGAGTTCGTCCACAACATCCCCGACGGGCGGCTGCCGCCGGAGATCGAGACCGCCCTCTACCGGATCGTCCAGGAGTCCCTGACGAACATCGTCAAGCACGCGCGCGCCGGGAACGTCAGCATCGTCCTCCGCGGGAGCTCGGAGTCGGTCTCCGTCGTCGTCGAGGACGACGGGGTCGGCTTCGAGCCGGGCCGCGAGCCGGGCGACGGGATCGGGCTCGTCGGGATGCGCGAGCGCGTCGGCATCTCGGGCGGGACGATCACGGTCGAGTCGCGTCCGGGCGCGGGAACGACGCTCAGGGCCGAGGTGCCTCTGGCGTGAGCATCCGCATCCTCATCGTCGACGACCACCAGCTCGTCCGCTCGGGCTTGCGCCGGCTGCTCGAGGCGGAGGACGACCTGACCGTGGAGGACGAGGCCGGCACGGCGTACGACGGCATCCGCCTCGCCCGCCTCCACAAGCCGGACCTCGTCCTGCTCGACGTCGGCATGCCGGGCGGAAGCGGCATCGAGGCGGCGCCCGAGATGAGGGAGGCGGCGCCGGACGCGAAGCTGCTCGTGCTCTCGATGGAGGACGACCCGAGCTACGTTCGCGAGGCCTTCGCCGCCGGTGCGACCGGCTACGTCCTCAAGGAAGCGGCCGACGACGACCTGCTCACGGCCGTGCGCGAGGTGGCCGCCGGCGGGCGCTACGTCGACCCGGCGCTCGGCGCCCGGCTCGCAGCCTTCGACGCCGCGGCGGTCGCGGAGCAGCGGGCCGACCCGCTCTCGGGCCGCGAGCACGAGGTGCTGCGGCTGCTCGCGTTCGGCCACACGAATCAGGAGATCGCGAAGCGCCTCTACATCTCCGTGCGGACGGCGGAGACGCACCGGGCGCGGATCATGCAGAAGCTCGGCCTCCAGACGCGGGCCGACCTCGTCCGGTACGCGCTCGAGCACGGAGTGCTCGAGGAGGCGGATGAGTGACTCGCTGCGCCGGGCCGACCTCGACCCGGATCCGCTGAGACAGCTCGAGCGCTGGTACGCGGAGGCCGAGGCGGCCGGCGAGACGGCCGAGCGAGTGGCCCTCGCGACGGCCGACGCGGCGGGCGCTCCGTCCGTTCGGATGGTGCTGCTGAAGGAGTGCGGCCGGCGCGGCTTCGTCTTCTTCACGCACTACACGTCCCGCAAAGGTCGCGAGCTCGAGGCGAACCCGCGCGCGGCGCTCCTCTTCCACTGGGCGTCGCTCGGCCGGCAGGTGCGGGTCGAGGGAAGCGTCGAGCGCCTGCCGGCGGCCGAGTCGGACGGCTACTTCGCGACGAGGCCGCGCGGGGCGCAGCTCGGGGCGCTCGCCTCGCGGCAGAGCGAGCCGCTCGACACGCGTGCGGCGCTCGAAAGCCGCGTGGCGGAGATCGAGGCCGATCTCACGGGCGACGAGGTGCCGCGGCCGCCGACCTGGGGCGGGTACCTCGTCGTGCCCGAGGCGTGGGAGTTCTGGCAGCACCGCGAGAGCCGCCTCCACGACCGTTTCCGCTACGAATCGGACGGCTCGGGCGGCTGGCGCGTCGAGCGCCTCTTTCCGTGACCCTTCCGTCACGGTGGCAGCTACCGTGACGTCACCGTCACGACTTCGTCGCGAGGCTGCGGCGAAGCGCGGCGAGCCGTTCGTCCCAGGCCGCGCCGACGGCGACCATCCACTCGAGCGCGTCCTCGAGCGGCGCCGGCGTCACCTCGTAGCGCGTCTCCCGTCCCGTCCGCGTCGCGCGAACGAGCCCTGCGTCGGCGAGTGCGCCGAGCTGCTTCGCGACCGCCTGCCGGGTGACGGGGAGATCGCGCGCGAGCTCGGTCGCCGTCGCGCTGCCGCGTGCGGCCACCGCTTCGACGAGCGACCGGCGCCCTGGATCACCGAGCGCGGCGAAGACGCGGTCTACGCGGCCGCCGCCGTCCACGCGCACGCCCGCCATTCCAGGGCGGGAGCGAGTTCCGGCGAGGTCTCGACGACGCGAACGAGCGTGCCGCCCTCGGCCGGCTCGAGCTCGAGGACGACGAAGCCGCCGTCGTCCCAATCGAGGACGAGACGCTCCTCCGGTTCGAGCTCGCGGACGATCGCGCGCCGCTCGTCGCCGTCGCCCCAGCGGAAGACGCCCTCGCCGCCCGGCTGCGCGTCGAGCTCCACCTCGGTTGCGAACCACTCCTCCAGCCGCTCGGGCTCGGTCAGGGCCTCCCACACCTCTTCGGGCGGCTCCGGGACGACGATCTCGCGCTCGACCTCCATCGCTCCTCCGATCCTCGACACGCAACTAGGCGGTTGCGTATGATGTGCAACCGATGAGTAGCGTATCGAACCAGCTCGTGCCCATGGTCGTCGAGTCCGACGGCCGCTTCGAGCGCTCGTTCGACATCTTCTCCCGGCTGTTGCGCGAGCGGATCGTCTTCCTGGGCACGGAGGTGGAGGCGTCGAGCGCGAACCTCGTCGTCGCGCAGCTCCTCTTCCTCGAGGCGGAGGATCCGGACGGCGACATCCGGCTCTATCTCAACTCGCCCGGCGGCGACGCGTATGCGGGGATGGCGATCTACGACGCGATGCAGTACGTGAAGCCCGACGTGCAGACGTACTGCATCGGGATGGCGATGTCGGCGGCTGCGCTGCTGCTCGCCGGCGGCGCGGCGGGCAAGCGGTTCGTCCTGCCGAACGCGAAGGTGATGATCCACCAGGGGTCGGGCGGCTTCCGCGGTACGCCCGCCGACATCCAGATCGCCGCGCGCGAGATCCTCTCGCTCACGCGTCGCTATGCCGAGGTGCTCGCCCAGCACTCCGGCCGGGACGTCGAGCAGGTGATGCGGGACATCGACCGCGACCGCTTCCTCTGCCCGGCCGAGGCGGTCGAGTACGGCCTCGCCGACTCCGTGCTGGCGACGCGTGAGGAGGGTGAGGTCGGCTAGCGTCGGGGCGTGACCCCGACCTTCGTCGACGAGCTCGAGTTCGGCTTCGGGTGGCTCGAGGGCGGCTCGTTCATGCGCCGCTGCTCCCATGCGCTCGCCGTGGAGGGACGCGTGTGGATCCTCGACGCCGTCGCCGACGACGAGGCGATCGAACGAGTGCGAGGTCTCGGCGAGCCGGCGGGCGTCGTCCAGCTGCTCGACCGGCACAACCGCGACAACGCGGCGATCGCCGAGCGGCTGGGCGTCCCGCTCCACTTCGTCCCCGAGTCGGCGCCCGACGGCGCGCCGTTCGAGGTCGTCCCACTGCTGCGCAACCGGATCTGGCGCGAGGTCGCGCTCTGGTTCCCGAGCCTGCGGACGCTCGTCGTCGCCGAAGCGGTCGGGACGGCGCAGTTCTACGTCGCGCCGCAGGAGCGTGTCGGCGTGTCGCCCGTGCTGCGGTTGACGCCGCCGCGCCGACTGCTCGCGTACGAGCCCGACCACCTGCTCGTCGGCCACGGCGAGGGCGTGCACGAGGACGCGGTGGGGGCGCTCCGCGACGGGATCCTCCACGCACGCGAACGTCTTCCCGCCTGGCTGTGGGCGGGCTTCCGCGCGCACGGCCCCGGCGGCACGCATACGCGCCGCCGCCGCAGCGGTTAGGCGCCGGTCGGCGCGGGACGAGCCGGCGGCCGGTCGAGCACTACGAGCGAGCCGAGGCCGGCCCTTCCCAGGAGACGCTGTCGCCGAGGATCTCGTCGATCCGCGCGAGCGTGGCCTCGTCGAGCTCGACCCCCGAGGCGCCGGCATTGTCCTCGACCTGCTCGGGACGGGTCGCGCCGATGATCGCCGAGGCGACGTTCTCCTCCCGCAGCACCCACGCGAGGGCGAGCTGGGCCATCGACAGCCCGAGCTCGTCCGCGACGGGCCGCAGCCGCTGGACGCGCTCGAGCAGCGCCTGGTCGCCGGCGCGGTCCATGAAGTAGTTCATCCGCTCGTGTGCGGCGCGGCTCTCGCCCGGCGGCGGCTCGCCCGGCCGGTACTTGCCGGTGAGGATGCCCTGGCCGAGCGGCGACCAGACGATCTGGGAGATGCCGAGCTCGCTGCAGGCGGGAATGACGTCCCGCTCGGGCCCGCGCCAGATCATCGAGTACTGCGGCTGGCTCGAGACGAAGTGCTCGACGTCCGCCATCCCCTGCGCCTCGCGGATCTTCTCCTCGGGCCACTCGCTGAACCCGAGATAGCGCGCCTTGCCCTGCCGGACGACCTCGGTGAGCGCTTCCATCGTCTCCTCGAGCGGGACGTCCCAGTCGTAGCGATGGCACTGGTAGAGGTCGACGTAGTCGGTTCGGAGCCGCTGCAGCGAGGCGTCGATCTGCTTGAAGACCTGCTTGCGCGAGAGGCCGCGGTTGCGCTTCGACATCGGGAAGAAGAGCTTCGTTGCGAGGACGTACGAGTCGCGCGGGCGGCCGGGGAGCACCTCGCCGAGGAACTCCTCCGCGCCGCCGCCGGAGTACACGTTCGCCGTGTCGATGAAGTCGATCCCGGCCTCGAACGCCTTCGCGACGCAAGCCTCGGCGCGCTCGCGCTCGACCGCGCCCCCGTACGTCATCCACGAGCCGAGCGAGATCTCCGAGACCTGGAGGTCGCTGGAGCCGAGCTGCCTGTGTCGCATCCTGCGACGGTATCCACTAGCGTCCGCTCTGTGCTGCAACTCGACGCGATCGGCATCGTGAGCTCGAACCTCGAGCGCTCCCGCGCGTTCTACCACCTGCTCGGCATCGACTTCGCCGACGGCGACGACCACATCGAGGCGGCGCTGCCGAACGGCGTGCGGCTGATGCTCGACACCGAGGAGGTGATCATCGGCTTCTGGCCGAACTGGCGGCGCGAGACCGGCAACCAGGTCGCGCTCGCCTTCGCGTGCGGCAGCCCGGGCGAGGTCGACGAGACGTATGCGCGGATCGTCGGCGCGGGCTTCGAAGGCGAGAAGGACCCGTGGGACGCGTTCTGGGGGCAGCGCTACGCGCAGGTGCGCGACCCGGACGGCGTACCGGTCGATCTCTTCGCCTCCCTCTGATCGAGGAGCGCATCGCCCTCGGCGCGACGGTGCTGACCATCCGCCGGCCGCCGAGCGCCGACGAGCTGGTCGACGAGGCGGCGTTCGACGAGGACGAGTTCCTGCCCTACTGGGCGGAGCTCTGGCCGAGCGGCGTCGCGCTCGCGCGCGCCGTCGCCGCCCTCGACGTGCGGGGCCTTCGCGTCGTCGAGCTCGGCTGCGGGCTCGGACTGCCCTCCCTCGCCGCGGCGGTCGGCGGCGCGGACGTCCTCGCGACGGACTGGGCGGAGGACGCGGTCGCGCTGCTCGCGGAGAACGCCGCGCGCAACGGCGTCGTCCTCCGCGCCGACCGTGTGCGCTGGGACGAGCCCGCGCGGCTCCTGGCCCGGGCGCCGTTCGACCTCGTGCTCGGCGCCGATCTCCTCTACGAGGAGCGCAACGCCGACCAGCTCGCCGCGCTCCTGCCGCGGCTCGGCGAAGAGGCGCTGCTCGCCGAGCCCGGCCGGCCGCACGCGGCGGCGTTCCTCGAACGCTTCGCGGCCGAGCCGGCGGGCGACCGGCTCTGGCGGATCCGGCTAGCCTGACCCGGTGGTCGCCCTCGCCCTGGCAGTCGCCCTCGCGGTCGCGCCGAAGCCGCACATCGTCTGGAAACCGATCCCGTACGGGCCGCAGCGCAAGGCGGAGATGGCGGCGTATGCGAAGAAGCACTACGGCATCGACTCGTGGGTGCTCCATCCGAAGGTGATCGTCGAGCACTACACCGGCAGCGACAGCTTCTCGTCGGCGTGGAACTCGTTCGCTTCGAACGCCCCCGACGGCGAGCTCGGCGGACTGCCCGGCGACTGCGCCCACTTCATCGTCGACCGGAACGGGACGATCTACCAGCTCGTCCACCTCGACGTCATGTGCCGGCACACGGTCGGCCTCAACTACGTCGCGATCGGGATCGAGCACGTCGGCACCTCCGACCAGGAGATCCTCCACGACGCGCGCCAGATTCGCTCCTCGCTGGAGCTGACGGCGTGGCTGGTCGACCGCTTCCACATCGAGATCCGCAACGTGATCGGGCACAACGAGAGCCTCTCGAGCCCGTACCACCGCGAGCTCTACAAGCCGTGGGCGCACCAGACGCACGCCGACTGGAAGCACGCCGACATGGACGTCTATCGCCGGAAGCTTCGCGCCCTCCTGCGCGCAGACGCACGCCGCTGAACGCCGGAAGAACGAGTGAGGGGCCTCGCCGGACCCCTCACTCGAACGGAGAGTGCGCGCGGGACTGCTACGAGCAGCCGGTGTTCGTGCCGCAGTCACGGCACGTGTAGCAGCTGCCGGTCCGCACCATGCGGCCGCCGCAGCGGGCGCACTCGACGGCGTCCTCCCAGCTGTTGAAGAGCGCCGTCTGGCCGGGGGGCGGCGCCTCGCCGGGCTCGGCCTGCTCGGCCCTCTCCGCCGCGTAGCGGTCGGCGAGCCGCGCCTTCACCTCGGACGAGAGGATCCCCGCCTCCTCCTGCTGGTCGGCCGTGAGGAACGTCTTGCCGAACCAGCGGAAGATGTAGTCGACGATCGACTTCGCGGCGCGGATGTCGGCGTCGTTCGTCATCCCGTTCGGCTCGAACCGCATGTGGCTGAGCTTCGAGACGTAGACCTCCGGCGGCACGCCGTACTGGAGGCCCATCGAGACGGCGATGCAGAGCGAGTTCATCAGTCCCTGCAGCGTCGTCCCGTCCTTCGCGATGTCGACGAAGATGTCGCCTGGGCTGCCGTCGTCGTACGTCCCGACGTGGATGTAGCCCTCGTACTCGCCGACGCGGAACTTGCGTCCGACCTCGGTGCGGTCGTCGGGCAACCGCTTCCGCTCGTGGACGTGCACCGGCGGCGTCGCGACCGCCTGCTGGCCGCTGCCCGAGCTCGAGAGCGGCTGCGCGACCTTGCAGTTGTCGCGGTAGATCGCGATCGCCTTCACGCCGAGCTGCCAGGCGTCGACGTACAGGCTCATCACGTCCTCGATCGTCGAGGTCTCCGGCATGTTCACCGTCTTCGAGATCGCGCCGGAGATGAACGGCTGGACGGCGCCCATCATCTTCACGTGGCCGAGGTAGTGGATCGACCGGTCGCCGACCGCGCAGTCGAACACCGGGTAGTGGTCGGTCTTCACGTACGGGGCGCCGACGACGCTGTTCCGCTCGTCGACGAAGGCGACGGTCTCCTCGACCTCGCGCGGCGCGTAGCCGAGCCGCTCGAGCGCCATCGGCACCGTCTTGTTCACGATCGTGATCTCGCCGCCGCCGACGAGCTTCTTCGACTTGACGAGCGAGAAGTCGGGCTCGACGCCGGTCGTGTCGCAATCCATCATGAAGCTGATCGTCCCGGTCGGCGCGAGCACGGTCGCCTGCGCGTTCCGGTAGCCGTGCACCTCGCCGAGGTCGAGCGCCTCGTCCCACGCCTTGCGGCACGCTCCGAGGAGATCGGACGGCACCGAGTCGGCGCTCTCGATGTTGCCGACCGCGGCGCGATGCTTCGCGACCACGCCGATGAACGGCGCCCTGTTCGCCTGGTAGCCGTCGAACGCGCCCATCCGCGCCGCGATCTCGGCCGACTTGCGGTACGCGCGCCCGGTCATGAGCGCCGTGATCGCCGCCGCGTACGCGCGCCCCTCCTCGGAGTCGTACGGGAGCCCGCGCGCCATCAGCAGCGCGCCGAGGTTCGCGTAGCCGAGGCCGAGCTGGCGGAACCGCTTCGCGTTCCGCCCGATCTCGGGCGTCGGGTACGACGAGTAGCCGACGAGGATCTCCTGCGCGAGGAAGACGACGTCGACCGCGTGCTCGAACGCCTCGACGTCGAGCTCGCCGTCCTCGCGCCGGAACTTCATCAGGTTGAGCGAGGCGAGGTTGCAGGCCGAGTCGTCGATCGACATGTACTCCGAGCAGGGGTTCGACGCGTTGATGCGGCCCGTGGTCGGGAGCGTGTGCCACGCGTTGATCGTCGTGTCGTACTGGACGCCGGGGTCGGCGCACTCCCATGCTGCAGCCGCGATCTGGCGCAGCAGGTCGTGCGCGTCGCGCGTCTCGAGGACGGTGCCGTCGGTCCGGGCGGTGAGGTTGAACTCCTCGCCCTTCGTCGCGGCCTCCATGAAGCCGTCGCTCACGCGGACGGAGTTGTTCGCGTTCTGGTACTGGATCGACGCCCAGTCGGCCGAGTCGAGCGACATGTCGTAGCCGTTCGCCTCAAGGACGCGCGCCTTGCGCTCCTCCTTGGCCTTGCACCAGATGAACTCCTCGATATCGGGATGGTCGACGTCGAGGACGACCATCTTCGCGGCGCGCCGCGTCTTCCCGCCCGACTTGATCGTGCCGGCCGACGCATCGGCGCCGCGCATGAACGAGACCGGGCCGGAGGCGTAGCCGCCCTTCGAGAGCTGTTCCTTCGACGACCGCAGCCTCGAGAGGTTGACGCCCGAGCCGGAGCCGCCCCGGAAGATGACGCCCTCGCGGCGGATCCAGTCGAGGATCGCCTCCATCGAGTCCTCGATCGAGAGGATGAAGCACGCCGAGCACTGCGGCGACTCCTCGAAGCCGACGTTGAACCAGACCGGCGAGTTGAAGGACGCGTACTGGTTGACGAGGATCGCCTTCAGCTCGGCCTCGAACGTCTCGGCCTCGTCGTCGTCGGCGAAGTAGCCGCCCGCCTTGCCCCACGTGACGACCGTGTCGACGACGCGGCCGACCATCTGCTTCACGCTCGACTCGCGCTCGGGCGAGCTGAGCCGGCCGCGGAAGTACTTCTGCGCGACGATGTTCGTCGCCGTCTGCGACCAGAACTTCGGGAACTCGACGGCGCGCTGCTCGAACGCGGGGCCGTTGCGGCCGGGGATGACGGCGTCGCGCGTCTCCCACTCGATCTCGTCGAACGGGTCGCGTCCGGGGATGGTGAAGAAGCGCTTGACGCCGAGCCGAGCGCCCTCGTCGACGACCTTGTTGACGACCTCTCCGGCCGTCGTTTCGCTGCCCTGAACCTGCTCGACGCTCGCCATTTCCCCTCCCCGCACTGTAGCCGTCGCCCGCTTGTCGAATCTGCCCGCCGGGGGCGCTTCGGTCCAGCGGGGGACCGGAGGGTAGACCTCCCATCGGACGGAACCGTCCGCGCCTGGGGCGAAGCCTCAGCGGCCGAGGATGAGCACGAGCTCGGGGTGACCCGAGCCGGCCGGCAGGCGCCCGTCGAGCGGCGAGACGACCTTCGCGCGGGCGTCGCGCGCGAGGCGCTCGGCCTCGCGTTCCCACCCGGGCCGGAAGAGGACGACGGAGCGCGCGTAGTTCGTCTCGGCGGCGTTCGCCGCGCGCGCATGGCCGTAGCCGTGGGCGAGCAGCCGCGTCGCCTCGGCGCCGGCGGCGCCGGAGATCCCGTCGCCGTTGAGGACGAGCACCGAGATGCGAGACCGCGGCCGGACCGGCGTCGTGGGAGCCTGTCCGGAAGAGACACGACCGGTAGCAGCTACCGGACGTGTCTGTTCGGTACCCGTCACCGCTGGGGGCGCGGCCGGGTGGTGCAGCGCGTGGTAGAGCCGGCCGCCGTCGAGCGCGACGAGGGCGGCGAGCTCGGCTGTGGCGAGGACGACCGCGACGAGCGCGGCGGCGCGCCAGGGGAACGGGCGCTGAAGCGGCTGGACGTGCTCCACGGCCGTTCCCGGTTCGCCGGGCGCCCGGCCGCTCCTCCTCTAGCCGGCTTCCCAGATCGCCTGAAGGCCCGCCTCGAGCGGCGTCTCCGCGTGCCAGCCGAGCTCGCGCCCGGCGCGGCCTGCGTCGAGCACGCTGTGCCGGAGGTCGCCCGGTCGCGGCTCGGAGAACGACGGCTCCTGCGCGACGCCGGCCGTCTCCGCGCACAGCCGGTGCAGGTCGACGATGCGCGTCGCGATCCCGCTGCCGACGTTGTAGATCCCCTCGCCGCCGGCCGCGGCGAGCAGCGCCGAGGCGACGTCGCCGACGTAGACGAAGTCGCGCGTCTGGAGGCCGTCGCCGAAGATCTCGGTCGGGCGGCCGTCCCGGAGCCGGTCGAGGAAGATCGCAACCACGCCTCCCTCGAGCTCCGGCAGCTGGCGCGTCCCGTAGACGTTCGCGAGCCGGCACACGACGTGCGACGTCCCGTGCAGGCGGTTCCACATCGCGAGGTACTCCTCGCCGGCGAGCTTCGATGCCGCGTACGGCGAGGCCGGGAGCCGCGGCGCGTCCTCCCGTGCCGGCTGCTCGCGCTCGCCGTAGATCGCGCCGCCGGTCGAGGTGAACACGACCCTTGCGCCGGCCTCTCGGGCCGCCTCGAGGACGCGGATCGTGCCGATCACGTTGACGTCGGCGTCGAAGACGGGGCGAGCGACGGACGTGCCGACGTCGGCCTGCGCCGCGAGATGGAAGACGACCTCCGGTCGCAGCCGCGCCGCGAGCTCCGCGAGCGCCTCGTCGCGGATGTCGAGCTCCTGGAGCTCCGCGCCCGAGGGGACGTTCTCGCGCCGGCCGCTCGAGAGGTTGTCCACGATGTGGACGTCGTCGCCGCGGCCGAGCAGCGCGTCGGCCACGTGCGAGCCGATGAAGCCCGCGCCCCCGGTCACGATCGCCCGCACCTCTCTATCGTAGGCAGACGTGTTCGTTACCTTCGAGGGAGCCGACGGCTCGGGGAAGTCGACGCAGGCGGAGCTGCTGCGCGGGGCGCTCGCCGCCGAGGGGCGGGAGGTCGTCCTCACGCGCGAGCCCGGCGGCACACAGCTTGGCGAACGAGTCCGCGAGCTGCTCCTCGACGGGCCGCCCATGAGCGCCTGGACGGAGGCGGCCCTCTTCGCGGCGTCGCGTGCGCAGCACGTCGAGGAGGTGATCCGGCCGGCGCTCGCCCGCGGCGCCGACGTCGTCTGCGACCGCTACGTCGACTCCTCGCTCGCGTACCAGGGGATCGCGCGCGGCCTCGGGGTCGACGAGGTGCTCGACCTCAACCTCCGCGTCACCGGCGGCCTGCTGCCGGACGTGACGTTCCTGCTCCTGCTCGACCCGCGTGTTGCGCAGGAGCGCTGGGTGGAGGCCGACCGGCTGGAGCGGGAAGGCGGGGAGCTCCAGGTGAGAGTCGACGCCGCCTACCGCACGCTCGCCGAGCGCTTTCCCGAGCGCATCGTCGCCGTCGACGCCGACCGGCCTCCGAGCTTCATCCGAGACGAGATCCTTGACAGCCTTCGAGAGCGTTCCTGAGCAGCACGAGGCGAAGCGCCTCCTCGCGGCCGCGTTGCACGAAGGGCCGGCGCACGCATACCTCTTCCACGGCCCCGGCGGCGTCGGCAAGCGCGAGCTCGCGCGCCGCTTCGCCGCCGAGCTGCTCGGCGACCACCTGCGCGTCGAGCGCGGCAGCCATCCCGACCTCTACGTCCTCGAGCCGCTCGGGGAACAGATCCGGATCGACGACATCCGGGAGCTGCGGCGCGACCTCCACATGCGCCCCTTCGAGGCCGACCGCCGCATCTACCTCGTCTTCGGCGCCGAGTCGATGAACGAGGACGCCGCGGACGCGCTGCTCAAGGACCTCGAGGAGCCGCCGCCGTATGCGATCGTGGTCCTCGTCGCCGAGGAGCTCGGGCCGCTGCCGGAGACGATCCGCTCGCGCTGCCAGCTCGTCCCGTTCCGCAGGCTCTCCGAGCGGGCGGTGCACGAGGCGCTCGGCGAGCGCGCGCCCGAGCTCGGCGAGGAGGAGTTGACGACGCTCGCGCGGATGGCCGGCGGGCGGCTCGACCGTGCGTGGCGCCTGCTCGACCCTGCGGCGGCGCGACGGCGCGCGGAGCTCATCCGCGTCGCGCGGGCCGTCTACCTGGATCCCGCCTTCGAGGCCGCCGGCGCCACGGACGCGCTCATCGTCGGGATCTCCGAGCGCGGAGCCGAGGCGAAGGAGGCAGCGGAGGGGCAGGTCGCCGCGCTCGAGCTGACGGGCCGGGAGGCCGAGCAGCGGGTGCGCCGCGCGCAGCGGGGAGCCGAGCGCGAGGAGCTGCTCGCGCTCCTCGAGGAGCTCGAGTGGTGGTACAGGGACCTCGTCGTCGTCGCGGCCGGTGCCGAGGCGGTCGCCGTGCATGCCGACCGGCTCGCGGAGCTCCGGGTCGACGCGACGCGCGAGCGGCTGCCGCTGGCCGAGCGGGCGTGCGAGCTCGTGCGCGGCGCATGGCGCGAGGCGGAGGAGCTCCAGGTCTCGACCCCGCTCGCGCTCGAGGCACTCCTGATCCGCCTGGCCGCGGAGTTCGGACTGCAGAGACTGGTGCCTGCTACCGCGCAGCGGTAGCAGGCACCCGCCTTCGGCTAGGCGGCGAAGACGAGCTCGTCGCCGAGCGCGAGCTGGAGCCGCGCGAGGGCGTCGCTCTCGAGCTGCCGGACGCGCTCGCGCGTCAGGCCGAGCTCCTTGCCGATCGTCTCGAGCGAGGCCGGCTCCGAGTCGAAGCCGAAGCGGAGCTCGATGATCCGGCGCTGCCGCTCGGGCAGCTCGGACACCGCGCGTTGGACGCGCTGCCGGCGCACCGACTCGACCGCCTCCTCGGCGGGGTCGACCGACGACTCGTCGGCGAACAGGTCGCCGAGCTCCGAGTCGCCGTCCGAGCCGAGTCCCTGGTTCAGGGAGACAGAGTCGACCGCCTCGAGCGCCTCCTCGACGTGCTCGAGCTTCAGCCGCGTCGCCTGCGCGAGCTCCTCTGGCGTCGCCTCGCGCCCCAGCTTCGCCTGCAGCTCGGCCGACGCGCGGTTGAGCTTGATCCGGCGCTCCTGGACGTGCACCGGGATGCGGATCGTCTTGGACTGGTTCGCGACCGCACGCTGGCAGGCCTGGCGGATCCACCAGGTCGCGTACGTCGAGAACTTGTAGCCCTTGCGCCAGTCGAACTTCTCCGCGGCGCGGTTGAGGCCGATCACGCCCTCCTGGATCAGGTCCAGGAGCGGGACGTCGTGTCCCTGGTAGCGCTTCGCGATCGAGACGACGAGGCGGAGGTTGGAGTTGATCATCCGCTCCTTCGCAGCTGCGTCGCCGCGCTCGATGCGCTTCGCGAGCGCGACCTCGTCGGCCGCGGTCAGGAGCTTGTGACGCCCTGCGGCGTCCATGAAGAGCTGGAGCGGGTCGAGCGTGCCGGTGACCGGCGCGGCTGCGGCCGGCGTCCGGGCCTCCTCGGGCGCCCCGTCGCGCACGACGACGTCGCGCTCTTCGAGCGCGGTCCGCAGCGCGGCGAGGTCGTCCTCGCTCAGCTCGTGCTCGTCGGCGAACGCCTGAATCTCCTTCTCCTCGACGAAGCCGCGCTCGGCGGCCTCCTCGAGCAGGCGCTCGGCAGGCGAGAGATCGTGCAGGTGAATCGTGTCGCTCAGTTGAAGTCCCTTTCCCTCGTGGAGGGCCGCCGACTCCCGGCGTCCCGTGGCGGCAATGTGCGCGGGTGTCCCGCGAGGGCCTGCCGCCCATCGATTTATAGAACGGCGTTGCACCGGAGTCCATTCCCAAACCCCGGGATTTTTCTATTTCCGAACAAAGTCTCATTCCCTGCTTACGCAGGGAAAACTGAATCGGTTCACCGCTCGACGGCGCGACCGGAAAGCTCGTCGAGGCGGATGCGGAGGACGACGACGCCGGGGCCGAGCGGCCGCGGCCCCGCCTCGCGGCCGGAGGCGCGGGCGAACCGCTCGCGCAGGAGCGCGAGCGCCGGCTCGATCGCGTCCCCACGCAGCTCCTCGTAGGAGCCGTGCGCGATCACGCTGCGCCAGCTACCGCGGCCGTCGGCGTCGTACTCGTCCACCTCGACGCAGACGCGCGGGTTCTCGCGCAGCATCTCGATCTTCCTGCCGTCGGTCGTGACCGCGAGCACCGCCACGCCGTCGTAGGCGTAGATGAGCGGGACGACGTACGTCTCGCCGCCGGCGTGGCAGCCCAGGCGGGCGATCCGCTGTCCGCGCAGGAACTCGTCGATCTCGGCCCGCGCGAGCTCGCGCGGAGTCCCCCTGCCGCCCTCGGGACCTGTCATATGTCGTTGAGCGTAGGACATACTGAAACCGTGGTGATGCGCGTCTGGCTCGTGGCGACTCTCGTCGTCGTCATCGTCGTCGCGGGGCTCGCCGGCGCTGCGCTGCTCGCGTGGCCGCAGGGAAGCCTCGCGCCGTCCTCGAGCGGGATCGTCCAGGTGTCGCTGCCCGGCTTCGCGGGAGACGTCGACGGCGTGCAGGTCGTCGGCTCGGGCGGCCGGCCGGTGCAGGTCGTCCTGCGCAACGGCGCCGTCTTCCCGCTCGGCCAGCTCGCACAGGGCCGCCGGCTGACCGTCACCGTCGAGATCGCTCGCCCGCAGTGGATCGGCTGGCTCGTCGGCCGGCGTGTGACGAGGACGCTGGCGGTCGTGACGCCGAGCGCGCAGCCGTCGGCACGGCTGCTCTCGCCGAAGCGCGGCGCGCACGTCGTCGTGCCCTACTCGACGCCGGTCGCGCGCGTCCGGATCGGCCGCCAGCGGTCGCGGACGCTCTCGACGCCGGCGAGCTTCGTGCCGCTCGGGCGCGTCGCTGCAGGCGCGACGAGCTCGGGGACGCTGCTCGTCGCCGTCGCGCCGCGTCCGTGGGAGCGGCTCGGCGCGCCGGTGCGCGTCTCGTGGTTCGTCCGGGGGACGAAGCCGCAGGCGGAGCTCGTCGTGGCGCCGGCCGCCGGCGCCGTCCTCTGGCCCGGCGGCCAGCTGACGCTGACGTTCTCGCGTCCGGTCGCCGAGGCGATCGGCTCGCGCCTGCCGCGGATCGGCCCGGCCACGCCCGGCCACTGGACGCAGGAGGACGCGAACACGCTCGTCTTCGAGCCCGGCGCGCTCGGCTTCCCGCTCGGCGCCGCCCTCCACGTGACCCTGCCGAGGCCGGCGCTGATCGGGGGCCGCAGCAGCCGCGTCATCACCTGGCACGTGCGCCCCGGCTCGGAGCTCCGGCTGCAGCAGCTGCTCGCACGGCTCGACTATCTGCCGCTCCGCTGGCACAGCAGCGCGGATCCGTCGAAGACGCCGGCGAGCGAGCTCGCGGAGGCCGTTCGCCCCCCGGCGGGCAGCTTCTCCTGGCGCTACGCGAAGATCCCGTCCTCGCTGACCACGCTGTGG
>Ga0335081_10008965_pt1 | contig 16063 bp, 10 predicted proteins | sample Lox_Sample_35_FD_206713 | JGI IMG/M metagenome (GOLD analysis project Ga0335081, IMG submission 206713) | Soil microbial communities from Loxahatchee National Wildlife Refuge, Florida, United States - Lox_Sample_3.5 | ecosystem: Environmental > Terrestrial > Soil > Wetlands | place: USA... | reverse complement strand
AGTCAGCGCGGAGTTCACGAGATCCGCCAGGTCGCACCAGTCGAGCTTCGGGCGGATGAGCCCGGATTCCAGTCGGGTCATGTCGAGCAGGTTCTCCACGAGCCTGTTGAGCCGGCTCGCGGCCTCGTGAATCTCACCGATGAGTTCCCCGCGGGCGTCCGGCCTCCCGGCGACCCTGTCGTCGAGCAGGCTCTCCGACGTCCCCATGATCGCGGAGAGGGGCGTGCGCATCTCGTGGGAGATGGAATTGAACAGCGTTTTGTAGAGACGCTCCGATTCCTCCACCACCACGGCCTTCTTCGTGATCTCGTTCAGCGTTTCGCGTTCGACCGCCGAGGCGATCTGGCGGATGAAGTTCTCCAGCAATGCCTCCTGATCGATGGTGAGCTTCTTATCCCCCCGCAGGCGTACGCCGAGGACCCCCAGCGGGTACCGGGGGCCCGACATCGGGAAATACGTGGCGGTCGCGGAGGGGAGCGTGTCGGTGAACCTCCCTGCGGGTTTCTCGTTCCAGTAAACCCACGCGGCCACGCCCATCTCCTTTTCCCCCACGGCGAGTGTGCTCGCCGGGTGGGCCGCGGTGAAGATGTCGCCGTCCGTCTGCCCGAGGAAGAGGACCACGTCCGCGTCGAAGAATCTCTGCACGTTCCCGATCGACGCCTCTGCGACCGCGTCCTTCGTGCGGGCCAGGGAGAGATCGCGCGACAGCGTGTAGAGCGCGACGGCCCGGCTCTCCCTCTGACGCACCGCGCGTTCCTGCGCGCGCGTGCGCGACGTGAGGATGCCCAGAACGAGCGCGATCCCGAAATACATCATGAGCATCAGGATATCCGGGACGCGGCTGACGGAAAACGTGAAGACGGGGGGTATGAAAAGGTAATCCCAGATCACGGCGCTCAGCGTGGCGGCAAGCAGCACGGGGCCGATCCCGAACCGCAGGGGAAGGAGCGCTACGGTGAAGAGCAGCACCAGCGCTACCGTCTGGTACTCGATAATCCCCGAGAGGGGGTAGCACGCGGCCGCCACGGCAAGTGGTACGGCGCCCGCGGCGACGTAGTGCCGGATTCCCGAATGGATCTCCAGAAGGCTCCAGCGGCGTTTTTCCGGTTCATCGGAGCCCTCTCCGCCGATCACGTGGACGTCGAGGTCGCCGCTCTTGTCAATCAGCTCCTGGAGGAGCGACGCCGACCTCTGGAAGTGTCCCCTGCGCGGCTTGCCGATCAGGATCTGCGTGCAGTTCTCCTGGCGCGCCACGCGGATGAGCGCATCGCTGACCTTGACATCCGACGTGCTGACGAATTCCGCGCCGAGCGAGCGGGCGAGCGCGATGTTTTTCCCGAGCAGCTCCTGTGCGGCCTCCGTCGGGGCGGCGGTCGATTCGACGTGGAGGGCGACCCAGGTCGCGTCCTGCGTGAACGCCATCCTGCGGGCCCAGCGGATGAGCTGGACGGAATGGGGGCTCCCGCTGATGCCGACCAGGAGCCGCTGGCCGGACTTCCAGGGACCGGGGATGCGGTTCGACCGCATGTAGTCCCTGAGCTGCCGATCGACGCGCTCGGCGGTGAGGCGGAGAGACATCTCGCGGAGCGCGGTGAGGTTCCCCTTGCGGAAGAAATTCTCGATCGCCCGCGCGGAGCGGTCGGGGGTGTAGACCTTCCCTTCCGCCAGCCGTTCAAGCAGCTCGTCGGGCGAGATGTCGATCAGCTCGACTTCGTCGGCCCGCTCGAGGATCGAATCAGGCACTGTCTCACGAACGATGCTCCCCGTGATCTGGGCGACAGCGTCCGCCCTGCTCTCCAGGTGCTGGACGTTCAGCGTCGTGAAGACGTCGATCCCGCTGTCGAGCAGCTCCTCGACGTCCATGTACCGCTTCGTGTGGCGCGATCCGGGAGCGTTGGAGTGGGCGAGCTCGTCCACGAGGACGAGTTTCGGCCTGCGGGCGATGATGCCGTCCAGGTCCATTTCCTCCAGCCGCGCTTCCCTGTACTCAACCTCTCTCCGGGGAAGCACCTCCAGCCCTTCCACCAGGGCTTCCGTCTCACGGCGGCCGTGCGTCTCCACGATCCCCACCACCACGTCGACGCCGTGCGCCTTCGCATCGTGCCCCGCCTTGAGCATGTCGTACGTCTTCCCGACGCCGGCGGACATGCCGAAGAAGATCTTCAGTCTGGCCCGGGAGCGGATTTCCTCGTCACGCTTCATGGCGTTGAGGAGGGCGTCGGGATCCGGGCGTTGCTCTTCCGGAGGAAGCATTGTCGCGTCAGAAGTGAAACAGTCGACACTATAAAACAAAATAATGGAGCGGAAGCAAGGCCCGCCGGTTTTCCTTGCACTCGCGGCACCGGTGTGCTACATTGTGCAGAACGTCGTTTCATCCAATCGTGCGAGACCACCTCGTGCCTGTCGCCCCGATCATTACGTACATTCTCTGGCTCGCCGCGATATTCGCTGCGGGAGGAATCGCCATGCGGGTCACGCCGAAACCCTACTCGCCCGCGGTGGTCGAGATCCTGGGGGGAGTCTTCATCGGGAACCTGGGGCTCGTCGGCGTGTCGTTCTTCGAACCGATGAAGCAGAGCGGCGTTCTCCACGCGCTCTCCCTTATCGCCGTCTCCTTCCTCCTGTTCCAGGTCGGTCTCGAATCGACGATCGTGCAGATGAAGCGGCTGGGCCCCCGTGCGCTCGCCGTCGCGCTGACGGGCATCGCCGCGACGTTCCTGCTCGGACTGCTGGCCTGCCCGTACCTGATCCCCGGGCTGGAGGGGAGGACATACGCGTTCATTGCGGCGGCGCTTACGGCGACGTCCGTCGGCATTTCCGCCAGGATACTGAAGGACGCCGGGAAGACCCGCGAGCGCGGATCGCAGATCGTGATCGGCGCAGCGGTCATCGACGACATCGTCGGGCTCGTGCTTCTCGTCCTGATGACAACGCTTGTCCGCACCGATGCAGCGGACCCATCGTCGATTGCGGCGGCAATCGCCAGGGTGCTGGCGCTCATCGCCGGGGCGCTCCTCATCGGGCGGCTCGCTGCCCACGTGGTCCCAGGGCTGCTCGACCGGGTCGCCGGAAAAAGCAACGGGACGCTCATCACCGCACTGCTGTTCTTTGCCCTGTTCGGGCTCGCGTTCTTCGCCCTCGGGTTACCCCCGATCATCGGGTGTTTCATCGGGGGGCTTGTCCTCGAACGGAAGCGCTTCAGGGGGAAGGACCCGGAGACGCTGGAGCTGGAATGGATGCAGACCGAGAGGGTCGTCGGCAGGCTGGGGAAGTTCCTCATACCCGTCTTCTTCGTGATGACCGGTGTCAGCGCGGATCTCGCCGCAGCATTCACCCCCCGCACGCTCACCACCGCTCTCGGGCTCGCTGCGGTTGCGGTGGCGGGGAAGCTCGCCTGCGGATTGCCGGCAGGCAAAGGTGCGACCGGCAGGATCGTCGGCGCGGGGATGGTCCCGCGGGGAGAGGTGCAGCTGATTTACGCGGGCACAGGTCTCGCACTCGGAATACTCTCAGCGGGCGTTTATTCCGCGCTGGTCCTCGTCGTCCTGTTGACCACGATCCTGGCGCCGGTTGCGCTCATGCGAATCCTGCGGAGCGAGAACGCCACCTGACGCCGGCCTCGAGGCCGTACCGAACGCCACCCGAAACCGGCCTACAGGCCGTACAGGCACGCGGCGATGCGGTGGTCGTCAAACCGTTCCGCCCACACCCCCCCACGCAACGATCCCCCGAGAACCTCGACACGGGCGCGGACATCGTCCTCCACACCGACAATTTTCACCAGTGCGACGATCCTCCGGAGACCGCCGGATAGAGAGGTGAAGTCTGCACGCATCCTGAGAGGGCGAACGATTTCGAACATGTCCCCCTTCGCCAGCCGGGTCCCCGGGGAAAACGTGATGGAACTCCGGGTGAGGCCGATATCGATAAGTGGCAATTCATACCGGGGCTCATTGCCGCCGAGCATGAACCTCCCGATGCGCAGCACCCGGCGCGGGCGGGGGCTTCCCCTCTCCCGGGAGGGAACGTGGAGCCGGACGTTCGAACGCCCGCGCGAGCGACTCCCGGTCGCGGCCCCGCCGACGGCCGGATCGACGCGGGTCGCCACTACGCGGAATTGTGAGGCGTGAGATTCCATAGAACCGTCTTCCTGCCTGAGCGCTCAGAACATCGCGACGATGCCCACCAGGATCGTCGTCTGCCCGTTCTCCGCGTTCACATCGGCTTTCCTGTCGAAGATCGGGGTATTGGCGAAGTCGTGGCGGACTTCTCCACGGAGAAGGAGCGCGTCTGCGAACCTGTGCTCGTACGTCGCCGTCAGTTCATTGACAACAAGCCCGGGCACGCCGAGCCCCGTTGCATACCCGCGGGGATCGTCAAAGACCTCCGCACGGACGGCGAACGCGGATTGCGGGGTGAACGCGTATCGTCCGTACACGGCAGCCCCCTTCCAGGTGTAGAGGCCGCTGATCGTGGATTCGTCGCCGTAATCCGCGTTCAACGACACGGCGAGCGCTTCGGAGATATTCTGCGTCACGATGAGGTCGAACACCTTTTTCTTCCCCACATCCACGCCCGAGGGTTGTTCGAACCCGTCAATGACGTTGAGGGTCACGCCCGTCGAGCCGGAGGGCGAATAGCTCACCGCGAGTCCGAGAGATTTCTCCGCGTTGTTATCGATGGTGGAATTCCAGCCGTCCACGACGTGCACCGCGACCGTGAGATTGTCTGCAAACGGGTATGTCAGCCGCAGGCCCGTATGGTAGTACGGGATCGCCCACGCAAACAGGAGAGACCGGCTGTAGTTCCAGTTGTCCTTTGATTCGATGACCTCATAGCCCATGTGCGTGACGAACTTGCCCACGTCCGCAGTCAGTCCGTTCCCCAGCGGAACCAGGCCCGTGAGGTAAGCCTGCTGGATATTCGAAAGGGTGCTGTACGGCGTTGTCCCGTACGGGGCAATCCCCTGCACGACGTCGTTCGCGGTGCCATAATCGATGTCCGCCCTGAACCCGATGGGCGCCGCCTTTTTCTGGAGGACGATCTCGGCCAGGCTGAGGTTGATCTGATTCTCCGGGATATCGAAATTCCTCAGCTTGTTCGTCCGTGACGCCGGCTCCGCGAAATTATAGCTGTAGTAGGCGTCCACAAACCCGCTCACCGCAATTCCCTGCGTCGAATCCTTCGACTGGCCCGTTGCACACTGCAGGGTGCACAGGACACCCGTCAGCACGAGACCCGAGGTGCGTATGAGTATGGAACAGGCTTTTGTCATGCGATGCGCCCTTCTGTTTGCCGTGGTGTGTGCCGATGCGCCTCAGGCCCAACCGAGCGCGGTCATGAGCATGTCGATCAGCTTGATCCCGGCGAACGGCGCGATGATGCCGCCGAAACCATAAAAAAAGAGGTGCCGCCTGAGAAGCTGTATGGCGCTCACGGGCCGGTACTTCACCCCCCTGAGCGCGAGCGGGATGAGCGCCACGATGATGAGCGCGTTGAATATCACCGCCGAGAGTATCGCGCTCTCCGGTGAGGTGAGCTTCATGATGTTGAGCGCGTTGAGCGCCGGGTATGTCGTCGCGAACGCCGCCGGGATGATCGCAAAGTACTTCGCCACGTCGTTGGCGATGCTGAACGTGGTGAGCGTCCCGCGCGTCATGAGGAGCTGCTTCCCGATTTCCACGATTTCCATCAGCTTCGTCGGGTTGCTGTCCAGATCGATCATGTTTGCCGCTTCCCGCGCGGCCTGTGTTCCCGTGTTCATCGCAACGGCCACGTCCGCCTGCGCGAGTGCCGGGGCGTCGTTCGTCCCGTCGCCCGTCATTGCCACCAGGCGTCCCCCCTTCTGGTAATCCCGGATCAGGCGTAGCTTGTCCTCCGGCTTCGCCTCCGCGAGGAAGTCGTCAACGCCGGCCTCGGCGGCGATCGCCGTGGCCGTCAGGGGGTTGTCCCCCGTGATCATGACCGTCCTGATCCCCATGGACCGGAGCTGTGCGAACCGTTCCTTGATCCCCCCCTTGACGATGTCCTTCAGGTGTATGACGCCGAGGACGTCCGCGTTTTCCGCCACCACGAGAGGCGTGCCGCCGCCCCTGCTCACGTCCTGGACAATCTGCTGCACGGCGGGAGAATACATCCCCCCCTGCCCTTCCACAAACTGGCGAATCGCATCGGCCGCACCTTTGCGGATAATCCGCTTGCCGTTGTTCTTCGTGTCGGGGTGGATGTCCGCGCCGCTCATGCGCGTCTGCGCACTGAAGGGAACGAAATGGGCATCGATCTCGCCGACCGCGCGTCCCCTGAGACCGTACTGCTCTTTTGCCAGGACCGCGATCGATCGCCCCTCGGGCGTCTCGTCCGCGAGCGAAGCGAGCTGGGCCGCATCGGCGAGCCGCTCCTTCGGAACGCCGGGGGCCGGTGTGAACGCTGTCGCCATGCGGTTGCCGAGCGTCACGGTCCCCGTCTTGTCGAGGAGAAGGACATCGACGTCTCCCGCCGCTTCGACCGCGCGGCCGGACGTGGCAATAACGTTGTGCCGTATCATCCTGTCCATCCCCGCGATGCCGATCGCGGAGAGGAGACCCCCGATCGTCGTCGGGATCAGGCAGACGAGCAACGCCACGAGCACGGTGACCGTGACGGGAGCGCCGTGCCCCGAGACCTCGACGCTGAAGAGCGAAAACGGCAGTAGCGTCACGCACACGACGAGGAATATGATCGTAAACGCTGCAAGGAGAATGTTGAGCGCGATCTCGTTCGGCGTCTTCTGCCGCTTCGCCCCTTCGATCAGCCTGATCATCCTGTCCAGGAACCCCCCGCCGGGCTCCGCGGTCAATCGAACCACGAGCCAGTCAGAGAGAACGCGTGTCCCGCCTGTCACGGCGCTCCTGTCCCCTCCCGACTCACGTATCACGGGCGCGCTCTCCCCGGTGATTGCGCTTTCGTCCACGGAAGCGATCCCCTGCAATACCTCCCCGTCCGCGGCAATCACGTCCCCCGCCTCGACCAGGAACGCATCTCCTTTGCGGAGGGCGGTCGACGCGACGAGCTCGAAGTGGGCGCCGTGTCGCGGCTCTCTGAGCCTCTTCGCCATCGTCTCCTTCCGTGCTTTGCGGAGCCCCTCGGCCTGGGCTTTCCCGCGCCCTTCAGCAAGCGCCTCGGAGAAGTTGGCAAAAAGCACGGTGAACCAGAGCCAGAGCGACACCCAGCCGATGTACCACGCCGGGGCTTCGCCGGCGCCGAAGAGCGCCTGCACCCAGAGCGCGGTGGTGAGCACGCTCCCCACTTCCACAACGAACATGACGGGGTTCCGCATCATCCGGCGGGGGTTGAGCTTGCGGATCGCGTCCACAAGCGCCCGGCGGTACATCTCCCCGGTCAGGCCGAGCGGTTTCCTGAGCGCGTCTGTCACTTCAGTCATGGAAGTCTCCCTACTGTATCATGGTAAAGTGTTCCACCACCGGCCCGAGCGCGAGCGCCGGCAGGAAATTCAGCGCCCCGACGATGAGCACCACCGCAACGAGCCAGAAGACGAACAGGGGCGTATGCGTCGGGAGCGTCCCGTCCCCGGGCGGCACAAGCTTCTTCCGCGCGAGCGATCCCGCGAGCGCCAGCGTGGGGATCGCCAGCCAGTACCGGCCGATCAGCATCGCGATTGCCCCCAGGATATTGTAGAAGGGGGTGTTGGCGCTCACGCCCGCAAACGCGCTCCCGTTGTTGTTCGTCTGCGACGTGAACGTGTAGAGAATCTCACTGAACCCGTGCGGTCCGGGATTGGCGATCCCCGCCTTCCCGTCCGTCGTCACGACGGCGATCGCGGTGCACACGAGCACGGCGATCGGCATGATCAGGATCAGGAGCGACGCCATTTTCATCTCGAACGTCTCGACCTTGTGGCCGAGGTATTCCGGCGTCCGCCCGACCAGCAACCCGGCCACGAAGACGGCGACGATGACGAACACGAGCATGCCGTAGAGCCCCGAGCCGACCCCGCCGAAGACCACCTCCCCGAGGTGCATGGCGATAAGGGGGATCATTCCTCCCAGCGGCATGTATGAATCATGCATCGAATTGACAGACCCGTTCGACGCGGATGTCGTCGTCGTGGCCCAGAGTGCGGAATTGGCTATGCCGAACCGCACTTCCTTCCCTTCCATATTCCCGCCGGGGGCGACTGCGGTCGTCGCCTGGTCGACGCCGAGCCGGGCGATCGCGGGGTTCCCCCCCGCCTCCGCCCAGTAGCAGACCCCGATCATCGCGACCAGGATGACCATCATGGCCGCGAGCAGTGACCATCCCTGCCGCGTATCACCCACCATCTTCCCGTACGTGTAGCAGAGCGCCGCCCCGATCAGGAGTATCGCCAGCATCTCGAAGAAATTCGCCAGCGGCGAGGGATTCTCATACGGGTGGGCGGAGTTGACGTTGAAAAAGCCTCCGCCGTTCGTGCCGAGCTGCTTGATTGCGATCTGGGAGGCCGCCGGGCCGAGCGCGATGACCTGTTCTGTGACCGCCGCTCCCGACGTGTCTTTTGCCGGCTCAAGGAGCTTCGCGTGTGCGTACGGGGAGAATGTCTGCACGGTCCCCTGCGAAACCAGAATGAGCGCGAGCACGATCGACAGCGGGAGGAGGATATAGAGCGTGCTCCGCGTCAGGTCCACCCAGAAGTTCCCGAGCGTCTTCGCCGAGTGCCGTGCGAACCCCCTGATAATGAGCGCGAGGACGGCCATGCCGCTGGCCGCGGAGACGAAATTCTGCGTGGTGAGCGCCGCCATCTGCGTCAGGTAGCTCATCGTCGTTTCGCCGCCGTACCCCTGCCAGTTCGTATTCGTCGCGAAGCTGACGGCGGTGTTGAACGACGAATCCGCGGAGACGGGGGGCATCCCCTCGGGGTTCAGCGGCAACAGATGCTGGAGCCGCTGCATGAGATAGACCAGGAGGAACCCCGCGGCGTTGAAGAGGAGCATGGCCACGGCGCTCTCCTTCCAGTCCATTTCCCTGGTGGCGTCAATCCGTGCGAGCCGGTAGATGAGCCGCTCGAGCGGTCCCAGGGCCGGGTCGAGGAATGTCTTCTCCCGCTGGTAGACGCGTGCCATGAACGCCCCGAGGGGCTTCGCGAGCGCGACAAGCACCACGAGGTAGAGCACGATCTGGAGTATGCCGTTCGTCGTCATTCGAATTTCTCCGGCCTGAGAAGTGCTACAAACAGGTACACAAAGAGTCCCAGCGAAATGAGCCCTGAGACAATGTAGATCCAGTTCATGCGTGTTCTCCTGGTTTGCGTTCTTCGGGAATTTCGCAGATGCGCATCAGCCCCCACATGGTGAAGCCGAAGAGCACCGCGACGCCGATACAGAGCAGGTCCATGTCAGCGTGCCTCCGCATGTTGTGTGAGTTCATCCAACGCCAGATTCGCCTTGAGGACGTTCACACGGGATTCCCCCAGTATCCCGAGTGTCCGCCCTTCCGTGCAGCGGTCGACGATCTCCCGCACGCGCGACTCGTCGATCCCCCGCTCATGAGCGACGCGGCTCACCTGGTAGTTTGCGGCCGCGACGCTGATGTGAGGATCGAGTCCGCTCCCTGAAGACGTGACGAGATCAACCGGCACGGGGAGCGTGTTCGCGGAGTCGGCTTTCTTCAGGTCCGACAGCCGTCCCTTCACCTCGTCCGTGAGCGCGGGGTTCAGGGGACCCGTGTTCGAGCCGGTGGAGGACGCGGCATTGTACGGATAGGGAGACGTCGGCGACGGCCGGCTCCAGAAGTACTTCGGGCTGGTGAACTGCTGGCCGATCAGCTCCGAGCCGACGACCACACCCCGCCGTGTGACAAGGCTCCCGTTTGCCTCCGATGGGAAGAGCAACTGGGCTATCCCCGTGACGGCCAGGGGGTAGATGATCCCAAGCAGGAGCGTGAAGAGGAGAATAGACAACGCGGAAGAAACAAGATGTTTGACGACCATGGGAGTCCTTTGGATCTGTTGTTTTGAAAGCGGGCCCAAATTGCTTAATACGGCGGGAAGAGGCAATCAGGGGAGCGTAAAAAGATGAGGACATTGCATAAAGAACGCATAAAGTGTCCCTCTCGAAGTGGCCAGGAGGTCATATTTACACACAAGGCCATCACTTTTCTGCCGATGTGCGGGCATTCTCTGGTTATCGTGTCCGTGTATCCGACTAAAAATCTATAAATCCTGAAAACATGCTCATCATGGCGTATTTATTGCACTCTAATTGATGCTTTCTCCTGAGATACTCGACATAGCAGGTGCCATGAAGCCTCCGACGAAGAGGTCGGCTGCCGCTGAAGAGGCGCTTCGCGAAAGCAGGCGGTTTCTCCGGCAGATCATCGATCTCGTCCCACATTTCGTGTTCGCGAAGGACGAGCAAAGCAAATTCCTCCTCGTCAACAAGGCTGTCGCCGACGCCTACGGGACGACTGTCGACGAGGCAATCGGGAAGTCGGACACCGACTTCTCGGCCACGCCCGAGGAGGCCCGCCGTTTCCATGAAGCCGACCTTGGAGTGATCCGCGGGGGCGAGCCCCGAACGATCCCCGCGGAAGAGATCACGGACGCCAGGGGGAACGTCCGTTACCTCCAGACGACGAAGATACCCTTCGAATTCGGCCCCGGGAAGACACCCAGCATACTCGGCGTGTCGGTCGACATCACGGACCTGATAAGGTCCGAGCAGCGGCTCCAGGAGAGCGAGGAGAAGTACAGGAACCTGGTCGAGCGGGCGCACGACGGGTTCGCGGTCATCCAGGACGGGATTGTCAAGTACCTGAACCCGGTACTTGCGGACTTTTTCGGCGCGCCCATCGACCACATCATCGGTAAGGACTTTCTCAGCTACGTCCACCCTGAAGAGCGGCCGAAGCTCGCCGAGAACTACCGCCTGCGGCTGCGGAAGGAGTCTGTCCCCTCGACGTACGACACGATCCTGCTGGGGAACAACGGCGGTCCGATCCCCGTGGAGATCAACGCCGGCCGCATCCAGTACGAGGGAAAGAGCGCGGACCTCGTCATTATCCGGGATACCAGGGAGCGGAAAAAGGGGGAAGAAGCGGTCGCCCGGCGCGACGCCATACTCAAGATCGTGCGGGACGCGGCGGAACAGTTCCTGAAGCTGCCCGACCCCGAGTCGACGATGAGCGACCTCCTGAAGAGGATCGGCCGCGTGATGCGCGTCGACCACGCATACATTTTCGAGAATGCGCGCGAGCCGGGGGGCAGCGTCGTTTCGCACCGCAGGTTCTCATGGACATCCGACGGCCACACGGCCGAACACGGGACGGCCGCACCTCCGGGTCCACCCCTCACCACCGTCTGTTTCCCTCGCTGGCAGCAGGTGCTTTCTCACGGGGAGGTTCTCTACGGCTGCGGGGATGACTTCCCGCCCGATGAGCGGGAAGCTCTTGGCGCGTACGGCATTGCTTCGCTCCTGGCTGTGCCGATATTCGCGGGCCCCGACTGGCGCGGCTTCATCGGCTGCGATGACTGCCGCGCCGGCCGCGAGTGGTCGCTCCTTGAGACGGAAGCGCTGCAGTCGCTGGCGAGCATCCTCGGCGCGGTCCTCCAGCGAAGGAGGACGGAGCACGTCCAGCATGCCCTCTACAGAATCGCCCAGGCGGCGGGGACCTCCTCCGGGATCGACGAGCTGTGCCGGTCGATTCACGGGATCGTCGCGGACGTCATCGACGCAAAAAACTTCTACGTTGCGCTCCAGCGTGACGACGGCCTCCTTACGTTTCCTTACTTTGTCGACGAATTTGACGATCCCCCGGGCCCGAAGAAGCCCGGGAAGGGACTCACGGAGTACGTGCTCAGGTCGGGAACGTCGCTCCTGTGCACCGGGGAAGGTTTTATTGACATTGCGCGGCGGGGCGAGGCGGAGCTGATCGGGAAGCCCGCAGCGGTGTGGCTCGGCGTTCCCCTGAAAGTCGAGGAGAAGGTGATCGGGGTGATGGTCCTCCAGCACTACAGCAATCCCGCCGCCTACGGCGAGCAGGAAAAGCAGGTGCTGGACTACGTCTCCTCGCAGATAGCCAGGGCAATCGACCGGAAGCGGGCGGACGAGGCGCTGGTATCGCAGACCGCGTACTTCACGCGCCTCTTCGAAGACGGACCCGCCGGTATCGCCCTGATCGACAGGGACGACCGGGTCGTGCAGGTCAACAGGTCGTTCCAGAAAATGTTCGGCTACGGCGCCGAGGAGATCCACGGTCTCCGGATCAACGACATGATCGCTCCCGCCCACCTCCTCGACGAAGCCTCGGTGCTGAGCGCACGCTCGCAGGAGGGGGAGACGATATCACGGGAGAGCGTGCGCCGCCGCAAGGACGGCACGCTGGTCCACGTGAACATCACGGGCTACCCGATCATGATCGGCGGGAAGCACGTGGGCATCTACGGGATGTACGAGGACATCTCGAACCGGAAGGCCCTCGAGGCACAGGTGATGCACGCGCAGAAGATGGAGAGCATCGGGACGCTCGCCGGCGGCGTCGCGCACGATTTCAACAACCTCCTTGCGATCATCCTCGGAAACGCCACGCTCCTGGAGCGGGTGGCAGACGATCCCCGGAGGCGCAGCGCATCCGTCGCGGCGATCACCCGGGCCGCCGAGCGCGCCGCAGGAGTGGTCCGGCAGCTCCTCACGTTCGCGCGGAAGACCGAGCGCCGCAAAGAGTCGGTCAGGGTGAACGACCTCGTCCAGGAACTCCTCAAGTTCCTCGCCGAGACGTTCCCGAAGAACATCGAGATCCGCTCCGACCTGATGCAGTCTCTTCCCTCCGTGATCTCGGACGCGACGCAGCTTCACCAGGTGCTCATGAACATCTGCGTCAATGCGCGCGATGCCATGCCGCGGGGGGGGACGCTGACGATTACCACGCGCGTAGTCGGGATCGACGATGTGCAGAAGCGTTTCCCCGCGGCGGACGCACCGTCGTACGTGTTAATCAGGGCCACCGATACCGGGACGGGAATGGACGAGGCGACGCGGCGGAGGATATTCGAGCCGTTCTTCTCCACGAAGGGCCCGGGGCGCGGATCGGGGCTGGGGCTCGCGGTCGTCTTCGGCATCGTCGAAAGCAACCACGGGTTTATCCACGTCGAGAGCTCTCCCGGGGAGGGATCGTGCTTCTCCGTGTACCTGCCGGTACCTCCCCCGGCCATACAGGAGGAGAAGAAGGCCCCCGCCGAGGAGCCGGAACCGGCCCGCGGGACGGAATCGATACTGGTCGTGGAGGATGAAGAGCCCCTGGCCGAGCTGCTGCAGATGACGCTGGAAGGAGCGGGCTACAGCGTGATGACGGCGTCCGAGGGGGACGCGGCGCTCGATCTGTACAGGCGGCACCGGGAGAGGATCGCCCTGGTGGTGAGCGACGTCGGGCTCCCGAAAATGAGCGGGGACCAGCTCTTCCTGGCAATGAAAGAGCTGAATCCCCGGATCAAGACGGTGCTGGCGAGCGGATACATGGAGCCCGCGCTCAAATCGACGGCGATGCAGGCGGGCGTCAAGGCGTTCATCCAGAAGCCCTACGAGATGCGCGCCGTCCTCAACGAGATCCGGCGGGTCCTGGACGCGGCGTAGTCTTGGTCCACGACAGCCCGAGCAGCAGCACCCCAAGAACGGCGTACGCGGCGGCGAACTGGAACGGCACCTGGCGCGCCACGCCGGCAAGCGTCCAGGGGAGGTACATCAGCCCGTCCGGCGACGCGGAGTGGATCACGCCGAAAAACGTGAGGGCCGCGAGTATAAAGAGGTAGAGCGCCGCGCTCCGGAGGCGGCGGTCGATCAGCACTGCAAGGAATCCTCCCCAGAGCATCCCCGTCACGATGAACCCGTTCCCGAGCGCGACCGTGACAAGAAGCTCGGGCAGTCCCTTCCCGGGAGCCGACATCATCCGAGCGAAGTTTTCCGCAGGGACGAGATCCGTGTTCCCGAGCTTGATAGCGAGGAGCCGCGCCACGGTGGGGAAAAAGGCGAACGCGACCGCCGGGGCATGCCGCACGGGGCTTGCGTGGAATGACTGGACGATGATGTCGAGCGCCACGAACACGAGTATGGGAGCGAGGACGGCGCGGGGGATCAGCTCGACGATGAACGACACAAGCCCGAACATCCCGCCAAGGCCGATGAACACCCCCGTGAGAACGGTATAGCCCGCGCGCGAGCCCATGTGCTTGTACGCCGGCTGACCGATGTACGGCGTCGACTGGGCCCCCCCCCCCGTGATCCCGGCAAGGAGCGTCGCGACAGCCTCCGTCAGCAGTATGTCCCTGGTCCTGAAGTCGTCGCCGGCCACCCTGGCGCTTTCAGTGACGTTGATCCCCCCCACCACTGTGAGTATCCCGAACGGGATGGCGATCGGGAGATACGTGAGGGCGGGGACGATCCCGTCGATGAAGCCGAGCGTGGGGACAGGGAGGCCGAAGTGGAACTGGTAGGAAGGGGCGCCTGCGAACGTGCCGCCGGTGAGCCCCGCCGGACCGAGGATGTAGTAGAGGACCGTGCCGACCGCCACGGCAGCGAATACGCCCGGGATCTGTTTCGGGAGGTGTATCTCGGCGACCAGCGTGGTGAGGACGATGCCGAGCGCGATCAGGCCGACGAGCGGCATCCCGAAGATGTCCACGAGCGGTACGAGCCCGATCAGTGCAAGCCCGATCCCGGCCAGCGAGCCCAGCAGTCCCGCCTGCGGCACGATCCGCTGTATCCAGCCGCCGAAAAACGACAGGACGAGCTTCAGCACGCCGATCATGACCATCGTCGCCATGCCGACGTACCAGGTCATCATCGCCGCTTCCCTCTCCCCCATCCCCCTGGCTTTCATCGCCAGGAAACAGGGCCCCAGGACGACAAGCGCGATGCCGATCGTGGAGGGGGTATCAAGCCCGAGCGGCATCGCGGTCACCTCCCTGTTCCCGGTCTTCTTCGCCAGCCGGAACGCCATCCAGGTGTAGACACAATCGCCGAAGAGGACGCCGAACGCCGTCCCCGGGAACATGCGCGTGTACACGATGTCGGCGGGAAAACCGAACGCGAAGATCAGTATCCCGGCCAGGAAGGAAAGCACAGTCAGGTTGTCGAACATGAGCCCGAAGAACCCGTTGAGGTCTCCGGGGGCGAACCACCGGTAACGCCCGGAAGACTCTTGCGTATTCATGGAGTGGATCCCTGTGTCAGTTGACGAAGAGGCCGGCGATGCACGCCGTCATCCACGTGGCGATGGTGCCTCCCAGGACGGCGGTGAGGCCGAGCCGCGCGATATCGCTCCGCCGGTTCTCGGCCAGCGGACTGATCCCGCCGATCTGTATGGCAATGGACGAGAAGTTCGCGAACCCGCAGAGCGCGTATGTGGCGATGACGATGGACTTTTCCGAGAGCTGGTGGGCGGTGATGGCGTCGGCCATCTTCAGGTATGCGACAAATTCGTTCACCACGAGCTTGATCCCCATGAGGCTTCCGACGTTGAGCGCGTCGGCCCACGGGACGCCGATCCCCCATGCGATGAACTGGAAGACGAGACCGAAGGCCAGCTCCAGTGACACCGGCCTCCCGAAGTGGCTCAGGCAGACGGCGTTCAGACCGGTCACGTCGCCGGCCCAGCCGAGCACGGCATTCAGAAGCGCAATCAGTGCGATAAAGGCAAGGAGCATCCCCGCAACGTTCAGTGCCAGGCGGAGACCGTCTCCGGCCCCGGATGCCGCAGCCTCGATCACGCTGGCATGCTGCTTCTCCACCGCGATGCGCACGGTCCCCATTGTGACAGGATCACCCGTTTCGGGGCGGAGGATCTTCGCGACGATGATCGTGGCGGGGGCCGCCATGATCACGGCGGCCAGGAGATGCCCGGTGAAGTATACCTGCGCCGCCTCGGTCGCGATGCCCGACGTCGCCGCGTAGGCCGCGCCCAGAAGGGCCATGTACGCCGCCATGACTCCCCCCGAGATATGCGCCATCCCGCTCGTCAGGATCGTGAACAGCTCGGACTCCGTCAGCGTCGCAAGGTAGGGACGGATGACCAGCGGGGCCTCGGTCTGGCCCATGAACGT
>Ga0335081_10008963_pt1 | contig 16064 bp, 9 predicted proteins | sample Lox_Sample_35_FD_206713 | JGI IMG/M metagenome (GOLD analysis project Ga0335081, IMG submission 206713) | Soil microbial communities from Loxahatchee National Wildlife Refuge, Florida, United States - Lox_Sample_3.5 | ecosystem: Environmental > Terrestrial > Soil > Wetlands | place: USA: Florida... | reverse complement strand
TGCGCAAGGAGCAGGCTCAGGGCGCGACTACTCCGCCGGCGAAGCGGAAATAACACGAAGGCCCCCGGCGAGGAGTGGCCGATTCTTGTCCTCAGTCGAAGCGCGGCCGCGCGCGGCCGGAGCGATCTGCTTCGGTCGCTATCTAATATGCGACCAGGATTTCGCTGACCGTCGGGTTCACCGTGCGCAGCGCCGAGTCGTCGGACGAATACTCGCGATCCGACGTGAACGCGTTCAAAGCCGATGGCGAGGTCTTGGCGTCCGGGCGCATACTGACGCCGATCCTGCACCCGCCCGGCGTCGCGGCCAGCGTGCCGCCGTTCCAATTGCTCAACGAGGCGATGCCGTCCTTGTTGAACCCGAGGAGCTTGAACACCTTGCCGTTGAGCCTTTCCACTTCAGCAAGCGTCAGGCCGAGGTGGAGACCGCCGGGCGCGGTCCAGGTGGAGAGGCCATTGATGACGATGAGATGGATATCGCTGCGGCTTGCCGCATTGGACCACCAGACCTCGAGCCGCCGTTTGGGATCCTTGCCGAACAGGACGCTCGCCATCACTTTGCCGCCCGCGACCGCGTCCACCTGCGTATAGGCCACGTTCCGCTTTTCGAACGCCATCGCGAGCTTGACGTGGCTCGAGTCCTTGCCGAAGGGACCCCCGCAGGAAACCTGGAATGTCGGGCCGTGCGACGGCTTGCCTCGGCCCGCGTGCTCGACACCTTTGCCCGCGGGCGGAGTGCGCGCGGCTCGACGACCGCCTCGGGCCGTAGGCTCGGGCACCGCTTCGGGCATCGGCTGCCGCATCTGCGATGGCGCAAGCTGGTCCGCGGCATCGAGGTCGGGATCGTGCCCGAATGCGGACGTGGCGGCTCGGCCACGAGTGCGCTTGCCGGATTGCGGCGCAGGAGCGGGGGAGGGCGTATCCGTTGCCTGGCTGATGACCAAGGGCTGCGCCGGCGCGGTCTGGCGCTGCTGCGCCGATAGGGGGCCGACCGACCCCAGGGCAAGGGACCACACGGCAAGGGACCCCAGGGCAAGGGACGGGGACCCCAGGGCAAGGGACCCCACGGCAAGCCCTGCCACCAGCCCCGCGCCGATCCATGCTCGCCGCATGCGCGCCCCTCTCCAAGTCCCAGTCAATTATTCTAGCATGATCAAGGGTGCTGGCAGACTGCGCAGATTGTCCCGCTGCCGGGCGCGTTCCGCGCGAAGGACGACGGCGGACACGCGCCGCCGCTGCGCGATGCCGGGACCGGCTTCAACCGTTGTTTGGTGCACCGGCCGCGTCTGCGGCAAATTGGGAGATGCGGCGATCAAGACCGGCGCGGCGGTCGAGCTGAGACTCGCCGTCGCAGGGGCGAATGCGATTTGGCGCCGTGCCCGAAACCGTGGAATAACCGCCGCAATCGTCGGCGACCTCGAATCGCGCAAGTCCGCAAGGGTCGATCGGCCCGCGCGGCAGCGCGGGTGAAAGCTTCCGCCCAGGAGAAATTCCGATGCAACATGCCGTCGCGATGGCATCGGCCTTGTTGCTCGCCGCCTCGACGCTCGCCGCTCCCGCCGCCGAGCAGGACCTTTGGGACAAGTGCAGTCAGACCGGCGACCGCGACGCTTCCATCGCGGCCTGCACGCAGATCATCCAGGCCGGGGATGAGCCGGCGTCCAACCGCGCCATCGCCTATTCAATCCGCGGAGCCGCCTATCAGGCGAAGGGCGACAGGGAAAGTGCCATCGCCGATTACACCAAGGCCATCGAGGCCGATCCCCGCCACGCCAACGCCTACTACAATCGCGGCATCGCCTACGCCGCCAAGGGCGAGATCGAGCGGGCCATCGCCGACTACGCCAAGGTGATCGAGATCGATCCGCGTTACGCCAACGCGTATTACAACCGCGGCAACCTGTTCGCCGCCCGCGGCGACCATGACCGCGCGATTACCGATTTCAGCAAGGTCGTCGAAATCAATCCGCGGGATGCCGCGACCTACGTTCGCCGCGGCATCGTTTACCGAGCCAAGGGCGACGCCGACCGCGCCGTCGCCGATTTCAGCAAGGCGATCGAGATCGATCCGCAGAACGCCGAGGCGTACGTCCGCCGCGGCGCGGTCTATCGGCTCAAGGGCGACAGCGAGCGCGCCATCGCCGATTTCAGCAAGGCGATCGCGATCAATGCGCGCTACGCTACCGCCTATTTCAATCGCGGCAATGCATTCGAGACCAAGGGAGACCACGACCGGGCGATCGCCGATTACAGCAAAGTCATCGAACTCAATCCGCAGGATGGCGCCGCGTACTACAATCGCGGCCTCGCCGCCGAGGCCAAGGGCGAACGCGAGCGCGCCATCGCCGACTACAGCCGGGCGATCGAACTCAATCCGCAGGATGCCGAAGCGCACGCGCGGCGCGGCGCCCTCTACCGTGCCAAGGGGGACAGCGAGCGCGCCATCGCCGACTACAGCCGCGCGATCGAACTCAATCCTCGGCATGCCAACGCCTACTTCAACCGCGCCAGAGCTTTCGCCGCCAAAGGTGATTACGACGCGGCTATTGCCGATTACAGCAAAGCGATCGAGATCAATCCGCGGGACGCCGACGGCTATCGCGCCCGCGGTCTCGCCTACTGGCTCAAAGGCGACGGCGAGCGCGCCGCCGCGGATTTCACCAAGTCGATTGAGCTCAATCCGCGCTCCGCTGGCGCCTATTTCAGCCGCGGCGTCGTCTTTGCGGCCAAAGGTGACGCGACCCACGCACTCGCCGATTACAGCAAGGTCATCGAGATCAATCCGCTTTATCCTGAAATCTATTTCCATCGCGGCAGCGCGTTCGCGACCATTGGAGACCGCGATCACGCCATCGCCGACTTCACCAAGGCCATTGAGGCCATGCCGGCGAAGGCCGAGATTTATCTCGCTCGCGGCATCGTCTACCAGGCCGAGGGCGACGCCGCGCGCGCCATCGCCGATTACTCCAAGGCGATCGAGCTCAACCCGCAAGTGGCGAAGGCCTTCTACAATCGCGGGGTCGCCTACCGTTCCGTGCGCGACATCGACCGCGCCATTGCCGACTTCACCAGAGCAGTCGAGATCGATCCGCGCCTTGCCGCCGCCTATTTTAATCGCGGCGGCGCCTTCGAGATCCAGGGCGAGCACGACCGCGCCATCGCGGATTTCACCAAGGCGATCGAGCTGACGCCGGGTGACGCCGACGCGCACTACAACCGCGCCGTCGCCTACCAGGCAAAGGGCGACATCGCGGACGGCATTGCCGACTACACGAAGGCGATCGAGCTCAATCCCAACTATGCCGATGCCTACTTCAACCGCGGCAGCGCGTTCGCCGCCAAGCGCGACCATGAACGGGCGATAGCGGACTACACCAAGACGATCGAGATCAACCCGCGCTATGCCGCCGCCTACATCAATCGCGGCATCGTTTATCGGGCGACCGGCAATAACGACGCTGCACTCGCCGATTACGGCAAGGCGATCGAACTCGATCCGCACAACGCCGAGGCCTACGAAAATCGGGGCAACGCATTTTCGGCGAAAGGCGACTACGACCACGCCATCTCCGACTACACCAAGGCGATCGAGCTCGATTCCAGGCACGCCGCCGCCTACTACAATCGCGGCCTTGCCTACCGGGCCACGGGTGATCTCGACCACGCCATCGCCGACTACACCAAGGCGATCGAGCTCGATCCGCAATACGCCAACGCTTACGTCAACCGCGGCAACGCGTTCGAGGCCAAGCGGGACCACAGCCGCGCCATCGCCGATTACAGCAAGGCGATCGAGATCAATCCGCGGCTGCCGGCGGCATACAGCGGTCGCGGTAATGTCTTCGAGCTCATGGGCGAACTCGACCAGGCTGCGGCCGACCGCCGAAAGGCGATGGAGTTCGGTTCGCAGTGAGCCGGGCCTTGGCCGGCGGACGCTGGCGTTGCGCCGGCGCATCGGCATAGTGGCGTCCGACAACCGCAGTCATGCCGAAAAGGAGCGCCGCGTGCCGCTTCAACAGAACATCGACCGCATCCAGACGACGCACATCGGCAGTTTGCCGCGGCCGCATCGGCTGCTCGACGTGATGAAGGCGAAATACGGCGGCAGGCCCTACGATGAAGAGGCATACGCGCAATCGCTGAAGCAGGCAGTGGCCGACGTGGTGCGCCGGCAGGTCGCCTGCGGCATCGACATCGTCACCGACGGCGAATTCTCCAAGCCGGGATTCTTCACCTACGTTCGCGAGCGCCTCGATGGCTTCGAATCGCGGCCGCACGTCAAGATGAAGCTATTTCAGCAGGAGGTCGCCGCCTTTCCGGAGTATTATGAGCAGTATTTCAAGCAAGCGATGATGGGTGGCGCCATTGTCCCGCTCGCTCCGGTGGTTTGTGTCGGGCCGGTCAAATATCGCGGCGAAAACCTGGTCGCGACCGATATCGCCAACGTAAAGGCCGCCGCCAAAACGGCCGGCGTTCCCAACCACCACGTGTTCCTGCCGGCGACTGCTCCGTCGGGCGTGGGACAGAACGAATATTACAAGACCGAGGAAGAGTATTTCCACGCGCTCGCCGCCGAGATGGCCAAGGAGTATCGGGCGATCGTGGACGCCGGGATCCTCGTGCAGATCGACGACCCCTTTCTGCCGGATATCTTCTACGAGCCCGATCTCGACGACGCGCAGAAGAAGCGCCGCGCCGAGATCTATGTCGAGGCCACCAACGCCGCCCTCAAGGGCATTCCCGAGGAGCGCGTGCGCTTCCACACCTGCTATGGCATCAACGAGGGCCCGCGCATCTACGAAGCCGCCCTCGCCGACATCATCGCCTATGTGCTCAAAATAAACGCCGGCTCCTACAGCTTCGAGGCGGCCAATCCGCGCCACGAGCACGAGTACCACTTGTTCGAACGCGTCAAGGTGCCCGACGGAAAGGTGCTCGTTCCCGGCGTCATCACCCACGCCAGCAACATCGTCGAGCATCCGGAACTCATCGCCGAGCGCATCGTGCGTTTCGCCCGGCTGGTGGGGCGGGAAAACGTCATTGCCGGCGCCGATTGCGGTTTCTCCTCGCAGGCGCTCTACAATACCGAGGTGCACGAGACCGTGGTGTGGGAGAAGTTCAAGGCCATGCGCGCCGGCGCCGATCTTGCCAGCGAGGAGCTCTGGGGCGGCGGGAGAGGGACATGAAGTTCGACAAGGGGCATCAGGAATTCCACACACTCGATCTGAGCAGCGGATGGGAGACCCCGGCCGGTTATCCGTCCGGCTTCAAGCAGAAGATCATCGCCGGCGCGCTCGATGAAAAGAACAAGCGCGGCAACCGCACGCGCCTGTTGCGCATGGAGCCGGGCACGTTCTCAACCGCGCCATTCGTGCACGATTATTGGGAGGAGGTCTTCCTGCTTGCCGGCGACCTCGTCGTCGGCAGCGACGCCGGCGGCAAGGGCGGCGAGCAATTCCGCGACTACACCTACGCGGTTCGTCCGCCCGGCGTATACCACGGGCCGTTCAGATCCGAGACCGGCTGCCTGCTGCTGGAACTGCATTATTACGACTGACCGTGCGGCGCCCCGGCTTCGAGATCGTAGCCCGCCAGCATGTCGTCGACGAGGCCGGTGGCGCGCGCCCAGTCGTAGGTGCGGAAGGAGTGGCCCTTGGTGACAAAGCCCGCACCGGCATAGAACATCTCGTATTGCAGATGCCGGGACGCGAATTCGGAACCGAGCGCGTCCCAGGCGAGCTTGTAGAACTTCACCTTGTCCGTTGCGCCGGCTGCGGGCGACTGCTGCGTCTCTTCGATCAGCGCCGCGAGCTCCGGGTTAGCGAAATCATTCGCCGAGGAGGGGAGCGTGACCAGCGCGCCGCCGGCAAGCTCGCGGACGTCCTTGACGAAGCGCGGATAGAGCTGCTGGGTGAGCACCTGCGCGGTATAAAGCGTGTGCCGGTCGGGCACGAAATATTCCCCGCGCATGGCGCCCTTCGCCTCCATGGCGACGACCAGCGCGTCCACCATGGCGGCGTCGGCCGCCAACTGGCCCAGTGTCTCGCGCACCTGCGGAAAGCTGAGGATGCCGTTCATGTCCGCGATGCGCCGCGCGAGGCCGACGAGAAAACGCAGCTTGACGGCGAGGCGGATCATCGACTGATAATTCTGGTAGACGTGCGCCGGCGTGGCGTGGAACTGCTTCTGGCACATCTCGATGTTCTCGACGATGAACAGCCGCTCCCAAGGCACCTTGACGTCGTCGAAGTAGAGCACCGCGTCGTTTTCGTCGAACCGGCTTGCCAGCGGATTGTCGAACACTGAAGCGGCGTCCGCCTCGTAGGATTTTCGCGAAAGAATTTTCAGCCCTTTGGCGTTCATCGGCAGCGCGAACGACAGGGCGTATCTCTCGTCGCCGGGAGCAAGCGGCTGGATGCAGGTGACGAACACCTCGTTGGCGAGCACGCCAGCGGTCGCCAGCATCTTGGCGCCGCGCACCACGAGACCGCCGGCGTCGCGATCTACCACGCCGGCGGTGAGATGCTCGCTCCTCTGCTGCGCGGCGGATTTCGAGCGGTCGGCTTGCGGGTTGATGATGACGTAGGTGAGGTAGAGATTGCGGTCGCGAGCGAAGCGGTAATAGTCGGCAAGCGCTCCGGCGCGGGCACGATCATACGCGGCGAACACATCGAGGCCCATGTACATGCCGGAAATGCACGAAGCCACGTGATCGGGCGCCCGGCCGAGGAAGCCGCAATGCAACGCCGTCCAGGCCTCGAGGCCTCGGCGGCGCTGCGCCAGCGCCTGACGGGAGGATGGCAGCTCCCAGATGCGGTTCGCGGTCCTTCCGCCGCCGCTGTCGTACGTCATAAGCTCCGCGTTTTCGGGCGCCGCCTGGAAGTCGTAGAGGCGTCCGATCGATTGCACCGCGCGCCGAAAGGCCGGATTGGTCGTAACGTCCTCGACCTTGCCGCCGTCGATGTACACCGCACGTCCGTCGCGCAGCGACTCTATATGTTTCCTGCCGTCCTTGATCATAGTCGTGCTCCGATCGGCGCCTTGCGCGCCGATGGCTCGCGTCGCCCGGTTCGCGCGCCCGGATGAGCAGCCGCGCGCCCGGCTGCGGGTGAGTAGGCCGGTGAGAGACTGCCGCGCGGCGAAGATTGCCGCGACGCGCAGACAGCCGGGCGGCGCGCCTTGATCTCGCCATTGGATTGTGCTCGAAAAAAGAATCGCGGCCAACCACCGGCCCGCGGCTGTTCGTTGCCGTCAGAGGCGGGCTTCGCGGATTTCCATGAAGAAATTTCCATGAAGAAGATCATTCTCCCTGCGGTCTTCGCCGCGTCGATGCCAAGCCTCGCCGATGCGGTGACGCTGCGGACGCTGACGCCGTTTCAACGCAGCGAAAGGACCTGTCTCAGCGTCTATTACGACGGGGCCGAAGCGTATTGGTTCAATCACTGCGCATACGACGTATCCGTGCGTTGGAATGACGACGCGAAGTGCCAGAACTGGGGCTGCCAGAGCGAGGTCCCGGCCAATGCGCGCGCCAGCGCCGCCATTTCGCGGCACGTCAGGTGGTGCGAGTGCCGAGGCACGCTGAAGACCTGCGAGCTGCCGGCCACCGGCTGCTGATCCGGGGCCGCAGCCGCGATCGCCCGTTTTCCGTTCCAGTCGACTGCCAACGCTGATAGATCAGGCCCGCCCATGAACACGCCCGCTGTCAATCAGACCATGGACGAGAACCGCAACGACCTTCAGGCGCGCGACGAGCGCCGCGATCTCATGGATGTCGCGCGGCTCGCCTACATCTACGGGTCGCCGTGCTATCAGATGGCGCGGTTACGCTTCCGAGCGCTCCACCAGCCGCACGCCGGCCTCAACAACGTGCAGCATGCGCGTGAGTTCAGGACCGGCATCGACGGTCGCGTCGAAAGAAACGTCGACGTTGTCAAGTCCATGGCGTGGCTCGATCTGTCCCGCGGCCCGCTGGTGCTCCACGTGCCGGACAATGCGGACCGCTATTACAGCCTCGCCTTGACGGACTTTTTCACCAATAATTTCGCCGTGCTCGGACGCCGCTCCGGAGGCCCCGCGGTTGGCGACTTTCTTCTCGCCGGCCCCCGTTGGCAGGGGACGGCGAGGCCCGGCATAAAGGTGGTCCGCGCGCCGACCAATGCTGTCTGGGCCGTTGTTCGGATTCTGGTCTACGGGCCCGATGACCTTGCCGAGGTTCATGCGCTTCAGGACCAGTTCACCATCTCGCGATCGGGGGCGAGCGCGGAAAGCGGGCCGCGCGCCGCGCATCCCTTGTCGATGCCGGTGAGAATCCTGAGCTCGATGAATCGCTTGAAATTCTTCGACGTGCTCAATGTCGTTCTCACCGAGAACCCGCCGCCGGCGAGCGACGCGCCCGTTCTCGATCGGCTGGCCACCATTGGTGTCGGCCCCTCGTTGCAGTTCAACCGGTCCGATTTCTCGCCGCGGCAGCTCAACGCGCTGCGGCAGGGGCTGGCCGCCGGACAGGAAACGGTTCAGGCCGTCATCGGCGGCGGCAAGGACGGGGCCAGGCAGTCGCGCCAGCGGCCATGGCCCGCGGACGAGCTCCTGGCGCAGTTGCGCGGCCCGCGCGACCGGACCGCGGCGCGCAGTTCGCGCGAGCGCGGATGGATGCGTCCCATCGGCACGGTCGACAATTTCGGCACCGATTATCTGCTGCGCGCGCGCTACGCGGCCCGCGGCATCGGCAGGCTGCCGACCGAAGACGCCATGTATTTCATCGCGGCGACGGACGCCGCCGGCGCGCCCCTGGATGGGCAAAGCCGGTACGTGATGCGATTCCCGCCGGGCGGCCTTCCGCCGGTCAACGCATTCTGGTCGCTGACCGTGTACCAGACCGACAAGAACAATCGCCGGTCGCTGGTGTCAGGCCCGAACGGTCGCTGCAGCCTCGGCAACCACTCGCCGTGCCTGCGTTACGGGCGGCATGGCGCGTTGGAGATCTTCATCCAGCACGATCCGCCTGCAGGTCAGGAGGAGAACTGGTTGCCCACTCCGGAAGGACCGTTCCAGCTGACCCTGCGCGCATACTTGCCGCGCAGCGAGTTGCGCGAGGGAAGCTACGTCATTCCCATGGTGCGGCGGCGCGATTAGATCGGGGCGGTCCCCCCATGGCCGAGATCCAAGAGGACACGCGAACACCAAACGAGAGCCTCGCCGCGCTCATGGATGTCGCGCGGCTCGCCTACATTTACGGGTTGCCTTGCTACGAGGTGGCGCGCCTACGCTACCGCGCGCTCAGCCTGCCGCGCCGCGGGGACCGGCTGCGCCCGAACACCTTCCTGCACTCGCGGGCACTCAGCACGCCGAAGGACGCCGTGGTGACCGCGGTGAACAGCGATACGCTGCTCTCGCGCGCGTGGATCGATCTGTCCCGCGGACCACTCGTGATCCACGTGCCCGACGCCGCCGACCGCTACTACAGCCTCGCCTTGATGGACTTCTTCACCAACAATTTCGCCGTGCTGGGGCGCCGCCCGGTGGGCACGAGGGCCGGGAATTTTCTTCTCGCCGGCCCGCGATGGCAGGGCGCCGCCCGCAGGGACATGCCCGTGATCCGCGCCCCCACCAACGCCGTCTGGGCGTTGGCGCGGACGCTGGTCTACGGGCCGGACGATCTCGCGGCGGTCCATGCCCTTCAGAACGGATTCGCCATATCCCGATCGGGATTCTCCGGCGACAGCGGGCCGCCAAGCGCCGATCCGCTTTCGCTGCCGGTTGAGCCGCTCAACACCGTGGACCTGCTGACGTTCTTCGACGTGCTCAACGCGGTCTTGACCGAGAACCCGCCGCCGGCGCGAGACCAGCCGGTTCTCGATCGGCTGGCGATGATTGGCGTCGGGCCGTCGCTACAATTCGACCGCCGCTCGTTCTCGGCGCCACAGCTCGACGCGCTGCGGCAGGGTCTTGCCTCGGCCCGGGACTCGGTTTGGCAGCAGGTGGGCTTTCGCACGCTTGCACCCAAAAAAGCCGGGCCGACCGACTGGCCGTGCGACGCGCTGTTGGCGCAACTGCGGGGTCCGGGAAACGGCGCGGCGGTTAAGCCGCAGGGCGACCGGCGCCGCGGATGGAGCGGCGCCCTCGGCCAAGTCGGGAACTTCGGCACCGACTATCTCTCTCGCGCGCAGTGCGCGCTGGCTGGTCTCGGACTGCTGCCGCGCGAGGAGGCGACGTACTTCAGCACGGCGAGCGATGCGGAGGGGGTCGTGCTCGATGGCGGCCGCCGCTACGTCCTGCGATTCCCGGCCGGCGGTCTGCCCCCGGCAGACGGATTTTGGTCGCTCACCCCTTACCGCACGGATGAAGCCAATCGCCGCTGGCTGGTTGCCAACGCGATCGGGCGCTACAGCCTCGGCGGCCACACGCCCGGCTTGATCCGCGGCCGGGATGGCGCGCTGGAAATTTCGCTGCAACACGATCAGCCGCCGGACGACGAGAACTGGCTGCCCGTTCCGCAGGGGCAATTCCTGTTGACCCTACGGATATACCTCCCGCGAGCCGAGCTGCGGGAGGGTCGCTATTCGATTCCCGAGCCGCGGCGAAGATCGTCTTCCTGAACGGTTACGGCAGGAGCGGACGGTGCGGAAACGTGCGGTAAACCATCTCATACGAACTGTTTCGTGGCGACGAAATCGCGCGGCGGATGCAGCGCGACCGTTTGCAAAGCCACGGCGCCAAGCTATATACTGCGCTTGATTTCGCAGCGCTCGTCGAGTTGTTCATGACTCCGAGTTGGCGAGGTCGATTGCGCTGCTCTACCGCCCCGGGAACTGAAACAAGAGGCGTCACGCAGACATGTCCCCTCAAAGCACGGTTTGCACACCCCTGCTTACTGGTTATCGGGAACGGACCTCTCGGCTCGCGGCCGGCGACAGCGAAGGCGCTTTTCGCGGCGCGGACACCCCATGACGCCAGACCTCTCACGGTGCCAAGGCGCGACTTGAATAAATGTGCGCTCCCGCGCTCCTGCCATCCGTTCTTTGTGCTTCAGGGCCCACGTGTTGGGCCTTTTCCTGTGTAGGAGCGTTGGGAAAAGGCCGCATTTGAGTTGTGAAGGCTCGCATGCGAGAACGCCGTCAGGGCAGTCAGAAACATGATACGTCCTGCGAACGAGGGTTCGGTGGAAAAAACAAAAAATAGCGACCGTACACCCCGTGTCGCGATCATCGGAATGGCGATCCGCTGTCCAGGGGCAAAAAATGTCGGCGAGTTTTGGTCGAATTTGAAGAACGGCGTCGAGTCGATTTCCTTTTTTTCCGAAGACGAGCTGCGCAAGGCCGGCATCGCCGACGCGATACTGAAACTGCCGACGTTCATCCGTGCCGGCGCTCCGCTGGAAGGGCTCGAGCTGTTCGACGCCGAATTCTTCAACTACAGCGCCCGCGAGGCGGAATTCATCGATCCGCAGCAGCGGGTGTTCCTGGAGTGCGCCGTCGAAGCCCTGGAGACCGCCGGCGTCGATCCGGCGCGGCATTCGGGTTCGGTCGGGGTGTTCGCCGGCGAAGGCCAGACGCTATACGGCTATCAGATCCTGGCCAACCGATCGGTGATCGGCATCGACCGGCAAATGGCGGTCATCGGCAACGACAAGGACTATCTGGCGACGCGGACGTCCTACAAGCTCGGCTTGCGCGGGCCGAGCGTCACGGTGCAGTGCGCCTGTTCCACCTCGACCGTCGCCGTTCATCTGGCAATTCAGAGTCTGCTCGCGGGCGAATGCGATCTGGCGCTGGCCGGCGGCGTTTCGGTCTCGTGGCTGCGCGGCAAGGGCGGATATCACTTCGTCGAAGGCGGCATCTTGTCCCGCGACGGTCACACGCGCGCCTTCGACGCCAAGGCGAGCGGCACGGTGTTCGCTGACGGCGTGGCGCTGGTCGTGCTCAAGCGGTTGGATGACGCGATCGTCGACGGCGACGACATCGCCGCCGTCATTCTCGGGACCGCCGTGAACAACGATGGCTCGACCAAAATCAGCTACACGGCTCCGAGCATCGAAGGCCAGTGCGCCGTGATCGCCGAGTCGCTCACCGTCGCGGGCGTGTCGCCTGAGACGATCGGCTACGTCGAGGCGCACGGCACCGGAACGGCGCTGGGCGACCCGATCGAGATCGAAGCGCTGCAGCGGGTGTTTCGAACCGCGACGGACAGAAAGCAATTCTGCGGCGTCGGTTCGCTCAAGTCCAATATCGGACATCTCAATACCATTTCCGGGCTGGCGGGCACGATCAAGGCGGCGCTCTGCGTCAAGACCGGCGAGATTCCGCCAAGTCTGCACTTCGAAACTCCCAATCCGAAGATCGATTTCGCGAACTCGCCGTTCTACGTCCCGACCAAGCTCACCAACTGGTCGGCCGAAGGGCCGCGCCGGGCGTGCATCAGCGCCTTCGGTATTGGCGGAACCAATACCGAAGTCATCATCGAGGAGCCGCCGCCTGCGATCTCCGATCCGACCGTGAAGAGCGTGCATGTCGCGATCGTCGCCGCCAAAAGTGCGGCCGCACTCGATGCAGCGTGCACGCGTCTTGCCAAGCACCTGCGCGAACATCCGCAGGAGAGCATCGCCGACGTGTGCCACACCCTGGCAACCGGACGGGCGCTCTATCCGCATGTGCGCGCGGCGCTTTGCACCAGCGCCGGGCAGGCGGCGGAAGCGCTTGTCGCCGAGGATCCCAGTGTGGCGGTCAGCGGCGTGCGCAGCGTTACCGCCAAGCCGGTCGCCTTTCTGTTTCCTGGCCAGGGCTCGCAACACATCTACATGGGCCGCGAGCTCTACAAGGAAGAGCCGGTTTTCCGCCGTGAGCTGGACAGATGCGCCGAACTGCTGCGCGACCACATCGGGCACGATCTGCGCGCGCTGCTGTTCCCCGATCCCGCGGCGGAGAGCGAAGCCGAACAGCTGTTGCGTAACACCTGCTACACGCAGCCAGCGATCTTCGTGGTGTCCTACGCGCTGGCAAAGTTGTGGATGAGCCTCGGCGTGACGCCGTCCATGGCGCTCGGCCACAGCATCGGTGAGTTCGTCGCAGCGTGCCTCGCCGAGGTCTTCTCGCTCGAGGACGCGCTGCGTGCCGTCGCCGAGCGCGGCCGGCTGATCCAGAGCATGCCCGGCGGCGCGATGCTCGCGGTCATGTGCCCGGCCTACCAGGCCGAGCCGCTGTTCCCGCCGTCCGTATCGCTGGCCGCCATCAACATGTCGACGGCCTGCGTCGCCTCCGGCCCCCGCGAAGACATTGCCGCGCTCGAGCGTCGGCTGGCGGAAAAAGGGATTTCTTCGACGCTGCTGCACACGTCGCATGCGTTCCACTCGGCCATGATGGAGCCCGCCGTCGGGCCCTTCATCGACGTGATGCGTGGCATCGCGCTCAAGCCGCCGCAGATACCCTACGTCTCAAACGTCACGGGCGAGTGGATCACCGACGAGCAGGCCACCGATCCGAACTACTGGGGCGCGCACATGCGCGCGGCGGTGCTCTTCCACGAAGGGCTCACCTGCATTCACGATCAAGCGCCGTCAATCTTTGTGGAAGTCGGACCGGGTCGCAGTCTCGGGACACTGGCAGCGAGGGCGCTTGGCGGGGAGGCGACAGAGAGTGTGATCCAGTCTTCGCTCCCGCATGCCGCGGCGCGCGGCGCCGGCGAAGCCAAGGCCTTCCTGCGAGCCGCCGCCGAGCTTTGGGTTGCCGGGGTGCCCGTGGATTGGACCCGCCGCTATCAGGGCGAGCGCCGGCTCAAGCGGCCTCTGCCGACCTACCCGTTCGAACGCAAGCGCTACTGGGTTCTCGATCCGGAGCAGCCGGCGCCGGCGCAATCCCAAACGCAGGCCCCCGCCGCGCGCGTGGCGGTCGCGGCCAAGGAGGCGCCGCGGCCGGGCTCTGCCTACTTGGTAGAGACCGCGACGTGGAAACGCGTGCAACACGCGGCGGCGACCGACCGGGAGACCGGCGAAGGACCGCTGGCGTGGATGCTTTTCGTCGCCGACGAAGCTTTGGATTCGCGCTTCGCCCAGGTCCTGCGCGAGCGCGGCGACAAGGTCGCCGTGGTGAAGAAGGGGGCCGCTTTCACCGACTTTGGCGACGACGGGTTCAGTTGCGACCCCAATCAGGAACCCGATATCGACGCCGTTTGCTCCCTTGTGGTGAAGCGGCTTGCGCCCGAGCAGCGGCTTCGTGTCGTCTATTTTTGCAATCCGTCGCGGCTGTGCTCGGCCGATCAGGTCGCCGCTGAGTACCGGCGCGAGGTCGACGACAAAATCAATGCGCCGATCGGCCTCATTCGGTCGCTCACGCGCTACGCGAACGCCGAGCGCATCGGCTTCACGATCGTGACGCGTGACGGGCAAGAGGCGATCGGGACCGAGGTCATCGACCCGATGATGGCGCTCCCGGTCGGACCGTGTCTCGCCAGCATGCACGAATATCCGGGGCTGAACTGCCGCCTCGTCGACGTGACGTCGCAGACGCCGGCTGTCGAGCCGTTGGCGCAGCAGCTTGCCGCGGATCTCGCTGAGCCGCGGCAAAGTGTTGTCACCGCGTACCGCGGCAACGCCCGCTGGGCGCGCACCATCGAGGCTATTCCCTCCTTCCTGATCAAGGACAACCCGCAGGCCGTGCTGCGCAAGGAGGGCGTTTATCTGATCACCGGCGGCCTCGGAGCGCTCGGCCTGGCGCTGGCGCGGCATTTGGCGGAGAGCCATCAGGCGCGCCTTGTCTTGACCGGACGAACAAAGCTTCCGCCCCGCGCGGAGTGGAGCGGCATCCTGGCTGCGTCGCCCGATGATCGCATCAGCCGCATGATCCGCGGCATCCGGGAAGTCGAAGCTGCCGGCGGACGCGTCATGGTCGGGGTGGCAGACGTGTGCGACCTCGAACGGATGCGCGCGGTCGTGCGCGAGGCCTGCGACGCGTTTGGCGATATCCACGGCGTCATTCATGCTGCGGGCGTGCCCGGCAACACGCCGATCGGCCTCAAAACCCCGGACGAAGTGGACGAGGTGCTCCATCCGAAGATCCTGGGGTTGGCGGTGCTCGAGCAGCTCTTCGCCGACCGCAAGCTCGATTTTCTCGCGTTGTTCTCGTCGACCAGCGCGTTGTGGGGGCGCGTGGGGCAGGTCGATTACACTGCGGCGAACGCGTACCTCGATTCCTTCGCGATTCGAAATTGGGGCCGGGCGAAGTGGCCGACCGTATCGATCAACTGGGACAATTGGCGGGAGGTCGGGATGGCGGTGGATACGTTCCGCGCCGGTCCGGGCCAAGCCAAACAGCCGCAGGTGAAGGGCTTGAGCACGGCCGATGGCGTGCGCGCTTTCGCCCAGGCGCTCGCCGCGCGCCAGCCGCAGGTGATCGTGCGTGCGGCGCCGCGTCCGCAGAATCAGGTTCAGCCGCGTCCGGGCGCGGCACCCGCTGCGGCCGCCGGAGCGCCGCGGGCGGCGGAGGCCAAGCCCAAAGCAAAGCCCAAGGGTTATCCGCGTCCCGCGCTTCCGCAGCCCTATCAAGCGCCGGCGACCGAGCTTGAAACCAACCTTGCGGCGTTGTGGAGCGAGCTTCTGATGATTGCGCCGATTGGCCGCAACGACAATTTCTTCGAGCTTGGCGGCCATTCGCTGCTTGGTCTGCAGCTCTTGCCGCGAATTCGCGACAAGTATCAAGTCACGATCGAGCCGCGAGAATTGTTCGCCAATCCGACCATCGCCAAGCTTGCCGTCAACATCCAGGGCAAGATCTTGCCCGAAGCTGCGGGAGCTTAAAAAAGCTTAATGTTGCCGCCTGCACCACAAATTAGCAAAAATTGCGCCGCTTATAGCCGGCGGGGGCGGTTGGAATTGCAGATCACCGTTTAAACAGAAGGCTACGATGATGCGCGCAATTGCAATACCGCTGACAGTTATTGCTGCCTCGCTTGTCAGTGCGTCGATGGAGCGGGCGCAGGCCCAGCCGGCCGGGTTCGCCGGGCCTCCTCCCGGGGGGCCATGCGCCCGAATCGAGGCGGCGTGCTTGCGCGCCGGATTTGTTCGCGGCGGTGCGC
>Ga0335081_10008962_pt1 | contig 16066 bp, 16 predicted proteins | sample Lox_Sample_35_FD_206713 | JGI IMG/M metagenome (GOLD analysis project Ga0335081, IMG submission 206713) | Soil microbial communities from Loxahatchee National Wildlife Refuge, Florida, United States - Lox_Sample_3.5 | ecosystem: Environmental > Terrestrial > Soil > Wetlands | place: USA... | reverse complement strand
CTGCGCCGCGCCGGCGGCGACGAATCCCTCCAGCCGGTGCACCTGCAGTCCCTCATCTACCTCAGCAAGGCGAACCGCTATTCCAACACGCCGCAGGCGCTCGCGGAATACCTCGGCCTCACCAAGGGCACCGTCTCGCAGACGCTGCTCCTCCTCGACCGGCGCGGCCTCATCGAGCGCTTCGAGGACGACGTCGACCGGCGCGTCGTGCGCCTGAGGCTCTCGCCCGCGGGCGAGAGCCTGCTCTACGAGGCCCAGCCCACGCTCGCCTGGCAGAACGCCACCCGCAACATCAGCCCGAACCGCATCCGCAACGCGGTCTCGGCGCTGCGCGAGGCGCTCACGACGCTGCAGGAGGACAACGAGGGCGCTCCCTTCGGCGTGTGCCACAACTGCAGCTGGTGCCAGAAGCTCTCGCAGCGCATCTTTCGCTGCGGACGGATGGGCGACCGCCTCTCGGGGCCCGAAACGCGCAAGATCTGCCGCATCTTCGAGGCGAAGAAGACCGAGGAGGCGGCGTAGCCGCGGGAAACGGTCAGAGCCGCTTCTTCGCGCGCTCGATCGCGGCGCGCACCGCTTCCGGCGCGGTTCCGCCGATGTGGCTGCGCGATGCGACCGAGCCTTCCGCCGTGAGCACCCGCGCGACGTCTTCGCCGATGAGGGGCGAGAAGCGGGCGAGCTCCGCGGGCGGCACCCGCGAAAGGTCCTTCCCGGCCGCCTCGGCCGCCCGCACTGCGCGCGACACCACGTCGTGGGCGTCCCGGAACGGCATTCCCTTGCGCACGAGGTAGTCGGCGAGGTCGGTCGCGGTCGCGTGGCCCTCGGCGAGCGCCTCGCGCATTCGTTCGGGCCGCGCCTCGAGGCCGCCCAGCAGCTCGGCGAGGATCGCGAGCACGTCGCGCAGCGTATCCGCGGCGTCGAAGAGCGGCTCCTTGTCCTCCTGGTTGTCCTTGTTGTAGGCGAGCGGCTGCCCCTTGAGGAGCGTGAGGAGGGCCACGAGCGCGCCGTACACGCGCCCGGTCTTGCCGCGCATGAGCTCCGGCACGTCCGGGTTCTTCTTCTGCGGCATGATCGAGGAGCCGGTGCAGAACCGGTCGGGAATCGCGACGAAGCCGAAGCGCGGGCTGGTCCAGATCACCAGCTCCTCGGCGAGGCGCGAGACGTGCGCCATGGCGAGTGCCGCGGCGGCCACGAATTCGACCGCGAAATCGCGGTCCGAGACCGCATCGAGCGAGTTCTCGCACACCCCGTCGAAGCCGAGCTCGCGCGCGACCCATTCCCGGTCGATGGGGTAGCTCGTGCCGGCGAGCGCGGAGGCTCCGAGCGGCAGGAAGTTGGCGCGGCGCCGGCAATCGGCGAGGCGTTCGGCGTCGCGCGTGAACATCTCGAAATACGCCATGAGGTGGTGGCCGAAGGTCACCGGCTGCGCCACCTGCAGGTGCGTGAAGCCCGGCATCAGCGTCGCGGCGTTGCGCTCGGCCTGGCCGAGGAGGCGCTCGCGTACGCGGCGCAGCAGCGCGAGGACGAGGTCGATCTCGTTGCGCAGCCACAGGCGGAGGTCGGTCGCGACCTGGTCGTTGCGCGAGCGCGCGGTGTGGAGGCGCTTGCCGGCGTCCCCGACGAGCTCCGTGAGCCGGTGCTCGATGTTGAGGTGCACGTCCTCGTGCTCGATCGACCAGGAAAAGGTGCCCGAGCGCACCTCCTCGAGGATGCGCGCCATCCCGCGCTCGATCGCGGCGAGGTCCTCGGCGGACAGGATCGCGCGCCGCGCGAGCATGCGCGCGTGCGCGAGCGAGCCCTGGACGTCGAATTCCGCGAGCCGCCGGTCGAAATCGACGGAAGCGTTGAAGCGCTTCGTGAGCTCGTCGATGGGCTCGCCGAATCGGCCCGACCATGCCTTGCCGGCGCTCGCCTTCCCGGCGGGCTTCTCGTCTTGTTGCATGGAAACGGCGGCGATGGCCAAATGGGGAACGTGGCGAGTATAAATCAGACGGCTGCAGGGATCCGGCTGCCCAACTTCTGCAACCTGGGCATCATGCTGCGCTCGCTGGTCGTGGTGAACCTGCTGCTCGCCGCCGCCGCCGTGATGCGCGCGCCGCGGCTCGCGGCGGCCCCCTTCGAGTTCGTCCTCCTCGCCGCGTTCACCGAGCCCGTGCTGATCGCGAGCCTGTTCGCGCTGTGCGGCGCACGGCGCTTGCTGCACGCGCTCGGCTACCCGCGGTCGATCGCGGCGGTCGCGGCCTTCGAGCTGGCGGTTTCCTGGGCCGCGTGGCGCGGCGTCGGAAGCCTGTTCCCGGACTACGCCGGCGTCCCCTTCCCGCGCATCGGCGCGCTGGTGCTCTTCGCCACCGGGGTGACGCTCGCCTACTTCGACCTGCGCGCGCGGGCGCTCGTCCCGGCGATCGCCGATGCGCGCATCCAGGCGCTGCAGGCCCGCATCCGTCCGCACTTCCTCTACAACAGCATCAACGCGGTGATCTCGCTCATCCGCTCGGAGCCGCGGCGCGCCGAGCGCGCGCTCGAGGACATGGCGGATCTCTTCCGGGTGCTGATGTCCGAGAACCGGACGCTCGCGCCGATCTCCGAGGAGGTGGAGCTCGCGCGCCAGTACCTCGCGATCGAGAGCCTGCGCCTGGGCGAGCGGCTGCGCGTTTCCTGGCGCATCGACGCGATGCCGGGCGACGCGCTGGTGCCGCCGCTCGTCCTGCAGCCCCTGGTGGAGAACGCCGTGTACCACGGCATCGAGCCCTCCCCCGAGGGCGGCGAGGTGTCGATCGAGGTGCGGCGCGACGGCCCGCAGCTCGTCATGACGCTCGTCAACCCGGTTCCCGCCGGGAGCCGCAGCCCGGCCGGCAACCGCATGGCGATCGCCAACATCCGCGAGCGCCTGCAGCTGCACTTCGACGCGGAAGCGAGCATGAAGTCCGAGGTGGACGAGGGGTCCTACCGCGTCACGATCCGCATGCCCTATCTCACGGGGGCCGCATGACGCTCGCGCAGAACGACGTGCCGCGCATCCTCATCGCAGACGACGAGGCGCCGGCGCGCCAGCGGCTGCGCGACCTGCTCGACGAGTGCCGCGAACGCTTCCCGCTCACGATCGTCGACGAGGCGCGCAACGGCCGCGAGGTGCTCGACGTCCTCAACCGCGAGAAGGTGGACATCGTGCTGCTCGACATCCGCATGCCGGAGATCGACGGCATGGAGGCCGCCCGGCACATCGCCGGAATGGCCAACCCGCCGGCCATCATCTTCACCACCGCGTTCGACAGCTACGCGATCAAGGCCTTCGAGGTGAACGCGATCGACTACCTGCTCAAGCCGATCCGCCTGGAGCGACTGCTCGCCGCGCTCAACAAGGCGCGGGCGGCCGCGCCGCCCAGCCGCGAGGCGCTCGACGCCGCGGCGAACCAGCCGCGCCGCCACCTCTCCGTGCACGAGCGCGGCAAGATCCACCTGGTGCCGGTCGCCGAGATCCTCTACCTGCGCGCCGAGCTCAAGTACGTCACGGTGCGCACCGTCGAGCGCGAGTATCTCGTCGAGGAGTCGCTCACGCGGCTCGAGGAGGAGTTCGGGGAAGCGTTCGTGCGCGTGCACCGCAACTGCCTCGTCGCCCGCCATGCGGTCGCGGGGTTCGCGCGCAACGCCGAGGAGAGCGAATCCGGATGGGCGGTGGTAATCAAGGGAACCGGCGAGAAGCTGCCGGTGAGCCGCCGGCAGCATCACGTCGTGAAGCAGTTTCGGTGAAACCGGGGACAGACCACATTTTCCAATGCGCGAAATGACAGGCGCTTCCTCGCATTTCGCCCTTTGGAAAATGTGGTCTGTCCCCGGTTTCACTCCCAATACGGCGGGTCGCCGAACGTCCGGCGCAGGAAATCGATGAAGAACTTCACCTTCGCCGGAAGGAGGCGCCGCTCCGCGTAGACCGCGTAGACGTTGTTGCCGGGCATCGCGTGCTCGTCGAGCGCCGTGACGAGCCGGCCGCGCTTCACCTCCTCGCTCACCTCCCACGCCGAGCGCCATGCGAGGCCTTCGCCGGCGATCGCCCAGCGGGTGAGCACCTCGCCGTCGTTGCACTGCAGGTTTCCCGAGACCTTCACCGTGACCGGCCGTCCTTTGTCGAAGAAGCTCCATGCATCCGCGGCGCCGTCCTCGGTGCTGGTGACCAGGCAGTTGTGCCGTGCGAGGTCCGCCAGCCCCCTCGGGCGGCCGGCACGCTTGAAGTAGGCGGGCGAGCCGCACACGACGCGGTGGTTGCGCGCGAGCTTCGCCGCGATGAGATCGGCGCTCTTCATGTCGGCGATGCGGATCGCCAGGTCGAAGCGCTCGTTCTTGAGGTCCACGAGCCGCTCGGACAGGTGCAGCGTGATCGCGAGGCGCGGATGCTCGGCGATGAACGCCGGCAGGTGCGGCGCGATGTGCTTGCGTCCGAATGCCGTGGGCGCGGTGACGATGAGCCGGCCCGAAGCGCTCTTCGCGCCGACGCTGAGGCTCTCCTCGGCGGCGCGCAGCTCCTCGAGGACGCGGTGGCAATCGTCGTAGAACGTCGTTCCCTCGGGGGTGAGGGTGACCTTGCGCGTCGAACGCTTGAAGAGCTTCACCCCGAGGCGCTCCTCCAGCTGGTCGATGCGCCGCCCGACCATCGCCGGCGTGATGCCTTCCTCGCGCGCGGCGGCCGAGAGGCTGCCGCGCTGCGCTACTTCCACGAAGGTGGTGAGCTCCTTGAATCGATCCATATCGCGGCCGCGAGTATAAGGCGATTGACCGGATAACGGTATTGCGCCGACCCGGGTGGCGGAATCGGGTGCCTGCCGAAGGGCGAGGCGAACGCGCTGGTGAAACGCCGGGAGCGCTAGTTGGGCCGCATCCCGCCGCGCATTCCGGCGCGGCGCGGATGCCAACGATGGAACCCCACCGGTACGCCGGCCCAAACGACGTCGGGCACCTCGTCCGCCGCGGGCATCGGCGCCGGCTGCATCGCTTGCGCGATCGTCTCCCGGCTCCAGCGCTCGCGCTCCGCTTCGAGGCGCTGGTCGAGGGCAGCCTCCCGGGCGAAGAGCCGGTCGCGTTCGGCGCTATCCACGGCCGGATAGCTCGCGGGCACGTCGACCACCTTCGTGCTTTCGCGCGCGGCGCACGGGTCCTGCTGGTAGGTCACATCTCCCGAGGGCGAAGTGCAGCGGTAGATCTGCGCCTGCGCGGGATACGCGGCGAGCGCCAGCAGCGCTGCGAGGGTCGCGAGGGCGGCTCGTTCCATGGCGCCATTATGCGCCGCCGGGGGCGTTCGGTCGGGCGAGGCCGGCGTCGGCGGCCTGGCGGTCCGCGTGGTAGCTGGAGCGCACCATCGGGCCGCACGCGGCGTTGACGAAACCCATGCTCGATGCCGCCTCCCCGAACCGGAGGAACTCGTCCGGATGCGCGTAGCGCGCGACGGGAAGGTGATGCCTCGAGGGCTGCAGGTACTGGCCGATGGTGAGCATGTCCACGCCGTGCGCGCGCAGGTCGCGCATCACCTCGAGGATCTCCTCGTGGGTCTCGCCGAGGCCGACCATCAGCCCCGACTTCGTCGGGACCGCCGGATGCGCCGCCTTGAAGTCGGCGAGCAGGCGCAGCGAATGCGCGTAGTCGGATCCGGGGCGCGCCTCACGGTAGAGACGCGGCACGGTCTCGAGGTTGTGGTTCATCACGTCCGGCGGCGCCTCGGCGAGGATCGCGAGCGCGCGCTCGAGGCGTCCGCGGAAATCCGGCGTGAGGATCTCGATGCGCGTGGCGGGCGAAAGCGCGCGCACCTGGAGAATGCATTCGACGAAATGCGCGGCGCCGCCGTCCTTGAGGTCGTCGCGATCGACGCTCGTCACGACCACGTACGCGAGCTTCATCGCCGCGATGGTCTCGGCGAGATGGCGCGGCTCCTCGGGATCGGGCGGGCGCGGGCGGCCGTGCGCGACGTCGCAGAACGGGCAGCGGCGCGTGCAGAGGTCGCCGAGGATCATGAACGTGGCGGTGCCGTGGCCGAAGCACTCGCCGATGTTCGGGCACGACGCTTCCTCGCACACGGTGTGCAGGCTCGCCTCGCGCAGGATGCGCTTGATCTCGTGGAAGCGCTCGCCGCCGCCGGCGCGCACGCGGATCCATTCGGGCTTGCGAAGCGGCTCGCCCCGCTCGGCCACCCTGATCGGAATGCGGGCGGTCTTGAGCGCGCGTTTCTGCTGCAGCTTCAGGTCGGGATCAGGCATCGCTCGAGCGAGTCGGAAAGCTTTTGCTGCACTGCATCGATGCTATCACGGACCCCGAGGTCCGCCATTTGCGTGCAGGCAAGACCCGGATAGCCGCAGGGATCGATGCGCGAAAAGGGCTCCAGGTCGAGGCTCGCATTGAGGGCGAGGCCGTGATAAGTGCAGCCGCGCGCGACGCGCAGCCCCACCGCGGCGATCTTCGCGCCGCGGACATAGACGCCGGGCATCCCCGCGCGGCGCTCGCCCGCGATGCCGTAGCCGGCGAGGACGTCGATCGCCGCCTGCTCGAGCCGGCGTACCAGCTCCTTCACGCCGAGCGAGCGGCGCCTGAGGTCCACCATGGCGTAGGCCACCACCTGGCCCGGCCCGTGGTAGGTCACCTGGCCCCCGCGATCGGTCTGCACGACCGGAACCGCGCCGGGCGCGAGGACGTGCTCGCGGCGGCCGGCGAGGCCGAGCGTGAAGACGGGGGGATGCTCGAGGAGCCAGAGCTCGTCCTCGACCGAGGCGTCGCGGCGCTCCGTGAGCGAGCGCATCGCGCGCCACGTGGGCTCGTAGGCCACGCGGCCGAGGCGGCGGATCCTCACAGCACCATCATCACCATCGGATGCCTGGAAAGCTCCGAGTAGAGCGCGTCGAGCTGCTCCCGCGAGCGCGCGTTGATCACCACCGTGAGCGACAGGTAGCGCGCGTTCTTCGAAGGGCGCATCTCCATCGTCTCGGGACGGAAATCGTGCGCATGGCGCATGACGATCTCGGAGACCAGCTGCGCGAAGCCGTCCTCGCGGCGCCCCATCACCTTCATCGGGAAGACGCACGGGAAGGTGAGGAGCGAAGGCGGGTTCTCGGGCGGGCTGTTCATGGGCGGATTCATGAACTCCAGGTGGTGCCGCGCGTGCTCAGGTTCAAGCCGCCACGCGCCGCCCCGCCGCGAGCGTCTTCTTGTAGTCCTGGTAGAGCGCGTGCATGCGGCGGAAGACCGGGCCGGGCTTCCCGTTTCCGACGGGCTCGCCGTCGATCGTCGTGACGGCGAGGACTTCCTTCGTCGAGGAGGAGAGCCAGACCTCGTCCGCCGCACGCAGCTCGGCCTCGGAGACCGCGCGGATCTCGAGCTCGATCTTTCCCTCGTCCGCGAGGCGCGTGAGGAGATCGTAGGTGATGCCGAGCAGGATCAGGTTGTCGCGCGGCGGCGCGGCGACCACGCCCCGCTTCACGACGAAGACGTTGGACGACGAGGCCTCGGTGACGAAGCCGTCGCGGATGAGGATCGTCTCCGCGGCACCCGCGTCCGCCGAAATCTGGCGCGCGAGCACGTTGCCGAGGAGCGACGTGGACTTGATGTGGCACTTCTGCCAGCGGAAGTCGGGCGCGGTGACGCACGCGACGCCGTTCTCGACCGCCTCGCGCGGCGGGGTGGAGAGCGGCTGGCACATCATGAAGACGGTCGGCGCGAGGCCCCTCGGGATCACGTGGTCGCGCCGGGCCGGCGCGCCGCGCGTCACCTGGACGTACACCGATTGGTTGCCGGGATGGTGGGCGAGGAGCGCGCGGGTGAGCTCGATCCAGCCCTCCACGGTGTGCGGGTTCTCGAGCCGGATCTCGTCCATCGAGCGCTGCAGCCGCTCGAAGTGCTCGCGCGCGCGCAAGGGCACGCCGTCGTACACGGGGATCACCTCGTAGACGCCGTCGCCGAAGATGAAGCCGCGGTCCAGCGGCGAGATGTGGATGCGGTCGAGCGGCATCAGCTCGCCGTTGAAGTGGGCGATGGGAGAAGTCATGGCGAGGATCGGACCATCAGTTTGAGGGTGTCCCAGCCGCGGGACAGGAAGCCGGATACCGGCACGCCCTCGAGGGCGACGACCGGGAATTGCGCGAGCGGCGCATTGTCGCGCATGAGCTTCATTATCCCCGCTTTCTCCCCCGCGGCAAGCGGAGCGACGAACGGCTGGCGCGTGACGAGAACCGCGCGGATCCCGTCGAACCGGCCGCTCGGCAGCGTGAGCCAGACGTCGTGCGCGAAGCCGAGGGCGACGCGCGATTTCGTTCCCTTGTAGATGCGCGGCTCGGCGACCGGTTTGCCCTTCGCGTACACGCGGCGCGTCTCGTACGCCTGGTAGCCGAAGTTGAGGAGCTTCTGGCTCTCCGAGGTGCGCAGGCCGTCGGTCCGCGCGCCGAGGACCACGGCGACGAGCCGGCGCTCGCCGCGCCTGGCCGAAGCGACCAGGCAGTAGCCCGCGGCATCGGTCTCGCCGGCCTTCACGCCGTCCACGGCGGGATCGCTCCAGAGCAGGCGGTTGCGGTTGGCTTGCCGCAGCCCGTTGTAGGCGAATTCCTTCTGCCCATACAGCGGATAGCGGTCGGGAAAGTCGCGGATCAACGCGAGCGCGAGCTTCGCGAGGTCGCGCGCGGTCGAGTAGTGGTCCGGACCGGGCGCGCCGGTCGGGTTCGCGAAATGCGTGTCGGCGAGCCCCAGCCGCTGCGCCTCGCGGTTCATGCGCTCCACGAAGCGCTCCTCGCTTCCGGCGATCGCCTGGGCGAGCGCGATGGCGGCGTCGTTGCCGGAGTCCACGATCAGCCCCTGCAGCAGCTCGTGGATCGTCACCGGCTTGCCCGCCTCGAGGAACATGCGCGCGCCGGCGGCGTTCGCCGCGCTCGCCGAGGGCGCGATCGGGCGGTCCTCGTCGATCTCGTGGTCGCGAAGCGCCGCGAAGACCACGTAGGAGGTCATGAGCTTGGTGAGCGAGGCCGGATCGAAGCGCTCGTCCGCGTCGCGCGCCGCGAGGGTTTGCCCGCTCAACGCGTCGACGAGCACATAGGCGCGCGCGGCGATCGGCGGCGGATCCACGGTTTCTGCGGGGGCACCTGCGCGCGCGGCGAGGGCCGCGCACGAAAGGAGCACGGCGAGGAGTGCCTTCATTGCGGATTCCGGAGATTGCGAATGGCTCAGCGGTCGACGACGGCCGGCGCGTAACCGGCCGATTGGCGGACCTTCGCGGCGATCGCCTCGGCTTCCTCGCGATTGCGATAGGGCCCGAGCCGCACGCGGCTGAGTCCCGCGCCTTGCACGATGCGAATCGGCTCGAGGATCCAGGGCAGGTCGTGCGCCGCCTTGTCGCGGAACACCTCGGCCGCTTCGCGCGTGGAAAATGCGCCGAGCTGCACCCAGAGGGAGCCGGGGTCTTGCGCGGCGGCCGGCGTGCGGACGGCGGGAACGGACGGCGCCGCGGCGACCACGTCCTTCGCCTCAGCCCGGGTCGTCGCCGGGATCGGCGCTTCGTTCGCCGGGCCCGGGTGCGCTTGCGTCTCGCCGGCCCGCGTCTCGCTCGCTCGCGGCTCGACCGCCGGCGAGGCCTTGTCGCGATCCTCCTTCGGCGCCTCGAAGACGCGCTCCACCTCGACCATGCCGCTTCCCTTCGCGGCGAGGCCGATCTTCGCGGCGGCGGCGTAGGAGAGGTCGATGATGCGGTTGGAGTAGAACGGCCCGCGGTCGTTGATGCGCACGATCACCGACTTGCCGTTCGCGAGGTTGGTCACCTTGGCGTAGCTCGGGATCGGCAGCGTCTTGTGCGCCGCCGTCATCTTGAACATGTCGTAGGGCTCGCCGGACGCGGTCTTCTGGCCCTGGAACTTGCGCCCGTACCACGACGCGAGGCCGCGCTGGCGGAACGGCTGGCGGTCCGCGATCGGCACGTAGGTCGTCCCGAAGACGGTGTAGGGACGGTTCGCGAAGGCGTTGTACGGCTCGTCGTGCGGCACCGCGTCGGCGACCCGGTCCAGGCCGTCGGGCACCTTGTCCGGCGGGCCGTCGTCGGAGTAGTACGGATGGCGCTTCGCCGTCGTCGCGCAGCCCGCGGCGGCGATCGCCAGCACGAGGAGCACGATCGCGAGCCTCAACTCGACACCAGCTGCTTGTGGGTCGAGATCGACATCAGGATGCCGAATCCCGCGAGCACGGAAAGGAGCGCCGTGCCGCCGTAGCTGATCATCGGCAACGGCACGCCGACCACCGGCAGGATGCCGCTCACCATGCCCATGTTCACGAACGCGTAGGTGAAGAACGTGAGCGTGATCGCGCCCGACGTGAGCCGCGCGAACACGGTCGAGGCGTTGGCCGCGATCATCATCCCGCGCGCGATGATGAGGACGTAGAGCACGATGAGGATGACGTTGCCGATGAGCCCGAACTCCTCGCCGAACACCGCGAGGATGAAGTCGGTGGAGCGCTCGGGCACGAAGTCGAGCTGGGCCTGCGTGCCGTTGAGCCAGCCCTTGCCGAGGATGCCGCCGGAGCCGATCGCGATGGTCGACTGGATGATGTGGTAGCCGGCGCCGAGCGGATCCTGCGTCGGGTCGAGGAGCGTGAGGATGCGCTGGCGCTGGTAGTCGTGCAGCATCGGCCAGATGAAGGGCACCGCCGCGGCGCCGGCCACGAGGATCGAGAGCAGCACGCGCCACGAGAGCCCGGCGAGGAAGATCACGAAGAAGCCGGAGGCGAAGACGAGCAGCGCCGTGCCGAGGTCCGGCTCGCGCGCGATGAGCGCGACCGGAACGGCGAGCATCACGCCGGCGAGCGCGAAGTCGCGCAGGCGCACGCCCTCCTCGTGGCGGTGGAAGTACCAGGCGAGCGCCAGCGGCACCGCGATCTTCATCACCTCGGAGGGCTGCAGCGTGGTGAAGCCGAGGTTCAGCCAGCGTCGCGCGCCGTTGCGCACCTCGCCGAAGAGCGCGACGCCGACCAGGAGCGCGAGCCCCGCCACGTACGCCGGGAACGCGAGGCGCATGAGCGTCTGCGGGTGGACCTGCGCGAAGAGCCAGAGAGCGACGAGCGCGAACGCGAGGTTGCGCGACTGGCTGAGGACGCGGTCGAAGGATCCGCCTCCCGAAGCGGAATAGACGACCGTGAGCCCGAGGGCCACGGTGAGCGCGATGGCCGCCATGAGCGGTCCGTCGATGCGCCGCGCGAGGAAATCGAAGGCGCGGTTAATCATGTTCCTCCTCTTCCTGGATGCTGCCCGTCTCCGGCGGCGGCGGCAGGGACTTGATGACGGGCTTCCTGCCCGTGAGGTAGTAGTCGAAGACCGCGCGCGCGATCGGTCCCGCGGTGCTTCCGCCGTGCTCGCCGTTCTCCACGAGGATCGCGAGCGCGAGCCTGGGATTGTCGGCGGGCGCGAAGGCGATGAGAAGGGCGTGGTCCCAGTGCTCGCGCTTCATGCGCTTCTCGTCGTAGCGCTCGCCCTGCTTCATTGCCACCACCTGCGCGGTGCCCGTCTTCGCCGCGATGGAGTAGCTCGCTCCCGCGCCGGTCTGCGCCGCCGTTCCCCCGGGCTTCGTCACGTCCTCCATCGCGCTGCGGATGATCGCGAGGTTCGCCGCGCTCACGATGGGCGCCCGGCTGCCGGCGGGCGGCACGTACGGATGGTCCTCGTGGGTCTTCGCGTCCTGGATCGCCTTGAGCAGGTGCGGGTGCACCGGGATGCCGCCGTTCGCGAGCATTGCGGTCGCCGCCGCGAGCTGCATCGGCGTGGCGAGCATGTACCCCTGGCCGATGCCCACGCTCACCGTGTCGCCCGCGTACCACTTCTGCCCGAAGCGCTGCATCTTCCATTGCGGCGAGGGCGCGAGGCCGGGAAGCTCGCCCTCGATGTCGATGCCGGTCCTCGTCCCGAAGCCGAAGCGCGAGAGGTAGTCGTGGATCGCGTCGATGCCGAGCTCGTTGGCGAGCCCGTAGAAGTACGTGTCGCACGACTCCACGATCGCCTTGTGCATGTCGACCCTGCCGTGGCCGCCCTTCTTCCAGTCGCGGTAGCGGTGCGAGACGCCCGGCAGCGTGAAGTAGCCGGGATCGAAGATCGTGTACGAGGGCGAGCGCTTGTGGCTCTCGAGCGCCGCGAGCGCCATGAAGGGCTTGATGGTCGAGCCCGGCGGGTACTGGCCGCGCAGCGCCCGGTCGTTGAGCGGCTTGTCCGGCGAGTTGTTGAGCGCGTCCCAGTTCTGCGGGTCGATGCCGTCCACGAAGAGGTTGGGATCGAAATCGGGCTTCGAGACCAGCGCCAGGACGTCGCCGTTGCGCGGGTCGATCGCGACCAGCGCTCCCTTGTAGTCGCCGAACGCCTCCTCGGCGATCTTCTGCAGCTCCAGGTCGATCGTGATGACGACGTTGTCGCCCGACTGCGGCTCGGTGCGGGAGAGCGAGCGGATCGGGCGTCCGCCGGCGTCGATCTCCACCTGCTCGCTGCCGGTCACGCCGTGCAGCTCCTTCTCGTAGGCGCCCTCGATGCCGAGCTTGCCGATGTGGTCGCTGCCCTTGTAGTTCGCGGCGAGCCCCGCCTGGTCGATGCGCTCCAGGTCGGCGTCGTTGATGCGCCCGATGTACCCGATCGCGTGCGAGGCGATCTCCCCCTCGGGATAGGAGCGGAAGAGCCGCGCCTTGATCTCGAAGCCGGGAAAGCGGAAGCGGTTCACCGCGAAGCGCGCCACCTCCTCCTCGGTGAGCCGGGTGCGGATCGGCAGGCTCTCGAAGTTCTTGCTCTCCTCCTCGAGCTTGCGGAAGCGGCGCCGGTCGCGCGGCGAGACCTCGATCACCTTGGACAGCGCGTCGATCGCCTCCTCCACGTTCGGCACCTTGCTCGGCGTGATCTCGAGCGTGTAGGCGGAGTAGTTGGCGGCGAGCACGCGGCCATTGCGGTCGAGGATCAGGCCGCGGCTCGGCACGACGGGGACGACCGAGATGCGGTTCTGCTCCGCGAGCGTGTGGTAGTACTGCTGCTGCACCACCTGCAGCCAGACGAAGCGCGCCACGAGCACGCCGAAGGCGACGAGGATCGCGAGCCCCGCCACGAGCATGCGGTTGCGGAAGATGGTGAGCTCGCGGCGCGGGTCGCGCAGCGCTTGCCCCACCATCATGGCGGCGCCTCGCGTCGCCGGCGCAGCGCCGCAGAGTCGAGGATCCAGGCCGCGGGCGCCCACAGGAGCGCCGTGAGCACCGGCGAGGCGAAGTAGGCGAAGCCGGGGAAGTCCGCGCCGAGCAGCAGGTTGAGCAGCAGCATCACGCAGCTCGCGACCATGGTGAGCCCGAGCACGTGCAGCGACTGCTCGGGGAGGTGGAAGGAGAGGATCCGCACGCGCAGCACCTGCGCGCCGTAGACCGCGACCACGTAGGCGAAGGCGTGCTCGCCGAGGAGGACCGAGTCGCTCACGTCCATCAGGAGGCCGATCGCGAAGGCGGCGCCCTGCCCGACGGCGCGCGGCTCGCGCAGCGTCCAGAACACGAGCAGGAGCAGGACCAGGTCGGGACGCGCGAGGAGCCAGGTGCCCGACCAGGGCAGCACCTCGAAGAGGAAGGCGACCAGGAACGAGCCGAAGATGAGCCCCGCGCTCGCGGGACCCTTCATCACGTCGCGCGCGACCGGTGTGAGGTCAGCGGGGCGCAGCGCCGCCTCCTTGCCGCCGGGGCGCGTGCGCCGGGCGTTCCTTCACGGGCTTGCGCACTTCCTCCTCGAGCGTTTCGGGGCGCGGCGGCGGCGGTGCGAGGGGGAGCAGGAGCACGAAGCGATAGTTGTCGACCGCGGCCAGGGGATGGGCCACGATGCGCGCGAAGGCATAGGCGGAGTTCTTCTCCACGCTCGACACCTTGGCCACCATGAGCCCGGGCGGATAGGTGCCGTCGATGCCCGAGGTCACGAAGACGTCGCCCTGGCGCACGTCGGCCGACACCGGCATGAACGGAATGTCGATCGATCCGTCCTTGCCCGATCCCACGGCGATCGCGCGCAGGCCGTTCCTCACCAGCATCACCGGCACGGATTGCCCCTTCTCCGTGACCAGCGTGACCTCGCTCGTGAACGTGCCGACGCTCGTCACCTGGCCCACGACGCCGGTGCCGTCGATCACCGGCATGCCGGCCTTGATCCCCTGCGTGAGCCCCTTGTCGACGACGATCTTGCGCGTGAACGGATTGCGCGCGGTGTAGAGCACCTCGGCGACGACGCCGTGGTCGGCGTAGCGGCCGTGGCCGGGTGCCATCGCGAGCAGGTGCTCCTCCTCGGCGCGCAGCATCGTCGCCTCCTGGGCGGCCGCCGACTGCTCGAGGAGCTCCGCGCGAAGATCGCGGTTCTCGCGCAGCAGCTCGCCCTGCGTGGTGAAGAAGTCCGCGGCGCGCGCGAGCGCCTGCGACGGCATCTCGGCCACCTGCTGCAGCGGCTGCGCGAGCACGTTGAGCGAGAGCCGCAGCGTCGCGAGCGCGTGGAAGCGGTGGTCCGCGATCATCACGGCGAAGGCGGCGAGCGTGAAGAAGGTGAGCCGCGCGAGCGGCGATGGCCCGCGATGGAAGAACGCAGGCGGCTCGCGGATCAACGGAAGCGAAGAAGCCCGCCGCTCAGTGAATCGCGAGGGGCGGGTTTCTCGAGGTGCACGGCGTCAGTCGCGGGCGCAGACGCGGCGGCCGGAGCGGGAGCCGTGGGGAGGAACGGGGACTTCAGTCATTCGTGAAGACCGTGCCAAGCTTGTCCATTTCCTCCAGGGCGCGGCCGGAACCTCGGACGACGCAGGTGAGGGGGTCGTCGGCCACGATCACCGGAAGGCCGGTCTCCTCCATGAGCAGGCGGTCGAGCTCGCGCAGCAGCGCGCCCCCGCCCGTGAGCACCATGCCCTTCTCCGCGATGTCGGCGCCGAGCTCGGGCGGGGTCTGCTCGAGCGCGCTCTTCACGGCGGAGACGATGGAGTTCAGCGGATCGGTGAGGGCCTCCAGGATCTCGTTCGAGGAGATGGTGAACGAGCGCGGGATTCCCTCGGCGAGGTTGCGGCCCTTCACCTCCATCTCGCGCACTTCGCTCCCCGGGAACGCGGAGCCGATCTGCTTCTTGATCTGCTCGGCGGTGGATTCTCCGATCAGCATGCCGTAGTTGCGGCGGATGTAGTTGATGATCGCCTCGTCGAACTTGTCGCCGCCGACGCGCACCGAGGCCGAGTACACGATCCCGCCGAGCGAGATCACGCCCACCTCCGTCGTGCCGCCGCCGATGTCGACGACCATCGAGCCGGTCGCATCCGCGATCGGAAGGTCCGCGCCGATCGCCGCCGCCATCGGCTCCTCGATCAGGAACACCTGCGAAGCGCCGGCGCCGATCGCGCTCTCCTTGATCGCGCGGCGCTCGACCTGCGTCGATCCGTACGGCACGCAGATCACGATGCGCGGGCTGGGGCGGAACCACTGGTTGTCGTGGATCTTCTTGATGAAGTACTTGAGCATCTGCTCGGTGATCGTGAAGTCCGCGATCACGCCGTCCTTCATCGGACGGATCGCCGTGATGTTGCCGGGCGTGCGTCCGAGCATCTGCTTCGCGGCGAGGCCTACCGCCTGGATGGTCTTCTTGCCGTTGGGCCCGCCTTCCTGGCGAATCGCGACCACCGACGGTTCGTCGAGCACGATTCCCTTGCCGCGCACGTAGATCAGCGTGTTGGCGGTGCCGAGATCGATCGCGAGGTCCGTGGAGAAGTACTTGGAAACGAAGGAAAACATCTTGATCCGTAAAGGGTTTCGAGACGCTGCGTGCCGCCGGCCGAAGCGGGCCTCTATAATAGCCCGATTTCGCGCCGAATTAAGGCCTTAGAGAGAGTTTCGAATGCTGTCCCGAGATCAGGTCCTGAGCATCGCCCGGCTGGCCCGCCTCGAGGTGGGCGAGGCGGAGGCCGAGGCCCTGCGCGACGAGCTGAACCGCATCCTCGGCCTGGTCGGGCGCATGTCCTCGGTCGACACTCGCGACGTCGCGCCGATGTCCCATCCCGAGGATGCCGCCCAGCGCCTGCGCGAGGACCTCGTCACCGAGGAG
>Ga0335081_10008961_pt1 | contig 16066 bp, 12 predicted proteins | sample Lox_Sample_35_FD_206713 | JGI IMG/M metagenome (GOLD analysis project Ga0335081, IMG submission 206713) | Soil microbial communities from Loxahatchee National Wildlife Refuge, Florida, United States - Lox_Sample_3.5 | ecosystem: Environmental > Terrestrial > Soil > Wetlands | place: USA... | reverse complement strand
TGCGCGACATCACGGCGTCGATGTCGGCGTCGTACCACATGTTGAGCGCACCGGCGGCGCCGGCGCCGACGGCGATGCAGAGCAAGGCGATGAACCCGACCACCGGATTGAGATGGCCGGGCGCAACCATCAGCCCGACCAGCGCCGTGAAGACCACGAGCGACATCACCCGCGGCTTCATCAGGGCGACGTAGTCGCCGACCTCCGCGAGGCTCGGCTCGACGCGTGCTTGCGTCCCTGCGGGACGGACAAGCTCGGCACCTTCGGTGAGCAGCGACATCGTGGCTTCTTGCATCGTCTTTCGGTGAATCGCCGCGCCTCACTTGATCAGCGGCAACACCTCGAACTGGTGGAACGGCGGCGGCGACGTCAGCGTCCACTCGAGCGTGGTCGCGCCCGGCCCCCACGGATTGCTCGCCGCCTGCTCCTTGCGCATGAAGGCGCGGATCATGCCGAAGAAGAAGATCAGGATGCCTAAGCCGGCGATGTAGGAGCCGATCGACGAGACGAAATTCCAGCCGGCGAACGCATCGGGATAGTCGACGATGCGGCGCGGCATGCCGGCAAGGCCAAGGAAGTGCTGCGGGAAGAAGATCAGGTTCACGCCGACGAACGTGACCCAGAAATGCAGCTTGCCGATCCACTCCTCGTACATGTAGCCGGTCATCTTCGGGAACCAATAGTACCAGCCGGCGAAGATCGTGAACACGGCGCCGAGCGAGAGCACGTAGTGGAAGTGCGCTATCACGTAGTAGGTGTCGTGCAGGGCACGGTCGACCGCCGCGTTCGCCAGCACCACGCCGGAGACGCCGCCGACCGTGAACAGGAAGATGAAGCCGAACGCCCACAGCATCGGCGTCTTGAACTCGATCGAGCCGCCCCACATGGTGGCGATCCAGGAGAAGATCTTCACGCCGGTCGGCACCGCGATCACCATGGTGGCGGCGACGAAATAGGCCTGGACGCCCGACGACATGCCGACCGTGTACATGTGGTGTGCCCACACGACGAAGCCGATGCCGCCGATCGCGACCATCGCGTAGGCCATGCCGAGATAGCCGAACACCGGCTTCTTCGCGAACGTCGCGACGATCTGGCTGGTCATGCCGAAGCCCGGCAAGATGAGAATGTAGACCTCGGGGTGGCCGAAGAACCAGAACAGGTGCTGGAACAGCAGCGGATCACCGCCGCCCTCCGGACTGAAGAAGGTCGTGCCGAAGTTGCGGTCGGTGAGCAGCATCGTGATGCCGCCGGCGAGCACCGGCAGCGCGAGCAACAGCAGGAACACGGTGACCAGGATCGACCACACGAACAGCGGCATCTTGTGCAGCGTCATGCCGGGTGCGCGCATGTTGAAGATCGTGGTGATGAAATTGATGGCGCCGAGGATCGAGGACGCGCCCGCGAGATGGATCGACAGGATCGCAAAGTCGACTGCCGGGCCCGGATGGCCGGTGGTCGAGAGCGGCGCATAGAGCGTCCATCCGGTGCCGGCACCCATGGAGCCCGGCTCGCCCTCGACGAAGGCCGAGGTGAGCAGCAGCGCAAACGAGGCCGGCAGCAGCCAGAACGAGATGTTGTTCATGCGCGGGAACGCCATGTCGGGCGCCCCGATCATCAGCGGCACGATCCAGTTGCCGAAGCCGCCGATCATCGCCGGCATCACCATGAAGAAGATCATGATGAGGCCATGCGCAGTGGCGAAGACGTTGTATTCGTGCGTCTGATGGAAGATCTGCAGGCCCGGGTACATCAGCTCGGCGCGCATCACGATCGACATCCCGGCACCGATGACGCCGGCCACCATTGCGAACACGAGGTACATCGTGCCGATGTCCTTGTGATTGGTCGAATAGACGAAGCGCCGCCACCCGGTCGGATGGCCGTGATCGTGCCCATGCGTGTCGTCGGCTGCTGCGTGCGTTGCCATATCGTTTCCTAGTCCTTCAACGCTCGTTCAATCCCAAGCCCGCGCCGGCGCGGGCCGATTCGATCCGGTGGCCCGGCGAGTGCCTTCACCCACCGTCACCTGATCGCGGCCGCGACCGTCGTCGGCGTATCCTCGCTGGCGTACTTCTTCTTCGCCTCTTCGATCCACGCGGCGAACGCCTGCTCGCTCACCACCCGCACCTCGATAGGCATGAAGGCGTGATCCCGGCCGCACAGCTGGGAGCACTGGCCGTAGTAGACGCCTTCGCGCTCCGCCCTGAACCAGGTCTCGTTGAGCCGACCCGGAATGGCGTCGATCTTGATGCCGAACGAGGGCACCGAGAAGGAATGGATTACGTCGGCGGCAGTGACCAGCACCCGCACCACCTTGTTGACCGGAACCACCAGCTCGTTGTCGACCGCGAGGAGCCGCGGCACGTCGGCCTTCGGATCCTTGGCGAGCCGCGCCTGGCGCTCGTCGTCCTTGAGCATCAGCGAGTCGAACTCGAACTTGCCGTTGTCCGGATAGCTGTAGCTCCAGAACCACTGCTTGCCGGTCACCTTCACGGTGAGGTCGGCGGGTGGCGTGTTGAGCTGGACGAACAGGAACTTGAACGACGGGATGGCGATGCACAGCAGGATGATCACCGGAATCATGGTCCAGAGGACCTCGATCAGGGTATTGTGAGTCGTGCGCGACGGCGTCGGATGGGCGCGCGCGTTGAACCGCACCATCACGATCAACAGGAGGACCAGGACGAAGGCGACGATGGCCGTGATGATCACCAGGATAAAATCATTGTGGAACCAGACGATGTCGTCCATCACCGGCGTGGCAGACTGCTGAAACCCCAATTGCCACGGCGACGGCTGGCCTGACCCGGCCCATGCGGCGCCCGCGCCCGCGATCGCCGTCACGGCCAGCAGCGCCGCAACGCAAATTCGGGAAATGATTCGCATCGTCGTCCGTGCTCCTTCGACGGATGGCGGCTGTCGCCGGCCGCTATGTTGGCGCATGTCCTTGACGGCGAACCGGTGCCCACTCCGCCGGGAGATGCGCGATTATCCTGTTGCACATCCTCCCCGGCGAATCCCTACCCCTTTCGCCGGGACATGCGCTTCGCACCGTACTCGCGAGGCAGGTGCGATTTTGACGCGCCGCTGCGACCGACGGCCGCATTGGCGGAGTTTCCGGCGCGCGGGGGGCGCACCCGGAAGGAAACCCGGGCTTCTCAAACCACAATTCAGCCCGGCTCGCAACGTGCCTCATCGCATGACGTGCGGCATCATCCCGCGCCCCATGGGGAAGCTCGATTCGTCCGCCGGATCAACCGGATTGCGGCATCCCCGGCGCCGCGGCCCTCATTCTTGACACGAAGGGCCGGTTCTGTACCTCAGCCTCCGGCGCTGCGGCCGGGCGCGATTCGGAAAAATCGATTGCCGGCGGGGGCGCCGGCCCAAGGAGGAAGCTCGACCATGCCACATCTTCGCGGGGGCGCACCGCGACTGGCTTTTCTTGCCCTCATCGCGATCGCTGCGTGCCTGCTCGGATCGAGCCGAGAGGCGACCGCCCAGGGCGCGATCCGCTCCGTGCATGGCGACTGGCAGATCCGCTGCGAAACCCCGCCCGGCGCCCAGAACGAGCAATGCGCGCTGTTCCAGAGCGTGGTCGCCGAGGATCGCGCCGGCGTCGGCATCACGGTGCTGGTGCTCAAGACCGCCGACCAGAAAACCCGCCTCATGCGGGTGCAGGCTCCGCTCGGCATACTGTTGCCGGCCGGACTCGGCCTCAAGGTCGACAATGTCGATGTGGGGCGCGCCGGCTTCGTCAAATGCCTGCTGATGCCGCGCGGCTGCTACGCCGAGGTGGTCATGGACGACAAGCTGATCGCGCAATTGCGCAACGGCACCACCGCGACGTTCTTCATCTTCCAGACGCCGGAAGAAGGCATCGGCTTTCCGCTGAGCCTCAAAGGCTTCGGCGAGGCCTACGACCAGCTGCCGTAGGTCAGCGCGTCAGCGTGCTGACCGCGGTCGGCGGCGAAACCGCAAGCAGCGCCGCATAGGCGTCGACCAGGCCGGCGCCAAATTCGTCGTCGCGGCCCTTGCGGCCGAGGTCCTTGGCGGTGCCCATCAGGATCGCCTGCACCGCATCGGGCGTGAGCCGCGGATTGCGCTGGAGCAGCAGCGCAACAAGCCCGCTCACATGGGCGGTGGCGACCGAGGTGCCGGTGGTGAACCCGTAGCCGGCGTTGGGGGCGGCGACGAAGATGTCGACCCCGGGCGCTGCGACCGCGACGTAGGCGCCGTGGTTCGCCACGCTGAGCAGATGATCGTCGATGTCCGTCGCCGTGACGGCGATGACCCCCGGATAGGCGGCCGGGTAGTCCGGCGGCGCCTGCGGGCCGTCATTGCCGGCGGCCGCGACCAGCACCATGCCCTTCTGGCGGGCGGCCGCGATCATCCGATGCATGGCCGGATCGTCCGGACCCGCGAAGCTCATGTTGACGACGCGGGCGGCGGAATTCACCGTCCATTGCAGCGCGTCGACGATGCGCGTCGTCGTGCTGCGCGAGCCCGCTTCCTCGCCGTCGAAAGCGCGCACCGCCAGGATGCGCGCGGCCGGCGCGACGCCCATGAGCCTCCCGTGCGCCACAATGGCGCTCGCCATGGCGGTGCCGTGCCGGTGCGGCGCGAGATCGCCCGTGAAGGCGTCGAATCCGCCGGCAACGGCGCCATGCAGATCCGGATGCTGGATGTCGATCCCGGAATCGATCACGGCAACCATCACGTGATCGCCGGTTGCGAGATCATGTGCCTGCGGCAGATGCAGCTTGCTGACCACGTACTGGATCGAATCGCCGTTGGCTGCGCCGGAAGCGCCGTCATTCTGCAAGGTATAGAGATAGTTCGGCTGCACGGCCGCGATCCGGCGATCCCCCTGCAGACCGCCCACCACCGCCGGAACCTCGCGGCGGTCGGTGATGCGGAACTGATACATCACCGTATTGATCAGCGGGAGCGGATGCCTGCGGAGCAGCGCCAGCCGCTGGTCCTGGGCGAAATTGTTGATCGCCTGCTGCGGAACATTGGCAAGGAAGGTGACGAGCACCTCGTCCGGCACGAACGGTCGGTCGGTCGTCGCGGCGGCGGCAGGCGGCGGACCGCCTCCAGCCCCGCCTGGGCCCAGCGGCCCAAGCGGCCCGGGCGGCACGACGACATTGGTCACACCGATCGGCGCGGATGGCGCCTGCGGAAACCCGAGGATCGGCCGATGCGCCCAGATGGGGTGGCGCGGCCAAGTGGGGCGCGGCGGCTTGTTCGTGCCGATCGGCGTGGGCCGGACCACGACGCGCGAGCCCACACGGCGATTGCCCCAATGGGAAGCCCTATTGGTGACCCGGGCGCGGCTCGCGCGCGTCGGAGCGCGATAGGTTTGGCGGTGGCCATGGAAGCCGGAGGGCCCGCCGCCGCGGAAATTCATGGCGGCGGCGCTGTCGACGCTCGCCCACAGGATCGGGGCGGCCGCGATCGACAACCAGGTCAGGATGATCGTCCGCAGCGGCGTATACCACCGGCGCGACCGCGGAGCCGCGCCGGTCGCCCGACCTTGCTCGCCTGCGTGCCGCTGATCGATGGACATGGCGCGCTCCTTTACGTTCGCCGCGGTCGAAGCCGCCTCACGTTCTATGCCGGTTGAGCCCCGCGGGCGCCGGTAGCGCGTCACCAGCCCACCCGGACGACTCATGGGTTGGTCAGGCGGCATCCGCCAATGGTTCAAAAAGGATGCGAATTGCGTGGCGATCACCTATCTGATGGGCTGATTGCCGCTGACCATCGGGACCCCCAATGACCCTGCCGACCTCCTCCCTCATCGACCGCGCCGGCCTCGATCGCGTGCGCCTCAATAGGATCGTCGCCCACGGCCTCGACGGCGCCGATGACGGCGAACTCTACCTCGAATACCGCCAGTCCGAGGTGCTGGTTTTCGACAATGGCCGGCTCAAGCAGGCGACCTACGACACGGCGCAGGGGTTTGGACTACGCGCCGTCAAGGACGACGCGGTGGGCTATGCGCATGCCTCCGACGTCTCGGAGGCCGCGATCGCCCGCGCCGCCGATTCGGTGCGCGCCGTGAGGGGCGGCTATTCGGGCAAGGCCGCGCAGGCGCCCGGCCGCACCAATGTGCGGCTCTACACGGACGAAAATCCGCTCGGCACGCCATCGTTCGAAGCCAAGGTGAGACTGCTCGAAGAGGTCAATGAGTATGCGCGGGCGAAGGACGCGCGCGTGCGGCAGGTGACGGCGAGCGTCGCGGCCTCGTGGCAGGTGGTGGAAATCCTGCGCGCCGACGGCGAGACCTATCGCGACGTGCGCCCGCTGGTGCGGGTCAACGTGTCGGTGGTCGCGGGCGAGGGCGACCGCCAGGAATCCGGCAGCCACGGCTATGGCGGACGCGAGGGCTACGAGCGCTTCATCGCGTCCGGCGCGTGGAAGGGCGCGGTCGACGACGCGGTGCGCCAGGCGACGGTCAATCTCGCGGCGGTGCCGGCGCCGGCGGGCGAGATGGACGTCGTGCTCGGCGCCGGCTGGCCGGGCGTGATGCTGCACGAGGCGGTCGGCCATGGGCTCGAGGGCGACTTCAACCGCAAGAAGACGTCGGCCTTCGCGGGCCTGATGGGCCAGCAGGTCGCCGCCCGAGGCGTCACCGTCGTCGACGACGGCACGCTCGCGGCGCGGCGCGGCTCGCTGTCGATCGATGACGAGGGCACGCCCACCAACCGCACGGTGCTGATCGAGGACGGCATTCTGGTCGGCTACATGCAGGACCGGCAGAACGCGCGCCTGATGAACATGCGGCCGACCGGCAACGGCCGGCGCGAAGGCTATGGCCACGTACCGATGCCGCGCATGACCAACACCTATATGCTGGCCGGCGGACACGATCCCAATGAGATCATCGCGTCGGTGAAGAACGGCATCTATGCGGTGAGCTTCGGCGGCGGCCAGGTCGACATCACGTCCGGCAAGTACGTCTTCCAGTGCACCGAGGCCTATCGCATCGACGACGGCAAGGTCGGCGCGCCGGTCAAGGGGGCCATGCTGATCGGCAACGGCCCGACCGACCTGCACCGCGTCACCCTGGTCGGCAACGACCTTGCGCTCGACACTGGCATCGGCACCTGCGGCAAGAACGGCCAGGGCGTGCCGGTCGGCGTCGGCCAGCCGACCCTGCGGATCGATCGCATCACGGTCGGCGGCACCGGCGGCTGATCGTTTTCCAAGCTTACGCGCGCTCCCGCGCACGCCGCGTCAGGCGGTCGACGCCTCCCGGGGCGCAGTGAGCGCGCGCGCGGGGTTTCCTTCCTCACACCGAATCACCGATGGCGTGACCCGCGATTCGCGCGCTCGCCCGACTCCTTGCCGTTACGACAAAGAAATAAAAGGTAATACTTTAGAGATCATCTGAATTCTTTTAACATCCACGTATGTTGCGTCGCAAAATGACCCCATTTTGAACAGGAATCTGCGCCAATCGCCAAGCATTCCGCGCCCCTTCATCACCCATAACCGTGGAAGGGGGAATGGAATGAAATCCAATATCATTATGACTTGTGCGATGTCTACCGCTATTCTGGCGACGACCATGGGAATTGCCAGCTCTGCTGAACGGCACGCGCATGTCCGTGTGCATTACTTGCATTACTCGCATCGCTTGCATCGGCATGTCGCGGATCTGGCGCGGTACCACCACGAGCGCCGCTATGGCGTCGTGGTGCGGCAGACCCATCGCGAGCGCCCGGCGCACGCCAACGCCTCGTTCGGCGGCGACTACTCCGGCATCGCGTCGGTTTATTCGGGCGGCCACACGGCGAGCGGCGAGTTCGCCTCGTCCGGCGGCCTCACGGCCGCTCACCGCACGTTGCCGTTCGGGACCATGGTTCGGGTCACCAACAACAGCACGGGCCGCTCGGTCGTGGTGCGCATCAATGATCGCGGTCCGTTCGTGCGCGGTCGCGTGATCGACCTTACGCCGGCCGGCGCCCGCGCCCTCGGGTTCTCGGGCCTCGCGCCGGTCACGCTGACGGTGGTCGGTCGCGGCTGAATCTGCAGCCTTCCGCCGGCGTATGCTTCTGCGCGTGCGTACGAGGACGGGAGGCCCCGTCCTCGTTTCGCATTCATAGCCGTATCGGGCAGGCCTCCCGCCTTTGGTGCTTGCCTGCTGATCACCCAGGAAATCGTTACGGTTCGCCAGAGCGTGCTCGGCAAGACGCACGTTTCGATCGCGAGCGAACGCGACAAGATCATCGGCGCGCTCGATATGCTGTTCGCGGGATTCTGACGGTTGGGTGCCTCGGCTATCGCACCACGCCCGAAATGCAGCACGGCTTGTGGCGCGGCGGCTTGACCTTGTCCTTGAGAAAGCAGCGCGCCGCCGCGCCCGCATAGCCGGGGCGCAGATAGGTCCAGGCGCGGCAGCGATTGTCGGCTTCGCAGTCGGCCTTGCAGGCGAGGCCGCTCGTATCAGGCGTCAGCTCGAAACTCTTGTAGTCGCCGCCGACCCGATCGATAGCGAACTCGACCGGTCCGCGCCGCGGCGCGATCACTCCGGCCCCACGCACCCCCGACACGCTGCCGGGCTCCTCGATGCGCGCCGGCACTTGCGACTTGAGCCAGCACGTCGCCGCGTCGTCGCCCGACGGATAGCTGAACGCCCAGGCGCGGCAGCGCGCTTCGCGCTCGCAGCGCAGCGAGCAGGCATTCGGGTCGCCGTTGCGCACCGGATAATTGAAGTAGTCGCCGCCCGGGCGGTCGAACCCGACTTGCGCCCAGGACGGCGTGATCGCCAGAACCAGAATCAGGGACAATGAGGCCAGCACAATAAGTCGCATGGAAATTGCCCGCCGGTCGGCATTCTGCGCGCCCCGCTCGTATGCGTAGCACATGTTAGAGAAGCTCGCGCCCGGAAGCGAGGCACGCCGCCGACGTGCCCCCAACAAAAGCGGGGCAATTGGCCTCACCTCGACGGCGGCGCGGCCGCATGACAACGCCGTGACAGCCGTCCACAATCGCCGGCAGCAAAGTGTGACTGCCGGGATCCGTAAATGAAAGCTGCCAATTCCGCTGTCGCGGCGCTCGCCGCCATGGTGGCCTTGCTTGCGCCGGCGTTGTGGAACGGTTTCCCGCTGCTCGAATACGACACCGGCGGCTATCTGGCGCGCTGGTTCGAGGGCTATCTCGTCCCCAGCCGATCGGTCGTCTACGGCCTCTTCCTCGTCGCGGGCTGGCCGCTCGATTTCTGGCCGATCGTCGCGCTGCAGGCCGCCGCCACCGTCTGGGTGCTGGCCGTGGTGCTGCGCTCCTATGGCTTCGGCAAGCGCCCCTGGACCCTGTTTGCCGTCGTTGCCGCGCTCTCGGCGACGACCACGTTGCCATGGATCGCCGGCATCCTGCTGACCGATATCTTCGCCGGGCTCGCGGTGCTCGCGCTGCATCTCGTCGTGATGCGGGCGGACACGCTGCGCCGCGGCGAGCGCGCCGCGCTCGTGCCCTTCATCGCGTTTTGCGGCGCGACCCACAGCGCGACATTCCTGGTCCTGCTCGGGCTTGCGGCTGCCGCGCTCGCCGTCGCGCTGATCGACCGCCGCATTGTCGCGCTCGTATCCGCGCTGCGTGCCGCCGCCGCCGTGGCGCTTGCAGCCGCCATGCTGGTGACCGCGAACTTCGCGCTCTCGGGCGAGCTCGCATGGACGCCGGGCGGCTACGGCATCGTGTTCGCGCGCATGCTGCAGGATGGCATCGTGACGCGCTACCTCGATGCGCATTGCGCCGAGGAGGCGTTCAGGCTCTGCCCGTATCGGCACCGGTTTCCGCCGACCGCCGACGATTTCCTGTGGCAATACGGCAGCATCTTCGACAAGCTCGGGCGCTTCAAAGGGCTCGGCGACGAAATGCGCACCATCGTGCTCGGCAGCCTCGTCGAATATCCGGGCGAGCAGCTCAAGGCCGCGCTCCTCGCCAGCGCAAAGCAGCTCATCAGCGTCGGCACCGGCGAGGGCGTGCTGACGCCGCTGCCGCACACCTACGCCATCATGCAGCGCTACACGCCGGCGGTCGTCCCGGCGATGCACGCGGCGCGCCAGCAGCACGGCGAGCTGCGCTTCGCGCCGATCAATGCGGTGCATGTGCCGGTCGCGCTCGCCACCATGGCGCTGCTGCCGCTCCTGTTCGCGCTCGGGCTGCGGCGGCGCGACTACTTGGACATTGGCCTCCTCGCCGCGACCGTGTCGCTCGCGATCCTCGCCAACGCGGTCGTGTGCGGCACCCTGTCGAACCCGCATGACCGCTATGGCGCGCGGCTCGCCTGGGTTCCGCTCACGGTGGCGGCGCTCGCGCTGCTGCGCCGGCAAGGCATTGTGGCCGAGGCGCAGGCCGGGACAGCCGCCGTCGCGTCGGGCGCACGGGTCTAGCGCATACGTTGTTTGGCGTCCCTGTCGGCGAACCGGTATCCACCTCCGATCAAGTCGGCGGCGGCTTTCGCCGGGACAGGCGCCTGCCCACGCCATCCGTTTCGCGCAAGTCCGACATCCCCTATTGTTTTCACGACGGCGGCGCGGCTTCCCGCGGCGCTCGCCTGCGGGCCTTCCCATGCATCACCCCCACGACGACGTCGGCCTCCTGTTGCTCCCGATCGCGCTGCTCGCGGTTGCCGTCGTCAGCGTGCCGATCGCCCGTCTGATGCGGCTTTCGCCGATCGTTGCCTATCTTGCGGCCGGCGTCGTCATCGGGCCCTACGGGATTGCGCTGTTTCGCGAGCCGCAGACCATCCTGGCGGTCGCGCAGCTCGGCGTCGTATTGCTGCTGTTCCTGATCGGGCTCGAGCTCGAGTTCGGGCGCCTGCTCGCGCTGCGGCGCGCGATCTTCGGCCTCGGCGCCGCCCAGCTTGCCCTTACCGCCGCGGTGCTGGGCGGCCTCGCGGTGGCGTTCGGCCTTGCGTCCTGGCGCGGCGCCGCCATCGTCGGGCTCGCGCTCGCCATGTCGGCGACCGCGATCGCGCTGAAAATCCTCGAAGAGCGCGGCGACCTGCAGCGCAGCTATGGCCAGCGGGCGTTCGCGATCCTGCTGTTTCAGGACATGTCGGTCGTGCCGCTGCTCGCGCTGCTGCCGCTGCTCGCGCCCGGCGGCGGCAATCATGCAAGCTTTGCCGACGCGCTGTGGTCGGTCGGCAAGATCGTGAGCGCGATCGCCCTCGTTGTGGCGGCCGGACGCTACCTGCTCAACCCGTTCCTGCGGCTGCTCGCCGGCACCGGCGCGCGCGAGGTGATGACGGCCGCCTCGCTGCTGGTCGTGCTCGGCGCGGCGGCGCTGATGCAGGCGTCCGGCATGTCGATGGCGCTCGGCGCGTTCCTCGCCGGCATGCTGCTCGCCGAGTCGAACTACCGGCACGAGCTGGAGGCCGATATCGAGCCGTTCCGCGGCCTGCTGCTCGCGCTGTTCTTCATGGGCGTCGGCATGTCGATCGACGTCACGGTGGTGCGCGCCAATCTCGCGCTGATCGTCGGCGCGGCGCTGGCGATCACGCTGCTCAAGATCTGCGTGGTGTGGCTGCTCTTTCAGCCGATCTGCGCGACGCAGCGCGACGCGCTGCGCGCCGGCGCGGTCCTCACCGCGGCGGGCGAGTTCGCCTTCGTGCTCATTCCGCTCGGCGTCGCGCTCGGCGTGCTGAGCGCGGCGCAAGGCAGCCTGTTCGCGGCGATCGCGGCCGTGACGATGCTGATCGCCTCGCCGGTCGCGGCGGTCACCGAGGCGATGATCGCGCGGTTCGGCCGCGGCGCCGCGCGCGCCGCAGACGATTTCGACGGCGCGCACGGCTCGATCCTGCTCATCGGCTTCGGCCGCTTCGGCCAGATCGTCGCCCAGTGCCTGCTCGCCGAAGGCGTCGACGTCACCACCATCGACAACGATCCCGAGATGATCGAAGCCGCGACCCGGTTCGGCTTCAAGGTCTACTACGGCGACGGGTCGCGGCTCGACGTGCTGCGCGCTTCGGGCGCCGGCGCGGCGCGGATGATCGCCATCTGCGTCGACGATCCCGAGATGGCGCTGCGCATCGTCGATCTCGTGCGTGCCGAATTTCCCGGCACCGCCTTGTTCGTGCGCTCCTACGATCGCCGCCATTCCCTGCGGCTGATCGCCAAAGGCGTCGATTTCGAGCTGCGCGACACGTTCGAGTCGGCGCTCGTCTTCGGCCGCCGCGCGCTCGAAGGCCTCGGCCTCGATGCGGAACGCGCGCAGGCGGTCGAGGATTTCGTCCGCGCGCGCGATCTCGATCGTCTGGCGATCCAGCAGGCACAGGGGGTATCGGCCGGACTGGAAATGTTCGGCGCGCGCTTCGTGCAGCCGGAGCCGCTGTCGCAGCCGCGCCGCGAGGCACGCTCGCTCAATCAAGACGCCGGAGCCGAGCGCGTCACCGACCGGCAACAGGCGCCGCCCTGATCGCCGGGGAGCAAGAAAAAGCGCCCGCCGGAGGGGCCGGCGGGCGCAGGACTCGAGCGCGAGAGGGGTACCGCGGTCGAGCCGAAGGCCGATCGGGAGTGGATCGGCCGGGGGCAGCGAGTTAGATCGCGAACCGCCGCGGCGGCTCGTGCGACGCGAGCGCCGGCGCATCGGGCACGATCGAGGGCGCGGCGCGGCCCGGCAGCCGATCGATCACGGCGCCGGTGACGCGAACGGCGCGACGCTCGCTCTGTCGGCGAACCAGCACCGCGGTCGGATCGCGCCACAGGGGCTCGGACAGCGCATCGTTGAGATCGCCGCGGGTGAGGCCGATGTCCCTGAGCATGCGGTCGTCGAGCGAGGCGAGCACGACGAAGTCACCGCGGTGACGCCATGCCGTTACGACACGCGAGCCAATACGCGCGACGGCCGCCATGAGGCCAGCAAAAGCCTGGGCGAACGGAAGCGGAAGGGCGGGTATCGTGAGCGTGGACATGGCTTTGTTTCCTGCTTCGCCGAACCGTAGAGCGGCAAATCGCGGCCGCCGGCTCGTGCCTGCGGCCCGAACACCCCATCGGATGGACCGGACAGCGTCTTGTTCGCAGATATCCATTGATAAGGAAAACGAATGTTTTTAATCTGACCAATCAGAGTGTGTGATATGATGTTTTTGGCCTCGACGCCCCCCGGAGCCTTCCCATGACGGCGCTCATCGACATCGACCAGCTGCGCACCTTCATTGCCATCGCGGAGACCGGCAGCTTCACCAAGGCGGCCGAGTTCGTGCACAAGACCCAGTCGGCGGTCTCGATGCAGATGAAGCGCCTGGAGGAGCGGCTCGACCGCCCGATCTTCGCGCGCGACGGGCGCGCCTCGAAGCTCACCGAGGACGGCGAGCGGCTGCTCGATTATGCGCGGCGCATCGTCAAGCTCAACGTCGAGGCGCTCGCCGCCTTCTCCAAGACCGAGCTCAGCGGCCGCGTCCGCATGGGCGTGCCGGACGACTATGCGGACCGCTATCTTCCCGAGATCATGGCGCGCTTCTCGCGCGCCTATCCGGGCGTCGAGCTGACCGTCTCGTGCCAGCCTTCGCTCGAGCTGATGACGCTGATCGACGACAACGAGCTCGACCTCGCGATCGTCACCAACTTCGATCGCAAGCGGCCGGTGGAGGTGTTTCGCCGCGAGCGGCTGCTGTGGGTGTCGTCGAACCGCCACTCGCCGCATGGCGAGGAGCGCCTGCCGCTCGCGCTCGGTCGCCCCACCTGCATCTGGCGGCGCGCCGCGCTCGAATGCCTGGAGGCGAACGCCCGCCCCTATCGCATCCTGTTCACCAGCGCGAATTCCGGCGCGGTCGCGGCCGCCGTGCTGGCCGGGCTCGCGGTCTCGGTTTTCCCCGAGTCGGCGCTGCGTCCGGGCATGCGCGTGCTCACCCCGGCGGAGGGGTTTTGCGAGCTTCCCGCCTGCGAGGTCGGGCTGATCCGCAATCCGCATGAGCGGCCCAAGCTCGCCGACGCGCTCGCGGGCCACATCGTCTCGTCGCTCGACAACCTGTCCGAGGCGCGCGAGGCGGCGGAGTGACCGTCATTGCGAGGCGCGCGCAGCGCGCCGAAGCAATCGCGATCGGCATGACTCGCGGAGCGAGATCGCTTCGGCGGCCTTTGGCCGCCTCGCAATGACGGGAATCAATACGCATACTCGGTATAGACCGGCGCGACCGAGCCGCGCCACTCGCCGTGATATTTCTCCAGCAGCTCTTCGGCGGGCGTGCGGCCGGCCGTCGCGATGTCGCCGAGCGGCTCGAGATAACGGGTCTCATCGCGGCCGTCGGCGTCGAGAAGCTTGCGGCGCTTGAGCCCTTCGTGCGCGATGGTGAGGCATTGCTTGGCGAGATCGAGCACGGCATGCCCGCGAATGCTCGCCTTGAAGCCGAGCCTCGGCACGTCGTCGCGCAGCTTCTGCCGCTCCTCGGCGGTCCAGTCCTTGACGATGTCCCAGGCCGCAGCGAGGCAGGCGTCGTCATAGAGGATGCCGACCCAGAAGGCGGGCAGCGCCGGCAGGCGCCGCCACGGCCCGCTGTCGGAGCCGCGCATCTCGAGATAGCGCTTGAGCCGCACCTCGGGAAAGATCGTCGAGACGTGGTTCGCCCAATCCGACACGGTGGCGTGCTCGCCCGGCAGGCCGGGCAGCTTGCCGGCAAAGAGGTCGCGGAACGACTGGCCGGCGACGTCGATGTAGCGGTCGCCCCGCTTGATGAAATACATCGGCACGTCGAGCGCGTAGTCGACCCAGCGTTCGAAGCCCATGCCGGGCTCGAACGCCCACGGCAGCATGCCGGCGCGCTGGTTGTCGGTGTCGCGCCAGATCTCCGAGCGGAACGAGAGAAATCCGTTCGGCTTGCCTTCCGTGAACGGCGAGTTGGCGAACAGCGCCGTGCCGACCGGCTGCAGCGCGAGCGACACGCGCAGCTTCTTGACCATGTCGGCCTCGGAGGAGAAGTCGAGATTGGTCTGCACCGTGCAGGTGCGATACATCATGTCGAGGCCGAGCTTCCCCACCTTCGGCATGTACGCCGTCATGATGCGATAGCGGCCCTTCGGCATCATCGGCATGTCGGCGCGCGTCCAGTCGGGCGTCATGCCGAGGCCGAGGAAGCGGATGCCGAGCGGGTGCGCGACTTCGCGCAATTGCGCCAGATGCGCCATGATCTCGGCGCTGGTCTGGTGCACCGTCTCGACCGGCGCGCCGGAGAGCTCGAACTGCCCGCCCGGCTCGAGCGAGATCGCGCCGCCGCCGGTGACGTCGGCTAGTCCGATGATGTTGTTGCCCTCCGTGATCGGCTCCCAGCCGAGCAGGTGCTGCATGCCCTCGAGCAGCGCGCGGATGCCGCGGTCGCCCTCGTAGGGTACGGGCCGGCGCCCGTGGATGAGGAAGGGGAATTTCTCGTGCTCGGTGCCGATGCGGAATTGCGACTTCGGCTTGCAGCCCTGCTCGAACCACGCGACGAGTTCGTCGCGCGTGCCGAGGGGCGTCATGTCGATCTGATCGCGAGCCATAGGGGTCCGTCGCCGAAAGGGCGGCGACCTTACACATGGCGGACAACAAAGGGCAATGACGGTTTGGCGCACGCCGCCACGCGAATTCGCAGGGCGGCGAAACGCAAATGTGACCGGCATGCCCGGCCATCCCGTCCCGGCTGCTAGGAAAGATATCCTGAGCGCGGCCGCCGCCGGAAAGGCGCAATTTCGCAAGGATTGGCCGCTATGGTGATCGATACGGAACGGTCAGGGGCCTCTCGCACTTGTCGCATATTCGCAACGCGCACCGCTGGCGGCCGCGGACGCGCTCGGGCGCGCCCGCGCGTTTGCCGCTGCGCCGTGCGCGCTCGATGCGCGGCCCGCTCGCGGCGGCACTCTTCTGCGCGGCGCTCGGCGGCTGCGCGGGCGGGATCGGAAGCGTTTACAGCAGCGGCTTCTGGGTGCAGCCCGGCAAGTACGATTTCCTCAAATGCCCCGACCTTGCCCAGCGCTCGCTCGCCGTTTCCGCCCATGAGAGGAAAGTGGTGAGCCTGATGGAGCGCGCCAACCAGGATGTGGCGGGACCGCTGGTCAACGTCATGGTCTATCAGACGGACCTGCAG
>Ga0335081_10008960_pt1 | contig 16069 bp, 14 predicted proteins | sample Lox_Sample_35_FD_206713 | JGI IMG/M metagenome (GOLD analysis project Ga0335081, IMG submission 206713) | Soil microbial communities from Loxahatchee National Wildlife Refuge, Florida, United States - Lox_Sample_3.5 | ecosystem: Environmental > Terrestrial > Soil > Wetlands | place: USA... | reverse complement strand
AAGTAGTACATGATGCCGAGGAAGCCGGCGGTGAGGAAGAAGCCGACCGCGTTGTGGCCGTACCACCACTGCACCATCGCGTCCTGCACGCCCGACCACACGACGTATGATTTCGACGAGAACAGCGAGACCGGAACGGCGGCGTTGTTGCCGATGTGCAGGACCGCGATCGTCAGGATGAAGGCGAGATAGAACCAGTTGGCGACATAGATGTGCGGCTCGGTGCGCCGCATGATCGTGCCGAGATAGACCAGGAAGTAGACGACCCAGACCACGGTGAGCCAGAGGTCGGCGTACCATTCGGGCTCGGCATATTCCTTGGACTGGGTGATCCCGAGCAGATAGCCGGTGCCGGCGATGACGATGAAGAAATTGTAGCCGAGCACGACGAACCACGGCGCGAGATCGCCGGCGAGGCGGGCGCGGCAGGTCCGCTGCACGACGTAAAACGAGGTCGCGAGGAGCACGTTTCCGCCGAACGCGAAGATCACCGCCGAGGTGTGCAGCGGCCGCAGCCGGCCGAACGAGATCCACGGCAGGTCGAGGTTGAGCAGCGGGAAGGCCAGCTCGAGCGCGATCCACAGGCCGACGGTGAAACCGGCGATTCCCCAGAACACCGACGCGAGCGTCGCGAACTTGACCGGGCCCATGTTGTAGTTGGGCTTGCCGTCGACGGTGAGCGGCGGCAGCGCAGCCGGGCGATCGACATAGCGGTTGAAGACGGCGAAGACGGCGGCGACGCTCGCGGCCGCGAACAGGTAGGCGTGAAAGGCGTATTCGGGCGTGTAGGCCTTGGCGGCGACGATGAGCGAGAGAAACGCCAGCGCCACGAAAGCGACGGCCGAGCCTCCCTCACCGAAAGTCAAGGATTTCGTCGAGGTCGTCGTAGACGCCATGGTGCGGAGCCCCGTTGCGAGAAGGATCCTTGCCGGCAAGGACACGAGACTTATCGGGCGATCGGCCGGCCCCGGCTTTGATCAGGATCAAACCGCCCGACGCTTTCGGCGTGTGCGCAGACGCGCGGCGCGCGATATGCGGTCCGTCCGCATGCGACATGGCGGCTGTTTCTTCCGGGGTCGTGCGTTTGCGGCTTTCGGCGACGCCTTCACCGGCGCGACGAAGCCTTCGCCGATTCGCCGGCCACGGCGGCGAACGTGTCGGCGTTCGGGCAATAGTCCTGCCAGGCGGGATTGCCCGGGTCGCGATCGAGGTCGTGCTCGCAGGCGCGCTTGTTGTCGCAGATCGAGCACACGCGCTGCAGATCGCGCATCACTTGCGGCTCGGTCAGGCCGACGCTCGCCCGATCGAGCCCCAACGCCTCGATGCGCCGCTCCAGCAGGTTCGCGGCGTCCGGCCATCTGCCGGCCAGCACCCGCAGCTCGTTGCCGCCGAGGCCGACGTCGTGCGCCATCCGCTCGACCTCGCCGCGGCCGCATTGGTCGAGCGCGGCGAGCACCGCTCGCCGATCGCGCCATTGCCGCCACCATTCGCCGATGCGGTCGAACATCGTTCGGTGCTCACGTGCATGCGTTGCCAGGGCCATGGCGCCCTCCTGCATTGCGGCCGCCCGTGCGGCCCGGCTTCCCGAATTCCCTACCCGTTCATTTCCCGCAGCGCCGGACGATTGCGCAGCACGATCCGGCGGGAGTTCGCCAGCTCGATCGCGGCCTCGTTCTCCAGGTTGCTCAGCGTGCGCGACACGGTCTCGATCGTCAGGCCGAGATAGTCCGCGATGTCCTGGCGCGACATCGGCAGCTCGACGGCGTCGCCGGCCGGGCGGCGGTCGGCCATCTCGAGCAGAAAGCCGGCGACGCGCTCCTGCGCGGTCTTGACCAGGAGCACGATGTGTTCCTGGACCCGCGCGAGCTCGCGTCCGGTGAGCGTCCACAGCTCGCGCGCCACGTCGCTGTCGCGCGCCGCGAGCGCCATCAGGGCGCTGCGCTTGACGACGAGTATCTTCGACTCGCTCACCGCCTCGGCCGAGAAGGCATGCTGCTCGGCGACCTCGAGGCCGAACACGTCGCCGGCGAGGTGGAACCCGCCGATCTGGCGGCGGCCGTCGGCCAATATCCTGTAGGTGCGCACTGCGCCGCTGACCACCTTGTAGGCGTAGTCGGCCTGCTCGCCCTCGCCGTAGATTTCGCTGTTGCGCCGGAACGTCATGGGGGCGCCCATCATCTCGATCGGACCGATGAGCGCATGATCGGACGGCATTGCCTGCGGCCGCCGGCGCGCAATCTCCTTCGAGGAAACCGTCTGGACGGGGGTCTGTACGAACATGGCGCTTTCTCCACGATCAGCTGTCATGGGACTGATAGTGGTTGAGCGTGGTAAGGAAAATTCAGATAATGAACCTAAGGAGAATCCCGTAGTGGCGGGGCATTGGTTTGCCCGCCGAAATGTGCGGCAAGCTGCCGATCTTGCGGCAAAAACACGGGTTTTATGGCTCAATTGGACCTCACCAAGGGCGAAAAGACCGGGCGAACCCTCCTGCACGACGCGTTGCGACAGCGCCCCGCCGTGTACGTCCTCTCGCTGGCGGCCGTGGTCCTCGCCTTCATGCTGCGGTCGCTGCTCACCCCGGCCCTGCCCGAGCCGGCGCTCTACCTCTTCCTGGTGCCGCCGGTGCTGGTCGCCGGCGTCGCCGGCGGCCTGGGACCCGGTCTCGTCGCAACGATTGCGAGCGTCCTGTTCCACATTTTCGTCTCGGGCGATTTCCTCGTCCTGGCCGATCCCGGCTCGCCGCTGTTCGTCGCCGACCTGGCGCGGGCTGCGACCTTCACGGCGCTCGGCGTCGGCATCGCCTGGTTCGGCGAGCGCCTGCGCAAGACCCGCATGGAGTTCGTCGCCCGCGAAGCCCATCTGCAATCGATTCTCGCGACAGTGCCGGACGCCATGATCGTGATCGACGAGCGCGGCACCATCCAGTCCTTCAGCTTGGCGGCCGAGCGCCTGTTCGGCTATCGCGCGGGCGAGGTGGTCGGCAAGAACGTGAGGATGATGATGCCGAGCCCCTATCGCGAGAACCACGACGGCTATCTGGAGCGCTACCTCACGACCGGCGAGAAACGGATCATCGGCATCGGCCGCGTGGTCGTCGGCGAGCGCAAGGACGGCTCGACCTTCCCGATGGAGCTTGCGGTCGGCGAGATGCGCTCGAGCGAGCGGCGCTTCTTCACCGGGTTCATCCGCGACCTGAGCGAGCGGCAGAAGACCGAGGCGCGCGTTCACGAGCTGCAATCCGAGCTCGTGCACATCTCGCGGCTCACTGCCATGGGCGAAATGGCGTCGGCGCTCGCGCACGAGCTCAACCAGCCTCTGTCCGCGATCGCCAACTACCTGAAAGGCTCGCGCCGGCTGCTCGAGGGCCGCTCCGACGAGCAGATCGCGACCGTGCGCGACGCCATGGACAAGGCGGCCGAGCAGTCATTGCGCGCCGGCCAGATCATCCGCCGGCTGCGCGACTTCGTCGCCCGCGGCGAGAGCGACCGACAGGTGGAGAGCATCAAGAAGCTGGTCGAGGAGGCGAGTGCGCTCGCGCTGGTCGGCGCCAAGGATCTCGGCGTGCGGGTGGTGTTCCGACTCGAGCCGACGATCGATCTGGTTCTCGCCGACAAGGTGCAGATCCAGCAGGTCATCCTCAACCTGATGCGCAACGCGATCGAGGCCATGGAGCAGGCGGAGCGGCGCGAGCTCACCCTCGCCGTCGCTCCGGCGGACCCCGGCATGGTCGAGGTCAGCGTGGCAGATACCGGGAGCGGGATCCCGGACGACGTGCGGGTGCACCTGTTTCAGCCGTTCGTCACATCGAAGCGGCACGGCATGGGCGTGGGCCTGTCGATTTCGCGCACCATCATCGAGAGCCATGGCGGACGAATCTGGGCCGAGCCCAATCCGGGCGGCGGCACGGTGTTCAAGTTCACGCTTCGCATGGTGAGCCAGGAGGATATGAACGATGCAGACTGATGCCGTCGTGCACGTCATCGACGATGACGAAGCCGTTCGCCAGTCGCTGACGTTCCTGCTCAAGACCGCAGGCCACGAGGTGCACACCTATGACAGCGCGACGGCGTTCCTGCGCGACCTGTCGCAGGTCAAGCCGGGCTGCGTCATCACCGATGTGCGGATGCCCGATGTGTCCGGGATCGAACTGCTGCACCGGTTAAGGGAGATGCAGGTGCATCTTCCCGTGATCGTCATCACGGGCCACGGCGACGTGCCGCTCGCGGTCGAGGCGATGAAGTCGGGCGCGCTCGAGTTCCTGGAGAAGCCGTTCGACGACGATGCCCTGCTGGTCGCGGTCGACGCGGCCCTGAGCCGACAGGGCGCAGACGCCAAGCGCGAGGCCGACCGGGCCGAAATCCTCGACCGGCTCGCGCACCTGTCGAACCGCGAACGCCAGGTGCTCGAGGGCCTGGTCGCCGGTCACGCCAACAAGACGATCGCGTTCGACCACGGCATCAGTCCGCGGACCGTGGAGATTTACCGCGCCAATCTGATGGCGAAGATGCAGGCGGGCAGCCTGTCGGATCTGGTCCGTATGGCGCTGATCAGCGGCGTTTTGGAGAGCGCGAAAGCCGGGGGAAAATCCGCGAAATAGTTCCGGCGAAAGCGCAGGAACCGGTCCGCGGTTGATCTAGGTCAAGGCGCGCTTCGGCGATCGATCGAGGATGTGCGCGTTCGCCCGGGTTCGGGGCACCGGATGATTGCTTGGGCCCGGGGCGATGTCTCGCTCGTTCGGTCGTCAGCCGGATCAACCACCTCCGACGCCCGGGGCGTCCTTCGCGAGTCGCGTTGCAGGATCTCTCGATGAACAGCCAGGTACCGACCCTCGCGACTCCGATCATCATCATCGTCGATGATGATGCGGCGGTGCGAGGCTCGCTGAAATTCGCCCTGGAAATCGAGGGATTCGCCGTGCACGCCTACGGCAAGGGTGACGAGCTGTTCGGCGACGCCGATCTCGCGGACTGCGCCTGCTTCATCATCGACCAGAAGCTGCCCGGGACCACGGGGCTCGATCTGGTCAGCGCCCTGCGGGAGCAGCGCATCGCTGCTCCGGTGATCCTGATCACCAGCGCTCCGCCCCTCGCCTTACTGGAACGCGCCGCCAAGGCCGGCGTTCCGATCGTGGAAAAGCCACTCCTCGGCAATGCCCTGCTCGATCGCGTTCGCGACGCCACGACGCACCCGCCGACGGCCCATTGAACCCACCCGATCGGCCGACCGCACGCGACGGAGCAATCGCGGTCGCCGCCCGCCGGTTTCGGTTGCCTCCATCGCGGCTTGGCGATTGATTCACGTCAACGCCCCGATGGTGCCGGCATGCTCATCATGAGCCGCGAGCGGCATTGTCAGCAGCACGCCAGGACCAGTCACCATGTTCAAGGACATCGTCGTCAATCTTTCGGTCGGCGCGGCGGCCGATGCCGCGACCGACTACGCGATTTCGGTCGCCGCCGCCTTCGAGGCGCACCTTGCGGGCATCGCATTCGCCTACGAGCCGACGGCCGCCGCCTTCGGCTACGAAGGGGTCGCCGTCAGCCTGATCGAAACCGAGCGCGCCAAGGCGGTAGCCGCCGCCGGGACGGCGATCCGAAAGTTCGAGGACGCCGCTCGCCGCGCCGGCATTTCCGCTGAATCGCGCCAGCTCGACGCAAGCTTCGTCAATGCGGGCGACCAGTTCGCCGTGATCGCGCGCCGGTTCGACCTTTCGGTCGTGACCCAGGCCGAGCCACGCAAGGTCGTCCCGGAGGAGATGATCATCGAAGCCGCGCTGTTTGGTTCTGGGCGGCCGATCCTGGCGGTACCCTACATCCAGAAATCGGACCTCGCGCTCGGCCGCGTCATGGTGTGCTGGGACGGCAGCCGCAACGCGGCGCGCGCCGCCGCCGACGCTATGCCGCTCCTGCTGCGCGCGAAATCGATCGACGTCGTGATCGTGACCGCCGAACGCGCCAAAAGCGACGAGATCGCGGGCGCCGACATCGCCCATCATCTCGCCCGGCACGATCTCGACGTTGCCGTCCAGCGCATCGTGTCGGTGGATTCCGACGTCGCCAACACGCTGTTGTCGCACGCCGCCGACACCGGCGCGGACTTCATCGTCATGGGCGGCTACGGCCATTCGCGGCTGCGTGAATTCGTGCTTGGCGGCGCGACGCGCGGCATTCTCGCCGCCATGACGGTGCCGGTGCTGATGTCGCACTAGGCGGACAGCACCCTCCCCTTGCGGCGGAGCGCGAGGCAATCGGTCAAACGTCCGGCGCGGCCTCCGCGTCGGCAGACTCCGGCGGCTCCGCCAATTCCTCGGCCAGCAGATCGCCCGTGCTGCCGATGGCGTGGCTCTCGACCCGCTGGCGCGCGACCTCGCGGATGCGCTCGGCAATCCGCGGCTGGCGGTCCATCAGCGCGCGCAGGTCGTGCGCATCGAGGACGAGCAGGCTCGTCCGCGTCAGCGCCGTAACTGTGGCGGAGCGGCGCGCCCGGCGCAGCACCGCGATCTCGCCGAAGAAATGGCCGGTGCCGAGGCGAATTCGCTCGTGTCCCAGCCGGATCTCCACTTCCCCGGCGGCGACGAAATACATGGAATGCGCCGGCTCGCCCCGCCGCACCACCAGCTCGCCCGCCTCGAACTGCTGGGCGCGCAGGAGCTCCATGATGTCGGCAATCTCGATCGCGCTCAATCCGGCGAGCACCGGAACGCGCGCCACCATGCCCCATGTGACGACGAAGTCGCGCCGGTGCACCTCGTTGGCGAAGGCCGTCGCCACGATGCCGACCGGCAGCGCCATCATCACCAGGCCGGCGATCACGGTGGCGGCGGCCACCAGCTTTCCCGGAATGGTGAGCGGGACCACGTCGCCATAGCCGATCGTGCTCAGCGTCACCAGCGCCCACCACATGGCATCCGGAATCGTGCCGAACTTCTCCGGCTGCACCTCGCGCTCGACCAGGTGCATGGCGGTGGCGGCAACGAGGGTCGCGCCGAGCAGGATGACGAGGCAGCCGTACAGCGCCCGGCGCTCGGCGTAGAGCGCGGCGAGCAGCGAGCGCATGCCCGGCGAGTAGCGCGCGAGCTTGAGGAAACGGACGATACGGAAGATCAGCACGACGCGGAGGTCGGCCGGAGCGACGAACGCCAGCCAGAACGGCAGGACGGCGAGCAGATCGACGAGGCCGAACGGGCTCAGGATGAACTTGAGCCGGGCCGCGTGCTTCGTCATCTGCCGGTAGGGCGCATGCTCGACCGCGACCCACACGCGCAGCGCATATTCGAGCGTGAACACGATCAGCGAGACGAGCTCGATCACGTGGAAGGCGGGGCCGAAGCGCACCGCGTAGGCAGGCAGCGATTCGAAAACGACCGCGACCAGATTGACGACGATCAGCGCCACGATGAGCTGGCCGGTCACCCGGCCGAGCCGGTCGCCGATCGGCCCGTGCTCGAGGATGCCGTAGAGCCGGTGGCGCACCCTGGCGAGCTGGTGACCTTGCCGTTCCATCGTCAAACTTTGATTCTCGCTTGCGGATCGCCCGCACCTCATGTCGCCGGCTGCACCGAAGCCACCTGAAGCGTATGCGTATCGCCGTCGTCCCCGCGGATCGAGACGTATTCGCCAGGAACGAATGCATGGGTGCCGAAATGATAGCCGGATTCCTCGCCGTCGCCGCCCGGGCCGTAATCAAACATCCAGCGGGCGTGCTCGGCGCCGCCGGGCCGATGAACCAGCCGGCCCCACTTGTCATCCTCCCCCTCCCGGAACCGCCGCACGCGACAATGGTCTTTATTCTCATGCCACAAGTGCGGGTCGATGTGCCCCTTCGAGTCGAGCGGCGCGACGAACTCGTAGCCATGGCGCAGGGAGCCCGTCGGGAATTCGCGCGATCGCGCAAGATGGAGGACGATGCGTTTGAGGACGTGGGGAAGCGACATTGTCGGTTACTCCCATTCGCAGTCAGATGGTATTTCTACCTAGACAAAGCCGAGCCAGCGCCAATAGGTCGCGCCGAGGAGCAGGGTGAGCGCATAGGCGAACACCGTGAGGACGAGCCCGGTACGCACGAAGTCGCGCGCCGCGAACGTCTCGGTGCCGTAGGCCACCATGCCCTGCGGCGAGTTGACCGGCAGGACGAAGCCGAAGCTCACCACGAACTGCAACACGAGGGTCATGCCGAGCACGCTCAGCCCCGGCGTCTGCACTTTCTGCATCACCGCGATGACGATCGGAATGAGCGAGGAAGCGAGCGCGGTCGCGCTCGCGAAGCCGAGATGGATGACGATGAGGAAGGCCGCCATGACGGCGAGGATCGCCAGCGCGGGCAGCTGATTGAGGCCGAACCAGGCGACGATCAGGTTGGCAAGCCACTGCGCGGCCTGGGTCTGCAAGAGCGCGGTGCCGAGGCTGATGCCGACGCCGAACAGGACGACCGTCCCCCACGGGATCAGCGCATTGGCCTTCTTCCAGTCCATGACGCCGATCCCCGGCATGAACATGACGGCGACGGCCGCCGTCGTGGTGGTCGCGCTGTCGAAGGGATGCAGCACGCCTTCGGTCGCCCAGAAGCCGAGCAGGATGAGCGAGACCGCGAGCAGGCGCTTCTCCTTGCCGGTCATCGGACCGAGCGCGTGCAGCGCCGCGTCGACCGCCGCCTGCCCGCCGGGGATCACCTCCGATTCGGGCGGCATCATCTTCATCATGATCACGTAGAGGCCGATCGACATCAGGATCGAAAACGGCGCGGCAGCGACGAGCCAGCTCAGCCAGGTGACATCGTGCCCGAGCGTCTTCTGGATGAAACCGATGGCGACCATGTTCTGCGCCGCCGCCGTCTTGATGCCGACGTTCCAGATGCTCACCGCCTGCACGGTGGTGATCATCACGAGACCGGCGAAGCGGCTGCGCTTGTCCGCGCCGAAGGCGAGCACGACGCCCATCATGATCGGGATGACGGCGGCCGCCCGCGCGGTCGCGCTCGGCACCAGGAAGGCGAGCACGATCGAGACCAGGATGCTGCCGATCACGACGCGGCTCGCGCGGGCGCCGACCTGGCGGAGCGTGACGAGCGCGATGCGGCGGTCGAGCCCGGTCGCCGTCATGGCGGCGGCGAGGAAGAGCGCGGCGGCGACCAGCGTGAGCGCCGTGTTGCCGAACCCGCTCACCGCCGTGGTAAGCGCGGCCCCGGTTCCGATCACCACGTTCGGATTGGTCAGGCTCGGCGCCGTGCCGAGCAGGAAGGCCATCAGCGCCGCGATGACGGCGGCGCTGACCGCATAGTCGAGCGCCTCGGTGATCCACACCACGACCGCAAACCCGAAGATCGCCAGCATGCGGTGGCCCGCGACCGGCAGGCCCACCGGCGTCGGCATCAGCAGGATCGCGACCAGGACGGCGACGGCCAGCAGCAGCCCCCACTGGGCCGCAATCGGCGAGGAATCCTTGGCGGCCGGTTGCACCAGACCCGTTGCGGGCGCGCGCTCTGCGATCGACATGGCAAATGCCCCGAGATTCGGTTGAAACCGGACAAGTCTTTGACCGGGAACCGCCATCGCGCCTTGAGGAAGATCAAAATGCCGGCTCGCCGGCGGGCGCGTCGTTACCGGAAGGTTACAAGCGCAAGAAAGCGCGCTCCGCGCCATCGACCGCGGAGCGCGCCCCTGCGCCGCCCCACCTTCAGGAGCCCGTCAGGCGGCGCTTTTCACGTCGACCGTCTTCACGTCGATCGTCTTCACCTGGGCAGGCGCGGGTTTCGGCACGGTGACCTTGAGCACACCGTTGGCGATGCTGGCCTTGATGGTGTCGGGATTGACGCCCTCCGGCAGTGCGAGCGCGCGGGAGAACGAGCCGTAGCTGCGTTCGACCAGGTGGTAGTTCTTGTCCTTCTCCTCCTTCTCGGCTTTCTTTTCGCCGCGGATGGTCAGGACGCCGTCGGCGACGTTGACCTGGACATCCTTCTCCTCGAGGCCCGGCAGCTCGGCCGTCACCTCGTATTCCTTGTCGGTTTCAGTGACGTCCATCCGCGGGGTCAAATCCGCCACGCCGGCCGACCTCATGGTCGGCAGGCCAAAGGTCGGCAATCCGCGGGTGAACTCGTCAAACACGCGATCCACTTCGCGTTGCAGCGTTTCGAAGGGACCGAACTCACGGCCCGCCATCCTGCGATCGCGGCCGATCGGCATCAGTGATCTCAGATTCATGCTGTCCTCCTTCCGTGGGCTTCCGCCACGCAAGCTTCCCATGCACGAATCCAACTATGAAATTTGAGCGCATTCGGGCGCTTTTCGCATTGAGATGCGTCAAACCGGCCGATGAAATTTGCGCCAAATGGCTCCGTCGCCTCTCGCCGCAGACTGGAGAGGGCGTACCGGCGACGCGCAAAACAGTCAGTCGTTCGGCGCCTCGACGATGACGCCGGTGTTGGGCTCGATCCAGATCAGGTGATCTTCCACCTTCTTGACGCCCGCGATGTTCTCGGCCGCGATGCGGACGGCCTGACGCTCCCGCTCGTCGGTGAGCGCGCCCGAGAGCTTGACCACGCCATCCTTGACGACGACATCCATCAGCCCGACCGGCGCCCAGCGCTGCTTGTTCAGCTCGGCCAGCAGGCGCTCGCGGATCGCGGCGTCATCGGCCGCGGCCGGCTGCTCGGCAAGCGCAAGGCTCGCCAGCGCCCGCATCAGGTTGGCGCGGGTCACGATGCCGACCACATTTTTGCCGCGCACGACCGGGATGCGCTTGACGCGGTGGCGCTCCATCAGATGCACGACCCGCTCGAGCGGCGCGTCCTCCGTCACCGTGTAGACATCGGGCGTCATCACCTCGCTCACCTTGCGCCCGCTGGCGTGCACGTATTCGGTCGCGAGCCGGCCGGGGCCGAGCAGAAACTCGAGCCAGCGCGGATGCCTGCGTTCCGTTCCGGTCTCGGCCCGGCGCAGAAAATCGCCCTCCGTGATGACGCCTTGCAGGCAGCCGGCCCCATCGACGACCGGAAGCCCGCTGATCTTGTGCTGCAGCATGGTGCGGACCGCCTCGATGATCGAGGCATCCGGTCCGATCGACACGACATCGCGCGTCATCACGTCCATCGCGTTCATGGCATTCTCCCGAATATCCTTGAGCAAGGCTGCACCCGCCGCTGCGGCGCCGCATTGAGACACGTCAAAGAGAATCTTGCCGCCGGCGCGGCGCGTCAACCGGCCGAAAGCGCGCGGCTGCTATTCGCCTCCTTCGGCGGAGCGCGCGGCGACGACCATCCGGTAGAGCCCGCCGAAGAACGATCGCTTGCGCAAGCGGCCGTCGACCGCGCCCGCCGGCAGCCAATCGGCGATCTCGCGCCGCCACAGATCGAGCGCGAAAGGCTCCAGCCTGGCGAGCAGCGGCCGCCACAGGTAGCGCAGCGGATGCCACCAGCGCGGCAGCCCATAGTCGACGACGACGATCGTCCCGCCCGGCTTGACCACCCGCATGACCTCGGCGAGCGTCCGGGCGCGGTCGGGCCCCGGCTGCTCGTGCAGGAGAAAGAACACCAGCGCGCGGTCGTAGCGCGCATCGGGCACGCCGAGCCGGGTCGAATCGCGGCGAATCCGGCGCACCGGCGCCCCTTCGGGCAGCTTGCGGCGCAGATTCTCGAGCTGGATCGGCAGGACGTCGACGACATCGAGAGTGCCGCCGCCGGCGGCGGCCCGCTCGCTCAGGCGACATGTCAGATCGCCATAGACGCAGGCAACCTGCAGGCTTCGCCCGGGCAGGTGCTCGCCGAGCTCGGCCAGCGCCGCGTCGCGCAGGCGCGGATAATTGCCCCACAGGATGAGGTTGACGAGCCATTGGCGCTCGAACAGCGCAACCGCCTTGGGGTGGATGTAGGCCCACCAGTAGTGGGTCTTGAGATAGTGCGGCACCCCGGCGCCGTCCCGCAGGTGGTGAACCGGCGCCGGGCCCGGCCCGGGCAGCGTCGTTTCCTCAAGTCGGCCAGACAACACGGACATCGGGGGTCTCCCTTCGCTCGGAATCGCCACGGCACCCAATACGTGCGCCCGGACGCCCCCATGTTGAGGCAAATCAAAAGCGTGCCTCGATCGCACGATTCGGGAGGCCCCGTGCGCCGCAATGATGACCATGAATTCGGTTCCGTTCTCAAGCGGCGAATTCGCCCGCCGCCTCAACCGTGGCCTTGTCGGCGCCGCCGTTTTGGCCCTACATGCCGGCAGGGGCCGTCGAGGATGCGTGCAGCGAAATGAACCGCAAGATCCTGGTGATGGGCCTGCCGGGTTCCGGCAAGACCACGTTTACGCGCGCCCTCGCACCCATGCTCAACGCCGTCGTGTTCAACAACGACGCGGTGCGCGCCAACATCAATCGCGATCTCGGCTTCTCGATGGAGGACCGGATCGAGCAGGCGCGCCGCATGGGCTGGCTGTGCGACCGGGTGGTCGAGAGCGGCGGGATTGCGATCGCCGATTTCATCTGCCCGACCCCGACGGCGCGGGAGGCGTTCGGCGCCGCGTTCACGATCTTCATCGACCGCATCGCGGCCAGCCGGTTCGACGACACCAACCGGATGTTCATACCACCAGATCGCTTCGACGTGCGCGTCGACGCCGACGGCACGCCGCAGTCCTGGGCCGAGAAGGTGTTTCGCCTGCTGCGTCCGGCATTCGATCCCAAGCGGCCGACGGCGCTCTTCGTCGGCCGCTTCCAGCCGTTCCATGCCGGCCACCAGCGCCTGATCGAGGAAGGATTCGCCCGCGTCGGCCAGGTCTGCATCGCGGTGCGCGACACCCAGAACGTCGACGAGAACAATCCGCTCTCGTTCTTCGACGTAAGTCGGCGCATCGAGGCGGCCTTGCGCCCCCATGCGGGCCGCTTCGTGATCGTGCCGCTGCCCAACATCAGCCACGTCTTCTATGGGCGCGACGTCGGCTACGTGGTCGAGCGGATCGTGCTGGACGAGGCGACCGAGGCAATCTCGGCGACGCAGACCCGAAAAGAGGCCGGACTGGTCTGACGTCGCGCATATCCCGGCGCAGTGGACGCCGGTTCGCCGATAGAGGAAATGCGCAAACGTGCGGCTCGCGAACGGCTCAGGGTTCGCGCAGGCTCTCGTCGAACAGCCGTACGACCGGATCGAGCAGGTAGGAGATGACGGTGCGCTTGCCGACGTTGACCTCGGCGGTCGCCGTCATCCCCGGAATCAGCCGAAAATCGCCCGGTATGTCCTGCAGGTGCAGCGGCCCGAGCGCGACGCGGGCCCGGAAGAAGGCGGGCTGGCCGTCCGGCCTGTCGTTCGGGCCGGGCTCCTTCTTGTCGGATTTGAACGAGTTCTCGGTGATCACGCGCAGCGTGCCGTCGATCGTGCCATGGCGCTGGAACGGCAGGGCGTCGAGCTTGACCCGGACCTTGTCGCCGACCCGCAGCCGCGCGACGTCGGCGCTGTCGACGTCGGCCTCGACCTCGACCGTGTTGCCGAGCGGTACCAGCGTGACGAGCGGCTCGGCCTCGCGCGCGACCGAGCCGATCGAGCGCTGGCCGAGCTCGAGCACGACGCCGTCGGCGGGCGCGCGCAGGACCACGAGGCTGCGGCGGCGCTCGGCGCTGATGAGCTGCTGGGTCGCGGTCGCGATGTCCTGCTGCACCGTGGTGAGGCGCTCGCCCACCTCGCGCACCCAATTGTTGATGTATTTCTCCTTCTGCTCGCGCGCCGACGCGAGCTGCTGCTCCAGCTCCTTCTGCTGCTGCTGCTTCTCGGCGAGCTGATCGCCCAGCGCCAGGCGGTCGAGCTGCGTGGTGAGAAGGTTGAGCCGCGAGCCGGCCGAGATGCTGTAGAGCTCCTGGCGCATCGACTCGACCTGGCCGATCACCTTCATCCGTTCCTGCAGGCCGTTTTGCGCCGTCCGATTGGTGGCGAGCGAGGCCTGGAACCGTGCGACGTCGGCGTCGTACGACGAGACCGCCGCGTCGTACTCGGCCCTGCGATGGGCATAGACCGCGGTCTGCAGCGCCAGATACTTCGAATCGAGCGAGTCGTCGGCGGGATCGGGCGGGAACGGCTTCCGGTAGATCTCGGCCGTCAGCCGCCGCTCCTCGGCCCGCATGCTGTTGAGCCGTTCGCGGTCGGCGGTTTCCTGCGATTCGGTAAAGGTCGGGTCGAGCGTTGCCAGCACCGCGCCGGCCTTCACGGTGTCGCCGACGCCGACATTGATGGCGCGGATCACGGCGGTCTCGAGCGGCTGCACCACGATCAGCGGATCGATCGTCACGAGCTTGCCGCGCGCGGTCACGACCCGATCGACCTGCGAGAAGGTCGCCCACAAGAGGGCCGTGAGGACGAGCGCCGCGACGATGTAGATCGCGCTGCGCGCCGCGAACGGCAGTGGGGTCTCCTCGATCATCGCGGCGTCGGGCTGGAAGGCGACGGCGGCCGGATCGATCCGCTTCGGCGGGGAGGCGGCGGGCTTGCGGCGGAAATCGACGACGGTCATCGGTACGACCTGCTCTGCTTGTCCCACAGCATGCGATAGGTCAGGCAGCTGTCGACCAGGTTGCCGTGCGGGCCGTTGCCGACGATCTGACCCTTGTCGACCACCAGAATGGTGTCGCAACTGCGCAGCGCCGAGAGACGGTGGGATACGATGATCGTCGTCTTGCCGGCGACGATGCGCGACATGTTGTCCTGCACGATCATCTCGCTCTCCGGATCGAGCGCGCTCGTCGCCTCGTCGAGCAGCAGGATGGTCGGCCGCCGCACCAGCGCACGGGCGATCGCGAGGCGCTGGCGCTGGCCGCTCGACAGGTTGGCACCGCCCTCCTCGAGCGGCGTGTCGTAGCCGTTCGGCAGCCGCTCGATGAACTCCTCGGCGCCGGCCTGGCGCGCCGCCCAGGCGACCTCCTCGAACGACGCGCTCGAGGTGCCGGCCGCGATGTTGTCGCGGATGGTGCCGCGAAACAAGAAGCTCTCGGGCAGGACCACCGCCATGTGGCGGCGCAGATGCACCTTGTCGAGCACGCGGATGTCGTAGTCGTCGATGCGGATGAGCCCGCTCTGGGCGGTGTAGAGCCCCTGCAGCAGCCGCATCAGCGTGCTCTTGCCCGAGCCGCTGCGGCCGACCACCCCGATCACCTGGCCGGGCTCGATCGCAAAGCTGACATGGTCGAGCGCCGGGACGGTGGCGCCGCCGTAGGTGAAGCTCACGTCCTCGAATGCGATTTTGCCGCGGATCGGCGGCCGCGCGCCGCGCGCGAGGCCCGGCTCGGAGGTGGCGTTCATCACGTTGCCGAGCATTCGCACCGACAGCAGGACCTCCTGGAACTCGTTGATCAATGCCGTGATCTGCACCAGCGGACCGGTGACGCGGCCGGCCAGGATCTGGAATGCGACGAGCGCGCCGACCGTGAGATTGCCGGCGAAGATCGCCTGCACGCCGACGAAGATCACCGCGACCGTCATCGCCTTCTCGATCGCCTGGGAGGCGGTGCGCGCGACCGTGGAGATGCGGCCGACCTCGATGCGCTTCTGGATCGCGAAAGCCGAGCTTTGGTTCCAGCTGCGCGCCTGCATGGTCTCCATGCCGAGCGACTTGACGGTGTTGATGCCGTGGATCGCCTCGATCAGCAGCGCCTGGCGCTCACCCTCCGCGCGGTAGAGCTCAGTCAGGCGGCGGCGGAAGGTGCGCGCCAGCACGCCGATGATGCCGGCGATGAGGCAGGCGCAAAAGAGCACGACCAGGGTGAGTGCCACGCTGTAGTAGAGAAGGATCGGCAGAAACACGAACAGGGCGGTGGCGTCGAGAACGGTGAGCAGCAGACGGCCGGACAGGAACTCGCGGATGCGCTGATCCTGCTGCATGTGCTTGGAGATGACGCCGGCGAGGTTGCGCTCGAAGAAGTCGACCGGCAGCGAGATCATCTTCTCGAAGATGGTGACGGCGAGGCGGATGTCGATCTTGCTGGTGGCATAGAGCAGCACCAGGCTGCGCGCGTAGCCGAGCGCCGCCTCGAACGCAATCGCGAGCACGACACCGATGGTGAGCACCAGCATGGTCGCCTCGACGCGATGGACGACCACCCGGTCG
>Ga0335081_10008959_pt1 | contig 16070 bp, 13 predicted proteins | sample Lox_Sample_35_FD_206713 | JGI IMG/M metagenome (GOLD analysis project Ga0335081, IMG submission 206713) | Soil microbial communities from Loxahatchee National Wildlife Refuge, Florida, United States - Lox_Sample_3.5 | ecosystem: Environmental > Terrestrial > Soil > Wetlands | place: USA... | reverse complement strand
GCCCGAACTGCCCGCCGCCGCCTGGATCAACAAGCCCACGGACAAGGAGGTCGCTCACTAAATTCAACCGCGCGGTGTCTCATTCGACTTGACAAGTTCCGGGACGCTGCAGTCCACGAACCCATGCGAGTCGATGATCGGGACCGTCCGTGTGATCCAGCGCAACTTCAAGAACTGGAGCAGCGGCGAGATGTGTCTGCGCTGGACCGCCGCCGGAATGCTCGAAGCCGAGACCCGGTTCCGCAAGGTCGAGGGCTACCGCGGCCTCGCCCAATCGCGATCCATCTCGAAACCGACCTCATCAAACGACGCAACCAACTCCGCGCCGAGTTGACACACGCCAGCAATGTGTAACCATCACCAACGGGACCGTCACCAAGTCAGATTTCCACGACGGACGAGGCATCCTCGGTCGGTTAGAGGAGGCCCTGCAGCCCACAGGGGTGATCGAGCTAGCCGTCGGCGAGTTCTCTCGCAAGCTGCAGGCGCCCAGCGATGTCGAGCTTCTGGTAGACGTGACCGAGGTGGGTGACGACGGTCGGCATCGTGATGAACAGGGCTTGAGCGATCTCCCGGTTACTCATGCCGTCGGCGGCCATCCGCGCGACCCGCAACTCGCTTGGCGTTAGCGCTTCGCGGCCGCTGCGGGCTAGGCGGCGCGGCCGCGACCCGCAGGCGACTAGCTCCGTGCGAGAGCGCTCCGCAAGCGCTGCGGCCCCACAGCTGTGCGCGAGGTCCATGCCAGCTTGAAGCGGTCCGGTCGCAGCGGCCCGCCGGCGCTTACGCCGGTGGAGTGCGCCCAACTCAACGAGGCCGTGAGCGTAGTCAAGCCGGAATGGCGTCGATCCGAGCAGGCGAACGGCCTCGCCGAGTATGTCGGCGTCCCGCCGGACGGTCCCAAGTGCGCGTAGCGCGACACCGAGCGCATGGTCGCCCCCCCACCGGCGAGCGAGCTCAACCTGCTGCCCTGCCAGATCGCCCGCGCGCTCGGGCTCGTCGGTGATTGCCAGCAGCACGGCGGCGAGGCCGCGCCACGGCGGTATGGGGCGGCCCCCAAGACCCCACTCTGCGTAGCGGTCCCCAAGCTCGAATAGGTCATCGAGCGCCTCCGCGGGACGCTGCAACGCAGCGTGTAGGCGAGCACGCGCCAGCAACATCGGGTTCATGAGCATCTTTCGCGGCAATGGGCCATCTGCGCCGTACCGACTGAGGACTGTCTCGGCTTCTCCCAGTCGGCCTGTCTCGACCAGCAGCTCGACCAGGAGCGCCACCGTGGGGCGAGGCGCCCCGTAGGTCTCGACATCGACCGCACCGACGAGCGCTGCCTCGGCATCGGCCAACCGACCAGCCGCCAGTGCCACCATCGCGACCATGCTGCTCGCGCGGGCATGACCGAAGGCGAGCGAGCGCCGCTGCGTGTAGCTGAGGAGCTTGTCGGCAAAGCTCGCGGCCCGTTCCAGCTCCCCTGCGTAAAGATACGATGCGACCGCGCCAGTGGCGGCCCTCAGAGACACCAGGTCCTCTGACCACGCCGTCTCGATCCACCCGGCGGACGCAGCCGCCTCGGCAGCGTCGCGCGGCGGACGCAGCGCCGCGTCCATGGCCAGGACCAGACGCTCGGTCGGCGTGTCCCCAGTCAGGCCGCTCGCAAGCCGCTCCAGCCGTGTCGCAGAAGCCCTCGCACCGTTCAAGTCGTAACGCTCGGCGTGCGCTAGATGCGCCGTTAGACGCATCTCGAGATCACGATCTAGGCCGCGAGCGTGCGCGAGACCCTTGGAAAGCACGGCCGCCGCCTCGCGCTCGTTTTGCATGCCCGCCAGCTCGAGTCCGAGGACCAAGGCAAGGCGGGCCTTCTCGCGACGATTCTCGTGTGTGCGGATCGCTTCTCGAAGACGCTCGGAGCCCTGCGGCCAGCCAGCGCGGAGCTCCGCTGCGCCCAACTCGCCCAGGATCGCGGCGCGCATTTCCTCGGGAGGTGGCTCCTCGAGCGCGCGCGCGAGCATTTTGGCAGCGACCTCAGGACTGCCGCGATCGCCTGCGTCCCGCGCCGCCGATCGCAGGACATCAACTGCCCAGCGCTCGCCTCTACCTTCTCCGAGCAGCAGCTGTGCAGCGATTCGCTCCGTCGGCGCCCCGCGTTCATGGAGGACGATCGCCGCGCGACGATGCGCAGCTCGCGTCAAGGGTACCGCCAGGCCCTCGAGGACAACGTCGCGAAGGAGAGGATGCCGAAATGTCAGCGACGAGTCGTCAAACAGAATGTCGCTGGAGATCAGCTGCGACGCTGCCTGCGCGGCAGCGTCCATCTCCAGATCGGCAGTGTTGGCCGCCTCGAGAAGCGTCGCACCGTCACCGAGCACGGCGACAGAGAGTGCCAACGCCAGCGCCGCAGGGCCAAGGCTATCCAGCTGGGCGCGGACGAATTGCGCGATAGTTCGCCCTCCAGCTTCGGCCACGCGATCGACGGAGACTACGCCGCGGAGCGCTTTGAGCAACTCCCGCACGAGCAGCGGGTTGCCGCCGGTGCGGACATGAGCGAGCTCCACGGCGGCGGGGTCGGGCGGACCGACCCGCTCGTTCATCAGTTCCGCTATCGACGAGGCATTCAACGGCTCTGGGTGGAGCAGAACGGCCTCCGGTGCAGCGCTCAGGATTTCCAGAACGCCATCGCAATCTCCTCGGGCCGCGACGACAAGAGTCGCCGAAAGGCCGTCGAGTCGACGCCCGAGCGAGCTCAGCCAGCGCAGCGAGCGCGCGTCGGCCCACTGCGCGTCATCGATGGCTAACAGCAACGGCCGTCTCTCCGCGAGGCTGACCACGATCCAGTAGAGCCCGTGATGCAGTGCAGCCTCCGCCTCCGGCTCGTTGGTGACCTCCGGTCTCGGCTCGCCTCTCAACGCTGCGGCCGCGTCCGAGGCTACGCCGTGGAGGACCTGCACACGCTCATCGTCCGTCAGCGCGGACAGCGCCGGCTCCAGCAGCTGACGTACAACACCGTAGGCGTACCACAATTCCAGCGGGTCGCCCCGCGCGCGCAAACAACCCATCTCATTCCCGCGAGCCCGCTCACAGGCGAAGTCGAGGAGGGCACTCTTTCCGATCCCTGGCGGTCCTTCGATGACCACAACGCGACCGCAAGCCGTACGGGCCGCCAGCATTGCAGCGTCCAAAGCCGCTACCTCATCATCCCGCTGGACAACGCGGTCTTGCCAGGCACTCTGAATCTGCATCCGGCCCCCGAATTCACCCCATAGCGGCGGAGACGCAGCGAAGCCTACCGGTTCGGTCCGTGCTGCAGCCGACCAAGAGAGCAGCGGAGCGGCTGCATGCTCGTCTCCGGGATCGGCCTAATCCGACGCGTGTGGCCATGTACCGCTCCACAATGGTGAGCGATAGTCTCCACGTCGACGGCGTCCAAGTTGCTGCTCGTTGTAGAAGTGAGCCGCGCCTCGCGCTCGCCAAGGAGTTGCGTTACTCCGGGCGAAGCACCATTCTTGCTGCCGAGTGGTTGAGACGGTCCGGCGGCTGTCTGGCTTAGTGGGTGCACTCGAGCATGACCAACTTGGCGGCCTGGGTCATGGCCGCTGCGATCGGCGGGCTCAATACCGTGGTGAACGGTTTGATCGCGCCGATTTCGGCTCCGATCAGGACGAGGTCAGGGGTCGTCCTGTCGGCGAACGCGATTGGTAGCGCGGCGAGCAGGCTTTCGACCCCTGACCCGTGCATCCCCGGCCGGCCGGTGCTGGGGGCGTAGTCGTTGAGGCTCAGGCGGTGGACCTGGCCGATGTTGGCTCCACTCTTGACGGCGTCAACGAGGATCGCTTTGCTGCATCCCTCGAAGAGCGGCAGGGCGTTGAGGCCGGCGGTGCCGGCGTCGAAGGTGCGGACATGCGGTGGTAGGGAGCGCTGCTGCCGTAGCTGCTGCAGGATATGTAGCCCAAACCCGTCATCGCCATGCCACGGGTTTCCGAAGCACAGGATGTGCACCCGCGGGTGGCTGATCACAGGTGGAATGTCGTGGCCTTGTCGGCTTGGAGACAGTGCACGGTGCAGACCAGGCATGCGTCGTGGGACCGGACGACGTGGTAGAGCTCCACGGGGTTCTCGAGGTCCTTGAGCTCGAGGCCGATGAAGCTCTCCTCCCAGTGTCCGCGTCGTCCGGAGGCATCGCGCGGTGAGCCGTTCCAGGTCGTCGGGGTGATGACTTGGTAGTTCTCGATCGTGCCGTCGCGGATCTTGACCCAGTGGCCCAGGCTGCCGCGGGCGGCGTTGATCAGCCCGTAGCCATCTCCGTCAGGCTTAGCTTCCGCGGCCTCGTAGGTGGGCTCGTCGAGGTGCGCGCCCAGCTCGTGCAGCGTCTGGCGCATCAACGTGAGCAGCTGTACGGGGCGGTGAAAGCGGGCGAGCTGTCGCAGCCACGTGTTCGGCCCTTGGGCATCGAAGAACGCAGTGATGAGCGGATCGCGGGCGATGACAAGGTCGGATAGCGGTCCCAGCTGGACGACCCGATCGTCGTAGCGGGTGGCCTTGGCGTAGCTGTACTGCGGCCCGCCCGCGCCACGCACCGGCACCGTCCGGCTGTCCCAGGGATGGAGGGGACGCCCGGGATCCGAGTACCAGGCGTGGCTGACGTCCTCGCTGATCTTCTCCGGGGCGAACGGCTCGATCCGCTGAGTGTCGCCGTCGTAGAACCCGGCCGGCTGCAGACACCGGCGGTCGTGGAACGGCGGCTGCCACGCTTCAGGGTCGTAATAGCAGCCCATGCTGAGGAGGTTAGGAGTGCCGGCACCCGTGGTTTGCAGCCCGATCGCGCGGCCGTAGCGGGCGAATACGCCGACCGTGCTGTCGCGGTGTAAGGGGTCCTCGTCGACCCATTCCTCGAAGTCCTCGACGGTCCGCAGCGCGAGCCAGCGATCAGCCGTGCAGCCGAGAATCGCGCGCTCATACCACGCCTGATAGCGCTCGACGGCGCTGAAGCAGTCGCGTATCCGGGTCGCGTCGAGTGGACAGGTCACGCCGCCGGGCATCATGTACGTCGAGTGCGGCCATTGACCGCCGAAGGCGATCACCACTTGGAGGATCCGCTTTGAGTGCTCGACGGTCTCACGCGCGATCCGCCCCCGGAACGGCGCGGCGAACAACTCGAGCACCTGCTCGTACAGGGGATGGCTGGCGTAGGCGGCATTGCACAGGTCCGGGGCGAACATCAGGAAGGTATGACGAGCGTCGCTCATCACCGACTCCGCCATCAGGCAGAGATTGCGGATCCGCGTGCCGTTCGGGGCGATCGCAGTCGAGTAGGCCGTCTCGAGCGCCGAGGTCGCGCTGTAGAGGTGCGAGGTGCTGCAGATACCGCAGATCCGCGGCGTGATGACCAGCGCGTCGGCTGGATCTCGCCCGGTGAGGATCTGCTCATAGCCGCGGAACATCGTCCCGCTGCACCAAGCATCGGTCACCACCCCGCGTTCGACCTCGACCTGGATCTCCATGTCACCCTCGACACGGTTTACCTCCATGCCCAGCCGGATCTTGCGCGAGCCAGCCGTCACAGCGGCGCACCCGGCAGATCCAGCGACCGCAGACCTCGGTCGCGCCGAATTGGGCGATGTCTGAACAACGCGCGGTTGACGGGGAACTTGGCGCCAATGCACCCGTAGCACGCGTAGCCCACCTTCTCCGCGGTGCCGCACTTGCGCTCCAGGGGATCAGCGAGACACGGCGTGACCGTTGACGGTTGCTGGTGGCGGTTGAGTTCAGGAACGTGGCCGTCGAGCAGCGACCCCATCGTCTCGATCATCGTCGTGGCGTCGACCGGACAGCCGCTCAGATTCACCACGGGCAGCCCCGACGTAGATCGCCACCCGGGGTCAAGAAGGCCCCCCGGTCGTGCATTGGTGAATTGTAGGCCCACGGACTCCGAGGGGTTAGGCGGCGCCGCGGGGATGCCGCCGAACGCCGCGCAGCTACCCATCGCGATCACGTATTCCGCCGCATCACAGAGCGCCGCCACGACGTCGCGCTTCGGCACGCCCTCAAACGTGTCGAACAGTCCGGTCCCGTCAGGCCCATTGATGATGCTGCCCTCCACGCACAGCAGCGTGAGGTGCTGCTCACCGGCAACAACACGGCTGATCAGACCGGCCAGCTCGCTCGGAGTCTCGGGTGACAGCGACGGGTGCCATAGCAGCTCGACATCGTGCCGTTCGAGAAGGTCCGGCAACGTTTCAGCGGTCTGGCCCGGACCCTCCGCTCCCAGGATCGCCATCGACTCCCCGCTACACGCCCCACACTCCATCCACAAAAGCGTCGGCCGCCCTCCCTCGTTCGGAACGGTCGCCACGCTCGTGGAAATGCTCCTGTCCGCCTGGTCTCGCCCTGACGGACCATGCAGGTCTCGTCGTGGCACCGCATCGTGATCCCGCATCTGACAGCCCCCTTTCGCGTGCTACACCCAGACCGGCGTTCTCGACGACCGTACGGGAGCTAGCAGAATTCGTCTTCGGTATTGGTACGGATGGCGGTACGGATACGGTTCATGCGGGCCCATCCGCGCGCCGTACAAGCCTGCGGCTTGGGATCCGCCGCCGCTCGTACGCCGACCCTTGGACGCACCCTGGCGAGGTGACTCTGGGACGCGCCCACTCTCCGACCAACAGCGACCGTTGGTTCGTGGGTCGCGGTGACGCGGACGAACTCGCCGGAATGGCATCGGGTGAGATCCCGCTCACCCCCGGACGGCGGTAGCTACTCGCGGTTCGTGCACGCTCGGGTGTTCGTACCGGGCGAGCGCATCGGTCGGGGGAGTGAACCAATGACCGGCTACGCATACCACCCTCACGTGCTCGACCGCCGTCGGCGCGCCGTCGAGCGTGAACCGTTGGGTGATCTCTGCCGGCAGGCCGCACCCCGGACACTTGAGCAGTGTCGTGGTGGGGTGTCGGGCTTGGTCGTCCTGGCGCATATTCCGTGTCCTCGGGTTGTGTGGTAGGGCTTGACCGCCACGCTCCTTCTGTGGTGGCGTGGCAAAGTCTGTGCGCATAGTTGGCCGGTTTGCATCGTGGACCCCTCCACGAACTTTGGGACTGGTGCTCCGGGAGGACCGGCGGCCGGTCGCTGGCAGGCGGCCATCGATTGGCAGCCTCGGTCCGGTCAGCTGCTAGTGCTCGACTAGGTCGGGAGCGAGTGCGTTCGGGAGTTGCTCGCGGCTGCTGACATCGAGTTTTTGGTAGGCGTGGCCGAGATGGGTCTCGACTGTTCGTCTGGTGACGAACAAGGCCTGGGCGATCTCGCGGTTGGTCATGCCATCGGCGGCCATGCGGGCCACCCGCATCTCGCTGGCGGTTAGGGACTCGAGGCCCCCGATCCGCTCACGGCGCGGCCGAGCGCCGGCCGCGATCAGCTCCTCGCGGGCCTGCTTTGCAAGAACGAGCGCCCCGCAGCGCGAGGCGAGGTCAAGTCCTCTTCGCAGCGGCTCGAGCGCTTCGCGCCGACGCCCGATCCTGCGGAGCGCGGCGCCGTGGTCTGTGAGACTCCGCGCGAGCTCGAGCTTGAATCCGGAACCATTGAGCACGATCACGGACTGAGCGAGCTTCTCAAGCCCGTCCTCGCCGCCTTCGATCAGTCCCGCAGTTCGCAGCGCAGCACCGAGCGCGTGCGGTGCACCGAACGCCCGCGCCAGCCTGAGATCATCAGCGATCAGCTGGAAAGCGCGGTCTCGTAGTCCTAGCTGTGCGGCGAGCAACGCAGCGTCCGAGCGCCACGGGCTTGCGGCTGGATTTGGAAAGTTCATCGCCAGCGCCTCCTTCCCGCACTCAAGCAAGGTGTCCAGTCCTTCTTGTAGCTGTCCCTGAGCCGCCCTGACTCGCCCCAGCGCGTAAAGATAGGTTCTGAATGAGGGCTGCGCCCGCCACCGCTCCTCATCACCACTCAACACGAGCATGCGCGCGGCACCGGTCAGATCGCCGCGTTCCTTCAGGCACAGCGCAAGGAACGCCTGCGTCCAGGGCAACCCGTGCTCGTACTCCTCGCTGTAGGTCGCGATGGCGCTCTCTTGGTCCGCCAGCGCCTCAAGCATGTCTCCGCGCAGATAGTGAGCGGTGCCGCGGACGCGGGAGAGGTGGCCGTACGCCACCAGCGAGCCCTGCCGCTGGCTTAAGTCAATCGCGCGGCCAAGCGCGGCGCTCGACTCGTCGGGCTCGCCGGCGTACAGCAGTGCGTAGCAAGCGGCGCTGTATGGCCAGACGTCGGTTGCGCTGTGCGTCAGGAGCGCGCCGTCAGCGAGGGCGCGGCGAGCGAGCGTAGCTGTCACTCCGTGTGGTCGGGCGCCTGTGGCCGCGGATTCGTAGGCTAGTTGGACGAGCAATAGGCGCTCTGAGCGGGTGCATGCCCGCGCGTCGTCATCGGCCAACGCGCTGACTTGCGTTTCCGCGAGTTCCTCCGATCCTTGTCGCCCCAGGGTGATGTACAGCGCGCGGAGCTCCAGAAACGATTCGTCATCCCCTTCCGGCACCTCAGTAAGTTGCCGGCGCAGCGTTTCCAGCGCCGCAGGCCAGTCGCCGATGGCAAACAGAGCTCGGGCCAGCGAGAGCCCAGCCGCCGCCCGGCGCCGGGGATCTGTCGATATCGCCAGCGCCTCCCGCATGCTCCGGGCGGCCCCCGGCAGCCCAGCCCGTAACTGGGCCTCGCCCAGTTCCAGCAAGAGCTCGGCCCTCAGGGTCGCCGGCTGCGCTTCGGCGAGCGCGCGCTCGAGATAGCCGACGGCCGACGCTGGCGCGCCGCCGGTGTTTGCCTCGCGGGCGGCGGCTCGCAGCACCTCGACCACCCAACCATCCCGGCCTGGATCAGAGGCCAGTAGGTGCGCGGCCACCCGTTCAGGTGGCGCCCCACGGTCGGCGACAAGACTCGCTGCACGCCGATGCATCGCAGCTCGTCTCGCCGGCAACAAACCGTCGTACACCGCCGCACCCACAAGAGGATGGGCGAAGGCATACGGCCTCACGGCGGTCAGGATGTTCGCCGCGATCAGCGCCTCGGCGGCACTCACCGCATCGCCCGGCTCGAGCTCAGCAAGTGCTGCCGAGTCTGACAGCGCCGCTTCCACGCCCAACACCGCAAACGCACACGCAAGCCGCTGAGCAGGCTCTCCAAGCGCCACCGTACGCCCCACGACCCACCGCGCGACCCCCCGAGGTGCGATGCCTGTTACTCGTACTGCGTCCCCAGCCGTGCCACGCACACCCTCCTCTCGCAGCGCGCTGACGAGCTCGCGGAGAAGGAACGGGTTACCGCCACTAGCCCGGTGGCACGCCTCCGCGAACTCCGGATTAGCGCGCTGTAGCCCGTATTCACGAATCAGACGCCCCACATTCAACTCGCTCAACGGCGAGGGGCGCAACATCACCACGCCTGGCAACGCACCAAGCTCCGCGAGCAGCCCATCGGCACCGCGTTGCACCGGCGGACGCTGGGCGGCCAATACCAGCACAGGAAGATCATCGAGCCGTCGCGCCAAATACAGCACGAACCGCAACGACATCTCATCAGACCACTGCACATCGTCAACTACGAGCAACAGCGGCGCCCGCTCCGCGAGAGAAACCGTCATCCAATAAAGCCCGTGCATCGCCGCAGAAGCCGAATCACCCAACCCACTGGACGAATCACCCTCCGCCGCGCTTATCCCAAGCGGGGTCCTAGCGAGCCCCGCAGCGCCCTTGAAGAACTCCGCCACCCCGCCGCCGGCGATCACCGACGCGAACAGCTGACGCACGACCCCAAACGCGAACCCGCGCTCCAACATCGTCCCGGTAGCACGCAACACGCGAAACTCCGCGCCAACCGCGTCGGCCGTCTCGACAAGCAGCGCCGTCTTACCGATCCCAGCAGGCCCCTCGACCACCGCGATCGCCCCGCGCCCCGAAACCGCCCGCTCGACAAGCTCCTCAATCCGTGCCAGCTCGCTCTCCCGACCGAGCAGCATCAGCACCACACTCCCAAACCACGCGACGCAACCCCCGGCCCCTCCATCAAACCACAACACCGACCACGAGTGAAGACGGGGCGGTCACGGGCTGTCGCGGTTCAGCGACCCAGTGTTCTGGCCGCCCACCGAGAACGCCAGGAGCCGGCACGCCCCCGGGCGAGCACGAACGACGGCTGCCCGTGCTCGCGCAAACACGAAGGCGCTCTAACGACCGGTGCAAGCAACGGAGCGCAACGGTGCCAAGTCTAGGGCGCGGAGAAAAGTTCGTGGTCCCCTCCACGATGCACACCCCAGCCCCAACAGCAACCATCGCCACCCACATGAGCAACGAGAAGGGACAGCGATGAGCACCGCCGAGGCCGAACGCGCGCAGCACGACTATGCGCTCGCGCGCACACCACAGGAGTACGAGCGCCTACGCGTGCAGGCACGAATATGGGAATCCGCGACCGGGCGACTGCTTGACCAGGTCGCCCTGGCCGCCGGTTCGCGGTGCCTGGACGCCGGTTGTGGTCCCGGGGAGACGATGCGGCTGATGGCCCAGCGCGTCGGGCCGTCGGGCCAGGTCATCGGAGTGGACCTCGACGCGACACTGGGAATGCAGGCGCTGGCGATGCTGCACCACGCCGGCCACCGCCAGTGCCAGTTCGCGCCCGTCGACCTGACCACCGGCCAGGACATCCCCGGCGCGCCGTTCGACCTGGTGTACGCGCGGCTGCTGCTCTACCACCTCCCCGATCGCGTCGCCGTGCTGCGTCGCCTGTGGGACGCCGTCGCGCCGGGCGGCCACCTGGTCGTGCAGGACTACGACATCCGCACGATCAGTGCCCAGCCCGCGCTCGACAGCGCCGACGAGCTCCAACGCGTGATCGTCGGCGCGTTCTCCGCCGCCGGCTGCGACGTCCACGTCGGTGCCCGGCTACCAGAGCTATTCACGCGCGCGGGGATCGCCACGCCCGACGGCACCGACGTCGCCGGACGGCTCGAGCCGCTCGCCGCCGCCAAAAACATGGTCACCGCCGTGTATACGAGCGTGCTGCCGGTGGCGATCGCGCACGGCATCACCACGGAGCACGAAGCCGCCGCGTGCCTGTCTCGCTTTGCCAGCGATGTCGAGCGCTTCCCTGATCGACCGACATTGTGGCCGCTGCTGATCGGCGCCCGGAAACGCAAGCCAAGCAACCCACGATAGGAGCGGACACGATGATGCCGCAGCTCGCCGGCAGTCCGATCGCACGGGTCCGCGCGACGGTGATCGGTGACGACGCCGTGCTCGACGGCCCGTTCGGCCCGCGCCGGCTCGTATACGCCGACTACACCGCGTCGGGCCGGGCGTTGTCGTTCATCGAGGACTACATCCGCGAGCGGGTCCTCCCGCTGTACGCCAATACGCACACCGACGCGTCGGCGACGGGACGGTGTATGACCGCGTTGCGGGAGGATGCTCGGCGCGTCATCCACCGGGCGGTAGGCGGCGGCGAGGATGACGTGTTGCTGTTCTGCGGGTCGGGATCGACAGCCGCGATTGACAGGCTGCTCCGCATCCTCGAGTTGGATCGGCGCGAGCGTCCGGTGGTGTTCATCGGCCCGTTCGAGCATCACTCGAACGAGTTGCCGTGGCGCGAGTCGCCGGCGGAAGTGGTCACGATCGGCCAGGACGCCGCTGGCCGCCCGGATCTCGACCACCTCGAGCACGAACTTCGCCGGCATGCGGACCGGTCGCTGAAGATCGGCAGTTTCTCGGCTGCCTCGAACGTGACCGGGATCATCACCGACGTCGAGAGCACGTCCCGGTTGCTGCACGATCACGGCGCGCTGTCGTTTTGGGACTACGCGGCGGCGGGCCCGTATCTGCCGATCGATATGGCCGGCAAGGACGCGGTGTTCCTCTCGCCGCACAAGTTCGTGGGCGGGCCGGCGACACCAGGGATCCTGATCGTCAAGCGCTCACTCCTGCGAAACCGAGTCCCCGCGGTGCCTGGGGGCGGAACCGTCCGGTTCGTCAGCCCGAGTGGCCACGCCTACAACCCCGACCCGGTCATCCGCGAGGAGGGTGGCACCCCGGCGATCGTGGAATCGATCCGCGCCGGGCTGGTGTTCGCGCTCAAGGAACAGGTCGGAGTGCACGAGATCCGCCGCCGTGAGCAGGACTTCGCCCGCCGCGCGATTGCGTCGTGGAGCCGGAACCCCAACATCGAGATCCTCGGCAGCACCACCACCGAGCGGTTGCCGATCATCTCGTTCGGGCTGCGCCATCCCCCGCGGCTGTTGCACGGAAACTTCGTCGTGGCGCTGCTGAGCGACCTGTTCGGGATCCAGGCTCGCAGCGGCTGCTTCTGCGCCGGGCCCTACATCCACCGCACCTATCAAATCGACCGCGAGTGGTCGGAAACGATGGACGCCCAATCCGCACGCGGGCAGCTAGGGATCAAGCTGTCGTTCGCGCGCCTGGGCTTCAACTACACGGCATTCGATCTCGCGCAGGTGAATTCGCTGGCGCAGGGGGTTTTCGTCTGGTCGCCAGTCGCAACCGCGTTTCCCGCGCCGTCGAAGGCGAGCAGGAGCAGACGCCCGTCTGCTGTCTCTGCACCAACGAGGCGCTCGCAGATCGTATGCGCCTCGTCCCGGCTCTCCTCCGAGGCAACCAGGCCGGGGTCGAGGATCGAGTGCCGGCATCGACAATTGACGACGTCATCGATTCAGCTCCAGTGCCCCTATGCCGCCGCGGCAGTGTGCTGTTCGCGAGCGAGCAGGCGGAGCCATCGATCCACATGGCCGAAGTCCGGGAGCCCAACGTCTGGAAGGGCACGTTTCAGCCTCCCCCTCAGATCAGCAGCCTGTCGAAGCTGGGTCTCCACCTCGTGCAGGCGCATAGCCGCAACGTTCAAGCCAGCGGCCCGATCGATCTCGGCCCGCCGGACGTACAGGTAGTGGATCCGAGCTCGAGAGCTGAGCTCCTCGATCGCTCGGAAGCGACAGCATCCGAGGCTGCAAGTGAAGTGATGACGTAGCGCCTCGTCGCGCAGGATCGCATCGGCCGCTTTGGCGGGGAGCGTCGTCATGAGTTCCCTGAGATACACACGCCGCGCCGGGCCGGCGCCACCGTCTTCTGCTCGCTTGGCACGCTCGCGGTCCGTCATCCGACGATTGGAGCTCGCCAAGTCGTGACTCTCGGCGTGACCCAGCCCGGAGTCGAACGCCGGAATCCGGAGAGCCAACTCGGCCGACGATCACGCGGAAGCCAGCGTCACGGACGGCCACGACGAATTGAACGAACCGCGCGAGCTTCTCCAGGGAGTCTGCTGTCGGGAGAAGCCTTAGCGCCTGGACGTAGACACCGTCGACGGGGTGGTCGAGCAGAACATCGACGACCACCGCCGGATCGGACAAAGCCTTGTTGCCGGGTGCCACCTGCGCGATGAGAGGGCGTCTGTCCAGGTCCGCGCCGCCGTTCGCGGCGCACGCTGCGTGGAGCAGATCGACGTTGTGCCGCCTCCAGGCGTCGAGGTCTTTGTCGAACAGCGGAAGGGCCGGTGCCACGTGTATGTCAGCGCCCCGATCTTGCGCGTAGATCATTGAGTCGCGGCTGAGCGCGCGGGCCGCCTTCGCGTCGAAGCTCGCGGCGGTAATCGGTTGGCCCGGGGCAAACGGGAGGCGTATCAGCCTGTCGACGTCGAGGAAGTTTTCGCCGACGAAGCGCAGCGTTTGTGGGTCGATGATCCGCGGGATCTTGTCGTCGCCGAGCCGCTTCATGAGTGGAGGGCGATCGAAGGCGTACGACGCTTCGACGACTGCGCCATCGAGCCGAGCGCCGTTGTCAAGTAGGGTGGCGCCAGCCATCGCCTCCTCGACTGCCCGGCCGTCGCGCGTCGTGATCCGTGCCAGATAGGCCAAACCGTCCAGAAAGCCTTGACCCGACATGATGTCCATTCGATATGGCATTCTAGAGGACGTAACGGATGGCAACTCAAGCGACAATTGCTGATCGGCTCCGAACCGCGGTCGAGAAGACCGATCTCGATCGCGCCGACCTGGCCGATCTTGTCGGTACGAACCCACGAACCGTCGCACGCTGGCTGGCCGAGGAGAGCGAACCTCGGACCGACGCACGCCGCCGGCTACTGGAAATCCTGGCGGTCCTCGAGTCGCTGTCGGCCGTGCTCCACCCACAGGCCGCGCATGACTGGCTGTTTTCGCCGAACGTACTGATCGAGCATCGGAAGCCGATCGACCTCCTTGCCGCGGGCGACTGGCGAACGGTTCTCGGGTTGATCGACGCGCTCGCGGAAGGCGTCTTCGTCTGACGGCTTCGCACGCGGGACTCGTCCGCGCCATCGACGGGCTGCCGGAGGAATCCTGGATGGGCGAGGCGTTCCGACACGTCGCTGCGGGACGCTCGGCATTGTCGGGCGAGGGAGCCCGGATCGTAGGAGGCCGTTGGAACCCGCCACGTAGCTTCCCCGTCCTCTACCTCGCACTGTCACGGGAAGCCGTTGTCGGCGAGTTCTACAGACTCGCGAGACGCCAGCGGCTCGCGCCAGAGAGCTTCCTTCCTCGTACGTTCTATACCTACGAACTGGAGCTCGGCGCGGTGCTCGATCTCCGGGAGGAGTCGGACCGTGCCGTGGTAGGGCTCGAGAATCGAGACCTCAGCGCCGACAACCTCGCACCGTGCCAGGCCGTCGGCGAAGCCGCATTCGCATGCAACCGTGAGGGCATCATCGTGCCCGGTGCGACCGGACACGGCCTGGTCATAGCGGTGTTCATCGGCCGTCTCCGTCCGGGTTCATACGCGAGAGATGTGGCGGCCGAACTGTGGGAGCACCTCCCGCAGGTCTAGGACGCCGAGCATTTCGATCTCTGCCTCACGCAGCGGCCGCCTCGCCCCGAGCTCGGGCCCGCTCGAACTCAGCGCGCGTTTCCGCTTGGATCGTGTCCAGCAGCTCGACCCGAAGGTGGTAGCCGGGCATCACGTCGACGCGCTGGTTAGCCCGCTGAATGCGGCGTCTGCCTTCCTCGCTGCCGCAGATGTAGACGATGCCGTTGGTCTTCTTGTCCCACAGCCAGTCGCGGTGGAGACGGAGAATCGCGTCGAGGCGTCGCTTTGACTTCGGCGCCAGCTCGACCTCGACCGCGATCCGGTCGTCGCCGACCAGCCCGACGAAGTCGGGCCGATGGCCCAGCTGCCGGCCGCTGATGCGATGGGTTAGCTCCAACCGCCCGGACCACGAGGGATCGACGAGTGTTGAGCGCGGCTTGAATCCGGGATGTGGGTGACGCTGTGCGCCGGGATCGGGGAGAGGGGCACGAAGAAACGAAAGAAGTTCTGGGTGCGGATGTCGTGGCTTGTTGCTGAGCTCGGTATGGGCGGGTTGTTCCCCTGCCACGATGACGCGGCTCTCTTGACTGCCCGGCGGTCACGCGCGGTGCTCCGCCGAAGTCGAGGCAGGGGGTCTTGTCGCCAGCGGCGCTGACCGGCTGGGGCGCTGCGCTGCTCACCAGGGAGGTGGCTCGGTGAGCTGCTGGATGATCTCGCCGATCAGCGCTCTGGTTTCTTGCACGGTCAGCGCGAAGGTCAGCGGCCCGTCGTGCAGGCCGTAGGAGATCAAGATCCCGCCGGGTGCCTCCTCGAATGGGGAGGGCGCGATGGTGATGGTGACGTTGCGCGATCCGATGGTGCTGAGCGTGATCGACATGGGTGTCGGGAGCGGGTTGGTCAGGCGATCGGTTCGCGTGTGGCGCTCCAGAGCTCGGCCGGGCGCCCGGCGGTCGGTCGCCGGGTGCGGGTCGTGCGGCCGGCGAGCGTCAGCGCGTCGAGCGCGCGCTGGATCGCGTGGGCGGGCTGGTTGTGCTGCAGGGCGTCGGAGATCTGGCTGCGGGTCAGCCCACCGGGATGGTTGAGGAGCTGGGCGTGGATCTGCTCAGCGAGCGGGTCGCCGGTCGCGCCGTCAAGCGCCCGGCTGGCGGAGCGCTCGGCATAGTCCCAGAGCGCGAGCGCGGCGGCCAGGTGCTCGGGTTTGATCTGCCGTTCGCCGTCGGCGAGCGCGTAGAGGAGCGCGAGGCGGATCGTGTGCGCCTCAGCGCGCGC
>Ga0335081_10008958_pt1 | contig 16073 bp, 11 predicted proteins | sample Lox_Sample_35_FD_206713 | JGI IMG/M metagenome (GOLD analysis project Ga0335081, IMG submission 206713) | Soil microbial communities from Loxahatchee National Wildlife Refuge, Florida, United States - Lox_Sample_3.5 | ecosystem: Environmental > Terrestrial > Soil > Wetlands | place: USA... | reverse complement strand
CCTGATCGTCGGAGGCGTTGCCGAATAGAGGTTCGAGCACTCCAATGCGGGCGCTCTTGAGAGCGTCCGGCCGCAGCGCCTCCAGGAAGTGCGGCCGGGTGCGGCCGGGATCGAGATGCGTGGCCGGATCCGCGGGATCTTCGCCGACGGTCGCGTCGAGCATGGCGGCGAGATCGGCGACGGAGCGGGCGAGCGGACCACCGACATCTTGCGTGGTCGAAAGGGGAACGATCCCGGCGATGCTCGAGAGTCCCTTGGTCTCCCGCAGCCCGACGAGATTGTTCACCGAAGACGGAATGCGAATCGAGCCGCAGGTGTCCGATCCCATCCCGGCGGCCGCGAAGCTGGCGGCGATGGCGGCGCCGGTGCCTCCGCTCGATCCTCCCGGATAACGCGAGGGGTCGTATGGATTGAGCGTCTGTCCGAAAGCGGAGCCTGTGGTGGTGATGCCGGAGGCGAGCTCGTGCAGATTGGATTTGGCGATGATCACGGCGCCGGCCTCGCGCAGCTTGCGGACTTGGAACGCGTCGCTCGAAGGAACGAATCCGATGAGCGCCATGGTGCCGGCGGTAGTCTGCATATCGGCCGTGCTGTAGTTGTCCTTGACGATGACGGGGATTCCGTGAAGCGGCCCGCGAGGGCCTCTGGCGGCGCGTTCGCGATCGAGGGCTTCGGCTTCGCGGAGCGCGTTGGGGTTCAGCGTGATCAGCGCGTTCAGCCGAGGTCCGCGATGATCGAAGGCCTGGATGCGATTGAGATAAGCCTGCACCAGAGCCTTGGATGTGACCCGGCCTTCTGCCATCGCCTTCTGCTCGTCGGCAATGGACGCCTCGGCGACTTCAAAGGTCTGGGCACGGAGCGCTTGCCGTGCCGTGATCGCGAGGAGACAGCAGACGAAATATCGCGCCGGTTTCATCTGGAGATCGTAACACGGGTGATCGGCGCTGCGACACTCTGTACCGACGCGGAATCGCAAGACGATCTGCTCAATTTGAGCGTCGCGTTACAAGACGCTTATCGCTCCGATTTCAGTTGGAAAACGCGAATAGGCGCGTAACCACTCACATCGGTTTTTCGCCTACAGGACGCAAGGGAATTTATGGAAGGCAACAGAAATTGTGGAAGGCAACAAAACAGGACAGGTCAATCGTGTCTCTGGCGTTTACGCGCCCGTGTGTCATGGCGGCGAGCGGACCATTTTGGAAGGCCAAAGCTTCCCTCGCTGCGGCTACTGCGATCAGTCTACAAGCTGGATCTACGTCCGGTCAAATAAGCCAGCCGTAAGGGACTCATTCTCGAAGCGTGCAAGAGAATAAAAAGGCCGTAGACCGGATTCTTCAAACTCGCCCGCTCTCCGCCCCAGCGTCAAGCATGCGGTGATCGAGGCCTCCGAAGACGGCCTCCTAATCGCTTATCGCGCGCAACTTATGGCGCAGAAGCTTTCCCTGAGCGCTTCTCGGTAATTCTTCCAGAAATTCGATGTGACGCGGATATTTGTAGGGCGCGATGGTTCATGTCTATGCCGTCAATGCGGGTCGTTCAATTCACGGTTACTCCGGTGAGGTTCACTGATGCGGCACTCGGGAATTGCCCCGACTACCGCCGAGCGTTATCGCTCACTGGAGATGGGTGCCATCGCGCAACGGTCGGAGGTGCCGCTGATAAAAAACGGTTCAATCTTGGTTCGAAAACTGCACCTCCCGGATAAGAAGGTGGTGTGCGAACCCCGGCCTCACGGAAAGGGCGGTCCGGCTCGCAAGTGGAACCAAGAGCTTGGAACAGCCCCGCCGGTCACGAGGTTCATAAGGCGGAGCGAGAGGGATGCAGATTCAGTCAGCCAATCCTGTCATGCGTCAAGCCGCGCTACCGGTTCTGGCGGTGGATCTGGACGGAACCCTGCTCAAGACCGATGTGTTGCTCGAATGCCTGATTGATCTTCTGCGGCGAAGGCCGTGGTACATCTTTCTTCTGCCGTTTTGGTGGCTCAAAGGTACTGCGCACTTAAAACATCAAATCGCGCGCCGCACCGCGCTCGACCTAACCGTCCTGCCTTACCGCGAAGACTTCATCGCGTACCTAAAGACGCGACGCGCTCAGGGAGGCTCGCTGGTGCTCGCAACCGCGGCGGACTTCGAAATCGCCAAGCGGGTCGCCGATTATCTGGGACTGTTCGATGAAGTTTTAGCGAGCGATGGCGTCACGAATCTCAACCGCGGGGCCAAGCGGGAGCGGCTTGTCCGCGAATTCGGAGAAAAAGGATTCGATTACGCCGGCAATTCCAACCGCGAACTGCCGGTGTGGGCCGCGGGGCGGCACGCGATTGTCGTCGATTCAAACCTGCGCCTTGCGGCACGTGTCAAAAGAGTCGCGGAAATCGATCACGTGTTTAGAAACGGTCGAGCCCGCTTCGCGGACTTGCTGATCGCCTTGCGTCCGCAACATTGGGTGAAGAATCTGTTGCTCTTCGTGCCGCTGATTGCCGCGCACCGAATCAGCGAGTTTCATTTGTGGAGCAAGCTCGTGCTGGCGTTTTTTGCGTTCGGATGTGTCGCGTCGAGCGGTTATCTGATCAACGATCTGCACGATCTGACCGCGGACCGGCGTCATCCGCACAAGCGCTTCCGCGCGTTTGCTTCAGGCAATCTTCCACTTTCCTACGCCCTCGCCATGATTCCGATCCTACTCGGCCTCGCGTGCGCAATCGGCACCCAGGTTTCTGGCCTGTTTGTAGCGTCGGTCGCGACGTATTTCGGATTGAGCCTGGCGTACTCGCTTTGGGTGAGACGGATTTTGATTCTGGATGTGATCTTCCTGGCTGGGCTTTATACCGTCCGCATCCTTGCGGGCTCGTCGGCGGTCGCGATCTGGCCATCGCATTGGTTGCTGGCGTTCTCAACCTTCTTGTTTTTCAGCCTGGCGCTGGTCAAGCGTTACGGCGAGCTCTGCGTAATGAAGCACGCTGACGGAGACCACGCCACGGCCCGGGCTTACGAACTCACGGATGCGGAGCTGCTCGCCGCGATGGGCGTCGCGAGCGGGTACCTGGCTGTGCTCGTGCTCGCTCTGTATATCAACAGCGATAAGGCGCCGATGCTGTATGGCCGTTATCAGCTGATCTGGCTGCTGTGCCCGCTCCTGCTTTACTGGATCAGCGATATCTGGCTGATTGCGCATCGCGGAAAAATGCCGGATGACCCGGTGGTGTTCGCGATGAAAAACCGGACGAGCCGCATCCTGCTTCTGGCGATGTTCGCCATCTGCGTGTTCGCGCTATGAACCGCCCCGCGCTATGTTCGCTGTTCTTCTCAGGCTTGTTGATTTCGGCCGCGGGTCAGGATCCACGCAGCGAGTACGAAGCCGAAGCGCCGAAAACGATTTTCCAGTTGCAGCAGTTCCGCGAGACGAGTTCCATTCAGATTCGCGCGAAATCTGGAGACCAAGGGACAGCCGCTCTGATCAACCTCAATCCGGCAATCAATTCATGGTATGTGCTCGTATTGCGATGGGGCAGCGGTCCAGCGTTGTCCTACCACCTCGAAAATGCGCATCCGGGCGGAAGAAAACTGCTGCTGGACGCGAAGTGCCCGTTCGGGCTCGTCATCGAGGAAGGCGGCCATCGCTCGTCGTGCGAACTTTTTGCGAGCGCAGCCGCGAATGCGCTCGACCGGGGGCGATCCTCGCCGCGCGCGTACTATCCACTGTGCGACGGACGAATCTATCTGCGAAACCCCGCCTCAGGACACAATACGACGCTCGAAGCCGCCACGGAATTTCTGCGTGAGCATCTTTGGGGCAGCGAGAAGATCATCGCGATCGGCCACGTCCTCATGGGCGATGTGAATCGCGAGACCGGCAGTCTGGAGACGGAAGGCCGTTCGATCCCCACGGCGCCCGGCGGCAACCCTCCGGCCAGCGCCTCAGTCGATCCCAAGTTTTCCGATCGCCTTCTGACGTCGGCCAACCTGGGAATCGTGCTCGAGCAGCCGGTGAAGAGCGGAATGCGGCCGGGAGCCTGGTACGCGGCAAACGGAAATCCGGGCGTGTTCGTGAGCATTGTTCAACCCAATCTGATCGCTGCGGAAATTCTCGAAAGCTACCAGACACGCGTGAACCGGCTGGACAGTGTAGAAGCGTCGGCGCTCTGTTACCTGGTCGCGTTCGATCTGGATCGCTTTGAAATTGGTTACGAGCTGGGAACAGAGCATCCGAAAGTCGGATGGTCGGATCACATGCTGGCGCAGCAGCGCGATTCGAAGCTGCCCGGACCGGACGGAATCGGGACCTTCAGCCCGCTGGTCGCGACGGGCATGGTGAGTCCCGAATATGCTCCGAAAACGGTTGCGACGTTTATCGGCGGATTCAAGCGCATGCATGGAGCTTTCAAATACGGGGATCTGGCGCTGAAGAATCATGGCAGCCACTACGGGTTTATCGAACAGGGCGTCGTGTTCAGCAAGCTCCAGCCGGAATTGTCGACGGTCTACATACTGAACAACGGTTGGCTGGGGATGAAAACGTGGACGGAGAGTGACAATCAGCTTCTGCCGCAAATCCGGCATGCGCGCCAGAATGGCGTGCCGGTGGTTGAGAGCGGAATTCCAGGAACACTCGTGAATCGCTGGGGCGCGGGGAACTGGTCGGGATCGGAAGATATGAAGCTGCGCACGATGCGCGCCGCTCTGGCGCTACAGCGCAGCGGCAGGAAACGATTCTTGATTTATGCCGTTTTTTCGGATGCCACGCCGTCGGCGATGGCGCGCGTGTTTCAGGCTTACCACTGCGATGACGCGATGCTTCTCGATATGAACGCGCTCGAACATACTTATCTCGCTCTGTATCGCCGGGCGGGATCGCAATTGTTTGTCGATCACCTGGTGAAAGGGATGGATGTACTGGAGAAGTCCGCGTCCGGCGAAGTGGTTCCGCGATTTCTGGGATACGCCGACAACCGCGATTTTTTCTACGTAATGCGGCGCGAAAAATGAGGTGAGCCGATGAAAAACTCACGAATAGCGATACTAGCAGCGATCGCGCTGGCCGGTGCGATTTTTTCGGCGGAAAATCCTTCGGTGCGCGAAGAGAACGAGGCGCTGTTCCGCGAATTGCAGCGCGTCCACGGCTTGTCGGACGCGCAGATGACGGCGATCCGGCAGATTTTCGCGAAATCCGGAATCATGAGCCAGGGCAATCCCGCGGTGACGCGTCATCCCATGACGCCCGACCAGACGCGCGAGAAGCTGAAGAAGCTCGGAATCAATTACGAGAATCCTCGATTCGAGAAAATTTGCGGGGCGAAATACATGGCGCCGCTATACGATCCGGCGACCGAGCGCCCTGAAGATGCCAAAGTATGTATCGATCAGTTCGAATTTCCCGACATTCCAGCCGAGTATCCCGTGGTTTGGGTGAAGGCGCGGGAAGCCGCGGAGGTTTGCGAAGTGATGGGCAAACGCATGTGCGATGCGCACGAATGGGAGGGCGCCTGTGAAGGCGACCTTCAGCCTCCGGATTACGACTGGAACCTCATCAAAGGCCTGAGCCCGAATGCCGCGGTCGAGCGTATGCGTATCGCTCACAACCGAAAGTACGAGGCGACCAAGCGCTGGAGCTACGGCTCCGAGTATCGCAAGGGAATTTGCGGCACCTCCAGCCAGAAGACTCCAGGATGCAACGGAGGAAGCTGGACCGGATGCGGCTCCAACACTTTTCCGGATGGCTCCTTTGCAGACTGCCACAGCCCGCTGTACGTTTACGACATCAACGGTAATGCGGCGGAGCACATGAACCTTCCGCTCAATGAATCAGAGATGGCGAGCCGCGGGAGCAAGGAACTCGGCTACACGGAAATGAAAGGGAGCTGGTTCATTTTCGATACTTATCGCGCGCACGAGGATTGGTGCCGCTGGCGCGCTCCCTACTGGCATGGCTCGCGCGTGATGGACGAACACAGCCACGCGAATTATCACCTGAGTTTCCGCTGCTGTAAGACGTTATGAGCTGGCTAAAATCGACGCGACGGGGATCGGTCCTTCATAGCTGAGCGCCATCGCCAGCGTGGAATTCTCAAACATATCCACGACCGAGTGCAACCGGCCTTCGACCAGAGCCTTGCCGGCGACCAGACGAATTCCGTGGCTATAGTCGGCATAAGCGGCGCCATGCACGGTGCTGAGCGGCTGGATCGGCATTCCGGGCGCGCGATGCCAGCCGTAAATCGCGATCCGTCCGGCCATCCGCGTCAGACGATTGGTCAAAACGACATCCTTTTTGTGGCCCGCCACCAGCGCGCCCGATGGAAAGTCGCGGCTACCGGCTTGCGCGTTGATCATCGTGTTGTGCGTCTGGTAATAATGCGTCGACGTCATCTGCGGACCCGCCGGCAGCGGCTGCGGAGTGAAGCGGAAATGCGCATGATCGTAGATCGCGTCAACCATCTTCCGGGTCGGCAGCACAAAACCGAAGCGATCCGCGATAAAAATCGCGGTATGAAGATTCATGGGGATGCGCAGAAAATCGTCATCGGAACCTATGGCGAGGTATTCGGGCATGACGAAGATGGTGGCGGTCGCCGACTTCGATTTCAGCTCCACGGAAATCAGCCTTCGTAAGAACGCGGGGAGATTCCCTTGCGCCAACTGGCCCAGAATCGCGCGCTCGCGCTGTTGACGGTCCATATTTGAGACCAATGCAACGAACTGAGATCCCGTGAGGGCACCGGACGACCGCGGCGGGATGCGGCGCGTGAATTCGGTGGTTCTTATGACGTCTTTCGCGCGGGCAAAACCTGCAAATAGGGTTGGAAATGCGAGCTGGAAAGCTCCGCGTCGCGTGAAATGCCGCCCGAGCGGCAGGGTAAACTGCACTTCTTTATTCTAACCGATGCTTCTAATACGATGCGAACAACTTGCCCCATTCGGTCTGAAGAGCCTTGTTCACGCGGCCGCGGCCGATGACGTTGTACCAATAAATATCGTGATACAGGCGCGATGCCGCATACGACCATGGAGTGATCGCCGTTCGCAACAGCAGATGTTCGAGCGGCTTCAGCGGACCCCAATAGATCATCTTCTGGCCACGACTTGCAAACGTGTCGCCGACATGAAAATGAAAGTTGACATTGGCGATATCTTCACCAACCACTTCAATCTCCTTAACATCGCCGCATCCCAAACCCTGATCGTGAGCGAGTCGGATGAATTGGATCGAGAGAGGGTCAAATCCCATCATTTTCGCCGCAACCGCGTCGATGGCGACCATATCGCCACTGGCGAGAATATAGTTTTCGACCTGCGGCATCATGCACCGCGGGCCCGGCCCGTCGCCCGCGAAGGTACCGTCCATGACCGCGAACAGGCCCGGATGAATTTCCTTCTGAATCGCCAGCAGATCGGCCAGCGTTTCATGAATGACGCTGTGAGTCCAGTGGCGCTTTTCAAACAGCAGTCCGCCAAATGCGTTCTTCATCGCGCCCGTGATGGTCGTGAAAACGTGGGTTTTCATGGTCGGCAGATGAATGACATTCGACCCGATCAGCCGCTTGGGAATACGGATTCCATCGGGATAAACGCGATCCAGAACCAGCATCTTCGCTTTCGGCGTGTATCGGACCCACGGTTCGGTTCTTTCATACAAATGGACATCGCGAAGCCCGTATTTGTCCACGACAACCTGTTTTTGTTTATTGGCGATTTCCCCGCGCCGCGCGTTCACCACGACCGTGCGATTGTGGCATCCATAGAGATTCTCTCTCGAGTACCCGTCCTCAAGCAGCGTGGAAATCACGCCGTCGAGCTGCCAGGGTGTCGTGGAGCAGGCAGGATAGAAATGCTGCCAGCTCACGTTGATTTTGAGAGCGGTCTGGTTGTCCTTCGGCAGGAAGGATTGATAATCGGCGAGATGCATCAGCCGCCGGTAATCGCCGATCACCGTCGCGGGATTCGTTTTCAGAACTGCGACACGGGACCGTGCCATACGTCGTCAGCGCTTTTTCACGCGCACGCGGACCGTCAGCGACGCGCAGGCATAGGTTGTCGAACCGACGCAGCTTATAACGTACGTGGTGTTTTCCGCCGGCCTGACCTGGAGCGTTCCGCTGCCGCCATCGAATGTACCGAGCTTGTGCAACTCGACCCGGCTCGCGCTCGATTCAGGAGCTTCCTCGATCGTGATTTTTGTCGCTCCCTTGATCGACCAGCGCAGTACCGCGGTTTCTCCCGGCGCTATTTCGCGCGGCTGCACTTCGAAAACGAAATCTTCAGAGTTTTGAGTTTTCGGATTCTGCTTGCCGGGGCTCAGGTTCTTCGCTACTGCTGCGATGAGGACCACCAGAGCGACCGCGAGGGAGTAGGTCCATAACTTCATAATTCTCTCCCTGTTTACTCATGCACATGGTGTACCAGGCGGTCGACGCTGATTTCGCAAGTGTTTTGCAAACGGACTGCGTCAAATGGCCCAGCTTGGCGAGCTATGCCGTCGCGCGGCCTTCGTGGAAGTCGCTATCGCTTGTGCTTCTCGACATAATCGAGAGCAAACTGCTTCAGCTTGGCGCTGTGCATGCCCAGTTCGGTAGCTTCCTTTTCGGCGCGGTCGGCGTCCCAGCGATCCACAACGATTCGCTTGAGGAACCACATGGTGGCCGCGCGTCCTCCGCCGGCGCAATGAATGAAGGCGGGTTCGCTGCCGCTTGCCGTGATTGCCTCGAGAAACTTGTCGGCAGCGGCGGGATCGGGCGACTGCCCGTTGAACGGGATGCTGTAAAAGCGCAGCCCGGCTGCTTTGGCCGCCGCGGCTTCCTCGTCGATGTTTGCCCCGGCCTCAGTCGGCTCGCGCAAATTGATGACGGACACGAAACCCATTTCTTTGATCTTCGGCAGAGAGGTTGGCTTGATCGCGCCCGCACACGCGACCGTCGTCTGCACGCGGCGAAGATTGACGATGCCCTCAACTTCTTCTTTGGTGACATCCTGCGCCCGGGCAACCATGAATCCCTGGCACGCAAGGGTGCAAAACAGACCGGCACGAATCAGCAAATGTGCTCTCACGTTGTCCCTCCCGACACTGGATGCTTATTTTATCTCAACCCATCTACGCCTCGCCGATTCTGCGATGAAGCATCGGCTTGGTCGCGTTTTGATGCGCTACAGCGCGCGCGGCCCGTCCGGCCAGGATCGGCAACGGAAGAGCCAGCAGCATCAGGAAACCAATGGCGATGATCGCCGATTCATAGGTCCCCGTGGTTTCCCGCACGTGCGCAATCAGCATGGGAGACGGAATGGCAACCACCAACCACGTCGCCATACACATCCAGCCGAAAATCCCGCCCAGGTTGCGCGTGCCGAAAAAGTCCGCCGCGAAGGACGGAATCACCGCAAATCCACCGCCATAACAGAGCGCGATGGTGCAAACGGCGGCTTCAAACTGCAGAGGATCGTGAATGCGCGGCAGCGTGAAAAACACCAATAGCTGGATCACGAACAGCGCCAGGTATACCTGCGCGCGGCCCATGTAATCCGAGATCCAGGCCCACGCGAGCCGCCCCATCCCGTTGAAGACCGCGATTACGCCGACGACTGCCGACGCCTCAATCACGCTCATCCCCACCTGCTGCTGCGCGAGCGGCGAAGCCTGGCTGATGATCATGATCCCAGCCGACGTGTTGATCGCCAGCAGCAGCCACAACAGCCAGAATTTCCAGCTCCGCAGCGCCTGCCCGACCGTGTAATCGATTCGCGTCGCCAGTTTCGAAGCGGTGGTGCGCGGAACCCAACCCTTCGGCTGCCAGGCCAACGGCGGATCGATGTGAAACTGCGCCGCGGCCACGATCACCAGCAGGTACGCCACCGCGAAAAACCGGAACGCCGCGGGAACGCCGGAATGAATGATCAGGCGCGCCGCCACCGGGCCCATCACCACCGCGCCCGCGCCGTAGCCCATCACCGTCGCGCCGATCATCAGCCCGCGGTGGTCCGGAAACCACTTCGTGACCGCCGCGACCGGACAGATATACGCGACGCCAATCGCGGTCCCGGTGAGCACCCCGTATCCCAGGTACAGTCCGATCAGGGAATGATGCGAAACGGCGAAGGAGGAGAGCATGAATCCCAAGCCGTAAACAACGCCGGACACCGAGGCGACCAGCCGCGGCCCTACACGGTCCTGCCACAATCCGCCCACCAGCGCGCCGAACCCGATGAACGCCAGCGCGATCTCGAAGGTCGCCGAAATCTGCACCAGCGACCACGGCTCGATCGCGGCGAGCGGCTTGACGAAGACGCTCCAGCTGTAGATCGCGCCGCAGCAAATCTGAATGGCGATCGCGGCCGCGGCGATCACCCAACGATTGGGCAGTTTCTGCATCACGTGCAAGCTTAAATTATCACGGAACGCGGTTCTCGCGAACTTTGAGTTACCATGCGTGCGTAGTGAGAAATATGCGATTCATCGAAACCATCCTCCAGGACCTTCGCTACAGCCTCCGAACACTCCTGAAATCGCCCGGATTCACCTTGGTCGCCGTCCTCACTCTGTCTTTGGGAATCGGCGCCAACACCGGTATTTTCAGCATGATTGACTGGTTGCTGCTGCGTCCGCTTCCGGTCAAGGACGCGGGCCAGCTCGCGTATCTGGTCGCGCGGCCCGCCGACGACAATTACAACAACGGTTTCTCCTATCTCAATTTCCTGGACATTCGCGATCGCACCCGCTCCGTTTTCTCGCACGTTGCCGGCGTCCAGATCATGCAACAGGACGGCCTGACCGTCAACGGCGCCAGCACCCCCATCTGGACCAACTACGTCACCGGCGATTTTTTCAACCTGCTCGGCATCCGGCCCGCGCTGGGCCGCTTCATTCTCCCGTCGGAGGGGAAAACAGCCGGCGCCGATCCCGTTCTGGTCATCAGCTACGCTTACTGGCAATCGCGATTCAGCGCCGACCCGGCCATCGTCGGGAGAAACGTCGAGGTTAACGGCCGGCCGGTCACCATCATCGGCGTCGCCCCGAAAGGTTTCACCGGTCCGATCGCGCTTCTCGAGACCCAGGGCTACCTGCCGCTCGGTATGGCAGTGGGCAACATCGCAGATCAGAAAAACTTTCTGACCGATCGCGGGAGCGTCTCGATGTTCATCCTGGCGCGTTTGAAGCCCGGAGTGACGCTCGCTCAGGCGCAGCCACTGCTCGATGCGATCGCCAAACAGCTCGCGCGCGAGTATCCAACCACCGACAACTGGAAATCCCTACGCGCTTCCGCGCTCACCTCCGCGCCGCCGCACGCCAATCCGGTGAATCCTATCCGCCCGACCGCCGCGCTCTTTCTTTGTTTCGCCGCGCTGGTGTTGCTGCTTGCGTGCGTCAACCTGGCTGGATTGCTGCTGGTTCGCGCGGGCATCCGTGGACGCGAAATGGCGGTGCGAAGCGCTTTGGGTGCCGCGCGCTCGCGCCTGATGCGCCAGTTGCTCACCGATAGCCTGGTTCTGGCTCTCGCCGGATGCGCGGGAGGCGTTCTGATCGGCATTGCGGCGAGCCAGGCGCTCGACTCATTCCCGGTCGGCGCGGGAGTTCCGGTGCATCTCGATTTCGCGTTTAGCTGGCGCGTCTACGCCTACGCCGTCGTCGCCGCGCTGGGCACTGGAATCGCCGTCGGCCTGATCCCGGCTCTGCGCGGCTCGCGCGCCAACGCCGCCGATTTTCTGCGCGAAAGCTCGCGCTCGGCCTCCGCGCGAACCCACAGGCTCCGCAGCGCGCTGGTGGTCGCTGAAATTGGCGGGTCGCTCACCTTGCTCATCGTCGCCGGATTATTCGTCCGCAGCCTGCGGAGGGTCCAGCACACCGATCTCGGCTTCGATCCCCGTGGCGTGTTGAACCTCACCATGGACCCGCACGCCGCCGGACTCAATCCGCACCAAGGCCGCCGCTTCTTTGACGACCTGCTCGACCGTCTGCGCGCGCTGTCCGGCGTGGAGGCAGCGAGCATCGACGGAACCACTCCCATGAGCGACGAGCATTACGGATCGCCCATCGCCATCGACGGCGCGCCCGTGCGCAGGGGCGAACGGCTCCCGCAGGCGCAGTACGACGCAGTCTCACCCGGCTATTTCGCGACCATGAAAATCCCGCTTCTGCGCGGCCGCGACTTCCTCCGCTCCGACAACGAAACCGCGCAACGCGTCGCCATCATCAATGAAGAGATGGCGCGGCGGGATTGGCCCAATCAGGACCCCATCGGCCGCCACTTCGTGCTCCAGGAGGACCCCGCCCACGCCGTGCAAGTGATCGGCATCGCCGGGGACAGCCGCACCACCAGCCTTTCGGACCCCATCGGCCGCATGTTTTATGTGCCGTTCGCGCAAAGATACATCCAGCCGGCGACGGTGATGGTGCGCGTGACCGGCTCCGATCCCGCCGCGCTTGCTCCGGTGGTCCTCCAGATCATCCGCTCGATCGAGCCCGCGATGCCGGTTTTCGGAGTCGAAACCATGAACGCGACTCTGGACGGCCTGAACGGACTGGGACTCTACTGGATGGGAGCCTGGCTCGCCGGCGCGATGGGCGTTCTCGGCCTGCTTCTGGCGATCCTCGGCGTCTACGGCGTAGTTTCTTATTCCGCCAGCGAACGCACGCACGAAATCGGCATCCGCATGGCGCTCGGAGCGCGCCCGCAGGCCATTTTGAAAATGATGATCCTTCGCGGCGTGGTGATGGTCGGAGCGGGAGTGATCATCGGGATCCTGCTCGCAGCCGGCGTCTCGCAATCGATCGCGAGTCTGCTGGTCGGCATCGCGCCGCTTGACCCGATCACGTTTGTCGGAGCATCGCTGGTCCTGGGTTCGATCGCGCTCGCTGCCTGCTACATCCCCGCGCGCCGCGCCACGCGAGTCGACCCGCTCGTCTCCCTGCGCCACGACTGACGGGACAGGGTCGGGGTCTCAGTCCACAGGCTGAAGCCTGTGCCACCAGCAGCTTGCGATGCCAGGATGGCACAGGCTTTAGCCTGTGAACGAATTTTTCAGCAGCCTGTTCAGCGTGAGCGGAAGGATTCCGCAGAATAAATTCAGCTACTCTGTCGAAGAGGATTGTACGCCATGCGTCGTTTTCTCCAGGTTGCCGCCCTCCTGTCTTTGCCAATCGCGATTCGCGCCGCCGACCCTGTGACCGCTGAAATCCTGAAATGGCGCGGTGACCATGATCGCGATGTGCTCGCGGCCGACGGGCCATTTACGCTGGTTGCGCGGCTTACCGCCCGGCAGGGGCTTTCTTCCATCGGCCGCGATGCCTCGAATGACCTGGTCGTGCCCGTTTCGACCGCTCCACCACGCGTGGGGACCATCGAATGGCGTGGTGGCGATCGAGCCACATTTCACGTCGCGCGCGGAGTCACGGCTTTGGTCGAGGGTAAGCCCGTTTCGGAAGTAGTCATCTCAAAACCGGTCGACATCAGAATCGGCGATCTCTCATTCCGGGCTGGAACTCGCAACGGCGCGCTGCGCGTCTCGATCCAGGACCCCAACTCCGCGATGCGAAGAAGCGCCAAGCCGCCCGTCTGGTTTTCGGTTGATTTGCGCTATCGAGTCACCGCGGCTTGGACTGCCTTTGCTCAACCCAAGATGGTTCGCATTCCAGACACCGATGGCGGCAGCCGGGAGTGGAACAGTCCAGGTTATGCCTCGTTTATGCTCGACGGTCAGCGCATCAGGCTTCAAGCGGTGCTCACGCCGGATGGTAAAGAGCTTTCCTTCTTTTTTCGCGACGGCACTGCCGGGCACGAAACCTACGGCGCCGGAAGGTTCCTGGAAGCCGACCTGCCGAAGGACGGCAAAGTCCTGATGGATTTCAACGAAGCCTACAATCCTTTCTGCAATTACAATCCGCTCTACATCTGCCCGATTCCGCCGGCCGAAAATCACACGATAACGCGGATCCCGGCGGGTGAGCGGAACTATCCGCATCCCGGGGAGGAGCACTAAGGCGCGGTCGCGCGGTGAACCTCTTAGTACGTCTGGAAAGGACTTTCGGGTGTTCCACCGAGGCCGACGTACAGGCGATCATCAGGCATGAGGAAGCAATGCCCTGATTGCCGCTCCACCTCAAACCCCGAGGCTCCTCGCTGCGATGCCTGCGGTTGTGATCTTACCGGCGTCCGAGCGTACGCGCCGCATGACACGAACTGGAAAGGCTGGTTGGTGGCAATCGGTTCGGGGTTACTTGCGCAACTTCTCGTTCACGCCTTGGTGAGCTGAACCTTCAGCCCAGCCAACGCGCGATCTGCGGGGGCCGAAAAATCGAATCTCCTGATTCCACAAGGGAAAACAAGCGGTCTTGAGCGATGGCGCTGGGCCTGGGCCGGGATACTCCTGGCGCTGCGTCACGCCATCGGGTAGTGGAATGTCAACCGGCCCTAGGCTCAGCTAGCGCAGTATCGCTGAATTTCGTGGACGATCGCTATAGATCGGAAGTCCTGGTCCGGTGGTGGCTGTAATCGGCCATGCGGTGCCGTTCGGCCAGGGATGGTAATCGCAAATACTTGATCTCACTTAAGTTCGAGTTGGCATGCCGGATGCATTTCCCATCGCCGGAGGAAACCAGACATGAAAAAAACGATGTTGGGTTTGGCGGCGGCGGCGATGATGATTGCACCCATTGCCTCCGCGGGCGTGCGGTTCGGAGTGGTGGTTGGCGGTCCGATGTTCTACGCTCCGGCTCCGTTTTGGGCGACCTATTGGGGACCTGGCTCGTATTACGCCTATCCCAATGCCGGCGAAGTGAAACTGGACACCAAGGTCAAAGATGCCCAGATATTCATCAACGGCGCATATGCCGGCACCACGAAGGACAACAAGACCATGCGCCTGCGGCCCGGCAGCTACAACATCGAGATTCGCGAAGGCGGCCAGACTCATTTCGCCGAGAAGGTTTACGTCGCGGCTGGCAAAACGGTTCACCTTCAGCCGGAACTCTAACCAACCGTCGGCGGCGATTCGGTCAACGCGTGCTGACGCCGTGAACACGGTCCAACGGAACACGCACGGCGAAGAATGTTTCAATTGCTTTAAGAATTCGGCGCATTTCGCTACCTCCTTGATGAGAAGCGCGATAGCGAATGCGTACCGACCGGTCAAGGAGGCTCGGCTGGTTCGCGCATTGCTCGTCGCGCGATCGCTTGCCATCGTTCGATGAGTTCAAGCGCGGGCCTCCTTTCTTGAGAAATTCCATACTCAGGATATACCCCGAGGGGTATGATTGTAAAGTTTTTTTCGCGGTTTATACGTCACCGGCCCGGCTGGGTCTGCGTGAAACCCCCGATGGATCGCGTGAGCAGCGGCTCGTATTCGAGATCTCGGTTCGTGCGGACTAGCGCTCCGCCGATGGCGACTGGCGCTGCTTTTCGAAATATGTATCGAGAAAGTCGAGCGCGGGCCGGTTGGGCACCGGTCCGACCGCGATCTTATCGCCGAAATCCATCAACATCTCGGATTTCGCGGCCTTGAACGCGGGCCACTTAGGCACATTCTTTCCGTTGGGATCGCCCGTGGTGGCGAAATTCACCCAATACGTCGACATCGTGTCGGCGAGCTTGTGATCGTAATCGGTCCAGGCCGGCGTGCCCGGAGGCGTCGCATAGGGCGCCACCAGCAGATTTCCGAAAACGTAGGCGATCTCGGCGCCGTGATAGGCTCCCTTGACGCGCTGCGGCGGCGGAGGGACGTGGTCGAAATAATACATGTAAATTTTGCTCTTGCCGGTTTTCGACTGCATCCGCGCCCAGGTGCGCATCTCCCAGCCGAAGGTGCGGTCGCGCATGGCGTGCGCGGCGGCGTCATAGGCCTCCTGGTCGGAACTGAACGGGTAAACTTTCAGGAAGTCCGCGGCTTCGGCGCCGTACTGCCGCTCGGCCTGCGACTTGAAACCCTCGGCGTTGACGTTACGCGTGAACATGGTGCCTTCGTCGTTGTTCGATCCGGCGATGGTGGGCACGTCGTTCTGCTTGGCGTTGGCGTAGATGGTGTACACGTCGGTGGGAAGCAGCCAGCCATCGACATTGGCCGCGGTCTGGAAAGGAACCTTCGCGATTTCCTCCG
>Ga0335081_10008957_pt1 | contig 16073 bp, 8 predicted proteins | sample Lox_Sample_35_FD_206713 | JGI IMG/M metagenome (GOLD analysis project Ga0335081, IMG submission 206713) | Soil microbial communities from Loxahatchee National Wildlife Refuge, Florida, United States - Lox_Sample_3.5 | ecosystem: Environmental > Terrestrial > Soil > Wetlands | place: USA: Florida... | reverse complement strand
CGAGCGCCTGTTTCATGTATCGGGCGGCACTCTCCATGTGGCCCGCGTCCTTTTCCTGATGGTGGGCTCCGCGATTGCGCTGGGTTTTCCCCTGGGTGTCTTTGGCGGGGTACTGCAAGGGCTGCAAAAATTCACCTGGGTAAATCTGACTCAGGTGGCAACTACGTTATTGCGCGCCATGTTAATCGTCATCGCGCTGAGCCACGGGCGGGGCCTGCTGGCCGTCGCTTTGATTACGGTGGCGCTTCCCCTCCTGGCCTCGGTCTTTTACATCGGCGTTGTCCATCGCTTCATCGCGATTCGCTTGGAGAGAAGATTCGTAAGCCGATCCTCGTTCCGCCAGCTCATGGGTTATGGCTCGATTACCTTCATCATTATCGTCGCCGAGCAACTTCGCTTTCAGACCGACGCCGTCATCATCGGCGCCTTTCTCTCCGCTTCCGCCATCACCTTTTTCTCCATCGGCGCCAAGCTGTGCGATTATGCGGTGGCGCCCGTGCAGAACATGGCCGACATCTTTCTGCCCATGTCGAGCGACGCGGAAGCCAGCAACAACCACCACCGATTGCGTCAGATCTTCATTGAGGGCAACCGCTTCTGTGCCTTCACCATGTTTCCCATCTGCGTCGCCATGGTCATTCTCGGCAAATCGCTGATCCATGTCTGGGTAGGTCCGAAGTATGTGTCGAGCTACCTGGTGCTGGTTCTCCTTATCGTGCCCAAGAGTCTTTACCGCGCCCAGGCTGCCTCAACCCGGATTCTATTTGGGATCCATCGGCATCGGGCGCTCGCCGTGGTGGCGATCGTGGAAGGCTTGATCAACGTGGGTCTCAGTATCGCTCTGGTTCGTCCCCTTGGCATCATTGGAGATACTCTGGGCACTACCATTCCCTTGCTGGCCACGAGCCTTCTCTTTTTGCCGTTATACATGTGCCGCCTGCTGAAGGTACCTCTGCGGACGTTCCTGAGCGGGGCCTACCTGTTGCCACTCGCGCTGTGCGCTCCCCTAGCGACGGCGCTTTTGCTGATGCAGCATTGGTTTCTGGCCCGCACCTACCCAGCGCTGGTGGCTCAGGTAGTCGTCGGCGGGCTGGTCTACGGCGTAGGACTGCTTTGGTTCTTCGTCACCCAGGAACCTATGGGCATCAGGCTGCGGAGGGAGTTTACCACACGGCTGAGTCGGGCCTTCTGATCTGCCTACGGTCCGTGCGCCGCGATGACCCGCGCTTTTAGCGCCCGCTCTGGGGTAAGCGCTACGAACGGGGAAGCGATTGAGTAGCGAGTCTACTGTGACCAGAAACCTTTGTCGTCGGGGATTACTCGGCCGGAAAGATACTGAAGACGATGTTCATGCCACAGGACTCGAGGTCGATCTCCTGCAAACACTTCTTCGCCGAGAGATCGTAAAGCGCGAGGTGGGTAGGCTTTTCAACGTCACGGAAAGCGTGCTTGACCCAGTTGAGATTCTCGAGGAGTTTGGTCTTGCGAACGCGCGTAAACCCAACCCAGACCCTTGCCTCGTCGAGCACCAGCAGCCCGCGACACCACCCCAACAGGGCCCGGGACCCATTGTCGATGAGGTTCAGGTCAACGACCTGCGACACTTGAAGGGTGTCGCGATCAACGATCACCACGCGGCCGTCGACCGTAGTGAAGTAGATCCGATCCTCCCAGATGACTCCGTCGTGTGGCTTCTCAACATCGATCGCGATCGGCGAAGTTGAGCGGGTGAGGCATACCGCATCCTTCTGGCAGAACCGCGTCACCCAGATGTCCTCTCCGAGTCGGAAAACGTAGTTGGGGTGTGAGGGATGAGGTTTGGTGCTAGCCACCCGGCGATAATCGACCGCTTTCGAAAAACGGCCCCACGGCTCTTCGCCCAGGACGTTCCACTGGCGAAGGACTTCTCCTTGCCGGGTGAATTCCACCACCATGTCCAGACCGGTGCTGACGGCGAGCAGGCGATCTTCATCTATCGGGCAAACGTGATGGACATCGTTGAAACACGGCAAGGAGACATAACCGATCAGTTTGAAATCAGGCAGCTTATAGATCAGAACCTCGGTGGCGGTGCAGGCATAGAGGGTATCTCCCTGCCGGGTGCCAGCTTTAAAAAGGACGGACGCCTCCGTACCCGCCCGCGCCTCCAAGGGCGTTGTATAGTCCACACGGACGCTCGACGCGCCGGTCTCCGGGTCGATTTGCAAGATCAAGGCGCGCTCATAGAGATTCCATTCTTCTTCCGTTTTCACCAAGGCCTTTCTCTGCCGGCCGCCGAGTACGTATAGCCCCTTCATTCAAGGATACTCCTCTCCGTTTCCATGTTCTGGGCCTCGTGCTCCCCTGACGTCACCGACGCCGTTCTTGGGAGCCACTCCTATGGCTGTTGGCGATCGTTTTACATCATTGTGGGTGCCGGCGTGAGCCGGATCAAGTACGCCAGCGTGAATTGTACCATAGCCGCTTCGGAGGTCCCAAGCATGCAGCCAGGACGCCCTGGACTGGACCTGGAGACTCTTCGCCATGCCGAGAACGGCACGCGCCCGGGCTGCCGTGAGCCAATAGCATGGTGGCAATGTGGCGGTCGTCGTGGTATAAACTAGGTAAGGTTAGCCTTTCAGGCGCACAGCTTTGCGAGCGTCGGGGCGAGATAAGTTGCTGAACACTCTCGTGTCGTCGGCGCCTCACACGAGCTTTCGTACGAATCTGGCGGATGATTAGAGGTAGAGGGGTTTTAATGGTGCGCAAACTCAAGAGATTGTCTCTTCGTCTAGCGAACGACCTGGGGCTTTCCAGGCTGGTGTTGCAGAGCCGGTGGAGGCGGCAGCGGCTTCTGATTCTCTGCTACCACGGGACGGCGATCCTCGATGAGCACCTCTGGAACCCCGAATTGTACGCGACTAGCCGCCAACTCCGCCGGCGCCTGGAACTGATCCGGCAAATGGGTTGTAACGTACTCCCCCTCGAGGAAGCCCTGCAGAGGCTGTATCGGAAGGACCTGCCGCCCAAGAGCGTGGTTATCACCTACGACGACGGCGGCCACGATTTCTACCAGCAAGCTTACCCGATCCTGCAGGAGTTTCGAATGCCGGCCACGGTCTACCTGACGACTTACTACCTGACGTTCAACCGGCCAGTCTACAATCTCATGGTCTATTATCTGCTTTGGAAGCGCGCCGCTTCGAGCATCCAATGGCCGGAGGTGCTGGGTACAAGCGATAGGGTGGAGCTCAGCGAGTACGGAAGTGCCTTCGTCGGAAGACGGATGTGGCAGTTCCCGGAAGAAAACGGCCTGAGCGGCCGGGAGAAAGACGCCCTCCTAGGTACGCTGGCGGAAAAGCTGGCGGTCGACTACGCACCTGTTCTGCACCACCGTCTGTTCCACATCATGAGTCTCGCGGAGGCGGAGGAACTGGCCCGGGCGGGGGTTGATTTCCAACTCCATACGCACCGCCACCGCACGCCGATGCAGGAAGATCTGTTTGCGCAGGAAATCCGGGACAATCGCAACTTGGTGGATCGGATCCGAAGGTCGCCGGCGGCGCATTTTTGCTATCCCAGCGGACTACACCAGCCAGCCTTCCTGCCATGGTTGAGAGAGTCAAAGATCGCGTCAGCAACTACGTGTGAGACCGGCTTGGCCTCCGCCCGCACTGAACCCCTGCTGCTTCCCCGGCTGGTCGACACCTGTAGATCCACCGAATACGAGTTCACAGCCTGGCTCAGTGGGATTGCTGCCCTGCTACCCCGGCGGTCGCACACCAAGGGGCGTTATCCCCTGTAGACAGGGCGGAACCAATACGACGGGCCACACTCAGGGCCCTAGCGCCCTACCCTGGGCGAAGAGACTTCTGTCTAGCTTTGGGGCCTGCTTCTCTGCAACGGGTTTGGGACTGAGAACTTCATCTGAAAAAACCACGCCGTGTAAGATGCTGGTATAGGCCACCAAGAAGTAGGGGAAAAGAAGGTAGGCGACGCTGGCGAACGCTGACCCGACGACAAAGCCCAGCAGGCTGGCTCTCAGTGCGCTTACCCACACCAGTTCCTCTTTACCCGCGGGCGCACGTTGCTTCGCTTCGCCAACGTTGGCAAAGGCGCGCCAAAGAATCAGCAGGTAAAGAATGAGCGCCGGCACGCCCCCCTCGGAGCTTACTTGAGTGTAGGAGTTATGAGTCTCGTGCCACATGCCCGAGACGACTTGAAAGTTGCCGGCCCCAACGCCGAAAAGTGGATGCTGGGCAGTCACCACCAGGCTCTTTATCAGCAGGGCCTTGCGCTGTATTTCGGATGTATGTGCGATCTGCGCATCCTGCGTCGACTCTTCGGATTCGACCGAGGCCGCCAACCGAACCCGCAAGGCCGACCCTCCCACGAGCGCCAAAACTACCGCGGCGGCGCAGCCGAGAACCACCAGATAGCGCCTCCCGCCCTTGATGCCAAACTCCCACAGACACGCTCCCCCGGCAAAAATTAGTGCTAACAGGCCGGATCGCGACCCCGTCAGAAACACGGTGTAGGTCATGACCAGCATCGCCAGCGCCCAGGCAACCTTTCGAAGAACGCCTCGCCCCGTCAGAAGGAAAGCGAAGCAGAAAGGAAGAGCAACACACATGGTCATGGCCAAGTCGTTCGAATTCGAATAAGTGCCGTTGGCTGCGCCCATCAGCCGGTCGACACCCTTCCTATTCTGATAGATGGAGACGGAGGCGATCATCGCGGCAGAGGCGACATGGATGTAGATGAGCCGGCGCAACTGCGCCAGCGTCAAGGTCACCATGACCATGACCGGCAAGATCAGGGTCAATTTCGAGAAATTGAGCACGACCTGGGAAGCCCCACCGCGCCACACCGGAGAAAGGATAGCGGACAGTCCCATCTGGACGATAAGCAGGCCGAAATAGATAATTTCCCGCGGCATTTTCCGTCGCGCCGAGCTGATGGAAAACAGAAAGGCCACCACGGCGAGGGCTCCGGCGATCTTAGCCGTAGGGATCAGCGCCAAGCCGGGAATCCAATCCTCAGGGCGGGCGCAGTACACCACAACGAAAGCCAGCAGCGCCCAGAAGGCACCCTTCACCTGAGCGCCCTTGACCTGACCCGCGGGTGCCACCGGCCTCACCATCGTTGAAGTGCTAACCGTGCCCACACTCTACTCCCCATTTCGTTGGACGAAGCTGAAAATGCTCACTGCCCAGTCATCATGACATAGCTTGCACGCTTTGGGAAGCCCTACTCGGGTACTAATACTCGGTGCACGAGACGGGGCTCGGACCCGAGTAAATCACCGCCGAGACTCGATGGAAGAGTTCCCGGCGTTCTGCCCTTAAAGAGTCTGGAACTTCGCCCGGACGAAGCGCATCGTCTGATCTGATCTAGGCTAGTCCGAACTGGTCCGTCCGGGGTTGAGCAGGCTCCCGCCATCGTCGCGTGCGAAAGCCAGCTCGGGCTTGCGCTCTCCCCAAGTCGTCAACGGACGATCGGTATCCCATAGCTCTCGAGAAAGGCAGAGAGCGGCTCGATGAGATGGGGGCCGCCGGCTACCAGGCCAGCTAGCAGGGCTGACCGGTTGTTGAAGGTGAGCCGGGAACCGGCCAGGCTTCGCACGCCGCCGCCGGCTGCCGTCACCAATGCCACGCCGGCGGCAACGTCCCACTCGTGCTTGGGCGTTAGAGTCCAGGTGGCATCAGCCTTGCCCGCCGCCACCAGGGCCAGCTTGTACGCCACCGAGCCCATGGGCTGAATCACGAAGGAGCTCCCCTGGAAGCGGTCCCACTCGCCGCGCTTCACTTCACTGCGGCTGGCCAGCACGCGAGCCCCCTCGAGGCTAGTCCTCTGACCGGAGCAGACCGCCCGGCCGTTGCAGGTGACACCCTGACCACGGCCCCCCAGGATGATTTCACCGGTTGCGGGATTGGAAATGCCGCCCGCCACCGGCTGGCCGTTTACGACCAGCGCTACGGAAACGCACCACTCGGGGATTCCCGCGACAAACTCACGCGTCCCGTCCAAAGGATCCACAATCCACACCCGGTCTCTTCCGAGCCGCTCCAGGTCGTCCTCGCTCTCCTCCGAGAGCCAGCCCTCTCCGTCTCGCAGCAGGACCTCTCGCAACACCCGATTGGCGGCGCGGTCGGCCTCGGTGACCGGGTCGTCGCCGGACTTGAAGTCGGCCTTCACCTTGCCCGGAACGAAAGGAGATAGAGCGGTCGCTGCTGCCTCGAGCGCCTCTCGAATCCGTTGTAGAACCTCAGCCATCGGCCTGTCATCACCGGTTGATCCCGCTTGATTTGTGGGCTAGTGACAAAAGTCAAGAGGTATCGAAGACCCCTGTAACTCTTTCTCTTCTAGTCCGCACACCGCTGCCCCCGTTAGCGCGCTTCAATGAACGTCGTGCTGTCTCCGCGAGAATTCCAGGATCGATTTGAAGGAGACGAGCTGTTCCCGTTGCGCTCATAGCCAAAGTCCCTGGACCTAGAAGCTCACCGCTTTGGGGATGTCCTCCGCTAACACGCCGACACGGTGCAAGGTCATGTCCATTTTGTAGCGACGCTCGGTGAGCGCCGAAGCGCGGCGGTGAGGGCACCGCCGCGACCGCCATGAGGCTCATCCTTAGTCGTCGTGAGCGGCGACCGCGGGCACGTCGTCCGACCCGTTGGCACCGATGAAGCCCTGCCGCTCGAGGTGGAGGAATATCTCCTGGGCTGCTTCCTCCGGAGTGAGTTCGCTGGTATCGATCACCACTTCGGCGTCCGTCGGCCCTTCGTAGGGATCAGAGATACCGGTAAACTCCTTCACCAAGCCGGCCCGCGCCTTGGCGTAAAGGCCCTTGCGATCCCGCCCTTCGCAGATCTCGAGTGACGTCGAGAGATGGACCAGAATGAAGCCGCCGAGCGGCTGGACCATGGCTCTCACCTCCTTGCGGATGGAATCGTAAGGAGCGATGGGCGCGCAAATGGCAATGCCCCCGTTCTTAGTGATCTCCGAGGCCACAAACCCGATGCGCCGGATATTGATGTCGCGGTGTTCTTTGGAGAACCCCAACTCAGAAGAGAGATGCTTGCGCACGATGTCGCCGTCCAGCAGGGTCACCGGACGGCCGCCCATCTCCAGGAACTTCGTCCGCAGCACGTTGGCAATGGTCGATTTGCCGGAGCCCGAGAGGCCGGTGAAGAACACGGTGAATCCCTGGCGATGCCGCGGCGGGTAGCTGCGCTGCAGCTCGCGGACCACGTCCGGGAAAGTGAACCAGGAGGGAATCTCCGCGCCCTCATTGAGGCGCCGTCGTAACTCGGTGCCTGAGATATTCAATGTGTGCGCTCCAGAGGGGACCTCATTTTCCGGGATGTACCGATCCTCATCCTGGAGATAAACCATCATCTGGAAAGGAACCATGGTAACGCCGAGTTCTTGTTGGTGCTCGCGAAGTAGTTCCTGCGCTTCGTAAGGCCCGTAGAAGGGCTTGCCGTTTTCATCATTGCCGGGACCGGCGTGGTCGCGCCCCACGATGAAATGGGAGCAACCGTGATTCTTACGAATGATAGCGTGCCAGACGGCTTCCCGGGGACCGCCCATGCGCATGGCCAGCGGCAGCAAGGCGAGCTTGGCCGTATCCTTGGGATAGCGGCGCAGTAAGGCCTCGTAGCAGCGCACGCGGACGTAATACTCCACATCACCGGGTTTGGTCATGCCCACGGATGGGTTAATCAGAAGGTTGGCCTCCACTCGCTTTGCGGCCCGCAAGGTCAGCTCCTGATGGGCGCGGTGCATGGGGTTACGCGTCTGAAAGGCGACGACGCGCCGCCAGCCCAAACGCACGAACTCAGCCCGCAGCTCCGCCGGAGTCAGCCGCAGCGACCGAAAATCGTAGTGTGCCGGACGCTGAATGCCTTCCAGCCGTCCCCCCACGTACCAGGGATGCGAGCTCTTCAACAAATAGGCGGCGCCGGGGTGAGCAAGGCTGGTGGTCTTGAACACCATCTCCGCTTCGGCTTCGCGGTCGGGCTGCCAAACGTCGTCCACATGCAGGACAGCCAGCATGACTCCCTCGGGGTCACGCAAGGCGACTGTGGCGCCGAGCTGAAGCTTCTTCGCGAATTCTGCGCTCACGTCCAAAGTAATCGGGATCGGCCACAACTTGCCGTTCGCCAAGCGCGTCTCGCCGCACACGCGCTCATAGTCCTGGCGCGACATGAAGCCGCGCAGCGGAGAAAACCCGCCGCTCAATAGTAGTTCGAGGTCACAAAGTTGCCGGCCCGTCAGGTCCCACGATGGCCAGTCGCGCGAATCGGCCTGAAGCTCAAGAGCCCGCTCCGGCGCCGCAAAGAGGTTTACCAGCTCTCCGCCATGGGGCGGATTAAGATGATCGGGCATCGCTCAAAGGTCTCCTTAAGATTAGTTGAGTTAGTCGGCGGCGGTCATCAGCCGTCAACTCTCAGAATGAAAATCCGGTTCCTATTGATCGCTTGATCAAGCCGCCGCCGGTCCATTCTATACTTGACCGGTCATGGACAGAGGGTCCTATTCCCTACTCTTTCATCCCCCTGGGTATAGGTCAGCGCCTGACTTTACGGATTGACACAGCAAGCGATCTTGGCATTCTTTCTCAAAAACGTGATATTTGCTGCCTCGCCAGCCGAAAGCAGATAACCCAATATTCTTCAATAATATAGTGGCTTTCAGTCCGTTAAGAAGTTCATTTTCAGCAACATAGCGGCTTAAATGGGTTCGTACCAGAAACCCAACCCAAGATGTCCTTTTATACCAACAAAACTTGGCTTCGTCCCGGAAAAATTGACTATTCATTTTTGCCCGTGCTGCCTGCCATTTCTTGGGCGTTTCTGCGGGTTTCGGTAGAATCTAAATTCTCTATGTAATATCATGATCGATAAAACTCAAGTCCGCGGTCACGATTTATTCCAGATCGGAATTTTTAATTGACGATTATACATCATGAGTAATATGCCTCATCGTTGATTCAACCCGGTTAACTGAATCACACAAAATCCAGGCTAGCAGGTAATTATGCAAAAGCCAAGTCCTTCTTTAGAAATCGGAGAGCTCACGGCACCGACAGATCCAGTTCCGCCGGAAACAAAACGCTCCACATACATGAAGCAGGGTTCAATCGGCACTCGGATCTGCACTCTGCAACCTTCACCTCATTCTACCATCAAAGCGAGTCTGCGGGCCCGTTTTTGATCACATTTTCCCCCCCAGTCACTTGCTAATGGCACTCCAGGACCGCTGAGTTGAGGTTGGCAGTCGTGGTTCAATGTACCACTACAATCAGTTGGTTCTTGACTCGGAGTCGCGCCGCATGCTACAAAGACATGGACGCACTGATGCTTCGAGTCCGGCTTGCTCCTGACGGCCAGCGGACCGCACGAGGATGGGGCGTGTTGCTCCCGGCAGGTCAGGTTGACGTTCAACAAGCGACAAGCGAGTTACGGCTAGCATGCACCGCGCAATGCGCCGGAGATGTCATCCCAAGCGAGTAAAGCTGCTCTTCGAATCTTGATCGCAAGTGTCGCAAGCTAAACCGTTCAGTCAGGCATGGAGGGTCATCGATCAAGATGAAGCAGGTGATTCGCAAGGGTTTAAAAGAGATCATCGTGGACGAAGTTCCGGACCCGGTGGTGACACCCCACCACCTTCTCATCCGGCCTTTTTATTCCCTAATCAGCAGCGGGACCGAGACCGCCAGCATTCACCACGAGGGTGTTCTCAAGGCCGTGGCCGATGACCCCTCGCAACTCCAGAAACTCTGGGCAGTCTTGAGAAGCGCCCCTCCCCTCCGGACCCTCGCTGAAGTCAAAGCCAAATTCAGTGATTACGCAGTGCTCGGGTACTCCGGGGCAGGAGTGGTTGCCGAGAAGCATCCGACAGTCAAGGACTTGAACATCGGTGATCGGGTGGCTTACGGGGGCGAAGGCTCGGGACACGCAGAGACAATTCTGGCAGGGCGGAACCTGGTGGCGAGGGTACCGGACTCAGTTCCTTTCGAGCACGCCTGTTTTACGACCCTGGGTAGTATCGCTCTGAACGCCATACGGATCGCCAACATCGCCCTGGGTGAAAAGGTAGCCGTGATCGGATTGGGCCTGGTTGGACAGTTGATCGCCCAACTGGCGAGGCTTCAGGGCGGCGCCGTTCTCGCCGTTGACCTCAAACCCGAGCGGGTGGAACTGGCCCGCAGCCTGGGCGCTGAGCACGGGTGCACGGGCGATGCCGTTCGGGAGGCAGTCGCGTCCGCTACCGACGGCAAAGGCGCCGACTGCGTCATTATTGCCGCGGCCGCGAAGTCCGATGCTCCGTCGCGTCTGGCAGTCGAGCTTTGCCGGGACCGGGGGCGAATCGTCGACGTAGGAGCCGTGCATCTGAGTTTTCCCTGGTATGAAACTTACTTGAAGGAAATCCAGTTCTACATGGCTCGCGCCTACGGTCCTGGGAGCTACGATCCTGTGTATGAAAAGCAAGGGCATGACTATCCGTTTCCCTACGTCCGTTGGACCGAGAACCGAAATATGCAGGAGTTCCTGCGCTTGGTGAGCCTGGGACGGGTACAGGTTCAGCCTTTGATCACTCATCAATTTCCTCTCGAAGACGCCGCTAAAGCGTACGAAACGATTCTGGACCCTTCCTCCGGCAGCTTGGCCGTGCTCTTGAACTATCCTGCCGCGAAAACACCAAACGCCCCCTTAGCCTTCGAACCCAACCGAAAGGTGGCGGTGCACAGTCGAGCGGAACGACAAAAGAGTGTTTCGGTCGCGCTGGTCGGGGCGGGCAATCTGGCGCGCTGGGCCCACCTGCCAAACCTGAGGAAGATACCCAACACAACCCTACGCGCCATTTATTCCTCCAGCGGCGTACGGGGAAAGAGTTACGCGTTGCGGTTCGGCGCCGCCTACTGCTGCTCAGATTACCAGGAAATACTCAAGGATCCCCGGATTGACGTTGTCCTGATAATCAGCCGCAACCAACATCACGCTCCCCAGGCGCTCGCCGCGCTCGAAGCAGGCAAGCACGTTTTTCTCGAAAAGCCCATGGCCCTGACTGAGGAGGAATGCCGATCGCTTTGCCGCGCCGTGGAACATAGCGGGCGACAACTCACCGTGGGGTTCAACCGCCGCTTCGCGGCATTCTATGTGGATATGAAGCGGCAACTGGCGCGCCGCAGCGGTCCCGCGGTTCTCAATTGCCGGGTGAACTCGCCGGGCATCTCCGGCTCTTACTGGATGGCCGATCCGGCGATTGGGGGAGCGATCCTGGGCGAGGCCTGCCATTTTGTGGATTTGATGTACTGGTTACTGGATTCCGAACCGATGAGCGTGTCAGCCTTCAGTTTGCCGGCGGATCGGAAGGATCTGGTCGGAGAGAACAACCTGGTGGCGAGTTTTCGCTTCGCCGACGGCTCGGTCGGCAATCTCACCTATTGCACCGTCGGCAGCAAGACTTCGGGCGGCGAGCGGGTGGAAGCTTTCGCTTCCGGGCTAGGTGTAATCAGCGAGGATTTCAAGCGCCTGTCGATCCGGACAGGCCTCGCCCGCACACGATCACGATGGTACCCTCAAAAGGGTTACGCTGATCAAATGCGGTCGTTCTTCGCTGCGATTCGCGAAGGTGCGCCACAGGCGGTAACGGTTCGCGACGGCGCGCGCGCCACCATCGCTTGCCTGCGGATGCTGCAATCTGCGCGCACTCTCGAGCCGCAGGACATTGATTGGTCAAAAAGCGTGCTGATCCCCGAAGCATGAAAGTACTCCAACTCGGCCCGTATCCACCTCCTCATGGTGGAGTGCAAACCAACCTGGTCGCCATCCGTCGGCTGCTGCTGAAGCGGCAAGTCCCTTGCGCCGTCATCAACCTCACTCGCTTCCGGAATCCGAGTGCTGACGGGGTTTATTATCCCAAGAATGCGCTGCAGGTTCTCTGGACGCTTTTCCGACTTCGCTGCGACATTATCCACTTGCACTTCGGCGGAAGCCTGACGCTTCGGATCGTTGGGCTCGGCCTCGTTTGTTGCTTCATGCCCGGCGCCAAGGCGGTGCTGACCTTTCACTCCGGAGGTTATCCTTCCTCCGAACGGGGAAGAAAAACCGGCCGGCACAGTCTGCGGGCCTTGATGCTGCGACGCTTTGACCGGATCATCGCCGTCAACGCCGAGATTCTCGCGTTCCTGCACCGGCTCGGAATCTCACCGCAGCGTGTACGGCTCATCTATCCTCACGCGCTTCCGCCGCAGGCAGCGGTCGAAGACAGTGCCTTTCCGGAAAGTCTGGCCAGTTTCTTCCGGTCCCACCAGCCGGTGCTGATCACGGTCGGGCTGCTGGAGCCCGAATACGATCTGCCTCTACAGATCGATGTGGTCGGTCCGATTCGCGAGCGGTTCCCAAACGCCGGGCTGGCGATCATCGGATCAGGAAGCCTGGAGGAAAAGCTGAGAAGCCGAATCAAATCGAATCCCTGTGCCGACAATATTCTGCTTTGCGGGGATGTGCCACACTCAAGCACCCTACGCGCCATTTCCCAGAGCGATCTAATGCTCCGCACAACGCTTTACGATGGGGATGCCGTCTCGGTGCGTGAGGCCTTGTACCTGGGAACGCCCGTCATCGCGACCGACAACGGGATGCGGCCAGAGGGAGTGCGCCTGGTTCCTCCTGCTAACCTCGACATGCTCCGGAATGCGATCGAGGAGGTTTTGGCCGCTCCGCCGCTGCGCCAGGAACCACCCCTTGCGGATGAGCAAAACGTGGAAGAGGTCCTGAAGCTCTATGAAGAGGTCCTGAGGGCCTGACTCTGAGGAGCAGAGAACGTCAGGGGCGGTCCTTCGTGCGCTCCCCTTCAGTGCCGGCGGCAGAGGCAGAGCGCAGATCAGCTATGCCCACATTCGGGGGCACTCATGAGTTGAAAACTTAGTTAGCTTGCTTTGCACCGCCGCTTGGTCCCCGTCTCGCCGATGGACCGACGGCCCGAAGGCGGTTCAGGTTCAGGCGAAGTCACCGTGATGCGCTACAGCGACCGGCGTGACTTTTCATCAAGTACCGCAGTATAGAGTTGCTCAACCCGTCTGCAAACCTTCTCCAGCCTGAAATTGGCCTCCCCCAGCTCCCTCGCTCTCTGGCCGCAGTTCATCCGAAGTTCAGGCTGCCTCAGAAAGCGTCCGACGGCCGCGGCAAGTGCCTCTTCGTCGGGCGCAATCAGGAGTCCCGTTTCCCCGTCGCGCACCACCTCCGGCGTTCCGCCTACGCGTGTGGCGACCACGGGCACCCCAGCCGCCATCGACTCGAGAACCGCATTGGACAGACTCTCCGAGAAGGAAGGAACCACAGAAACGTCCATCGACGCGAGGACGGCCGCAATGTCGTGACGTTCGCCGAGAAACTTGACGCGGCCCTCCAAACCGAGCTGCGCCGCCAACTTCTCGAGGGACGGCCGCAGAAATCCGTCGCCCACCAGCAGAAACTCAACCGCGGGGAAGTCGGGAGCAAGACGGCTTGCGGCACGCAGAAACAGGGGATAGTTCTTCACGGGGCCGTTCATGCGGGCGATCATTCCCACCCGCAGGATACCCGGTGTCCTCGGCAAAGCGGGGACGGCCTTTTCAAAAATCTCGGGGGACAGCGCGTTGGGGATGACGACTAGCTTATCCCCAGCCACGCCATGATCGAGTAATCGGTCGGCGGCACGACGTGAGTTGCAGACGACGCGGTCGCAGAGTCGGAAGACGGCAGCCTGGGTGGCAAACTGCAGTGGTGTCAGCAGGTCACCGATCTGTCGCTGGCTGCCAATCACCGCCGGCACTCCGGCCAGCCGCGCCACCGGAATCAGGATCATGTTGGTGTAAAAGTCAAACGAATGCGCCACCGCAACCGCATGAGCCCGCAGATGCCGGAGTAAGACCATCCTGGCGCGCAGCGATTTCCGGCCGTAGAGGCTACCCCCCAATTTGAATTCCGCGATCTCCTCAACTTCCCCCGACAGGGCACCTTTCCGATTAAGGCACCCGAGCTCCACGCAAAATCTCTCTCGATCCAATGCTCGCGATATGGTGAGAAACTGACGTTCGCTGCCGCCGGTTTCGAGAGTATTGGTCATCAGAAAGACAGGCGTGCGCTCGGTGTTCTGGATCGCAGAGGCGGGCCCCTGCGGCGGAGGGAAGTGCGTCATCTCGCGATCTCCCCCGAAACCGCAGGCGTGCTCGGAGCAGTTGGCGCTCCCGGCTCGCCAATCTGGATTCCCTTGGTGAATATCCCAGGCGCAGCCGCCGCGGGGAAATCGCTCCTGGCTTCGAGGTAGTTGCGATGCCACAGTTCGAGGACCACGAGCAGCCAAATCGGGTAGGAGTGGTCTCGCCGTTGGCGAAAGTGCTCGTCGAGCAACCGCCGCATGGCGCGGGGCTCGAAGTATCCGCGTTGGAGTGAACGCGGCTCCAGCAGCAGACGCGGCAACTCTCCTTTCAGTTCGTCCCGCATCCAGTGGACCAGCGGAAGGGAAAACCCCTGTTTGGGTCGGTGCAGAACCTCCGGCGGAACTCCAACCCGCTCCGCCAGTTTTCGGAGAATGTACTTCGGCTGGCCGTCGCGCAGCTTCCAGTTGGCAGGCAGCCCAGTGACCCACTCCGCAAACACATGGTCCAGAATAGGGACGCGAACCTCCAGGGAGGTCGCCATGCTCATGCGATCGACCTTGGTAAGGATATCGCCCGAGAGGTAGGTCTTGGTATCCAGGTACATCAACTGGCTCAGGGGATCGCGCGCCGGGGCTTGGGTCGCGTAGTTGCGATAAAGGTCGTTCGGATCCTCGCAGTTCGCGGCCGACTCCAGGAAATCACGGGCGAAAAGGGACCTCTCGCGGGTAAAGATCGGCAGCAAGGAAATCGCGTCGATGTAGCGATCGGGCCAAGGCAGGGAACAGTTGTACACCAGCCTCCGACCGTACATCGAGTGGGGCACGACGGGGTGAAGAAACCTTCGGTAGCACCGACCGGCCCATGCCGGGATGGCGTCGAACTTCCGCCGCCGCAGATTGATCCGGTAACGTTCGTAGCCGCCAAAAAGCTCGTCTCCACCGTCACCCGAGAGGGCCACCGTGACATGCTGCCGGGCCAGGCGCGAAACATAATAAGTAGGCAGCATGGAAGAGTCCGCAAAGGGCTCCTCCAGCGATCGCGTCAGCGTCTCCAGGGTCTGGGCGAAATCGGGGTCAACGATGAGCTCGTGGTGGTCGGTACAGAAACGTTTCGCGACCAGGCGGGCATAGCGGGCCTCGTTAAAATCCTCTTTGCGGAATCCGATGGAGAAGGTTTTGACGGGCTTGGAGCTGGCCCGAGCCATCAGCGCCACCACGGTGGAAGAATCCGTCCCTCCGCTGAGCAAAGCTCCCAGAGGCACATCCGCAATCAACCGAATCCGCACCGCTTCCGCCAGCCGGCGCTCCAGCTCTTCCAGGCATTCCTCTTCCGAGGCGGGCTCGTGGATACCATAGGCCGGCAGGTCCCAGTACTGGCGCACGGTGCTCTTGCCATCCGCCAGTTCCAGCAAGTGGCCCGGGGGCAGCTTGTGGATGCGGGCGAATGCCGTTCCCGGATCAGGGATGTAGCCGAAGGAGAAGTAACCCAGCAAGCCTTGAAGGTTGACTTCCGCCAGTTCCGGGGCCACTGCCAGGATGGCCTTGATCTCCGAGGCGAACAGCAGACGCCCGTTATGGATGGCGTAGTGGAGTGGCTTCTTGCCCAGGCGGTCGCGAGCCAGCAACAGCCGGCGGCGGCGCTCATCGTAAAGCGCGAGGGCAAACATTCCGCGCAGCTTTTGCACACAGTCCGCGCCGAAGTCCTCGTACAAATGGACGATGACTTCCGTATCCGTGTTGGTATAGAAGTGGTGGCCGCGAGCCTCCAGTTCCGGCCGCAATTCGGGAAAGTTATAGATCTCTCCGTTGAACACAATCCAGACGCTGTGGTCTTCATTGTGAACGGGCTGATGACCGCCGGCGAGATCGATGATGCTCAACCGCCGCATTCCCAGACCGACTCCGCCCTTGGCGTAGATCCCCTCGTCGTCCGGGCCACGATG
>Ga0335081_10008956_pt1 | contig 16075 bp, 19 predicted proteins | sample Lox_Sample_35_FD_206713 | JGI IMG/M metagenome (GOLD analysis project Ga0335081, IMG submission 206713) | Soil microbial communities from Loxahatchee National Wildlife Refuge, Florida, United States - Lox_Sample_3.5 | ecosystem: Environmental > Terrestrial > Soil > Wetlands | place: USA... | reverse complement strand
CGCACCGAAGGTAAAAACGCTGCCCGCCCGCACGCCCAAAACCCGGCTGATAATACCCTGCTCACCCATGCAGAGTCCGATGATCTCATGGCTGCCGGAGTGCGCTTCCAGAAACTTCATCATCAGGACGTTATCGTGCAGGCTGGTGGCCGTCGAGACTAGCTTGTAGAAATCGGCCGGGTACCTGCTCATTGCGGCGAACTGGTCATCCAGGTTCCTGGTGGAACGAAAATTGTGGTGGGAGATGACCAGGCCGACGCGGTCATACAAATCGCGTAAGTCATTGGCTTTCAGCGCGTCGGCGGTTTGCAGCTCCAGATCGACGAGGGGGAAACCGACGTCGGCCGCCCGGCGCAGCACAGCCAGTTCAGCGGCGACAGAACCCCTGAATTTTCCGCCATTTACGGCCCTTCGGCAGGTAGCGACAAAAGTAGCGTCGGGATGAATATCCAGCAGATGCTTGAATTTGGAAAGCGCCGCGAGGGGTTGCGAAAGGTAGTCTAACCTTAACTCCAGAAAGGGATTATCACGCACCAGCGACTCGGCCCGTTCGGTCATCGTGGCCGCATCGCCGCCTACCACCGCAACACACAGCCTGGGTAGCCGGAAACGACGGATTCGAGATGTGTAAGTAGTTGTAAACTCGCGCATGTAGCTGCCCGATGGTAAACATGCACAAAGAAAGTTGCAACAGCGTTTTTGGAAAATGTGCATTGTAGCGCATGGAAGGGCACGAATCAGGAACGCTACTAATCGCAGCTTGGGTGGGACAAACAGCTTTAATTAGTCCAACACAATAGCCACAAGTGGGAGAATAAGCTGGATTGATATAGTAACAACCGCAGTGAGTGGAGCGATTAAGCCTACCATGGCTTATGAAATTCAGCTCAGGCCCAGCGCCCTGAGCGCAGATTACTCCTCTCCGAATACCTCGGCGGTAAAGGCCTGCAATTCCGCTCCGTGCAACCAGGCATCCGGAGCCAGACCAGCCTTGAGGCAGGTTTGGGCCAGAAAGGCTTCCCGGTCCCAGCCCCACTCCAGGGGAACCTGCGGCAACAGGAGTCCGCGCCGGCTACCCTGCATCACCACCAGCCCATGCCTGCCGACAATAAGCTCTTCCGGGACAATAGGGCGCAGGATCGACAGGACGCTGACCTCTACCTTTAACTCAGCGGCCTCGGCCAGGGTCACCGGCTGGAAGCGGGGATCGTCGAAGGCCGCGGCCCGGGCGGTCTCGGCCACGGTCCGATAAAGCGATTGGGTGGGGAAGACGTATCCAATGCACCCGCGCAACCTGCGATGCAAATGCAAGGTGGTAAAGGCTCCGCGGGCTTCAGCCAGATGCTCGCCTGGGGGTGCCAGGTCGAGTTCGCGCTCCTCGAGGGCAGCCTCGATGGATTGGTGGGCGAGGCGCAGCAGCAACTGGCGTTCCTGCGGGGAGTATTCCCAGGTTTGCGGATCCACGGGGGGAAGGGCGTTCTCAGATTGCGGGGACATCATTGCGCTTCCGGCGGCGGGTCAGGACGAACGAACGCCGGCGCCGGCGGCGCTCCGCAGTCCGCTCGATCCTCCTCCAGAAGGCGATGAAATAATCAACGGCGGACCAGAGCGACAACCCGACCATCACCCAGATGGAGACCAGCGCGATGGGGTGCACCGGCAGGTTGAGGAAATACCACGGCAGATAGGCCCAATGATGATCGACGATGGCGGCCACGACCGAGAATATCTGCACAAACATCTTCAGCTTGCCCAAGTCGCTGGCCTGGATGGTGAAGCCTTCGGAGGCGGCGATGGAGCGCAGTCCGCTGACCAGAAACTCACGGCCGATGATAATGACTGCCATCCATGCGGGCACGGTGCGGGGATTGAACTGCACCAGACTGATGAAGGCGGCGGCGATCAGGAGCTTGTCGGCGACAGGGTCGAGCAGCATGCCCAGGGTGGTGACCTGGGCGCGGCGGCGGGCCAGATAGCCGTCAATGGCGTCGGTGAGCGAAGCACCAATGAAAACGAAGGAAGCCAGCAGCTCCCGCCCGCCATTGTTGGAGGTGAACCGGCTGCTGGAGAGGATCCAGATCAGCACAGGGATGCTGAAGATTCGGGTAAGCGTGATGTAAGTCGGGAGATTCACGGCGGGCCGGAGGGCACAACGATGCCTCTGACAAGGCGATTATGCGCTACACATCAAACCGAAAGCAATTGCAGAACAAGCCCAGCGGGCCTAGTCGTCGTGGTGCACCGCGATTTCATCGAGCATGATCGGCGCCTCATACTGCTCCCAGTAGCTGTATCCCACCGGAATGCCTTTGGCCCAATCCAGTACGCTCATCCAGATCCGAAGTGGAACGCGGCGGCTGCTGCGGGAAGCCCGAACCGGAGTTGAGGTCCTGATGATCGCGTGCGCCACGGTGGCCATGGCGATGTAGACAAGGATGGCCGGCACAGCCACTGCTACTGCGATCAGACGGAGACAGAAGTACAGGCGCGGCATGAGGACCTTATCCGAGCAGACGTGCCCACCGGCTACAAAGTTGGACGCTATTATGCCTCAACTGGAGGCGTGACGGCGACGCTGTCGCACAAAATTTTTTTGTCGCAAAGCGGGAGCAGCTCCCGCCTGGGGAGCTGCCGCGCTTCAGACATTTACCGCATTGTAACTAGGCGTAGATTCCGCGTTGCCGGATGGTATATGCCACCCGGTCGATGGCCAGCATGTAGGCGGCGATACGGTTGTTGACGTGGTGAGTGTCGGCGTAGCGCACCACGTCCTCAAAGGAAGAGACCATGATGTGCTCGAGCTGCTCGTTGACCACCGACTCCTTCCAGAAGTAGCCCTGGCGGTCCTGCACCCACTCGAAGTAGGAAGCGGTCACGCCACCGGCGTTGGCCAGGATGTCGGGCATGACGAAAACGTGCTTGTCGGCAAGAATGTCGTCGGCGGCGGCGGTAGTCGGTCCATTGGCGCCTTCTACCAGGATTTTCGCCTTCACGTCGTCAGCATTGGCCGAGGTGATCACGTTCTCCGTGGCCGCGGGGATGAGAATCTCGCAGTCGGTGACCAGCAGATCCTCCGTCTTCCTCCGCTCCGCCCCACTGAAACCGTGGATAGTTCCTTCCTTCTGACGGTGCTCCCACAATGCAGCAGTATCGATTCCTTTGCTGTTGTACAGCCCGCCATCCCATTCTCCGATTCCCACGATTTTGTACCCGGCCTGGTGCATCAGCAGCGCGGCGTTGGAGCCGACGTTGCCGAAGCCCTGGATGATGACGCGGGTGTTCTCGCGCGCCATGTTCTTCTTCCGGATTGACTCGTCACAGATGATCATCACGCCGCGGCCAGTGGCCTCGCGCCGTCCGCGCGATCCGCCCATGTTCAGCGGCTTGCCCGTCACCACCGCCGTCACCGTCTGGCGCATGTGCATGGAGTAGGTGTCCATCATCCACGCCATCACCTGCTCGTTGGTATTGACGTCCGGCGCGGGAACGTCTTTTTCCGGGCCAATGAACTCAATCAGCTCGGCGGTGTAGCGGCGGGTCAGGCGTTCCAGTTCGCCGCGCGACATCTGCTTGGGATCGCAGATGATTCCGCCCTTGGCGCCGCCGAAGGGGATGTTGACCACCGCGCACTTCCAGGTCATCCAGCTGGCCAGCGCGCGTACCTCGTCCAGGGTCACGTCGGGGGCATAGCGCACGCCGCCCTTGGCGGGGCCGCGCGCAATGGAGTGCTGCACCCGATAGCCGGTGAATACCTCCAGCTGTCCGTTGTCCAGGGCCACCGGAATATGGACGATGATCTCGCGATTGGGCTGCTGCAGAACCCGCCACAGGCCTTCATCGAGCTTCAGCTTCTCGGCGGCGATGCGGAAGCGGGCTGCCTGCTGTTCCCACGGATTCTGTTCCTGCTCGATGGTGTGTGCGGTGGCCATAAATTCTCCGAAGGATTGCGGAAGATGGTTATTTTGCCCAATTAATTGGGGCCCGGGCATCCACCTTGGGGCAAACCCTCAAAGTATATGCAGCACTGTGGACGAGGCGCAAGTGAAGCAGCGGGCAGGCGCTTCTCCCGTATAATGCGCGATACGGTCGAGCGCGCTCATACTGCCGCATCATCCCATGCTCACCCCCGACTACCGCGCATTTCTCCAGCTCAGTCGCAGGGCCACTCTCATCCCCGTGGCAAGGACTCTCAATGCTGACCTGCTGACGCCGGTGGGAGCATTTCTGAGCCTGTCGGCGGGACAGAAATATGCCTTTCTGCTGGAATCGGTTGAAGGGGGCGAGAAGATCGGGCGCTACACGTTCGTCGGCGCGCAGCCCAGGATGGTCATCACTGCGCGCGGCCGCAACGTCATCGTCCGTGAAGCTTCCTCTACCCGAAAACGCGACGCCAGCGTGCTCGAACTGTTGCGCGCTGAGCTGCGGCAGCACCGGCCGGCCCACATTCCCGGCCTTCCGCCGTTTACCTCCGGAGCCGTGGGATACTTCGCCTACGACATGGTGCGGCAATTCGAGAGCCTGCCCGAGCGCGCCGAAGACGATGTCGGGGTTCCCGATTGCATCTTTACGTTTTACGACCGGCTGCTGGCCTTCGATCATCTTCGCCACCAGCTCCATATCATCGCCGCGGCAGACCCACGGGCCGAGTCGCCACGGAAGGCTTACGAGCGCGCGGCGGCCGACATAGAGCAGATCGAACGGAAGCTGGCCAAGGGAATTCGAGGGCAGCATCTGCGATGGCTGAACGGCGGCAACGGCAAGCGGAAGCCCATCCGGGTGCATAGCCGCACGTCGCACCGCGATTTCGTGCGCAGCGTGCGACGGGCGAAGGAGTACATCGCGGCCGGCGACATCTTTCAGGTTGTGCTGTCGCAGCGGCTGGACTTCAAACCACCCGCCGAGCCTTTCGAGATCTACCGCGCGCTGCGAACGGTGAACCCGTCGCCCTACATGTTTTTTCTGAAGCTGGACGACATGCATGTGCTGGGCGCATCGCCGGAGATGCTGGTGCGGGTCTCGGGACGCAGGCTGGAGTACCGTCCAATCGCGGGCACGCACCGGCGCGGCGGAGATGCCGCCGAAGACGAGCGGCTGATCGAGCAGCTACGCAACGACGAAAAGGAACGCGCCGAGCACGTCATGTTGGTCGATCTTGGGCGCAACGATCTGGGGAGGGTCAGCGAATATGGCAGCGTGAAGGTGCGCGATCTGATGTACGTGGAGAAGTACTCGCACGTGATGCACCTGGTGTCGGCGCTGGAGGGCCAGTTGCGGGGTGAACTGGATGCGCTGGATGCGCTGGCGGCCTGCTTCCCCGCTGGAACGCTGAGCGGAGCGCCGAAGGTGCGGGCCATGGAGATCATCGAAGAGCTGGAACCGGTACGCCGGGGGGTCTATGGCGGGTCAGTCCTTTATGCGGATCACGCGGGCAATCTCGATTCCTGCATCGCCATCCGGACCATGGTGCTGCGCGGCGGGCGCGCCTATGTGCAGGCGGGAGCGGGCATCGTCGCCGACTCCGATCCCGAGAAGGAGTATCAGGAGTGCATGAACAAGGCGAGCGCGCTGCTCAGGGCATGCGAGAAGGCAGCGGGATGACCGTGCGGCGGGCGATGTTTGGCTGACGCCGCCCGTCGTTCACTTCCTGCATACGGAGCAGTATCCGCCGATCTCAAAGCGGGCAACCAGGATGTGAAAGCGGCAGTCGCGCTCCACCTGCCCCTTGACCCGGTCGAACAGGTCACTCTCGAACTCCTGGACCTTGCCGCAGCGCAGGCAGGTCATGTGCATGTGGTCGCGCTGCGGGCGACGCTCGTAGAAGTGGCCTTCTCCCTTGACGTGCAGCAGATCGAGTTCGTCCACCAGCCCGTGACGCTTCAGCATTCCCAGCGTGCGATACACGGTGACACGGTTCAGGGTGGGATCCACGCGCACGGCCTTGCGGAGAATCTGCGCCGCATCCAGATGCTGGCTGGCGTTTTCAATGATTTCGAGAATGATGCGACGCTGGCGCGTCATGCGGATGCCGCGGCTTAACAGCGCGGTTTGCAGCGCCCCCGGAGCTTCAGTCTGTGGCAATGGCATGAGGGACTCCCTCCAGGTTGCAGTTATCTGCAACTAAAGTGCAACAAATTGTTGGCGAACGGCTTGTAATGCAGCTTGCCATGCATTGTAATGGAGGTGCAATACATGCAACTGAGTTGCATCTAGCCTGAACGCTGCAAGTATAAGCCCAAGTCCCTTGTGCGGTCAACCGGAGTAGAAGGAGGACGCGGAGTTCCGATGCGGAGGCGGCAATTCCCTGTTTTGCCGGCGCTGACAGGATTGGCGGCAAGTCTTGTTCTCTTCATACTACTGTTCTGTCCCAGCCAGGCACACGCCCAGGAAAGACCCTACTTCGTACTCTATTCGCAGGAGATGGAAGAGCCGGGTAACCTTGAGATCGAGACCTTCAACGCGGCCGGCAATCCCAAAGGGGGCGATGGTTTCCTCGGCTCAGACGTGGAGCTCGAATACGGACTGAAGACCTGGTGGACAACGGAGTTTTATCTCGACGGGCAGGCGACGGCGAACCAGAGCACCATCTTTACCGGCTTTCGCTGGGAGAACCGCTTTCGTCCCTGGTTGGGCGATCACCGGATCAATCCCGTGCTGTACGCGGAATTCGAGGACACCAGCGCGGACAAGACGCTGCGCGAAGTCGTGGGGCACGACGGCAACGATGACATGCTGGAGCCGAACTGGCTGGCGCGCATGGACCACGAGCGCGAGCTGGAACTGAAGTTGATTCTGGGCAGCAATGTTCGCGGCTGGAACATCAGCGAAAACTTCATCACCGAAAAGAACCTGGAGGATGGTCCCTGGGAGTTCGGATACGCCCTGGGCGTCAGCCGGCCTCTGCAGCTTGCTGCCAGCGCGCACGAGTGCGTTTTTTGCCGCGAGAAGTTTCAGGCCGGCGCTGAAATGTACGGCGGGCTGGGCACCACCGACGGCTTTGGCACGAGTCTGACTTCGCATTACCTGGGACCGACCCTGAACTGGACCGCGCCTAACGGCCTCACCATCGGCATCTCGCCGCAGTTCGGACTCAACAGCTACAGTATTCCATTCCTGTTCCGCTTCTCCGTCGCGTACGAAATCGAACAGGTGTTCAGCCGATTTCACAGGTAGTTGTGATGATTCGCACACGAAGGCTCTGCTCTCTTATTGTGGGTGTGATTCTGGCTCTGGCGCTGGCTCTGTCCGCCACATCCAATGGCGCCTGGCTGGCCAAAGTCCCGGCCACCGAGCATGAGAAGGTCAATCCCTACCACGAACAGCAGGACGCCATCGCCGCCGGACAGCGCGTCTTTCACGAGCACTGTGCTCACTGCCACGGTGAAGACGCCGAAGGCACGAAGAAGCGCCCCTCCCTCCGGTCGCCGCGCGTGCAGCAGGAGGCCAGCGAAGGCGACCTGCACTGGCTGCTGAAGAACGGCAGCATGGGTTACGGAATGCCGACCTGGTCGAAGCTGGGCGATCCGCAGATCTGGCAGGTGGTGACCTATGTGAAGTCGCTGCATCTGGAGGTAGCGCATTAGCCTATGGGGGCAGCGAGATCTTCCATTCGCCTGTGGCTGCGCAGGATTGCTCTGGCCCTGGCCGGTCTGCTGCTGGCCAGCCAGCTGATTCCCGTGGACCGGAGCAACCCGACGGCAGATCCTTCGAAGGCAATCTATGCCGCGGAGAAGGTGCCGGCGCCGGTGCGGGAGGTTTTCCGCCGGTCGTGCCAGAACTGCCACTCCAACGAAACCTCCTGGCCCTGGTACAGCTACATCGCTCCGGTGTCGTGGGTCATCGCGCACGATGTCCACGAAGCGCGCCGGAAAATGAATTTTTCCGAATGGGGCACTTACCCGGCGAACAGGCGGGAAGAGAAGCTGGAGGAATTGTGCGAGCAGGTGACGAACGGCGACATGCCGGATCCCAAATACCTGCTGTTGCACCGCAGCGCCCGTCCGACCCCGCAGCAGCGCGACGCGGTCTGTCAGTGGACGGAAGATTCGCGCCAGTACTGAAGGGCGGCGGCATCCTCCATCCGCCGCGGGCAGCCGACCCATCCTCCTGACTGTGGCATTCTCATCTGCAGTACCCCGTACCGTACAATGATTGACTCCGGAGAACAAAATTGCGAATCAGGACTCATGGTTTCCTTTGCTGCATTGCCCTGCTGACGGCTGCAACCAGCCTGCTGAAGATTACCGCCGCGGCGCAGCAGCCGACATTTCACAACGCTCCCCCGTCGGAGGCGGAGATGAAGAATCCCTATTCGCGCAGCGCCGGGGCAGCGGCGGCGGGCAGGACGGTGTATGCGAAAAATTGCGCCCAGTGTCATGGCAAGAACCTGCAGGGAATGGGACCGGCGCCGGCGCTGGATACGCCTTCGGTCCGAAAAGCAAAACCCGGCGAACTGTTCTGGTTCATCACCAACGGCAAGCCGAGCTCGGGAATGCCGTCCTGGGTAAACCTGACCAAACAGCAGCGCTGGCAGATCGTCAGTTTTCTGCAATCGAACGGCGAAAAAGCGGCAGCGAAATAATCTCCCGTTGCCGCGGGCGGAAATTTCCCAGGCACTGCTGCGATGCGGGGAAATCCGCTATAACAGAATCGTGAGTGCAAGCAATCCCTTTTTTGCAGCCAGGACGGCATTAATCACCGGCGCTTCCAGCGGCATCGGGCTGGAGCTGGCGCATCTGTTTGCCAATGACGGTTACCGGCTGGTGCTGGTGGCCCGCAACCGTGGCGCTCTGCGCGAGCTGGGCGACGAACTGCAGTCGCGCTATAGCGTAGAGGTGCGGATTTCGCCGAAGGACCTGGCCCACCCGGCCTCGCCGGCGGAGCTCTATCAGGAGCTGCAGGAGACCGGCGTGGTGCTCGATGTGCTGGTGAACAATGCGGGCTTCGGCGGCAGCGGACCATTCCTGAAAACGGACTGGAACAACGAAGCCGAGATGATCCAGGTGAACATTACCGCGCTGACCCACCTGACCAAGCTCTTTCTGCCCCAGATTCGCGCGCGCGAGGGCAGAGTGCTGAATGTTGCCAGCACGGCGGCGTTCCAGCCGGGACCATTCATGGCGGTGTATTACGCCAGCAAGGCATACGTGCTGCACTTTACCGAGGCGCTGGCGGAGGAGCTGAGCGGGAGCGGAGCGACGGTGACCTGCCTGTGTCCGGGGCCGGTGAAAACCAACTTCCAGAAGCGCGCGCACACCGGCGAGACGCCCCTGCTGAACAGTCCGCTGCTGGTGGACGTGCGCGAAGTGGCGCGGGTGGGCTATGAAGGCATGAAGCGCGGGAAGCGGCTGGTGATTCCGGGATGGCGAAACCGGATGGTAATGGAGATGCTGCGGGTATCGCCGCGCGGCCTGGTGATCAAAACGGTGAGCCGGATGCACGCGGGCAGGAAGGGCGATTAACTGAGCGCGGAATGCTGGTTGCCGACTGCCAGGCGCCAACTGCTTCTACAGCCCAAACAATTCCCTCAGCCTCTTCGTCTGCGCGCGGCTGACGGGGATTTCCGTCTGCTTGCGGTCTTCCATGCGGATCTGGTAGGAGCTCTTGAACCAGGGCACGACTTCCTTGATACGGTTGATGTTGACCAGATAGGAGCGGTGGGCGCGCCAGAACATGTTGGGGTCGAGCGAGTCGAGCAGTTCTTCCAGGGTGCGGCAGTTGGACTGTCCCTCCATGGCGGTGGCCACGACGGTGATAATGCCATCCTGTATGGAGGCATAGCAGATATCTTTCTGGTCCACGAGGAACAGCCGGCCGGTGGACTTGAGCAGCACCTTGGCCGCCGGAGGCCGCTGCTGCTGCTCCAGCAGCTTCACGATGGTGCCGATCTGGTCGCCGGGCGAGCCGGCGCTCTCCAGTTTGCTGCGGACCTTCTCCACCGCGCGCGATACGCGCTTGCGGTCGAAGGGTTTGAGCAGGTAATCGACGGCGTTTACCTCGAACGCCCTCACCGCATATTGGTCGTATGCGGTAGCGAAGACAATCTGCGGCAGCGGCACCTTGCGGTCCAGCAGCTTCTTGATGACGCCGAAGCCGTCCAGGCCGGGCATCTGCACGTCGAGAAAGACGAGATCGGGCGAAAACTCCTTTACCAGATTCACTGCCTCGACGCCGTTCTTGCCCTGCGCGACGATGTCGACGTCGAGGTCGCGCAGCAGGTAGGCCAGCTCGTCACGGGCAAGCTGCTCGTCGTCCACTATGACCGCCGATAGCGCCATCCACTCTCCTCAATCCGGAGTTCCTCAAACTATAACTATACCGGGATGGAGCACCGGAACCAACAGACGGCGGGAAGGTTTCAGCCCTTCATCACAAAGCCGCGTCGCTGTCGCGCACGATGGCAAATGAATGAGAGCTCATCTCATAAATGGTAAGCCGGGATACCTCAGGGGCTGAAGCCCCGGGTTTAGTGCCTTTTGCGGCACGGCTGAAGCCGTGGCCTTTCAAAACCGATTTATGAGATCGCTTCGAGTGAATGATGGCTGGCGGCCGCCCTGTCGTACACTAATCGCGAAATGGTGGTGATCTACGGTATTCATGCGGTCAGCGAGGCGCTAAAGTCGGGCGCGCGCAGCTTCGAGTATGTGGGCATCGCGCGCGAGCGGCATGATCATCGGATGCAGCGGCTCATCGACGACTGCCGGGCCAGCGGAGTGCAGGTGCGCTTCCTGCCGCGGGAGCAACTGGACCGCGCGGCCAACACGAATACCCATCAGGGCGTGATCGCGGTCACCAGCGGCAAGCAGTTTGCGGATGTGGATACTCTGCTGGAACAGCGACGCGGTAATTACAGCTTTCTGCTGGTGCTCGATGGCGTGGAAGATCCGCACAATCTGGGAGCCCTGATCCGCAGCGCCGAGGGAGCCGGCGCCGATGGAGTCATCATCCCCGAGCGGCGGGCAGCAGGCCTGACCGGCACGGCGGTGAAAGCTTCGGCCGGCGCCTCCGAGCACCTGCCGATTGCACGGGTCACGAACATCTCCCGCACGCTGGACGAACTGAAAGAGCGGAATGTTTGGACGGTGGGACTGGACGAGCGGGCCAGGCAGAGCTACGACGAGGTTGATTACAAAATGCACTGCGCGGTCGTGCTTGGCGCCGAAGGAAAGGGACTCCACGACCTGGTCCGCAGGCGCTGCGATTTTCTGGTTTCCATTCCCATGCTGGGTCACGTGCCGTCGCTGAATGTTTCTGTCGCCGGCGCGGTGGTAATGTACGAGGTTGCACGGCAACGGCGCGGCGGGCAGAAGGCTGAGAAGACGAAACGCCCGTGAGGATATTGGGACATTCTTATCCATCTGTTCTGGTTCCGGCGCCGATAATCGTGGCAGCCCGGAGGAAACATCGCCTGCAGAGGTATTTCTTACGGCTGTTGCTGCTTTGGCTGGGAGCAACACTACCTACGGCCGCGCTCGATCGCGAAGCCTTCACCGTGACCCGCTATCAACTTGAGGTGCAGATCGACCGCCCGTCGCATGTGATGGCGGTGACGGGCAAGCTGACGCTGCGCAACGATTCGGACAAGGCACAAAACAACGCTGCGCTGCAGGTGTCGTCGTCGCTCTCGTGGAACAGCATCACGCTGGACCAGCAGCCGCTGCAGTGGCTGGGCGACAACTACACCTCGGACATCGATCACACGGGCAGCTTGTCGGAGGCTATCGTGACCCTGCCGAAGCCGGTGCCTCCGCGCGGCAGCGTGACGCTCGATGTGCAGTACGGAGGAACGATCACTGCCGATGCCACGCGCCTGACCCGCATGGGAATGCCCGCGGACGTGGCGCTGCGGAGCGACTGGGACGAGATCAGCGACGCTTTCACGGCGGTGCGCGGGCTTGGGTACGTGGTGTGGTATCCGGTGGCCATTGACGCGGTGAGCATGAGCGACGGCAACGCCGTGTTTGACGCCATCGCCGCATGGAAGCGCCGCCACGCGCGCAGCGAATTCGCTGCCCGAATCACGGTATCGGGCGGAAGCGCCGAAACGCTCTGTATCGCGATGAACGGTGTTGTGCCCAGCTGTGGCGAGGCCGGGGAAATCAGCGACCCCGAAAGCGGCGGCAAGCTGAAGGAGTTCAGCAACACTTTGACGATGGACGGACTGGGCGAGACGGTTCCCGCGTTCGCCATCGCCAACTACGTGGAGCTTTCCCGCCCGACGGTCACGTTCCTGCACACTGCCGAGCACACGTCCGTGGCGCGCGATTATGCGCTGGCAGCGAAGACCAACGATCCGCTGCTGCACGACTGGCTGGGCGAGCCCCGTCAGGCCGCGCGCGTGGTGGAGCTGACCGAACCCAAAGCAGCGCCTTACGAGAGCGGAGGCATGCTGTTCACGCCACTGCGCCAGGCGCCGGTGAGCACGTTACAGCTGCTGCTGTTGCCGGCGCAGGTCGAGGCCCGCTTTCATCCCGCGCGCGCCTGGATACAGGAAGGCCTGCAACGTTTTCTGCAGGCGGTTTCGGTGGAAAGCCGCAGCGGGCGCAAGGCCGCGCTGGAGTACCTCGATGAGTTGCGCGAGCCGCTGGTGAAGGACGAAGAGGCCGCGCATCCGAAAACAGAATCGACTTCGAAACCTGCGTCTGAGGCCGACAACACGCTGCTTAATACGGACGACGAGCTTTACCTGCGGGGCAAGGGCAGCTTTGTCCTGTGGATGCTGCGCGACATGCTCGGCGACACGGCCATGCAGTCTGCGCTGGCGGCCTATCGGCCCGGAGCCGACAAGGAGCCGAATTATCTGCAGCGGCTGCTGCAAAGCAGTTCCCGGCGCGATCTGGAGTGGTTCTTTGACGACTGGGTCTATCGCGACCGCGGCCTGCCCGAGTTTCACGTCGAATCGGCCTATGCCCGCCCCCTGCTGAGCGAATCGAGGAAGAGCTTTCTTCTGACGGTGACGATCCAGAACCGCGGCCATGCCGGGGCGGAGGTGCCGGTCCTGGTGCAGACACCATCCGGAGAGAAGAGTCTCCGGGTACTGGTGAAGGCAGGAGAAAGAGAGTCAGGCCGCATCGAGCTACCGGTGGCGCCGGAGAAAATCGTGGTGAATGATGGCAGCGTGCCGGAAGCGAACACCGGCAACAATGAGTACAAACTGCCGCCGCCGCAGAGTCCTTAGGCTGTTCTGCTTGCCAGCCGTGGGCGGTGGGGATTACAACCTTCTGTTGTCACCATACGCGAGGACGTCTTGAGCTACATCCAGTTTCTGGGCGCGGCCGGAGTGGTTACGGGATCGAAGCACCTGATCCATGTGGACGGCAATGGCGCCCGTCCGTTGCAGGTGCTCGTCGATTGCGGTCTGTTTCAGGGCCAGAAAGAATGGCGCGAGCGCAACTGGCAGGACCTGCCGGTACCGGCGAAATCGATCGATGCCATCGTGCTTACCCATGCGCATCTCGACCACTCAGGCTGGATCCCGCGGCTGGTGAAGGAGGGTTTTCACGGGCCCATCTACGCCACGCCGCCCACCATCGACCTGTGCGGCATTCTGCTGCCTGACTCCGGACATCTGCAGGAAGAAGACGCCGAGTTCTACAACAAGACCCGGGCCTCGAAGCACCATCCGGCGCTGCCGCTGTACACCCTGGACGAGGCGCAGCAGTGCCTGACGCTCTTTCGTCCGGTGAACTTCGGCGAGGCTAAGCAGCTTGCCGGCCAGCTTTCCTTCCGTTTTGTGCGGGCCGCACATATTCTCGGCTCGGCGATGGCGGAAATCAGCCTGAACTCGGCAAGTGGGACGCGGAAGCTGCTGTTCACGGGCGATATCGGGCGGGTGCGCGACAGCCAGATAGCGCCCGGCAAGGTGGTGCATTCGGGACCGACGGAAGGCGAAGACTGCGACCTGCTGGTGATGGAGAGCACCTACGGCAACCGGCTGCATCCCCACACGGACCCGCGGCCGGAGATGGCCACGCTGATCCGCACCACGGTGCAGCGGGGCGGGAGCGTGGTTGTGCCGAGCTTTGCCGTGGAGCGGACGCAGAAATTTCTCTTCCTGCTGAAAGAGCTGATGGAAACCGGCCAGATTCCCCGCGTGCCGGTGCATGCCGACAGTCCGATGGCGATCAAGGCGGTGCAGATTTTCCTGAAGCACAGCGGAGAGTTTGCCGCCGACACCAGGGCGCTGATCGAAAAGTACGGCTCGCCGCTAAACTGGTCGAATTTCTATTTCGATCTCACGCAGGACGATTCGAAGAAGATCAACGATTCGAAGTATCCGACGATCATTGTTTCGTCGAGCGGAATGGTTACCGGCGGACGCGTGCTGCATCATCTGATGCTGCGCCTTCCCGACCCGAAGAACCTGGTGCTTTTCATCGGATTTCAGGCTCCGGGAACGCGCGGCTTCAGCATCAAGAGCGGCGCGCCGACGGTGAAGATGTTCGGGCAGGAGGTGCCCATCCGCGCCCAGATCGCGGCGCTGGAGCAGTTCAGCGACCATGCTGACACCCCTGAACTGCTGGAGTGGCTGCATACGTTCCGCCGTCCGCCGGCCACCACCTGCCTGGTGCATGGCGAGCCGGACGCGGCGGCCGATCTGCGGGAGGCGATGACAAAAGAGCTGGGATGGAACGTGCAGGTGGCAGCGTACAGGCAGAGGGTGGCGGTAGGATAAGCCGGCGCAAGCGCACAGTTCGCACGGGCGGCTGCGGGATTTGGATCACCACGGTTGAAACCACCGGCGCGCAAAACCGCGCCTGCGGCTCAGGGCACGAGTTCGTCCCGCAGCTGCCGCGAAAGCTTCTCGATCCGCCTGAGCCTGTCCTTCAAATCCTTTGCCAGCAGTCCCTGGGTTGCCTGCTGGGTGTCCGCATGCACCGTCTGGGCAAGCGATAACAGCTCATCAGCCTGTTCGATGACCTTTGCGGCGCTGACATTTTGCCGCAAGGGTACGGGCGCTTCCACGTTCTCCGAGTTGCGGGTCGCCTGATTGGCGGCTACATGGCCGGGAGGTACCGGATGTCCCGACATTTGCGGCAGGGCTATTTCAGGGACTAGCATCGTGCACAGCGTGAGAACGAAAACGCAGACAAGGTTATACATATCACGCCTCACCGGGTCGGTTTTCCGGTACCAAAGATACTCCTGACGTGAAAAGCAGGCACGGGTTGCCGCGGCTGCGGATTTGCCGAGTGAGGCGGTCCGAGGAGGAGTAATGGCAACATTTGGGCTGATTGAATACGCGGATGCGAGTCGCGAGGTGCGGGCGGTCTATGACGACATCATGGCTACGCGCAAGACGGACTGGATCAACAATTTCTGGAAAGCGCTGGCGCACGATCCCGCACTGCTGAAGCGCACGTGGCAGGACGTGAAGCAGATCATGGCGCCGGGAACGCTCGATGCGCTGACGAAGGAACTGATCTATGTGGCGGTGAGCGTGACCAACGGCTGCCCGTACTGCATTGCCGCGCATACTGTCTCGGCGCGCAACAAAGGCATGACCCCGGAGATGTTTCACGAAGTGATGTCTGTAGTCGGCATGGCCAACGAGACCAATCGCCTGGCGAACGGTTACCAGGTGGAGATTGATGAGCAGTTCAAATAGCAGCCGTCAGCATTCGGCATTCGGCATTCGGCATTGAGTTGGATTGGCGGCTTAAGAAGCCAGAGGATATGCCGAAATGAAGACCTTTGCTGACTGCTGAGTGCTGATTGCTAACGCTATAATGGTCCTTCCCATGAAAGCCTACGTTTACGTCTCGCTGAAGAAGAGCGTGCTCGACCCGCAGGGCAAAACCATTCACGGCGCGCTGAAGAAGATGGGCTATCGCGGACTGGAAGACGTGCGCCAGGGCAAGTATTTCGAGATCGCGCTGGACTCGAGCGTCAACCGCGAAGACGCCCAGGCCGAGGTGGACCGCATCGCCCGCGAAGTGCTTACCAACCCGGTGATCGAAGAGTACAGCCTGAAGCTGGAAGGCTAGGCTGCTCCGGGCCGCTGCGGCCGATCAGGCGCCCGGCGACATTTGTGTGGGCCGCGGGGATAACCTGAATGGTGAGCCGCGGGGCATGAGCG
>Ga0335081_10008955_pt1 | contig 16075 bp, 15 predicted proteins | sample Lox_Sample_35_FD_206713 | JGI IMG/M metagenome (GOLD analysis project Ga0335081, IMG submission 206713) | Soil microbial communities from Loxahatchee National Wildlife Refuge, Florida, United States - Lox_Sample_3.5 | ecosystem: Environmental > Terrestrial > Soil > Wetlands | place: USA... | reverse complement strand
GAGCGCCGAGCAGCACGCGGCACTCACGGCGCGCTTCGGCAAGCTGAAAAGCCTCAACCGCGACTGCGTGCGCCTGCGTCAGGTGAAGTCGGCCGAGGAAATCGACTGGCTGCGCATCGGCGCGCATTTTTCCGACCTTGGCATGATGGCGCTGCGTGACGCCATCAAGCCCGGAATCAGCGAGCGTGAGCTCGGCAATGCCATCGAGCGCGCCTATGTGGGCTTAGGCGGCACCACCGGCATCCATTACATCGGCACCACGTCGATGGAGGCGCCCGATCTCGCCGTGCCGCGCCAGTTTCCCACGCCGCGGCGCGTTCAGACGGGCGACGCCGTGGTGGCGGAAATCACCGCCGCCTTCTGGGAGTATCCGGGGCAAGTGCTACGCAGCTTCGCGTTGGGCGAGCCGACGAAGCTCTATCGCGATCTGCATGCCGCGGCGGACGCGGCGTTCGATGCGATCGCCGCCGTGCTCAAGGCCGGCGCGACGCCCAGCGACGTGATCGCAGCCTCAGGCGTGATCGAGGACAAAGGTTTCACCATCGTCGACGATCTGCTGCACGGCTATGGCGGCGGCTATCTGCCGCCTATTCTCGGCAGCAAGAGTCGTCCGGCCGGCCCAGTTCCTGACGCTCCCTTCCGCGCCGGGCAGACGGTAGTGATCCAGCCCAACGTCGTCACGCGCGACGGCAAAGCCGGCGTGCAGACCGGCGAGATGGTGCTGATCACCGAACAGGGCATTGAGCGCTTCCATTCGATCCCGCGGGGATTTGCGACTCTACCCGCCTCATCCTGAGGAGGGCGCGCAGCGCCCGCCTCGAAGGATGGGGCGGCCCATGGTTCGAGACGCGGCCTTCGGCCGCTCCTCACCATGAGACCGATGGAGGACCTACCTTAGCTGCTCCGCCATCCAGTCCGCGCTCTGCGAGCGCCAGCGGTAGGCGCGGTTGGTGGCGATGTGGTTGCCGTCCTCGATCATCATCAGCGTCGCCGGGCCTTTCACTTCTTTTGCCAGCCGTTCCGCATCCGCCGCCGGCACGATGCGGTCGAGCCGTCCGTTGACGATGAAAATGGGGCAGGTGATGTTTTGCGCGATGCCTTCGAGCGACAGTGTCGCCGCGTTCTTCTTCGCCTCCTCTTGCGTGGCGCAATGGCTGCGCACGCGGAAGGCCTCGCGCGTCAGCTCCGGCAAATTGTCCCAGGTGGCGCCCCAGTCGAACGGTCCGCCGAGCGCGATACAGGCCTTGATGCGCCTCTCGAACGCGGCGGCGCGCGGCGCGTAATAGCCGCCCAGGCTCACGCCCCACATGCCGATGCGCGAGTTATCCAAGTCGCGCCGCGCCGCGACGAAATCGAGCACTGCCTTCACCGGCACTTCGTAATCGCCGCGGATGGCGAAATCGTATTGCCCCTCGCCCTGGCCCGGGCCCTCGAAGATCAGCGTCGCCATGCCGCGCGCAAGAAACGGCGCCTCGTAGGCGTCGCCTTCCTCCTTGGTGGAGTCGAGGCCGACCGCCATGACCACGACCGGCGGTTTGTCGTAGCCGGCGGGCTTGCGCAAAATGCCGGTGAGCATCTTGCTCTCGTAAGGAATGCGCAGGCGCTCGCCCGGCGGACGCAGGAACGGCAGCGCCGCCTGCCGGCATTCCACCGCCTTCATGTGCGCCACCTTCATCTGCGGCACGTCGTTGACGAACAGGAACGAGGCGAAGTGATAATAGACGCCGGCGCGCTGCAAGCATTCGCCGGCAGTCAACTGATGCCCGCGCTTGAGCGCCTCGCGGCCGAGCTCTTCGTGATGCGCCGCGCGCGCCGACCAGGCGGCGCACCACTCGTCGTAGCTCTTGATCTGACCGGTGACTTCCTCGAAGTCGGTCAGCACCACGCCGTTGGCGACGAAACGCGGCCCCCAATGGGCGATCGCGGCTTCGAGCCGGGGGTCGATTGCCATCGAGATTTCCATGTGGGTCAGTCCGCCTTCTCGTCGCGCCGATACCAGGGCATCAAGCGTTTGGTGGCCGACTTCACCAGCAACTCGAAGCCGACGCCGAACGCGGCCAGCAGCAGCACCCCGACGAAGGCTTCGTTATGGCGATAGGAGCGCGAATTATAGAGGATGAAATAGCCGAGCCCGCCGATCGACAGGAAGAATTCCGCCACCACCGCACCGATCAGCGCGCGCCCCGCCGCCAGGCGGACGCCGGCCAGCAGATAGGGCATCGACGACGGCAGCACGATCTCCGCCAGCATGCGCAGGCGCCCGGAGCGGAACGCGCGCGCGACCTCGAGATATTCGCGCGGCACCGAGCGGGCGCCGTCGGCGACGTTGAGGATGATGGAAAATATGGCGGCGAAGATGATGGTGGCGATGCGGGTCGCGCCGGAATAGCCGAACCACAGCGAAAACAGCGGCAGCACGACGATCATCGGCATGGCGTTGAGGCCATTGATGTAATGCTGGATGCCACGCGCGAAGGCCTCGCTGCGCCCCATCAGCAGGCCGATCAACGTGCCGGCGACGAGCGCGACGGCGAGCCCTTCGGCGACGGCGGCCAGCGTGGCGCCGGTGGCGTTCAGGAAGGCGGGGTCGGTGATCACGCGCGGGATCGCCATCACCACGGTGGTGGGCTTGGCGACATAGGCCGGCGCCAGCGCGCGCACCACCAGCTCCCACACCAGCAGGAGGACGAGTCCGACCAGCAGCCGCGGCATGAAAGTCTCGCCGAGCGGCGAGGCCTTGCGCTCGACCGCGGCGGCCGGAACCGAAAGGGCGGAATCGGCCATCGGCTATTGCCTCCAGCGCGCGAAATGCCGCTCGATCTTCAGGCCGAGCCGCATCAACCCGACGCCGATGAGTGCGATCAGGAAAATCGAAGCGAACACGCCGGCCGTGTCGAAATTCTGCGAAGCGCCCATGATGAGCTGGCCCAGCCCGGTGGCGCTGAGAAAAAACTCGGCCGCGATCATGCCGACCAGCGCGCGGCCGATCGCCTGGCGCACCCCGGTCATGGCGAACGGCAGCGTATAAGGCAGCATCACCTCGCGCCACAGCGCCCATTCGCTGGAGCGATAGGATTTCGCCACCTCGATCAATTCAGGCTTGAGGCTGCGCGCGCCTTCCACCGTGTTGTAGACGACCGGAAACACCGCGAACAGGAACACCACCAGCACCTTGGGCGCGAAGCCGAAACCCATCATCGACAAAATGAACGGGATCAGCGCCACCATCGGCGTGGCGTAGATGATCATCAGATAGGGCTCGATGCCGACGCGCACCCACGGCAGGCGCGCCAGCAGCATGCCGAGGGGCATGCCGACGATAAGCGCGAGAATAAAGCCGGTGAGAAACAGCTCGGCCGAGGAGGTGAACTGGCGGAGGAACTCGCCGGTCAACACCAGCTGCCACAGCTGCACCATGGTGGTCGAGAACGGCACCATGAAGGCCTGGCTGGTGTTGCGGCCGGCGATTTCCCAGGCGGCGATGCCGATCGCGATGCTGATCCAGAACGGTGCGTGGCGGCGGATGGCTGTTTGCAACGAGTTCGTCCTAGCTTGCAATAAAAGCGGTCATTCCGGGGCCGGCCGCAAGCCGGAACCCGGAATCCAGGGCCAAGTCCGAGTGCTTCGCTCTGGATTCCGGGTTCGCTCGCTTGCGCGAGCGCCCCGGAATGACATCCGTCACTTCGCCATCGCGTTGGCGTCCTTCCAGACGCTGGTGTCGACGAACTGCTCGTAGGTCACCGGCTCCTTGTCGGCTTTGATGGCGCCGATCTTCTTCATCAGCTTGGCCACCGCGTCGATCTTGTTGCGCGGCATGCCGTCGTCGTTGACCGCCCAGAACTTCATGTCGAGGAACTGCTTGAGCGCGGCCTTGTTCACCGCCGCGTTGTGGCCGGTGACGGTCGCCACCGCCGCCACCGCGTCGGCGTTCTTCGGGTCCTCCATGAAATGGGCGGACTCGATCATGGCCGCCACGCTGCGCACCACCGCGTCGCGCTTTTTGGCAAGGTTGTCCTTGCGCACGACCAGGATCAGGTAATGGCTGGTCGGGTTGGTCTCTTTCTGTCGCAACAAAATGTGCAGCGGCTTGCCCTGCGTCTCGATCTCGGCGAGGTCGTCGAGGTGCAGCACGCCGTATTGCAGGCGGCCGGCGATCATCGCGGAGCCGGCGCCGCCGCCGAGCGCGACCTGCTTGGTGTCGTCGATCGTCACGCCCGGACAACCGGCGGCGAGCATTGAGCGCAGCGCCACCGAGCGGGCGCCGCCAACCGAGTCGACGCCGACTTCCTGGCCCTTGATGTCCTGGCAGGTCTTGCCGCTTTCGGTCGTGCCGATGACCCAATCCGGATTCGGCATGCCGTAGATCGCCACCAGCGGCACGCCGGCATTGGAGATCTGATTGATGACCGGCGGCGTCGGCGACCACGACATGTCGGCGTCGCCGGCGACCACCGCGCGCGCCGCCGCGGTGCCGTTATCGAACGGGCGGATTTGCACGTCGACGCCGTGTTTCTTGAAGAAGCCCTGCTTCTCCGCGACGTAGACGATCATCACCGAAAAGATCGGCGGAATTCCAGGCGTGGCGACGACGAGCTTTTCCGCGGCAATGGCGGGCGCCGACGGCGTGCCCAGCAGCGCGCAGGCCACGCCAAGGCCCGCCATGACGGTAGTCAAACGTTTGAACATCTCAATCCTCCCCTATTTGCTTCGCGTTTTTATCTCAGCGTTCGAGAACGAACTCGGCTTCGCGCGCCTCCCGCATCAGCGTGCCCCAGACGCGCTCGCGCAGCTCGGCGAAGCGCGGCAGCCGCAGCGTGTCGCGCGTGCGCGGATGCGGCAGATCGATGGCGATGGTCTCGTGGATGCTCGACGGCCTGCCCTTGAGCACGATCACGCGGTGGCCGAGCAGCACCGCCTCTTCGATCGAATGGGTGACGAAGATCATGGCGGTCGGCCGCTGCTCCCAGATGTGCAGCAATTCGAATTGCAAAATCTCGCGCGTCTGCGCGTCGACCGCCGCGAACGGCTCGTCCATCAGCAGCACGCTCGGCTCCACCGCTAGCGCGCGCGCCAGCCCACAGCGCTGCTGCATGCCGCCCGACATCTGATAGGGGAAGGCGCTCTCGAAGCCGCCAAGCCCGACCAGCTTGATGAACTCCGGCACCCTGCGCTCGACCTCGGCCTTCGCAACGCCGGCCATGCGCAAGCCGTAGGCGACGTTGTCGAACACGGTCTTCCACGGGAACAGGCCGAAGTGCTGGAACACCATGGCGACGCCGGCGATCGGCTCGGTCACGCGTTCCTCGCCGACCCAGATCTCGCCGGCATCGTGCGGCAACAAGCCGTCGATGCAACGCAAGAGCGTGGTCTTGCCGCAGCCGGAAGGACCGACAATGGCGACGATCTCGCGCTCGCCGACATCGAACTCGATGCCCTTGAACACTTCGAGCGTGCCGTAGCGCTTGCCGAGGCCTTTGACGCGGATGCGCGTTTCGCCCTTGGCCGGAGCGGAAGCGGGGCGGGTGGCGGTTGCCATTTGGTGTTGGGTCACTTGTTGCGTCACTCGGCGGCCTGCGATGCGGGTTTGGGGGCGATTTTCGCCCAATAGTCGGACGCTTGCTTGGAGCGCTTGAGCGCGTCCTCGGTTTCGAAGCCCGGCGCCATCGAGCCGTCGCTGCCGGCCATGATCTGATGATGCTCGATGTTCAGGGTGCGCAGCCAGCGTTGCTGGCCCATGGTGATGGCGACGAAATAGCCGATCTCCACCAACTCGGGCTCGCTGAAGTGCTTGTGCAGGCGGTCCCACAATTCGTCGGTCGACGGCAGATCCCAGGTGATGGCCTCGGCATAGGCGAGCGCCGCCTTCTGCCGTTCGTCGTAGTTCGGCGAGGACTCGAAATTGATCAGGTCGGAATAGTCGTCTTCCTTGAGGCCGGCCTTGGCGGCCTTGATCGAACGCTGATTGCCGCAGAACTCGCACAGCACCGAGCGCGAGACATAGATGCGGCAGAGCTCCTTGATCTTGTGGTCGGCGACGCCGTTCTTGAACACGTCGCGCCAGGTATTGGCGAACGACCAGAACGTCGCCGGCACATGCGCGCGCACCGCCTGGCTTTCCGGCCGCGGCGTGCCTTCGCGCGCGCAGCGTTCGAATTCGGCGATCATGGCGGGGTCTTTGACCGTCGCCGGATCGACATAGCTAATGCGAGGTTTCGACATCGGGGTGAATTTCTCCCAAAGCATTATCGTTATGGCGCGCCAAGGCGGCCCCGTCCTTAGCGACGGTCGGCGGCATGTTGCCGCAACGGCGCGGCAGGGGCAACGCCACAGTAAGCCGCATTAACCTCATTGCCGGCCTGCCGAATTCCCCTGGCGCCGGGGCGCCGGGCGCGTGCCCGCGCGCAAGCCGCATGCAAAAGGCCGTCAGGCTGAATCGATCCTTACGCCTCAGCACGCGTTGCCAACGCACGATGCGCAAGGTTAGGCGAAAGTTGATGCGACTGCGGAAACCGCTCGTAAAGAATAGGTATTCAGTAGCCCTTCAGCATAGTCCCAAGTGCGCGCGCGCCGTTAGTAATTGAATACTGCCTCGCATCTAGTCTCGTCGGCGAAAGAGACCGAAAGCGAATTTCGGATCGCGTCAAACGGGGCAAACCGCCGTGCGTGCCAGTACCATCGTCATGATCGGCTTCGCCGTGGTGTTCGGCCTGCTCGCCGTGTTCATCGCGCAGGTGTGGCTGAACAATCAGGCCGCCATGCGCGCAAAGAGCATGCAGGCCGACAAGAAGCCGGTCTCAACGCAAACCATCGTGGTGGCGGCGCAGCCGCTGCGTTTCGGCGCCGAGATCAACGCATCGATGCTGAAGGAAATGCCGTGGCCGCAAGAGGCGCTGCCGTCCGGCGCCTTCCATAAGATCAAAGACGTGCTGACCGGCCGCCGCGTGGTGCTGACGGCGATCGAAGCCAACGAGCCGGTGCTGGCGCTCAAGATCACGGGCGCGGGCGAGCGCGCGACGCTGTCGTCGCTGGTGCACAAGGGCATGAAGGCGGTGACCATCCGCGTCAACGACGTCGAAGGCGTCGGCGGCTTCGTGCTGCCGGGCGATCGCGTCGACGTGGTGCTGACGCGGCAGATCGACAAGGGCTCGGCCACCACGGAAGTGGTGCTGCAGAACACCAAGGTGCTGGCGATCGATCAGGTCGCCGACGACCGCGCCGCCAAGGCAACCGTGGCGAAATCGGTCACGCTCGAAGTCAATACGGTCGAGGCGCAGAAGGTCTGGCTTGCCTCTTCGGTCGGCAATCTGTCGCTGCTGCTGCGCAAGGCCGGCGAAACCGCCGAGGTGAAGACGCGCAAGATCACGCTCAACGATCTCGGCAACAACGATCCGGTTGCAACCGACAAGGTCGCGACCACCACCGTGGTGGTGACGCGTGCGTCGGCGAAACAGGATTACACCGTCCCGGTCGAGGGCAATGGGGCCTCGGCCGCGGCGGTGCGTGCCGCCCACTAGCGGCGGTGAATAGGGACAACGGGACGGGGGAGAGTGTCGTGAACAACAACAGCGAATACGCCGCTGGCTTCTCGTGGCGGCGCCAGGACAGGAACGGCCCGCGCGGCGCGTGGCTGCGCGATCTCGCGATCGCCCTCGCCATCGCGCTGGCGGCCGCGCTGCTGCTGACGGCCGGCGAGGCGCGCGCGCAAACGCATCTCGTCAGCATCGGCGGCAACAGCCACACTACCATGGTGACGGTCACCATCGGCAAGTCGCAGGACGTGCGCACCGACAGCAGCTTCGTCGACGTCACCGTCGGCGATCCGGACGTCGCCGACGTCAATCCGCTGACCGATCACACGCTGTCGATCCTCGGCAAGAAGATCGGCACCACGCGCGTGTCCGTCTACGCCGAGGACAAGAAGCTGATCGGCATCTTCGACGTCGAGGTGTCCTACGACATCACGCGGCTGACCAACGAATTGGCCCGCCGCTTCCCCGGCTCGCGTCTGCGCGCGTCGTCTGTGAACGGCCGCATCATGCTGGCCGGTGAAGTCGCCGACGCCGCCACGCTCGACAAGGCGGTCACCATCGCGCGCCAGTTCGGCCCCGAGATCATCAACTCGGTGTCGGTGATGTCGCCGCAGCAGGTCATGCTGGAGGTCCGCTTCGTCGAGTTGTCGCGCACCGCCGGCCGCGAGCTCGGCGTGCAATGGAACCGCTTCGGCGGCCACACGCTTGCCAATATCGGCGACAACACGCCGGCCGGCGCGTTGCCGATCACGCCCGCCGGCGGCAATCCGTTCCAGAATCCGGGCGTCACCTCCGGCGGCATCAACGACACCAACGTGCTGCGGTCCGCTTCGGTAGCGGCCGGCGTGCTCTCGGGCGCCTCGCCCTTCGGCTTCCTGATCGCGCGCATGGTCTCCAACGGCATGTCGGCCGACGCGCTCATCAACTTGCTCGAGCAGAAGGGCGTCGCCCGCAGCCTGGCCGAGCCGAACCTGGTCGCGCTCTCCGGCGATACCGCGAGCTTCCTCGCCGGCGGCGAGTATCCGATTCCCGTGGCCGGCTCGTTCGGCCAGGTCACCGTCGACTACAAGAAATACGGCGTCGGGCTTGCCTTCACGCCCACCGTGCTCGACCGCGGCCTGATCAACATGAAGATCGAGCCCGAGGTCAGCCAGATCGACACCAATCATACGATCGCGGTGGCCAACGGCATCTCGGTGCCGGCGCTGATCGTGCGCCGCGCCTCGACCACAGTCGAGCTGCGCGACGGCCAGAGCTTCGTGATCGGCGGTCTGTTGCAAAGCGACAACCAGCACCAGATCGACCAGCTGCCCTGGCTCGGCAGCGTGCCGGTCTTGGGAACGCTGTTCTCTTCCAAGTCGTACCAGAACAACGAGACCGACCTCGCCATCATCGTCACGCCGCATCTGGTGCGCCCGACGCGGCCCGGCGATCTGGTCAAGACGCCGCTCGACGACACGGTGCCGCCGAACGACGTCGATTTCTTCCTGCTCGGCAAGACCGAGGTTACGCGCGCCCAGGCCAAGCTGTTGACGCCGGCCGCCGCGCAGATCGCCATCGCCGAACAGCAACCGTTCACCGGACACATGATCGACATGCCGAGGGGGGCATCCGATGCAACCATCCAATAATTCAGCGGTGCTTTCCTCTCCCGTTCGTCCCCGCGAAAGCGGGGACCCAGGGCCACACATGCTGTCGCTAAAGACCTGGATTCCCGCTTCCGCGGGAATGAACGGAAAATTGGTGCTCGTGCTCGGCCTCGCGCTTGCCGCGCTCAGCGGCTGCTCGGAATATCTCGACCGCCGCGACACCATTTCGCTGCACGGCGGCGACGCCGTCGCCACCGACAAAGTGACGCAGATGGTCGACCCGTGGCCGGCGGCAAGCGCGCAGAAGAACATCGGCTTCAACGGCGAGCGCATGGAAACGGCGATGGAGCGCTACCGCACCAACCGCACCTATCCGCCGCAAGGCACCGGCACCTCGGCGGCCTATTCGCAGGCGCCGGCGGCGCCCAGCAACACGACGCCACTCGGCCCGACGGTGACGCAGCCGGCCGCGCCGGTGAAATAGCCGGAGAGCCAATGCGCCTCGGCCGCAGCCCCGAACCGAACCGGACTCGCGTGGTGGTGGTCACCGCCGACGCCGAGTTCGAGCATGCCGTGCGCGCGACCTTCGGCGCCTCGAGCGCGATTGCGCTCGATTTGGTCGCCGGCCGCATCGCCGAGCAGGCCGATGCGCTGGCGCTGACAGACGCAACCGTCGTGGTCGTCGATCTCGACGCCGGCCGCGCCGACGAGATGGGCGGGCTGGCACGCCTGATGGCGCGCGTCGGCGCCTGGCCGCCGGTGATCGCGGTCACGCAGGCCTTCGACGAGAACGTCGCCCGCACGCTGATGCAGATGCGGGTCGCGGATTTCCTGGTCAAGCCGGTGGCGCCGATCGATCTGGTGCGCGCCTGCGCGCGGGTCGCGCGCGGCGCCCCCGGCGCCGACAAACCGACCGAAGCGCAGATCTACACGTTCCTGCCCGCGGTCGGCGGCGCCGGCGTCACCACGCTGGCGGTGCAGACCGCCATGATCCTGCTCAACAGCGGCGGGCCGCGCGTCAAGACCTCGACCTGCCTCGTGGACCTCGATTTCCAGCACGGCGCGGTCGCCGATTATCTCGACCTCGAGCCGCGCCTGAACCTGGCGGAGATCGAGCCGCGGCCGGACCGCCTCGACCGCCAATTGCTGGAGATCATGCTGTCCTATCACGCCTCCGGCCTCGCGGTGGTGGCGGCGCCCAACCGCCCGGCCGAGATGCGCTCGTTCGATCCCGACGTGGTGACGCGCCTGCTCGATCTGGTCTCCAGCAACTTCGACTATGTCGTGTTCGACATGCCGCGCACCTGGTTCTCCTGGACCGACAGCGTGCTGCTCGGCTCCAACAAATTGTTCATCGTCAGCGAAACCACGGTGCCGGCGCTGCGCCACGGCAAGCAATTGGTGGCGGCGATCAAGGAGCGGCTGGGCGACGGGCCGAAGCCGCAGGTGATCGTCAACCGCTTCCAGCCGAAAATGTTTGCCGCCGGGCTGCGGCTCAACGATCTGCGCCAGGTGCTGGGCGACGCCTTCACCGCCGTCGTTCCCAACGACTATGCGCTGGTGCGCGAGGCGATCGACCGCGGCGTGCCGCTCGACGAGGTCAAGCCTGGCAACAAGATCACCGCCGAACTGAAGAAGCTGGTGCTCGCCGGCGTCGCCAAGGCGGAGGCCAAGCCCGCGCCGGTGATGCAGAAGCTGAAACTGTCGATGGCGAGGTAGCGCATGATCCCGAAAAGTGGGCGCCGGTTTTCGGAAAAGATCATGCGCAAAGGAACAATGTGATGGCCGGCCGTTTCACAGCCCGACGCGCCCCCGAATTGCCGGTGATCGACGCGCCGCCCGCGGCGCCGGACGCCATGACCTTCACGGTTTTTCCGGACGCGCCGGCGCCCGACGCCGCGCCGCAGGCCAATCTGCTGCAAAGCGACAAGCTGCTCGACGCCAAGGTGCGCCTGCACCGCCGGCTGATCGAGGAGATCAATCTCTCGGCGCTGGAAAAATTGCCTGAGGAGGAGATCCGCCGCCATGTGCAGGGGCTGGTGTCGCAATATGTGCTGACCGAGCGTCTGGCGCTCAACGCCCAGGAGCTCGACGAATTCGTCTCGGAAATCCTCGACGAGATGACTGGCTTGGGCCCGCTCGAGCCGCTGCTCAAGGACGAGAGCGTCAACGATATCCTGATCAACGGCCACGAATGCGTCTATGTCGAGCGCCGCGGCGTGCTGGAGCCGCTGGCGGTGCGCTTCAAGGACGAGCAGCATCTGCTGCGCATCATCAATAAAATCGTCTCCGCCGTCGGCCGTCGCGTCGATGAAAGCCATCCGCTCTGCGACGCGCGCCTGCAGGACGGCTCGCGCGTCAACGTCGCGGTGCGGCCGATCGGCGTCGACGGGCCGCTGGTGTCGATCCGCAAATTCTCCAAGAAGCCGCTCGGCCTCAGCAAGCTGGTCGAGGTCGGCGCGCTGCGCCCGCCGATGGCCGAGCTGCTGGCCGCCGCCGTGAAGGCGCGCATCACCACCATCATTTCCGGCGGCACCGGCTCCGGCAAAACCACCATGCTCAACGCACTCTCCGCTTTCATCTCGGAGAAGGAGCGCCTGCTCACCATCGAAGACGCCGCCGAATTGCAATTGCAGCAGCCGCATGTCGGCCGCATGGAAACGCGGCCGCCCAACATCGAGGGCAAAGGCGAAATCCGCCAGCGCGAGCTGGTGAAAAACGCGCTGCGCATGCGGCCCGACCGCATCATCCTCGGCGAGTGCCGCGGCGAGGAAGCCTTCGACATGTTGCAGGCCATGAATACCGGCCACGAAGGCTCGATGGCCACCATCCACGCCAACACGCCGCGCGACGCCATTTCGCGCCTCGAGCAAATGATCGGCATGGCCGGCCTGCCGATGACGGTCGCCTCCATCCGCAGCCAGATCGCCGGCGCCATCCAGATGATCGTGCAGCTGCAGCGCCAGTCGGACGGCAAGCGCAAGGTCACCTCGATCGCCGAAGTCACCGGGCTGGAAGGCGACATCATCCAGATGCAGGAAATCTACAAATACGTGCGCACCGGCACGGCGGCCGACGGCACCGTGCAGGGCCACTTCCAGGCCACCGGCGTGCGCCCGCGCTTCCTCGCGCAACTCGCCAATCTCGGCATCCGCATCCCGGGCAACTACTTCGACCCGTCGCAGCCGCTCTGATGTCGAACCTGTTCAATTTCAACCCGATCTACATATTCTATCTGCTGATCGGCCTGTCGGCGGCGATGGCGGCGGAGGCGGGCTACCTGCTGTTCTACAACAAGGCCTCCTACCGCAAGAACATCAACCGCCGCCTCAAGGTGATGGACGACAAGACCGACCGCGAGAGCGTCCTTTCGCAGTTGCGGCGCGAGCGCGGCCTCACCAGCGGCGGCGACTACCGGCTGCCGCTGGTCAATCTCAATCAGCTGGTGTTGCAATCGGGCCTGAGCATCGGTTTCGGCAAGCTCATTGTGTTCATCGTCATCGGCATGATCGCGGCCTTCGCCGCCACCATGGTCTTCGACGGCAATCTCATGCACGCCGCCGGCGCCACGCTGTTTGCCGGCGTCGTGCTGCCGTTCCTGGTGCTGAAATTCCTCAAAGCCCGCCGCCAGAAGAAATTCAGCGCGCAGTTCCCCGACGGCATCGACATCATCGTGCGCTCGTTGCGCGCCGGCCACCCGGTGCCGGTCGCCATCTCCATGGTGGCGCGCGAATTGCCCGACCCGATCGGCACCGAATTCGGCATCGTCACCGACGAGATCACCTACGGCGCCGATCTGGAAACCGCCATGCGCAATCTTTTTTTCCGCGTCGGCGGCGACGACCTGCCGCTGTTCGTCACCGCGGTGGCCATCCAGGGCTCGACCGGCGGCAATCTCGGCGAAATTTTGGAGAACCTGTCGAGCGTGATCCGCCAGCGCTTCAAGATGCGCCGCAAAATAAGAGCGCTCGCCGCCGAAGGCCGCGCCTCGGCGCTCATTCTGTCGTCGCTGCCGATCGGCATGTTCGTCGCCATCAATCTCCTGGTGCCGAACTTCTACGGCGCCATCTGGAACGAGGACATGACCAAGATCGCGCTGGTGCTCGCCGGCTGCTGGATGGGCGTCGGCAATTTCATCATGTGGCGCCTGGTCAATTTCCGGATCTGACATGAACGCCGCCGTTCTCATCGCCGACATGTTTCGCGACCGCGGCAGCGTGCTGATGGCGCTTTTGGTGTTCCTCGCCGCCGGCACGCTCGCCTTCACGGTGATGGCCTTCGTGCGCGTGCGCGGCGCGGTGAAGAAGCGCACCGAGCGCGTGATGGAGGAGGGCGGCTGCGCCAATCCGAAACGCTCGCTGCGCTACGCCAGCCTCACGGCGGTGACGCAGCTCATCGAATACACCACCAAGCACTATGCCTCGGCCAACACCGACACGATGAAAGTCCTGCGCAAGCGGCTGATCCAGGCCGGCATCTTCGATCCGCGCGCGGTCGCCGTGTTCTTCATCGGCCGCACCGTGCTCGCGATCGGCATCGCCGCCGCGCTGTTCGTGGCGCTGCCGATGTTCATGTCGAAAGGCGGCTCGGCCTTCTGGCTGGTGGTGGTCGCCGGCGGCATCGCCGGTTACGTCGGGCCCAGCATGTACATCGACAAGCGCATCAAGGCGCGCCGCTTCGAGCACCGCATGGGTTTTCCCGATTTCATGGACCTGCTGGTGGTGTGCGCCGACTCGGGGCTGTCGATGGAAGCCTCGCTCGAGCGCGTCGGCCGCGAGCTCGGCGACAGCTACCCTTCGCTCACCGCCAACATCCACATGACCAATCTCGAGATCCGCGCCGGCCGCAATCTCAAGGACGCGCTCGAGCGGCTTGCCAACCGCCTCGCGCTCGAGGAGGCGCGCGCCTTCGCCACGCTGATCAACCAGTCGATCGACATCGGCTCCTCGATCACCGATGCCTTGCGCGTCTATTCCGACGACATGCGGCACAAGCGGCTGTCCTACGCCGAGGAAAAAGCCTACGCGCTGCCGGCCAAGCTGTCGGTGCCGATGATGGTGTGCATCTTCCCGGTGCTGTTCGTGGTCATTCTGCTGCCGGTGTTCGTGAAGCTGCACGTCGGGCATTATTTTTAACTGTCATTCCGGGACGGCGCGTCAGCGCCGGACCCGGAATCCATACTCCGCAGCACTGGGGTTATGGATTCCGGGTTCGCTCGCCATAGCGCGTCGAAGACGCGCGTAAATGCGCTTATAGCTCGCGCCCCGGAATGACGCGTGAGGGCAAACCACCCCCCGAAAGTGAACAACTTCTTAACTTTCTCGCCCTAGCCTCATACCGTCCCGGGGGTACGGGCGTATTCCGACAGGCCTTGTGATGCGTACAGGAATTGCCCGAGCGCTGATGATTGCGGCCGCTGGCCTCGTGCTCGCCGCCTGCAACACCACTGGCGACCTTGCCAGCCAATCCGCCACGCCGCCGGCCACCGACAGCCCGTCGCCGACCGGCGACGTCGCCGCCAACGCGCTCGCCTCGGCCAACGAGACGCCGCCGCCGCTCGGCGTGCCGGTCGAGGCGGAGACGCCCGGCCTGCTCGGCAGCGATGCCAACGACGAGCTCGCGCTCGGCAAGAAGATGTACCGCGCCAACAATTTCGGCCTCGCCGAGCAGCACTTCCGCAAGGCGGTCGAGCTGCACCCGCGCGACGCCGAGGCCTGGCTCGGCCTCGCCGCCTCCTACGACCGGCTGCGCCGCTTCGACCTCGCCGACCGCGCCTATGGCGAGGCGAGCAAGATCGTCGGCGAGACGGTCGAGATCCTCAACAACGAGGGCTTCTCCTACATGCTGCGCGGCGACTACAAGCGCGCGCGCGCCAAGCTCGCCGCCGCCGACCGCAAGGACCCCGGCAACAAATACGTGGCGAACAATATGAATTTGCTCGAGGAGAGCATGCGGCAGGGCAAGCAGGTGGAGTAAAGAGCAGTTACCGGGCTACTCTTCTTTTCACCTGCAGCTTTTCGATCAGCTGTTCAGCTTTTTGACGACCAATCGCTCTAAGCTTGAGCATGTCATTGTCGTCATCTAATAAATTCTTCATTCGATTAATCGCCATGCCCGCTGCGTTTGCCTTGTGGCCATGACGTTGAATTGACTCAACTAAATTTACACGCGAAGTCGCTTCTGGATACGCCTCATACAGCAGAAGCAATGCAACATCGGGCGCGCCGGTATTTTCAATATTTACATAGGTTCGGCCGTCGATGTTCTCCAAGAAGGGATAGGTCTTGGTCGTCATCCCATCGATGAGCCGCATCGCAGCATCAGTAGATTTAATGTCACTTGAGAATCGGACCATCTCGGCCAAGATCCAAGATATCATTGGGATTACGACGCGCGCATCCATTCGTTCGCGTTGATATCTGTCGAATCATGTCTACCACCGCGGTTATTTACGACCTCGTAAACGAAAATGGACGCTTTCGGGATGACCAGCCGTACCGTGTCAGGAAATGTAGCGAGCGGTTCTAAATTTCTTAGTTCATTACCAGCCTTAAATTGCCGAGTGTTGGCGGGCAACTGTCTTTGGCAAAAAACCATCAAAGCTTTAGTTACAGCTTCGACGAACTTTCCTGCCTTCAACGCAACGCCTTCGGCGTCTCCGACGGCGTATTTGTCCGTAGCTTCAATAAAATATTGAACCGACGCATGGGCATGCCGTGCGTCGAACTTTTTTTGAAGTATCTCGGCGATTGCCGTTTTGCTCATTTAAAGATTGCTTGCCAGTTAGGTCGTAGTCTGTAGAAACCGGCCTTTTCAGCTGCGACCAGATCATCGTTGCGAGCGCGTCCGGAGTACGCTCGATTAAATTTCCCGCCAAGGAGCTCCGTCATTCGGTCCCACTCCTTCTCGATGTCAGCGAGTGCAATAGTTTTTTGTTCGTCACTTTTTGCGAGGTAG
>Ga0335081_10008954_pt1 | contig 16075 bp, 10 predicted proteins | sample Lox_Sample_35_FD_206713 | JGI IMG/M metagenome (GOLD analysis project Ga0335081, IMG submission 206713) | Soil microbial communities from Loxahatchee National Wildlife Refuge, Florida, United States - Lox_Sample_3.5 | ecosystem: Environmental > Terrestrial > Soil > Wetlands | place: USA... | reverse complement strand
AGGGATCAAAACGTATAGAGAACGCTTCGACACCGCAAATCTGCCGACAAAATGGGCCTTTCTCGCACCCGCGGGGACGGGCAAGGACACCAGTCTCAGAATTTGGAGACCGGTGCTCTACCAATTGAGCTACACTCCTTTAGTTCCAGGTCGCGCAAGCAGCCGCCACTCCAATCCTACTTGCGCGCGGTTTGGGGTTGCTCTGGGCCGGCCAAACCAACCCCTAGAGCGGTTGGTGGGCGGCAGGTCGCGCAAGTAGGCACTATTTTATGATGTCGGCGACGACGCCGGCGCCGACGGTCTTGCCGCCCTCGCGGATCGCGAAGCGCAGGCCCTTCTCCATGGCGATCGGCGCGATCAGCTCAACCTCCATCGAGATGTTGTCCCCCGGCATCACCATCTCCGTGCCCTCCGGCAGCTTGATCGTCCCGGTCACGTCCGTCGTCCGGAAGTAAAACTGCGGCCGGTAGTTCGAGAAGAACGGCGTGTGCCGTCCCCCCTCCTCCTTGGTCAACACATACGCCTCGCACTTGAAGTTCGTGTGCGGCGTGATCGATCCGGGCGCCGCCAAGACCTGGCCGCGCTCCACCTCCTCACGCTTCGTCCCGCGCAGCAGCGCCCCGATGTTGTCTCCGGCCTCCCCCTGGTCCAACAGCTTCCGAAACATCTCAACCCCCGTCACTACCGTCTTCGTCGTCGCTTTCAAGCCCACGATCTCGATCTCGTCCCCAACCCGCACTATCCCCCGCTCCACCCGACCCGTCACCACCGTCCCGCGGCCAGAGATCGAGAACACGTCCTCAATCGGCATCAAAAACGGCTGGTCCTTGTCGCGCTTCGGCTGCGGGATGTAGCCGTCCACAGCCTCCATCAGCTTCAAAATCGCGTCGTGACCCAGGTCCTTGTTCTTCTCCTCCAGCGCCATCAGCGCAGACCCTCGCACAATCGGTATGTCGTCCCCGGGAAACTGGTACTTCGACAACAGCTCCCGCACCTCCATCTCAACCAGGTCCAACAGCTCAGGGTCGTCAACCATGTCAACCTTGTTCAAAAACACCACGATCGCCGGCACCCCTACCTGCCGCGCCAGCAATATGTGCTCCCGCGTCTGCGGCATCGGTCCGTCCGCCGCCGATACCACCAGGATCGCACCATCCATCTGCGCCGCTCCCGTGATCATGTTCTTCACGTAGTCCGCATGACCAGGGCAATCCACATGCGCATAGTGCCGCTTCCCAGTCTCGTACTCCACATGCGCCGTCGAGATCGTGATCCCGCGCGCCTTCTCCTCAGGCGCCTTGTCAATCTGGTCGTACGCCGTGTACGTCGCTCCTCCAGTCTCCGCCAATACCTTCGTGATCGCCGCCGTCAGCGACGTCTTCCCATGGTCCACGTGACCAATCGTCCCGATGTTGCAGTGCGGCTTCGTCCGCTCAAATTTCGCCTTCGCCATGGGTCAATCTCCACTTGATCCTTCTGCCTCGCTGTGAGGCGCTTTCCCTTCCTTAGTCCCGCGCCAAAATATGGCGCCTATTCATGCCATCTTGGCGCGGACTTCGTCCGCCACAGCCTGCGGCACTTGCTCGTAGTGATCGAAGTGCATGGTGTACTGCGCGCGTCCTTGGCTCATGGAGCGCAACGTGTTCACGTATCCGAACATGTTGGCAAGCGGCACCATGGCGTTGATCACCTCGGCGTTGCCGCGCTGATCTTGGCCCGTAATTCGTCCACGCCGGCTGTTCAAGTCGCCGATCACGTCGCCCATGTAGTCCCGCGGAGTTACCACCTCCACGCGCATGATCGGCTCCAGCAGCTTCGGTCCGGCCTTCGCGATGCCCTCCTTGAAGCACGCACGCGCCGCGATCTCGAAGGCAAGCGCGCTCGAATCGACGTCATGGTACTTGCCGTCGATCAGCGTCGCCTTGAAGTCGATCACCGGGAACCCCGCGAGCACGCCGTTGTCGAGCGAACCCCGCAAGCCCTTCTCGACGCCCGGGATGTACTCCCTCGGTACCGAGCCGCCCACCACGTCGTTCTCGAACTGAAAGCCCGAGCCCGGAGGCAGCGGCTCGAAACGGATTTTCACTTCGGCGTATTGGCCGGAACCGCCGGTCTGCTTTTTGTGCGTATAGGTGTTTTCCACCGTGCGGGTGATGGTCTCGCGATAAGCGACCTGCGGCGCCCCGATATTCGCCTCGACCTTGAATTCGCGTTTCATGCGGTCGACGATGATCTCCAGGTGCAGCTCGCCCATTCCCTTGATGATGGTCTGCCCGCTCTCGTGATCGACCGCGACGCGGAACGAGGGGTCCTCGGTCGCAAGCCGCGCCAGCGCCTGTCCCATCTTCTCCTGATCGCCCTTGGTCTTGGGCTCGACCGCGATTTCGATCACCGGCTCCGGGAACTCCATGCGCTCGAGCACGACGGGCTGGGAGGGATCGCAGAGCGTGTCGCCGGTGGTGGTGTTCTTGAGGCCCGCGAGCGCCACGATGTCGCCGGCGCGCGCCTCTTTGATGTCCTCGCGATGGTTCGCGTGCATCTGCAGCATGCGGCCGATGCGCTCGCGATTGTCTTTGACCGAATTCAGTACCTGAGAGCCCGCGACAAGCACGCCCGAGTAGATGCGCACGAAGGTGAGCGAGCCCACGAACGGGTCGGTCATGATCTTGAAGGCGAGGCCGGCGAACGGCTCATCATCCGAGCACCTGCGCACCACCGGCTCATCGGTCCCCATCTTGACGCCCTTGATCGCGGCGACGTCGGTGGGCGCCGGCAGGAAATCCACCACCGCGTCCAGCAGCGGCTGCACGCCCTTGTTCTTGAACGCGGCGCCGCAAAATATCGGTACGAAGGCGTAGGAGATCGTACCCTTGCGGATGCATTTCTTCAGCGTGTCGACGTCCGGTTCGGTGCCGGCGAGATAGGCCTCGAGCGCCGCATCGTCCTGCTCGACCGCGGCCTCGATCAGCTTCGAGCGATACTCGTTGGCGCGTTCGCGGTATTCGTCGGAGATATCGACCACGTCGAATTGCGCGCCCAGGGTTTCCTCGCGCCAGCGGATCTCCTTCATGCGGATGAGATCGACCACGCCCACAAAGTCGCTCTCCACGCCGATCGGGAGCTGGCAGACCAACGGCTGCGCGCCGAGGCGATCCTTGATCATCTCGACGCAGCGCTCGAAATTGGCGCCGATGCGGTCCATCTTGTTGACGAAGCAAATGCGCGGCACGCCGTATTTGTCGGCCTGACGCCAGACCGTTTCCGACTGCGGCTCGACGCCCGCGACGGCGTCGAACACCGTCACCGCGCCGTCGAGCACGCGGAGGCTCCGCTCGACCTCGATGGTAAAGTCGACGTGGCCGGGCGTGTCGATGATGTTGATGCGATAGTCGTTCCAGAAGCAGGTGGTGGCGGCGGAAGTGATGGTGATGCCGCGCTCCTGCTCCTGCTCCATCCAGTCCATGGTGGCAGCGCCCTCGTGCACCTCGCCGATCTTATAGGTGCGCCCCGTGTAGTAGAGGATCCGCTCGGTCGTGGTGGTCTTGCCGGCATCGATGTGCGCCATGATACCGATGTTGCGATATCGCTCGAGGGGTGTGGTGCGCGGCATGAGAAGGCTCCGGGGCTACGGCCGTGGCGTTTCGCTTTACCAGCGATAGTGAGAAAAGGCCTTGTTCGCATCGGCCATCCGATGCGTATCGTCCCGCTTCTTGACGGCGGCGCCGCGGTTGTTGGCGGCGTCCAGGAGTTCTCCCGACAGTCTTTCTTCCATAGTGTGCTCGGAGCGGTCGCGCGCCGAGCCGATGATCCAGCGGATCGCCAGCGCTTGGCTGCGCTCCGGGCGCACCTCGACCGGCACCTGATAGGTGGCGCCGCCGACGCGGCGGGAGCGCACCTCGACCGCGGGCCGCACATTGCTGAGCGCGTCGTGGAACACGCGCAGCGGATCGGCGCCCGAGCGCTTGGCCATCCGATCGAAGGCGCCGTAAACGATGGTCTCGGCGACCGACTTCTTGCCCTCGTACATAAGGCAGTTCATGAATTTGCTGACGACGGGATCGCCGAACTTGGCGTCCGGATGAACTTCCCGCTTGACGGCAGCGCGACGACGCGACATGGGCTCGTCCCTTCCTACTTCGGCCGCTTGGCGCCGTACTTGGAACGGCGCTGGCGGCGATCCTTGACGCCCTGAGTGTCGAGCGTGCCGCGGATGATGTGGTAGCGCACGCCCGGCAGATCCTTGACGCGACCGCCGCGGATCATCACCACCGAATGCTCCTGCAGATTATGGCCTTCACCGGGGATGTAGCTCGTCACCTCGAAGCCGTTGGTGAGCCGCACGCGCGCGACCTTGCGCAGCGCCGAGTTCGGCTTTTTGGGCGTCGTCGTGTAGACGCGCGTGCACACGCCGCGCTTTTGCGGCGAGGACTGCAGTGCCGGAACCTTGTTGCGCGCGACCTGCGGGCGGCGCGCATTGCGGATCAACTGGTTGATCGTCGGCATTCCTCGCGACCTCTCCAAACGACAACGCCATGCGACGTGCAACCGCAACGCCCGCACGGCCAATTGGGATACGAAACCCCACGGAAACGCACCATCTTGCAAAGGCGCCGGGCCATCAAAGTCGAATACTGGGCTGCGTCTAGGATGACCTACTACCGCCAGCCCCCGTCGAGGTGCGCGGGATACTAGTGATGAGCCCCCTGCCCGTCAAGCGGAAGAAGCCGGGGAAAACGCGGATTTCCCGTGGACTGGCTGTCGTCCTTCAGGTGGAACAGAGCCAAAGATCTCACCTGGTCGCCATGCTCGATCCCGCCACCGCGCCATCGCGACCAAGATTGGAGCCCGTGACGTTGAATACGCCAAGTCCGGGTGCTGCCGCCAAGATTGCGGTCGTTGCGTGAAAATAGGGGCCGGACGAGCCGGCCCCTTCCTGCAATGTCCTACCTAAATGCTGGTCGATCAGGCGATCTTCTGACCCGCCTCCAGTGCCGGCGTCGATGCCTGACCTTCGGCGGCCGCGATCGCGGCGAGTTCGCGGTCGCGTTCCGCGGCGAGCTGACGCCAACGCGCCATCACGCTGCCGGTGCCCGCAGGGATCAGGCGGCCGACGATGACGTTCTCCTTGAGGCCCGCGAGTCCGTCGACCCGGCCCGAAACCGCCGCCTCCGTAAGGACGCGCGTCGTCTCCTGGAACGACGCCGCGGAGATGAAGGAGTTGGTCTGCAGGCTCGCCTTGGTGATGCCCTGCAGCACCGGATGGGCGCGCGCGGGACGTCCGTTCTCGCGCTCGACCTTGGCGTTCTCCTCCTCGAACTCGGCACGATCGATCTGCTCGCCCACGAGGAAAGTGCTGTCGCCGGCGTCCTCGATCTCCACCTTCTGCAGCATCTGGCGCACGATCACTTCGATGTGCTTGTCGTTGATCCGCACGCCCTGCAGGCGATAGACTTCCTGAATTTCGTTGATGAGGTAGGAAGCCAGCGCCTCCACGCCCATCACGCGCAGGATGTCGTGCGGCACCGGGTTGCCGTCCATCAACAGGTCGCCCTTCATCACGTAATCCCCTTCCTGCACGCTGATGTGCTTGCCCTTGGGGATTAGGTACTCGACCTTCTCGCCGCCCTCTTCGCCGGGCGTGACCACAATGCGGCGCTTGGTCTTGTAGTCCTTGCCGAACTCGACGCGGCCGTCGACTTCGCTGATGATCGCGAAGTCCTTGGGCTTTCTCGCCTCGAATAGCTCCGCGACGCGCGGCAGACCGCCGGTGATGTCGCGGGTCTTCGAGCTCTCGCGCGGGATGCGCGCCAGCACGTCGCCCGCCTTCACCTCGGCACCGTTCTCGACCGACAAGATGGCATCGACCGACATGAAGTAGCGCGCTTCGAGTCCATTCGCGAGCGTCAGGACCTGGCCCTTGGGCGTGCGCAACGTGATGCGCGGCTTGAGGTCGCCGCCGCGCGGCTGCTGCTTCCAGTCGATGACCACCTTGGAGGAAATGCCGGTCGCCTCGTCCACCACCTCGCGCATCGAAATGCCCTCGGTGAGATCGACATAGTGGGCGATGCCTTCTTTCTCGGTGATGATCGGGATCGTGTAGGGATCCCACTCCGCGAGCTTCTGCCCCTTCTTGACCTTGGCGCCCTCGTCGGCAAGCAGCCGCGCGCCATAGGGCACGCGGTGCCGCGCGCGCTCGCGCCCGGCCTCGTCGAGCAACAACATCTCGCAATTCCGGCCCATTACCACCGGCACTTTGGACGAGTTGATGACGACGTTGCGGTTCTTGACGCGAACGGTCGCGTCGAATGCCGCCTCGATCGAGGATTGCTCGGCGCCACGCTGCACAGCACCCCCGATATGGAAGGTGCGCATGGTGAGCTGGGTGCCGGGTTCGCCAATCGACTGCGCCGCGATCACGCCGACGGCCTCGCCGACGTTGACCATGGTGCCGCGGGCGAGGTCGCGCCCATAGCATTTGCCGCAGACGCCGAAGCGGTTCTCGCAGGTCAGCACCGATCGGATGTTGACGCTGTCAATGCCGGAGCGCTCGATGCGCTCCACCGCTTCCTCATCGATGAGGTCGCCGCCCTTGACCAGCAGATCGCCGGTCATGGGATCAACCAGATCGACGGCGGCGGAGCGGCCGAGGATGCGGTCCGAGAGCGGCGAGATCACCTCACCCCCCTCCACCACCGCACGCATGGTGAGGCCGCGGCTTGTGCCGCAATCCTCCTCGGTAATGATTGCGTCCTGCGCCACGTCCACCAGGCGACGCGTCAAGTAGCCGGAATTCGCGGTCTTGAGCGCGGTATCGGCGAGGCCCTTGCGCGCGCCGTGCGTCGAGTTGAAGTACTCGAGCACCGTCAGGCCTTCCTTGAAGTTGGAGATGATCGGCGTCTCGATGATTTCGCCCGAGGGCTTGGCCATCAGGCCGCGCATGCCCGCGAGCTGTTTGATCTGCGCCGCCGAACCGCGCGCGCCTGAATCCGACATCATCCAAACCGAGTTGATGGGCTCGCCCGGCTTCACCGACTTGACGCTCTTCATCATCTCTTCGGCAACGCGTTCGGTGCAGCTCGACCAGACGTCCACCACCTTGTTGTACTTCTCGCCCTGGGTGATGAGGCCGTCCAGGTATTGCTGCTCATACTCCTTCACCCGCCCCTGCGCGTCCGCCACGAGTTTCTCTTTGGCCGGCGGGATGATGAGGTCGTCCTTGCCGAACGAGATTCCGGCGCGGCAAGCGTGCTGGAAGCCCAGCGTCATCAGACGGTCGCAGAAGATCACCGTCTCCTTCTGGCCGCAATGACGATAGACCTGGTCAATGACGTTGCTGATCTCCTTCTTGGTCAGGAGACGGTTGATCAGCTCGAAGCCGATATTGCGGTTGCGCGGCAATATCTCCGACAGCAGCATGCGGCCGGGCGTGGTGGTGACGCGGGCGACGATCGGCTTTCCGTCCTTATCCACGGTGTTGAGCCGCGATGTGACGCGTGCGTGTAGCGAAACGACACCCTCGTCGAGCGCGTGCTCAAGCTCGCCCATGTCGGAGAACGACATGTTTTCGCCGCGTTCCTGCGGCCGTTCCATGGTGATGTAGTAGAGCCCGAGCACGATGTCCTGCGACGGCACGATGATCGGCTTGCCGTTTGCGGGCGAGAGGATGTTGTTGGTGGACATCATCAACACGCGTGCCTCGAGCTGAGCCTCGAGCGACAGCGGCACATGTACCGCCATCTGGTCGCCGTCGAAGTCGGCATTGAAGGCGGTGCAGACCAGCGGATGGAGCTGGATCGCCTTGCCCTCGATCAGGATCGGCTCGAAGGCTTGGATGCCCAGCCGGTGCAGCGTCGGCGCGCGGTTCAGAAGCACGGGATGCTCGCGGATCACCTCTTCGAGGATGTCCCAGACCTCCGGTCGCTCCTTCTCCACCATGCGCTTGGCGGCCTTGATCGTGCTCGCCATGCCGTAGAGCTCGAGCTTCGAATAGATGAAAGGCTTGAACAGCTCGAGAGCCATCTTCTTTGGCAAGCCGCACTGGTGCAGCTTGAGCTCGGGACCGACGACGATGACCGAGCGGCCCGAATAATCGACGCGCTTGCCGAGCAGATTTTGCCGGAAGCGGCCTTGCTTGCCCTTGAGCATGTCGGAGAGCGACTTGAGCGGGCGCTTGTTCGCGCCGGTGATGACCCGTCCGCGCCGCCCATTGTCGAAGAGCGCGTCCACCGCCTCCTGCAGCATGCGCTTCTCGTTGCGCACGATGATATCGGGGGCGCGCAGCTCAATGAGGCGCTTCAGGCGGTTGTTCCGGTTGATGACGCGGCGGTAGAGGTCGTTCAAATCCGAGGTCGCGAAACGGCCGCCGTCCAACGGCACCAGCGGCCGCAGCTCCGGCGGAATCACGGGAACCACGTCGAGGATCATCCATTCCGGCCGGCTTTCCGACTGGATGAACGCCTCGACCAGCTTCAGCCGCTTCACGTACTTCTTGCGTTTGGCCTCGGACGCGGTCTCGCGAAGGTCGCCGCGAAGGCGCTCACGCTCCTCCGACAGATTGATCGCCGCGAGCATCTTCTTGAGCGCCTCGGCGCCGATCGCCGCTTCGAACGCCTCTTCGCCGTATTCCTCCTGCGCCTTGACGTACTCTTCCTCGCCGAGAAGCTGGTGCAGCTTCAGCGGCGACAGGCCCGGCTCGATCACCACATAGCTTTCGAAGTAGAGGATTTTCTCCAGGTCCTTCAAGGTCATGTCGAGCAGCAAGCCGATCCGGCTCGGCAGCGACTTCAAGAACCAGATGTGCGCCACCGGCGAGGCAAGTTCGATGTGCCCCATGCGGTCGCGCCGAACCTTGGACAGCGTCACCTCGACGCCGCACTTCTCGCAGATAATGCCGCGATACTTCATGCGCTTGTACTTGCCGCACAAGCACTCGTAGTCCTTGATCGGGCCGAAGATGCGCGCGCAGAACAGGCCGTCACGCTCCGGCTTGAAGGTGCGATAGTTGATCGTCTCCGGCTTCTTGATCTCGCCGAAAGACCAAGAGCGGATGCGCTCCGGGCTCGCGATCGAGATCTTGATCTGATCGAAGCTTTGCGGCCCCGTGACCTGACCGAAGATGTTCATCAACTCGTTCATGAACGATCCCTCTCTTGCATGCTCGCAGCCCCGCTTCTCGGGGCGTTATCCCGTAAACCCACTCAGAAGCTGCGCTGTTCCAGCTCGACGTTGAGGCCGAGCGAGCGCAGCTCCTTCACCAGGACGTTGAAGGATTCGGGGATGCCGGCCTCGAAATTGTCGTCGCCGCGCACGATTGCCTCGTAGACCTTGGTGCGGCCCGAGACATCGTCCGATTTGACCGTCAGCATCTCCTGCAGCGTGTAGGCGGCACCGTATGCCTCGAGCGCCCAGACCTCCATCTCGCCGAAGCGCTGGCCGCCGAACTGCGCCTTGCCGCCCAGCGGCTGCTGGGTGACGAGACTGTAGGGGCCGATGGAGCGCGCGTGGATCTTGTCGTCCACCAGATGATGCAGCTTCATCATGTAGATGTAGCCCACGGTCACCTTGCGGTGGAACGTCTCGCCGGTGCGCCCGTCCACCAGGGTCACCTGGCCGGACGCGTCGAGACCAGCATCCCTCAACATCTGCACGATGTCTTCCTCGCGCGCACCGTCGAACACCGGGCTCGCCACCGGCACTCCGTGACGAAGATTGCTCGCGAGTTCCAGCACCTCGTGGTCGCCGAGCGCCGCCACGTCGCGGCGGTCGGTCGGGTCGATGTAGATGTCACCCAGGAACTTGCGGAGTTCTTGGGTCTTGGCGGTCCTCTTGATGCGATCGATCATCTCCCCGATCTGGCGGCCGATTCCAGCCGACGCCCAGCCGAGATGGGTCTCGAGGATCTGCCCGACGTTCATCCGGCTCGGCACGCCCAGCGGATTGAGCACGATGTCGACGGGCGTTCCGTCTTCGAGATAGGGCATGTCCTCGGCCGGCATGATCTTGGAGATCACGCCCTTGTTGCCGTGCCGGCCGGCCATCTTGTCGCCCGGCTGCAGCTTGCGCTTCACCGCGACGAAGACCTTCACCATCTTCATGACGCCGGGCGGCAGCTCGTCGCCGCGCTGCAGCTTCTCGACCTTGCTCTCGAACCGCTTTTGCAGCTCGTCGATCGACTCGTCCATGCGCTTCTTGAGCGCCTCGATGGTCGCCTGCTGATCGTCGTCCTTGACCGCGAAATGGCGCCACTGACCCGGTGTGTATTCGCCGAGCAGCGCTTCGGTGACTTTGACGCCGCCCTTGAAGCCCTTGGGGCCGCTCTGCGCGGTCTGTCCCATGAGCAGTTCCTTCAAGCGGCCCTGGAAGCTCCGCTCCAGAATTGCCCGTTCGTCGTCGCGATCCTTGGCAAGCCGTTCGATTTCGGCGCGCTCGATCGCGAGCGCGCGCTCATCCTTGTCGACGCCGCGGCGTGAAAACACGCGTACTTCGACGATGGTGCCGGAAACGCCGGGCGGCAGCCGCAGCGACGTGTCACGCACGTCGGACGCCTTCTCGCCGAAAATCGCGCGCAACAACTTTTCCTCCGGGGTCATCGGCGATTCACCCTTGGGCGTCACCTTGCCCACCAGAATGTCGCCCGGCTCGACCTCGGCCCCGATATAAACAATGCCCGCTTCGTCCAGGTTCTTGAGCGCCTCCTCGCCGACATTGGGGATGTCGCGTGTGATCTCCTCCTGGCCGAGCTTGGTATCGCGCGCCATCACCTCGAATTCCTCGATGTGGATCGAGGTGAAAACGTCGTCGGAGACGATCCGCTCGGAGATCAGGATCGAATCTTCGAAGTTGTATCCATTCCAGGGCATGAAGGCGCAGAGCACGTTGCGGCCGAGCGCAAGTTCGCCGAGCTGCGTCGAAGGGCCATCGGCGATCACGTCGCCGGCCGCCACCACGTCACCCACCTTCACCAGCGGCCGCTGGGTGATGCAGGTGTTCTGATTCGAGCGCTGGAACTTGAGCAGGTTGTAAATGTCGACGCCGGGCGCGGTAGCCGAAGTCTCCTCGGTGGCGCGGATGACGATGCGCATGCCGTCCACTTGGTCCACAACGCCGGAACGGCGCGCGATGATGGTGACGCCGCTGTCACGCGCCACCGTTTCCTCCATACCGGTGCCGACCAGCGGCGCCTCGGCGCGGATCAGCGGCACGGCCTGGCGCTGCATGTTGGAACCCATGAGCGCGCGGTTCGCGTCGTCGTTTTCCAGGAACGGAATGAGCGCCGCCGCCACCGAAACCAACTGCTTCGGCGAGACGTCGACGAATTCGATGTCCTGCGGGCGCGCCATCACGAACTCTCCGCCCTTGCGGCAGGAGATCAGGTCGTCCGCCAAGTGATCCTTCTCGTCCACCCGCACGTTGGCCTGGGCAATGGTGTATTTGCCCTCGTCCATCGCCGAGAGGTAGACCACCTCGTCGGTGACCTTGCCGGCGACTACGCGCCGGTACGGGCTTTCGATGAAGCCGTACTGGTTGACGCGCGCATAGGTCGCGAGACTGTTGATGAGGCCGATATTCGGCCCTTCGGGCGTCTCGATCGGGCAGATGCGACCGTAATGGGTCGGATGCACGTCGCGAACTTCAAAGCCCGCGCGCTCGCGGGTCAGGCCGCCCGGTCCCAGCGCCGAGAGGCGGCGCTTATGGGTGATCTCCGAGAGAGGGTTGGTCTGATCCATGAACTGCGAGAGCTGCGAGGAGCCGAAGAACTCGCGCACCGCCGCCGCCGCCGGCTTCGCATTGATGAGGTCGTGCGGCATCACGGTGTCGATCTCGACCGAACTCATGCGCTCGCGGATCGCACGCTCCATGCGCAAGAGGCCGATCCGGTATTGATTCTCCATCAGCTCGCCGACGGAACGCACCCGGCGATTGCCGAGATGATCGATGTCGTCGATCTCGCCGCGGCCGTCTTTCAATTCCATCAGCACCTTCAGGATCGCGATAACGTCGTCCTTCCGGAGTACGCGCAACTGGTCGTCGGTCTTGAGGCCCAGGCGCGAATTCATCTTCACGCGGCCGACCGCCGAGAGATCATAGCGCTCGGAGTCGAAGAACAGGCCGTTGAACAGCGCCTCGGCGGTCTCGAGGGTCGGCGGCTCGCCAGGCCGCATCACGCGATAGATGTCGATGAGCGCGTCCTCGCGGGTCGCGTTCTTGTCGATCAGCAGCGTGTTGCGCATGTAGGCGCCCACCGCGACGTGATCGATATTGAGTGCCGCCAGCTCCTTGGCATCGCCGTTCTCGATCTGCGCCAGCAGCGCGTCGCTGATTTCATCGCCCGCCTCGGCCAACACCTCGCCGGTTTCGCCGTTGATGAAGTCGCCCGCAAGGAAGCGGCCGATCAGCTCGTCGCGCGAAACCTGGATCTCCTTCAGGCCCTCCTCGGCGAGCTTGCGCGCAATTCGCGGCGTCAGCTTCTCGCCCGCCTCGACGCGAGCCTTCCCGGTCTTGGCATCGATCAGATCGGCGATCAGCTTGACGCCACCGCGATAGCGCTCGGGATTGAACGGCGCCGTCCACCCCTTCTTGCCGTGGTGGAAGATCACGCTGTCGTAAAAGGCACCCAGGATCTCCTCCTTGGACATGCCTTGGGCCTCGTAGGGAAGCAGCGTCTTGCTGGCGGTCGCGCGCTCGGCGCGGAGCGCCTCGGTCTCTTTGCTGTCGAGTGCCATCAGCAAGGTCGTCACCGGCAGCTTGCGGCGACGATCGATGCGAACATAGAGATGATCCTTCGCATCGAATTCAAAATCGAGCCACGAGCCGCGATAGGGTATGACGCGCGCCGCGAACAGGTATTTGCCGGACGAGTGCGTCTTGCCTTTGTCGTGATCGAAGAACACGCCGGGCGAGCGATGCATCTGCGATACGATCACGCGCTCGGTACCGTTGATGATGAAGGTGCCGTTCTTGGTCATGAGCGGCATGTCGCCCATGTAGACGTCCTGCTCCTTGATGTCGCGTATCGAGCGCGCGCCCGTCTCCTCGTCGACGTCCCAGACCACCAGGCGCAACGTCACCTTGAGCGGCGCGGCGAAGGTGATGCCGCGCTGCTGACACTCTTCAACGTCGTATTTCGGCGCTTCGAGTTCGTACCGCACGAATTCGAGTCGCGCGCGATCCGCGAAATCGCGGATCGGAAACACCGAGCGGAAGACCTCCTGCAGGCCGACACTGCCGCGCCCTTCCGGCGGCACACCCATCTGCAGAAAATGGTCGTAGGAACTCTTCTGAACCTCGATCAGGTTTGGCATCGGCGCAACCTCGGGGATGCGCCCAAAGCTCTTGCGAATTCGCTTGCGACCCGTGAACGATTTCGTCATGGATTTCCTCGGATTTCCTCGTCAATCAGCCGATGGGGCCGCCGCTCTGCGGCACCGCTCCCGAATCCCCACAACAGAGACGCAAAAAGCCGGCCTGCGCGCCCTCTGGGCACGCGCCGGCTCGGGCTTCCCGCCGGACGGCGGCGGGAGGGTCCTCACCCTGCCCGCCAACCAGTGGCGGCGCAACTATTTAATTTCGACCGTTGCACCCGCGTCTTCGAGTTGCTTCTTGATCTTCGCCGCCTCGTCCTTGTTGACGCCCTCCTTTACCGGCTTGGGCGCTCCTTCCACCAGGTCTTTGGCCTCCTTGAGACCCAATCCCGTGATAGCTCGCACCTCTTTGATTACGTTAATCTTTTTCTCTCCAGCCGCCGCCAGCACCACATTAAACTCGGTCTTCTCGGCGGCCGCCTCGGCTTGCGCCGGGCCTGCCGCGCCCGCTACTGCCGCAACCGCCACGGGTGCTGCGGCAGATACGCCCCACTTCTGTTCGAGCATCTTCGACAGCTCCGCCGCCTCAATGACGGTGAGCGCCGAAAGCTCGTCTACCAACTTTGACAGGTCAGCCATTGTAGCACCTCTGAGATAGGAAATGTCATCAAGACTTCGATACCCTCGACCTCAGCCCGTTTTGCCGAAGGCGGCACATACCCGCGCAAGCTGGCCCGCGGGCGCCTGCAGCACGCCGGCGATCCGCGTCGCCGGTGTCTGGAGGAGTCCCAGGAGCTTGCCGCGCAACTGATCGAGCGACGGCATGGTGGCAAGCGCCTTCACGCCTTGGGCGTCGAGCTGCGCTGCGCCGAGGCCACCCCCGACGATCTGCAGCTTTCCGTTTTTCTCGGCGTACTCGACCGCCACCTTCGCCGCCGCCACCGGGTCGCGCGAGAACGCGATCGCGGTCGGCCCTTTGAACAGCGGAGACAGTTGCTCGAACTTCGTGCCGGTCAGGGCGCGACGGGCGAGCCGGTTCTTCGTCACTCGAAAGCCCGCGCCCACCGCGCGCATCTGACGCCGCAGCTGTGTCACTTCCTCCACGGTCATGCCGCTTTGGTGCGTGACGACGACGCATGCGGTGTCGGAAAGCGCGAGATGCAGCGTGTCGATCAGCTTCGCCTTTTGCGACCGTTGCACTGCTCGTCTCCGACTCAATAAGCCATCTGCCCAGCGCCTCGAGGCGTGAGCGGGCGGCCGGTTGCACGAAGGCCATGGCACCAACAGGTCCCACAGCCCCTGGTCACCTGTCCCAGAAGTCTTGGCCGCCGGAGCGGCTGACCCCTGTCTATTGCAGGCGCCTCCCGGGGGAGGCCTTAAGCCGGCGATGCCGACACCAGCAGTCTCGGACAGGACCGGAGCAGTGTCCGGCTCATGCCGGCCACCCACTCCGTCACCGCCGCCTCCCAACGGGATATGCGGCGGGATTCCTAATCACCTCGAAAGGTTAGTTCTCGAGGCTCGTCAGTTCCAACTTGACCCCGGGCCCCATCGTCGAACTCAAGCTCGCCTTCTTGATGAAGGCGCCCTTGATGCCGGTGGGGCGGGCGCGGGTGATGGCGCTGATGAAGGCGCGGACATTAGCGGCAAGCGCGTCTTCTGTGAAGCTCGCTTTTCCGACCCCGGCATGAATCACACCCGCCTTCTCGGTGCGGTACTCGACCTGCCCGCCTTTGGCGGCCTTGACCGCCTCGGCGACGTTGGGGGTGACGGTGCCAAGCTTGGGGTTCGGCATCAATCCCCGCGGCCCCAGCACTTTGCCGAGGCGTCCGACGATCCCCATCATGTCGGGAGCGGCGATGCAGCGGTCGAACTCGATCTGTCCCGCCTGCACCTTCTCCGCGAGGTCCTCGGCGCCCACGATGTCGGCGCCTGCCGCCTTCGCCTCGTTGGCCCGATCGCCCTTGGCGAAGACCGCGACTCGGAGCGTCTTGCCAGTGCCGTTGGGCAGCATCACCGTGCCGCGGACGTTCTGCTCCGACTTGCGCGCGTCGATATTGAGATTGAGCGCCACCTCAATCGTCTCGTCGAACTTGGCGGTGGCGCGCGACTTCACGAGCTTCACCGCTTCCGGCAGCGGATATGGTGTTCCGGGGGTCAAGCCTTCGTTCGCCTTGCGGAAGCGCCTTCCATGCTTTGCCATGGCTTACTCCACCACTTCGAGGCCCATGGACCGCGCGGAGCCCGCGATCATCCGCGCGGCGCCCTCGAGATCCTTGGCATTGAGGTCCTTCATCTTCTTTTGCGCGATTTCGCGCACCTGCGCCATCGTCACCTTGCCGACGAGGCCCTTCCCCGGCGTCTGCGATCCCTTTTCGAGGTTCGCGGCCTTCTTGAGGAAGTAGCTTGCGGGCGGCGTCTTGGAGATAAAGGTAAAGCTGCGGTCGGCGTAGGCGGTGATCACCACCGGGATCGGCATCCCGGGCTCGAGCCCTTGGGTTTGCGCGTTGAACTGCTTGCAGAACTCCATGATGTTGAGCCCGCGCTGACCGAGCGCCGGTCCGATCGGCGGCGAGGGATTGGCCTTGCCCGCCGGAACCTCCAACTTGATATAGCCCACGACTTTCTTTGCCATATCCCATCCTGTTTGTTGCTACGCGCACGACGAGCCGCCAACCCTCGTGATCCGCGTATGAGGATCCGTGGTGCGGCTTGGCGCGCCTCCCACGGGGAAATGCGGCGGTACTAAAGCTTTTCTACCTGCGAATACTCCA
>Ga0335081_10008953_pt1 | contig 16075 bp, 16 predicted proteins | sample Lox_Sample_35_FD_206713 | JGI IMG/M metagenome (GOLD analysis project Ga0335081, IMG submission 206713) | Soil microbial communities from Loxahatchee National Wildlife Refuge, Florida, United States - Lox_Sample_3.5 | ecosystem: Environmental > Terrestrial > Soil > Wetlands | place: USA... | reverse complement strand
GCTACTGTAAGAAAGGAGGCCCCATGCCCGATCCGCTCTTTGCATTGGTCGATGAACGATCTGCGCTGCTACGCCAGGTTTCCGAACTCGGAGATTTCCAACCTGGTTCCATTTCAAGTCCCACACGCAAGTGTGGCAAACCTACCTGTCATTGCGCTAAACCCGATGATCTGGGGCATGGCCCTCATTTCCAACTCACCCAAAAAGTCGATGGCCATACGGTGACGCAGAGCTTGCCTTCCCCCGCGGCGGTCCGGAAAGCCCAAAACGAGATCCACGAGTATCGCAAATTTTTGAGCCTGACCGACGACCTAGTGGATGTGAATCGGAAGATCTGTCGCCTTCGCCCAGTGGAACAAGCCCAGCAGAGTGCTCAGGAAAAAAAACGGCGCAAACCATCCAGCAAGAAGTCGCCTGTGAAGTAGATCGACTGCTACGCATCATTTTTCGCGATCGAGCAACCCCAGGCAGCTTCGATCTGGAGAGTGTGGAGACCGCTATCCGGGCTGCCATGCATAAGGCCGGGGCTGCGGCACTAACGCAACTGCTGCAATTCCAGCCACCAGATGCCGATCATCGGACGGTTCCTTGTACCTGCGGGCGCGTGGCCCGTTTTAAGGAGATGCGCGCCAAAACCTTCCTTTCCGTAATCGGTCCCATCCGGATCCGTCGCCCCTACTATTTCTGCTCCCATTGCTGTAAGGGACAAGCTCCGGTGGATTCCGAATTGGACATTGCCGGTCGGGAATCGTCGCCCGGCGTGCGGCGCATGGAAGCCGTGGTGGGCAGCAATGCGCCTTTTGGTCGCGGCTGTGAGCCGCTCAAGGTACTCGCCGGGTTGGAGGTAACCGCCAAAGCCATCGAGAGAACTGCGGAAAGTATCGGAGCCGACATAGCCCACCGCGAACAGCAGGAGGTGGATCGCGCCAAGCAGTTGGTCTTTCCGTTGGTTTATAAACAGAACATCCCCAAAATGTACGTACTGATGGATGGCACGGGAGTTCCCGTGGTTCCCGCTGAGACCCAGGGCCGCATGGGCAAAATCGAGGGCCAGCGTGCACACACCCGGGAATGCAAGCTTGGTTGTGTGTTCACACAGACTAGGGTCGACGACGAAGGCAAGCCCATGCGCGATCCGGAATCCACCACCTATACCGGCGCTATAGAGACCGCGGAGGAGTTTGGGCTGCGCCTTTATACCGAGGCTTGGCGCAGAGGTTGGGAATGGGCAACGCTCCGGATGGTGATCGGTGATGGCGCCATCTGGATCTGGAACCTCGCCGATCTGCACTTTCCGGGAGCCATCCAAATCGTCGATCTCTATCACGCCAGGCAGCACTTGTGGGCTGTCGCCGCGCTGCTGTTCCCAAACCATTCAGCCCAGCAAAATCGCTGGATCGTCTCCGCTCAGCGTCTGCTGGACCAAGGCCGCATTGAGAGCCTGGTCAAACGCCTGCGAACCATCCCGTCCGAAAAGGACGAAGTCGTCCAGAAGCTCTCTTTGGAGGCCGAATACTTTGAGAGGAACGCACCCCGGATGCGCTACCCAGAGTTTCGCAAGCTGGGACTATTCGTCGGTTCCGGCGTGGTGGAAGCCGGCTGCAAAACGGTGATCGCCTCCCGACTGAAATGCTCCGGCATGTTCTGGACCGTCGACGGTGCCAATGCCATTGTCGCCCTTCGATGTTCCCTGCTCAATGGTCGCTTTGAAAACTATTGGGAAATGAGCCGCTCCGCCTAAAGACGTCACATTTATGTCGCACACCCATATGGCCGGGACCTGATGCAGCTATTTAGTTTCGTATAATACAGTGACAGACGGCCGGCCAGACCAACGGTCGACGATGAGACGGACTCTGAAGTCCGCGCGGAGCTCTCCACGCCGCATGGGCGGGCGGTCGGAGATGTTCAGGCGGGACTGAGAGTCCCGCGCGGCCTCTCCAGGAACCGCGCAAATCGAGCGTCCCGCGCCGCTTGGATTCTGCGGCTCTTCTTGTTCGATGGCGGCGCGGGAAACGGCCCTTTGCGCTGAGAGGCTGCCCCACAAGGCTGTCACCATATTCGGCGACTCAGTAGCCGGCCCGCTTGCGGCTCGCTCGCGGGGGCTTCGGCTGGCTCTTGCCCTTGAGATTGAGCGCCACTGCAGCGCGGATGAGATCCTTCAAGGCCGCCGCATCGACCTTCTCGCCTTCGTGGATGTCGATGGCGCGCCTGACATTCCCGTCGAGGCTGGAGTTGAATAGCATGCCGCCGTGGGAAATGATGGGAGTCCCCATCCACTTCCACTCTTCGACGATCTCAGGATCTGCCTCGTGTATGATTTCGCGCACTTTCGCGAGCGTCTTCCCGCGCCAGTCCCCAAGTTCCTGGATCTTCTCGTCGATTAATGCAGAGGCAGATTCCACCGGGACTGGCCTTTTCATATACACCTTCCGCTCTCGCACCTATTTTAGCTGCGCCCAGCGTAACTTCCACCCTCCATAAGTGGAAGCCTTTTTCGCGTGCGGACTCTGCGAAGGTGCGTTACGTCAGATGCCGCCTCACCGGCAACCGGGCGGCGGGCACCGCCTACAACGTCGGTGGCGTGGCCTGCAGGCGGCGCCAGAAGAAGAACGAGAGCCTCCAAAGCACGCTGGTGGCCGCCGCCCACGTTGATGGCGACTTTACTTTGGCATTCCGTGGGGCAGGATGGCATCCTTAATACGCCCGCTTCCGCCGTTGGTTATAAGTCAGTTGCGCATCCAGGCGTTGCAGTAACACCTGCTGCGCCGTGACGATCGCCTCCTCGTCCCTTGCGCGCTCCAGGTTTTTCAGCGCCTTCGCCAAGTCGAATCGTCCGAATCTGCCTCGATCCCGAGGCAGCGCATCGATAGCATGCCGCAGCCGTTTCAAGTGCTCCGACACATGATCGCGGTACCGGCGCTCGTCGATGCCCTCAGGCGCGCCGCCCGCAAGGCTGCGCGCCGTCTCGCCATAGCGTTGCATCTCCGAATCGTGTGTAATCGCCGCCAGCCGGGCGAGTACTTCGGCCTCTGTGCGCAACACATCGCGCCGGGCGACTGGCAGCGGAACGCGCCGGACTCCGATGGCAAAACCGTTCAAGGCGTTCCCTCCGTTCACTTCCGAGAAGCGCACAATCGCCACGGCGCCATCGGGGCCGTCGATCTTGCCAAAACGGACACCCACCCAGCGCTCTTCACCCGGCCCGACGTGCGGCAGGACAAAGCGCCCGGATGGCTCCAACCGCATGCTTCGCTCACCGACGATGGTAATCGCGCCCCGGGTGGCGAACCTTGCATTCTGCGGGTCCAAACTGTACTCTAATTCGATATTGCGAGGCTCTTTCTCGACGTTGTGGATCAGCGCGTAGAATTCGCCCCCGCCGCCTCCGCCCCCCGTGGTTACCTGCAGATTGCGTTGCGCCTTCTGGCGGTCCTGTAGGATCAAAGGATCCGTCCCCGATGGCCCTGGCGACCCGTGCAACAATGACGGCGGAAGATACGGGCTTCCCGGCCAACTGATCTGTACCGCCAAACAGACGTGCGTCGAGGCGGCCGGTGATACCGTCCACGCCAGCGCGGGCGTGATCACGCTGCTGTCGGTCCCCGCCAGCGTCACCGTCTGGCTGCCGATGTCGGCGAACGGCACACCCAGCCCGAAGTCCGCTTCCAGAAAATCCGCGGTCACCGTGGTGCCTGGCGCCGTCGGCGCCGCGAGCGCCACCCTCGATATCCTGGCAAACGCGAAGTTGGGACCGCCGCTAAGAACCGGGTCTCCCAGAATCCAGTCGTTTACCGGCGGGTAAGGCGTTCCCGTGTTCTGGTTCCACACGTCGCTGGTTTCATAAAACACCGGATTAGTGGAAGGTTCTACGCCGGTGTCGTGGGATGTAGCACTGGCCGTCCAGTCGCGCACAAAGAAATTGGATGGCAGGTCAGTCACCACAGTGTACGCATGAATATTGTTGTTTGCCGCCGGCGGAAGATCCGCCGGGGCGGTTCCCGATGCCCAGATGTTCACTAACCTGCCGCCGCCTGTGGCAAGCCCGTTGTAGTCGCCGTACTTCGGACAACCGCTCGCCGTATTGCACGTCTGGACTTGTCCGCCGGAGTTAGGGCAGCCTGTGTTGAAGTCGCAACGTGCATGCGTGATCGAGCAGAATCCGGCCAGTTGCGGCTGGATTGTGCACGAGGTCGCATCACTCGGAGAGCGCACGCCGCAAGCCCATCCGCTGGCACACTGCGGATCGTCGATACCCATCAGATCGGACTCCGGACCAGCCGAGAGTGCGCCATTGGCAGCCGATACGCTGGCGTAGAAATAGCGTGTGAAGTCGTCCGGGGCCGCCGGTGAAGCGCCTGCAAAGCGCCGGTCGTACCAGCCGGCGTATGCCACCCCTCCCCACGTGCCGATCCACGGCATGAAGCGCGTCCCGCCTCCTCCCCCGTTCACGATCGTGGGAGATCCGAAGTTGATCCCCCCGTTGTGCGAATCCGCCACGACAATGTCTTGTCCGGCGCCGCTGGTCTCCGCCCATGCGATGTACACATGGTTCGGATCTGTGTCGTCGACCGCGATCGTGGGGCTGGAAAGCGTATTGCCATTGTTGCAGCGGTCCAGCCCCGGCACCGGACACGGCACATCCGAAATCGCGATCGAGATTGGAAAGCCGGCCTGCTCGGTCAGACCCGTGTCGCAATTGCTGAACTTGTCAACCGCGATGTTGGACCCGTCTCGCGAAGCGACGTACACCATGCCGTCCTGTCCCACGGCCACCCGCGGATAACCGAAGGAGCCGCTGTTGGCATCAACGGGTGACCCCCAGGTTGCCCCGCTATCGGACGAACAGGCCACGCGGGACACAAAGCTGCCGGTTTCCTGCCAGGAAACATACACGCGGTCGTGACTGCTGGCTGAAGCGGACCATCGGTCGGCCGCCACGTGTGGTTGATCCACATTAATGCCGGCGCTGCGGCGGTCCACAGCCAGGGCTAGATAGTTGAATGTCTGGCCGAAATTATGACCGCCGCTATTGTTCGACTGGTAGAGCGCCACGAAATCGCTGCCGAGCTGCCCCAGGTAGAAGTTGCCGCTGAATCCCCACGCGACGGTGCAATCGCCGTCTAAGCCCGCTGGCACACCTGAGCCGTTCACCGTACTAGCGGAGAAGCTGCCTCCGCCGTTGTTCGAGTACATCAGCGCGCAAGAGGCGTCGGTTACCAGATTCTGCCCATCGATAGACATGGCCGCTTCGATCTCTCCCCCTCCGTTGACCTGCACCGACCCCGCCCCTCCCGACGCAGTACTGCGGCGCCTCGCCGCCACGGGTGCGGATGGCATAGATGCCCCTCCGCCGCGCGGCTGGGGCGCCAGAAACTTGGGTTTGAAAACGCCATTCTGCAACTGCCGCAGTTCCTCCTGCGACCGGCCGGGCTTCATTCCTGGCGCCGCAAGGGTGCGCACCATCGCCAGGGCTTGGTCCGCCAGCGCGGGATTGGCGCCCGGCTGCAAAAGCGTCTGTGCCCGGATCACGAACTCACCCAGCGCGACTGCGGTGGTCACCCGCAGTGAAGTTTCGTTGCCGCGGGGTTGCGTCCCGCCCTGGTCCTCTTGTTCGCCGGGGTATTGAAATGGCACCACGGCTTTGCGTTCCAGAGCCGGCCAACCCGCTATCAACACATACGTAGCTCCCGCATATTCGGTGTCGATCTCCGCCAGCCTGCGCAGGGCCTCGGAATGGTCGCGGCGCTTCTCCACGTGAATAACCATGGAGGCGTCCACCGTCTTTCCATCCTTATGGTGTTCCACCAGATAAGTACTGCGCGTGTCTTGCGTCCGAACCCACGTCCCGGGTACGGTGATGGTTGCGCCGGACAGCAGCGTGAGGCTCTGTCCGGGCGCCTCGGGACCCGGCTGCGCGTGTGAGGCTGTCACTCCAAACCACGCCAGCATCATAAGCTCAATCGGTCGTAGGCCAGGCCGTTGCAGCTTCATTGTTTTCATCTCCTAATCCGGAATCTCCGGCTTTGGCAGGCCGGATGACGAGCTGTATACACCTCACTGTGACAATAGCAAGCATTTTATTTCACTGGCGCTGTCACCCGTGGAACCGCCATTTCAATTGTCGTCTTTTAAACGATTGACAGGTACGGTCGCCAGATTCGAAAATAAAGCACAATCGCTCGTCCAAATGCACCCAAACAACTTACTGAAACGCTGCACGCCGCGAAAGCCTTTTTCCCGAAAACCCGGCGCGGAGCTTCACCCCCTCTCTTCGGCGAGCGGAGCTCCCCTGCGCCAGAAGAAGTACGAGAGCCCCCAGAGCACGCTGGTGGCCGCCGCCCAGTCCCACGCCGAGGAGCTTGGCCTACGAGAGCTCCACCCGGAAGTAGGCGGGGAAGCCGAGGTGCGTGAACGCCTGCGCCACCTGCGGCAGGCGCAGTTGTGCGTAGGCGGTGAAGCTCATCTGCAGGCAGAAGAGCGCGGTGACGACCCAATAGACGATGGACTTGGCTTTGGGGGCGGTCTTGGCGGGGACGTGGGCCGGTTTCTGCAGGGTCGATTCCATGGGGTTCCTCCTCCCACGCTTCAACGCTTCGGGGCGTTGGGCGGCCACCCGGGGGCCTCAACGCCGAACTGCTGGGCGTACTCGGCGTTCAAACGCTGCCAGCCGAACTTCATCGCCTCTCCACCAACGATGCGGCCGATAGGAGTTCCGCCGAGAAGCCGATCCAGAACATCGAAACAAATGTGCCACCCGGCAGCACCCATTGAGATGAAGCGGCGACCGATGTTGGTCCACAGCGTCAGGCGCGTGCCGCCACCAAAGGCTTCGAGTTCCCACCGCATATCGTGGTCACCCCAGTTGTACTCAAGCACCTCGGGAGCTTCGGCGCGCGTCACTCTTGCTTCGGAAACGTGCGGCGTGGGCGCTGCCACCGTGGTGAGCTTCACCGTGGCTCCAACCGTACCCAGGCTCCCATCGGCGTCAAAGGGAGCCCACTCGCGCAGATGCGCTGGGTCGGTCAGCGCTTGCCAGACTTTTTCCGGCGAGTGGCGCAGTTCTCTGACGAGAATGAGCGTCCAGTTCTCTCCGTCTTTTCGTATCTGCGCCCCGCTGGCGGGACCCGGTGCGTAGTGCTGGCGATCGGTCATCTATCTTCTTCCTTGTCTTCCTTAGTGTGGATTGATCCATGTGGCCGCGGCGGGGCCGGCGCGCCCTCAGCTCGCGGCCTTGCGCACGATGGCGGAGAGCTTGGCCTCGGTCGCGTCGTCCATCGCGGTGAAAAACCACGCGGATTCACGGAGCTGGTGCGGCGCGCCCTCCTCGAGGGCGTGGTTGGCCTTGTCGCTAAGGCCGAACGTCATATATTTGTCCGCGCGGAAGAAGCAGATAACCTTGCCGTCCTTCGCGTACGCCGGCATGCCATACCACAAGGCCGGCCGGAGCGCCGGCGCGCTGCGCAAGATGAGCGCGTGCAGGCGCTCGCCCATGGCGCGGTAGGGGGCCGGCATCGCGGCGATCTTCGCGAGCACCGCGGCCTCGCCGTCGGCCTTCTTGGCCGCCTTCTTGTCAGACATAGAGACTCCGCATGTCGGCAAACCGTTTAAACATGTCCGCCGGGGCGCGCCCATCGAGGTGGTCCTCCAGGCGGAACAGGAGGGCGTGCGTCGCGGGCGCTCCCAGCGTGGTGGGCTTCACCGTTCCAACCGTACCCAGGGTCCCATCGGCGCCGCAGGGCGCCCATTTGCTCAGATGCGCTGGGCCGGTAAGCGCCTGCCAGACTTTTCCCGGCGATCCGTCCTTTCGTACCTGCGGCCCGCTGGCGGGACTCGGTGCGTACCGCTCGCGATTAGTCATCTTCTTCTCCTTGTCTTCCTTTTCTTTGGTTGCAGATTCTTCACGGCGAGCAAGTGAATCCCGGAATAGCCCAGCGATGGCAGCGCCCCGGGAGCGCTGACGTACACCGCCGTTCAAACCGCGGCCGCCGGCACCCACCGGGCTGCCATCCTGCTGAACAGCCGCCCTTACCAGCGTGCCAGTTGGGTGAGCTGAACGAGGTTGCCGCAGGTGTCCTTCAGCATGGCAATGGTCGAGCCGGTCACGCCGGTGGGCGGCATCGTGAACTCGGCGCCGTGGGCCTTGATCCGTTCGTAGTCGCCTTTGACGTCGTCGGTGAAGAACATGATCGCGGGCTGGCCCTGTTGAAAGATCGCCTGCTGATACGCTTTGCCCGCGGGGTTGTCGTTCAGCGCCAACTGCAGCTCAGTGCCGTCCGGCTCCTCGGGCGAGGCCACGGTCAGCCAGCGAAAAGGACCCTGACTGAAATCGGCCTTCTTTGCAAAGCCGAGTACCTCCGTATAGAAGCGCAGGGCTTTGTCCTGGTCGTCCACGTATATGCTGGTCACTTTGATTTTCATTTCGTTTCTCCTCTGTCACGTTCGCGGTTTGGGCCGCGTCATTGCTGAAACCCTCGGAGCGCCGCGCCAAGTCCGGTGTGGACGGCGGCTTGAAAACCGCTTCCCCCTAACCTGCCGCTCCATCTAAGGACGCTCGTTTTTTGGTGCAACCGATGGCCGAAAACCACGTAGCGCCCATCCATGTATGCCGTGTGTGCGAAACCGAGCCATCAGTTAGTGCATGTGTGTCAACCTGTACCAGACCGGAGCAAAATCGACGAGGACCAGCGCGCCGAGAACCGCCAGCCCTTTAAGTACGCGGAAGGCGCCGATCGACGCGGGCGCCATGGGCCTCACAAACAACCGTCCATAGGCGATGAACGCGGCAACCCCTCCCAGCACCACATTGATGAGCACAAAGTTGTACTCGCCCCGTACGATGTGAAAGACAGCCGCTAGGATCATGACCAGCGTCAGGCCGATGGCGGCAAACGGCGTGAGCTTCGGTTTGACTCCGGTGATCGCCGGCAGGATCAGGCCCACGCCTCCCAGAAACTCACAGACCCCGATGAAGACGATCAAGTCCCGCGGCACTGCGGAAAGCCAGGGCACTTCATGGAGCGCCTGATTCCACAGGGCCGGCTTGTACCATAAGATCTTGCCGAAACCAGTGATGCTGAAGAAGACTCCCCACAATATTTGCGCGGTCCAAAGTGCGGTCTTCATGGTTGCCTCCGCGAGCGTGGTTGCTGCATTGTTTTGCGATCCCCCTTCAATTCACGAATTCTAAGCCTCACAAATTCTGAGCCGCCGGTGTTGCAGGGCGCCCACTCGCGCAGATACGCCGGGCCGAACCCGGTGCGTACTGCTCGCGATCGGTCATTTTCTCCTGGTCTTCCTTTTCGTTGGGGTGGATTGATCCATGCGGTCGAGGTGGCGTTCGAGAGCATCCACGTGAGCCGACCAGAACCGGCGGAACGGAGTCAGCCAGGCATCCACCTCCTGCAGGGGCTCCGGTTTCAGCCGGTAGAGACGGCGCTGTGCGTCCACCGTGGATTCCACGAAACCGGCCTCGCGCAGCACTCGCAGGTGCTTTGACACGGTCGGTTGCGGCATACGAAGTTGACGCTCGATCGCTCCCACGGACTGTTGGGACGAGACCAGGAGGCTCAATATCGCGCGGCGGTTCGGCTCCGCAATGATTTCGAACACAGATTCCACGCTCTTAATATACTCTACAGAGCATATGCGTGTCAAGATATATAAAGGACTGGGGGCCCAGGCAACGGTTCCAGACGGCGTGCGGAGATCGACCGTCTGACGATTTATTGGGCGGGTGCTTAGACGGAGCGGCCGGTTAGGGGGAGGCGGGTTTCAAGCCGCCGTCCACACCGGACTTGGCGTTCAAACAGCCCGAGTGGCGCAACCGGTGTTTTCTGTCCAGTAATCCCTGGAAGGCTGAAGGGGCTGAGCAGCACATCCGTCGAGGAGAAAAGCGCCCACGTTTGTTGGAGGCGCTGGTTGCGATTCGAGCGTCTGGAAATTAACTATTTTTCAAAAGTGTATAATAACGACCATACACGCCGCCGGAATCGCATCATTATAGTAAGCACGGCGGCAAAAGGAGGGAATCTTGCCCTACATCTTTGGATACGGTTCTTTGATCGAACAGGCATCGCGACTGCGCACGACGCCGTCGGCGATGTATGTATTGCCGGCGCGGGCTCGCGGGTTTGCCCGCGGTTGGTGGGCCCGCACAGGATCCATTGGTTTCACCACCACGTTTGTGGGCGCCATCCCGGAGAAAGGGAGCTCCATGAACGGAGTCGTCTACGCGGTGAGCAAAGAGGAGTTGGAAGCCACCAACAAGCGCGAACAAGGTTATACGCCGACGGACATTACCAACGACGTGGAGATCCTCTCCGGCGGCTCCACGCCGAAAGACAAAATTTGGATCTACGTCAACAAATTCAAGAATGAGAAAGAGCGGCAGGATAGTCTTCCCACGGCCGACTTTCCCATCGTGCAATCGTACGTCGATATCTGCCTGACCGGCTGCCTGCAAATTCAGCAAGGATTTCCGGACGCCGGGGACTTCGCCCGCGAGTTCATCGAGTCGACGCAGGCATGGTCGAAGTATTGGGAGAACGATCGGGTGCACCCGCGCCGGCCTTTCGTCTCCGTCCCCCTGTCTTCGCAGATCGACGCCTTGCTGCAGAAACATCTACCCAAGCTGTTCGCCCAGATCCAGCTTGCGCCCGGACACTGGCAACAAGGCGAAAGGCTGGCGGCGGGGGTGTGACCCAGCGGCGCTGGCAGTGGCGTCGGGGTTTTCGTCAATTCTGAATCGACTACAGGGGTTGCGATAACAACCGCAGCACCGCCGCCAGCAGGGTCTGCGGTTCAAAAGGCTTCTGCAAAATCGCCGTCCGGGGAGGCAATTCCTGGTCCTGGGCGTCGGCAGATCCGCCCAAGTAAAGGACCCGCAACTGCGGCTGCAAGCGCGCCAGGCGCATGGCCAGTTCGGGATTGGGCCGGCTGATCAGCAGGTCGGGCGGTCCCTGCGCCTTGGTTACCCGTAAGGCTTCCTTGGAGTGTATGGCAGCCAACACGCGGTAGCCGCGCTTTTTCAGAACATTCGCCATCACGGTACGCATACCGTCGTGGGCCTCGACCAGCAGAATGGTAGCGTCGCCGGGCGAACGATCAAGCGGGGGCGGGGGCGGGGCAGGGAATTGCGCTCCCACCAGGGACTGCGCTCCGGCGAAGGGAAGATAAATGCGGAACGTAGCCCCCTTACCGGGCTGGCTGTAAGCCCACAGCCGCCCGCCGCTCTGCCGGACGATGCCGTATACCGCCGCCAACCCCAGCCCTAAACCTCCGCCAGTCGTCTTGGTGCTGAAGAAGGGTTCGTATAGATGCGCCCAACTCTGATCGTCCAAGCCGGGCCCGCTATCGCTCACTGCCAGCATCCCGTACGGACCGCCAGCCGCCCCGGTGCGGCCCAGGCCGGGCTCCACGGTGGGCTGGTTGGCAGTCTGCAGGCTGAAGGCGCCGCGGCGCCCCATGGCATCGCGGGAATTGGCCGCCAACCGCAAGACGATATGCTGCATCTGCGCGGCGTCGGCCATGACTGGAGGCATATCCGGGCACAGATCCAGGACGATTTCGATATCCGGTCCGAATAGCTGCCGCAACCGGGGCAACATGCCTTCTACGAGATCGTTGAGGGCCACCGGCTGGATCCGGAGCGCGGTCCCTCCGCTGAACGCCAGGAGCTGTTCGGCGATGGTGCTAGCCCGCTCGCTGGCCCGCTGGACTTCTTCCAGTTCGTCCAGCACGGGCCGGCCCTGGCCTGCGCCGATCAACAGCAATTCGCCCATGGCCCGCAGCGCGCGATGCACGTTCTGAAACTCGACGGCCGTCCGCCCGGCCAGCGAACGCAGCACCTCAATGCGTTCGGCGAGCCGCGCCTGTTCGCGGCCGGTCGCATCCCGCACCTCCAACTGGATCAGGCCGCCGGCCGCGCTGCCGCTCACTTCCAGCAGCAACCGGCGCCCGTCGCCTGCCAGGAGCGGCGACTCCGCGCCCGTCACCGCGCGGCCGGCCAGCAGATGGCCGCGTATTTCGGCGGCAGCGTCCGCATCCGCGGCCAGGGGCGGCTCCCAGAAGCTGCGGCCTACGACTTCGGCACGGCTGCGCCCGGCCATCTGCAGGAAAGCGGCGTTGGCTTCCAGGATGCGGCCGGTGTCCTTTTCCAAAAGGAGCAGGCCGGTCTGCGCATTTCTAAAGATACGAGCGTAAATATCGCCGGAAGGCATCGGCTAACTTCCTATAGTGTTCCACAAATAGGCCTTAGGAGTCTCACTATAGTGTCGTACAACAGGTGGGCGTGGCTCCGGTACCTCAGTCGGAGCTGCCAGCGCGGCCGGCCGCCAACCGAAAGAAACACATGGATATTAGCAAGGCGCGCCCAGAAAACCCTTAGAACCGGATACGACCGTGGACGAATTGACTCGCGGTATTACACCCTGAATAATTGTAATCTGATCGTCGAAAGCCGACGATAGTCGAAAGCAGTGAGTTAGCGGCGCGCAAAGCTTGCGAGCTGCCTCCCTCTTATGAGCGACGCATTAGATGCCGCGCTGGAATGTTTCGCCGGCCGCCGGACGGCGCAGGGCGATCCTATGCGTCACCGGTTTGCCGTGCTGCCGTCGCGTCAGGAGCCGCGTTATCTGCTGCCCTTAGGGAACAGCCGCACCACGCTGGAAAGCTTTCGGGTCTACACGCCGTATGCGCTGGGCGCGCGCCTGCGGAGGGGTTTGCTCGCGCAGATCGTCAGGACGGGCTGGAGCGGTTGGGCGATGCACTCGCTGAACGTGGGAGAGCCTGTGGGGCTGACGGCCCTGGTCACCAACGTGACGGGAGAGCGTCAACCGGCATTCGGCATGTCGCTGGCCACGCCTGGCAAGTATCGTAAGCTCACCATCCAAGTGATTCGGCCCGGCGGCGAGACTCTGGGCTATATCAAGCTGGGACTGACCAAGCCGGCCGGCGAGCGCGTGCGCCATGAAGCCAGCATGCTCGAAGAGATCTCTGCTCTGCAGCCGTATGTGCCGCGCGTGCTTTACGCGGGCGAATGGCAAAACAACTATGTGCTGTTCCAGTCGCTGCTGGAAGGCCGGCCTGGACCGTCGAAATTGTCCGGCATGCACGTGGAATTTCTGGAAAAGTTGGCCGCCATCCGGCGCGTGGACAAGCCCGGGCTGCGGGTGGTGGAAGAAGTGGGCGCACACTGGAAAGAGTTGACCTGGCGCTGCGACTGGCGATGGCACCAATTGGGTACCGCGGCGCTGGTTGCGGCCCGCCGGGAGCTCGAAAACCTGAGGGTTGCATGCGGCTTCTGGCATGGCGACTTCGCCCCTTGGAATACCCGCGTGCGGGATGGCCGGCTCTCGGTCTTCGATTGGGAGTCCTGCGCGGAAGGAATGCCTTTGGGGTGGGACACATTTCACTTCAGCGTGCAGGTGGCCAGCCTGCTGAAGAAGAGCTGGCGAACCAAGTTCGACCTGGCTGCGGCGCCGGGCGCGCGCGGCTTGTTCCTGTTGTATTTGCTGGCAAGCCTGGGCAGATCGCTGGACGAGCGGTCGGAGGATAACCCAGGTCTGGAATACCGCAAGCAGGCATTGCTCGGCGAGCTGGCGGAATAAGAGCGATCAGCTATCAGCGGTCAGCTATCAGCTAAGGGGGGTGGCTTGAAAGCTAAACGCTGAGCGCTGGTCACCTGCTCAAAGAACTGCACCGATCGCCGGGCACACGACTCCCATCGGAAACGCTCGGCCTGAATTCTGCCGGCGGCCGCCAATTGCGCGCAGGTGGCCGGCGAGGTGAGCAGACTGTCTAACGCGGCGCGCAGTTCCGCCGCGCTGTGCGGATCGATCAGGCGCGCCGCGCCGCCGGTCACTTCCGGCAACGACGACAGGCCGGAGGTAATCACAGGCACGCCCGCCGCCATGGCTTGCGCCACCGGAAAGCCGAAGCCTTCGTAGAGCGACGGATACACAAAGACAGTCGCGCCAGCCGTGATGCCCGGCAGGTCAGGCTCGGGCACGTAGCCCAGGTAGCGTACGCCGGGAGCGGGTACGCGCAACCGGGCCAATGTTCCGGTGGACTGCCAGCCTTCGGGACCGGCAATTACCAGATCGAATTGTGCAGCGACTGAGCGCCGCAGAGTTTGCCAGGCGTCCAGCAGCAGATCCACATTCTTGCGCGGCTCGACGGTTCCCACGTATAAGGCGTAGGGCCGCCGGAGTCCATACTTCAGGCGCGCGGGGACGCTTGTCTCGGCCGTAGCCTCGAAAAACGGCTCGGCCACACCCGGATAGATCACGTGAATCGCATCGGGATTCAGGTCGAGGATCTTCACGGCGTCGCGGCGGGTGCTTTCGGAGACGGCGATCAAGCCGTCGGCCCGCTTCCAGATACGCTCGGCAAAGCGTTTTTCCGCCGCCACATTGGCCGGCTGGTGAAATTCCGGCAGGAGCCAGCAAGTCAGGTCGTGCAGCGTCGCCGTCAAACGAAGGTGTCGCGGCGGATAGAGCAGCTTGGTGGCATGGAAGATGCCGTCCGGAGGCGCCATCAAGTCCGCGAAGCGATTCGGCCACAGGTTCAGCGCAAACAGCAGCGCCTGGCGAGCGAGTGTGCCGGGCGCGTCCGCGGCCGAGCCTTCATGGTCCAGAGCCGGCAGCCGGTCCAGGAAGGGGAACAGCCGGACCTGCTCGTCGCCCAGCAGACGGCGCAGATGCACAATCCAGTGGAAGAGATAATTCTTGACGCCGGCGCTGCGCACCAGCAAAGGGACAGCGTCAATGAAGATGCGCATGCGGGCCTGTGTTAGCCATCAAGCTGCCATTTTCGCATGCCGATGGGCAGGGATTCGGCGGGGCAGAAACTCGCGGGTATTGCCGTATGCCTAGCTATCGGGCTTGCTTAGGACACACCTAGTTTCGTCCGGCATCGTCAGTTTGCCTTCATTTCCTCTCATCGGCCGATAAGTACTGGTGCCGGCGTACTAACTATGTTTGCCATTATCGGGATTGTAGTCGTATTTGCGGCGGTTTTTGGAGGTTATCTGCTGGAGCGCGGGAATCCCTACGTGCTGATGCAGCCAGCCGAACTGCTGATCGTCGGGGGTGCGGCCGCGGGCATCATTCTGGTGGCCAACCCGCCGGCGGTGATTCGCAAAATGTGCCATAGCGTGGCGGTCACCTTCCGCGCCCCGCGGCATACGCCGGAATCGTTTCTGCGCCATCTGGTGATGCTGTTCGAAGTGTTTGCATACAGCCAGCGGGCGGGCATGATGAATCTGGAGCCCGATGTGGAAGACCCGCCGAAGAGCCGCATCTTCTCCAAGTATCCGGGATTTTTGCAGGATGAGGTCGCGCGTAATTTCATCTGCGATTCCTTGCGCATGCTGGTCATCGGCTCCACCGGCGCGAACGAACTGGATCATTTGATGGCGCTGGATATCGACGTGCAGCAACGCGGCCATCGCGAGCCGGTGAGCGCGCTCAGCGCCGTGGCCGACGCCTTGCCGGGGCTCGGTATTCTAGCCGCCGTGCTAGGGGTGGTGATTACCATGCAGGCCATCAACGGTTCACCGGAGACGGTCGGACAGAAGGTAGCCGCCGCGCTGGTCGGCACGTTTCTCGGAATTCTGCTGTGCTACGGCGTGGTGGGGCCGGTAGCCGCGCGCCTGGACACGTTGGGCGAACAGCAGACCCAGTTTCTCGAGGTGCTGCGCACTGCTGTAGTGTCTTATGCGCGCGGCGCCTCACCCATACTGGCCATTGAATACGCACGCCGCTCGATTCCCGTGGAAAAGCGGCCATCCTTTGTGGACATGGAGTACACCATCCGGCACGAAGCCAAAATACCGGTGACCCCCCAGGAAGCCGAGCGGGAGAAGAATGCAAAACCCGCAGCCTGACCCCGTCTATCCGCCCGTATCTCCGAGCTCCCGCCGGGACCACGAACGGCGGCGCTCCGGCGCCTGGAAGGTGGCTTACTCGGATTTCGTAACGGCGATGATGGCGCTGTTCATCGTGCTGTGGATCCTGAACGGCAGCCAGAAGGTGAGGCAATCGGTCCAGGGGTATTTTCGCGATCCGCGCGG
>Ga0335081_10008952_pt1 | contig 16075 bp, 5 predicted proteins | sample Lox_Sample_35_FD_206713 | JGI IMG/M metagenome (GOLD analysis project Ga0335081, IMG submission 206713) | Soil microbial communities from Loxahatchee National Wildlife Refuge, Florida, United States - Lox_Sample_3.5 | ecosystem: Environmental > Terrestrial > Soil > Wetlands | place: USA: Florida... | reverse complement strand
TTCCAGTGCTTGCCTGGGTGCTCTTCAGGGAAAGCGACGGGAGATCGAAATCCTCCTGACGTCCAAGGGCTAGCTGGTAGGCTGCAAGGGCATCGAGTTCTTCGTCGGTGGGAACCCGAAAATCCGTCCCGGGTTTCCGCTGGAGCGTTTTGGTGGCGTGCTGTGTGATGGCGACAATCGAAAAATCCCGGAGTGGGGGGCCGTCGTTGCCCCATCCCAGCCGCTCCGATGGGTCCGCGTTCCTGCCGTTACTGGTAAAGTCAACGCCGAAGGACGGGTCAGGCCGGATGGTGGAGTTGCGCAACGCCAGGACTGTCTGCACGGACCGCATCGTGAATTTGTTGCCAAGGTCGTCAAAGCCGTCGGCGTTTTCCAGAATCAATCCCAAGCTCCGCATCAGCTCCGGCTTTTCGAAATCCCCGGCCAGCGACTGGTTGGTCTCCGCAACAAACAATGGATCTGTGCGGGGCAACCGTGCGATAAAGGCTGGATCGATCGTGAAGTTGTTGCTTTCGACGTGACAGGTTCCGCACGCACGGCCGTTCCCATCAAATTTTTCGTTTACGAAGACTTGGCGGCCGCGAGCGACCAGCCTGGCGAAATTCGAAGTCCTGCCGGCCGAGGCGGAAGGATCGAAACCCGTGGTGGATCCCGTATCGCTGACCAGCCGCACCTGGCGATGGAGCAGCCGGTCGAAGAGTGTCGCGGAGCCGGTGAGAACAAAGGCATTCACCGGATTCTGATTCGCCCGCACGACGAACGCACGGTCGGGAATCCCGCCCTTCAGCGCGTCCGCGGGCAACGTTGCTGACAGCATGTGCGATTTGGATTGAACCTGATAGCTGCCCACCTTCACCAGCAGGTCGGTGGACTCTGCCAGCGTGCTGTCCCCACTCGCTGCCTGGTTCTGGACCAGCCAAAGGTCGAAGGCACTATCGGCCGGTAATCCATTGATACTCGACGTCACCAGGGCGGTTTTGAGGTTGATCTGGACCGTGCCGGCAGCATTGAATCCGGGGCTGGTGATTCCCCTGAGAGTCCCGAGGGACATCACAAGGAGTTGGGCGGAATCCGCGCTCAATGTGGCCTGATACCGGTCGAATGCGCTGATGAGGGCGGCCGGATCCCCCATCCCGGTATTCGGAACGTCTGCCGCAGGAAGCGGTGCCAGACTCCACGTAACGGCGGCGACTCCCAAGAGAAGACTCTGATTCAGCATGATGTGCTCCCTCCGAGTTGGCCCCGCCTGGTACGTTGGTGCCGGCGGGATGAGAGCAGGTTAGGCTGGAAAACCGCCGGAAAGCCAGAGAAGTGCCGAGACTTCACCGTAGTTCACGTAAATTAACTGATTGATTCTGCTCAGTTAGGGAGATTCATCTGGCGAACCAGCGCCGCCCATCGCGGATCGGAATGGAGACCTTCCAGTGCCGGGTTAATGTTAATCCAATCGCTCGCAAACGAACGCTCCTGGACGGCCTTGTTCAGGTACTCAAATGCGCGGTCCTTATCCCGAACATCAAGATAGAGCGCCGCGAGCATGATCGGGGTAACATCCTTGCGTCCGGTAAACTCCTGAATCAGCCGTTTGGCTGCCAATGAGTCGCCAGCCAGCGTGCGGGCGTGAGCTAGCAGGGTAGCGACCGGCGGCGCTCCCTTGGTCATGGTCATCGCCTTTTCCAGGTACCCGATCGCCTGTGGGTACCTCCCCTGGCCCGTGTATGCGAAACCCAGCCCATAGTACGGCTCGAGGTATTCCGGAAACACCTCGAGCGCTTGCAGGCAATGCTGGATGGCTTCGTCGTACTGGCGCGTCATGTACAGAGACATGCAAAGCGCATTATTCGGCGACGGTCCCAGGGGATCGAGTTCCACCGCCCGGCGCACTTCGGCCAATCCCTCCCGGACACGGCCCAAATCGATCAGCATCGCGCCCAACCACTGGTGCGCAGTCGGATAGCTCGGGCTCAATTCCACTGCGCGGCGCAGGTGCCGTTCTCTTTGCGGCCAGTCCCATAGGTCGAGGCAGCCATCCATGCTCGCATGAGCCTCGCCAAGGCTGTCATCGAGTTCCAGGGCCTTGTTGGCGGCTTGGCAGGCCCGCGCCTGATAGTCCTTCCTGTCCATTCGATAGGAAAGCACGTTGTAAGCATCCGCCAAACCGGCAAAAGCCAAAGCGTACCGGGGTTCTCTGGCAATCGCCTGGCTGAAATACTCGGTGCTCTTCAGCATCCGCTCGGTATCCCTGGTTTGCCAGTTGAACCTCCCTTTGAGATAAAGATCCTGAGCTTCCAGGCTGACGGGGTGGCTGACAATGAGCAGTTGCTCCTGAGGAGTGACGTGGACGTGAATTTGTTCCGCGATCGTCTGCGCCAGTTCGCCCTGCAAGGTCAGGATGTCGTTCCCCGTCCGGTCGTAGCTATCCGCCCAGACGTGGCGGTCGGCAGCCCCCGCGATCAGCTGCGCGCTGATTCTCACACGGTTGCCGATTCGGGTCACCGTCCCCTCCACCACGTAGTCCACCTTCAGCTCGCGCGCGATTTCCGGAACGGGTTTCTTCGTCCTCTTGTACTGCATGACGGAGGTTCGGGAGATCACCGAAAGACCATGAATCTTGGCCAAGTCCGTGAATAACGCGTCAGTCATGCCGTCGGAGAAATATTCCTGATCCAGATCAGCCGACAAATTCTCCAGCGGAATTACCGCGATCGAAGGAGTGTGGGTCGTAGCGTGCGTGCGTGGCCACCACCAGCCCGCCGCACCCAAGCCGATCGCCAGAACTACGCACGCCGCGATCCATGGTCGCCGGTCCGCGGCAACCTCCGGCGCCGGCTTGGCAGACAGCGCGATGGCCTCCGGGCGACCTGCAAAGGCGGCCCGATAGCTCCCTTTCGGCACGGCGATCTCGATCGCGTCGTTCCTGCCTTCGGTCTGGTAGTACTCCGCTAACTTCTGCCGTAGCCTGCGGGCTTCTGTCCGCACCGCCGTATCGATGCGGGGATCGAACGACTCGCCCTTGCGAAGGACCTGAAGGCCCAACACATATTCTTTCAGTTGATCGGCATGACCGGAGAGTTGCTGCTCGACGATGAATCGCAGAAACCGGCACAATTGAGGCGAATTGACGAATGCTTCGCTAGACAGAACTCGATCCAGTTGGCAACGTATCGCGTCCGGCGGAGGGCTTGCGGAAGATCGCAGTGGATCCTGTGTCCGCCGTTTCAGGTGGCCGGCCCCTCGACGAAACAACACTATCGGATTATATCGGTTTGAGCAATCGCCATTGGGCCGAAGTGTCGCCTGAGCCCAAATGCCCGGCCTGCCCGTCCGCAGGTAGTTGGGCAACCGCGTTATTTCGAAATCGGAATTGTCGCCTGGAAATTAGAGGACAGCAGATCGTTCGCGTCGTCGTAGGAGTCCACTTCGATGAAAACGCTGGTGCCGGCGGTCACTCCCGAAGGGATGGTGACGTTCAACTGGTAGAGGCCGGCCAAGCCCGGCGCCAGGCCCGAATACGACACCGTGGCCTGCTGTCCGTCGATGAAGACATCCGGCAGGACCGTCTGGCTCAGCGGACTCGAGGGAGCGGCCGTCCCGGCGGTAACCGCGGGAGACACCGCGCCCATGCTCGTCAGATAAATCGAGACGGTCTCGCCAACCTTGGCGGGATTCGCGGTAGTCACCACGGAGTTGTCGGTAGCGTGGCGGATGGCGCCGTCGCCGAGTCCGTTCTGCGCTTGCGTGAAGATGCCGGGGGAACTGGGACCGCTGTACACGATCGCGGAATTGGAGGGGGTCCCGTTGCTCATCACCTGGAAACTCAGCGGCGTTCCGTCTCCCGGTGTGGAGTACGGCACCACGATATTGATCAAAGTTGGACTGACCAACTGAACGGGCGCGAGGGCCGATTGCAGGTTGCCATTCGAGTCAAACCACGAGATGTTCACCGAAACACCGCCCAGCGAGGTCCCGAACGGCAGAGATTGAGCTTGCAGGGTCTGAGAGGAAAGGCCCGTTCCAAACAGAGACAGAAACTCACCCGGCGAAACACTCGCGGTGAAAGGCGCAAAACTGGCTGCGTTGACGATGCCCTGCGGATTGAGGAACACGCTCGTCCCGCTGAGCGACGGCGCCTTCGCGTAGATCGCGATCTGATAATTGCTCCCATTCCCGGATCCGATAATAAAGTTCCCGGCGGTGCCGACCGCGTACTGAGAGTTGCTGTAAACGGCGGTCCCGTTGGACGCGAGAGTAAGGTCCGCGGCGTAGGTCTCGTCGAACGCGTAGGTGAAATCGGGTTGAATCCGCTGATGTCCGATTTCGGTGGCCAGCGAGCCGACTTCATTGGCGGACCCATTGGCCGCGTAGATCGTGTACGGAGGAGTTTGCGTGGTGTCCACGAAGTTCTCCAGGAAGCCCTGGAAGTACAGGCCGTTGGCGACGCCGCTGGGGTTTCCGCTGATGGCCTTGACGCCCACTACCATGTCGTAAGCCGAAGAGCCGCCCGCGACAAAGAAGCTCCCATCCTGCGAGACATAGAGCGTCTTGCTGCCGGAGATCAAGACATTGGACGCCGCGACGCCGCTGGGCGCGGGAAACGTGATGGTGCCGGTGCCGTTCGCGTTGACGCTGTAGGTCACTCCCGAATTGGTCTGAGTCTGCGGCGAGCCGTTGGAATTCATGGACGTTCCCCGGACGGTCACGGTTCCGAAGCTGCCCCCATTCGCCGTCGCGGGAAAGAATGTGTTCCGCGTGGAGCTGGCGATATTGCCGCCGAGAAACTCGAGGCTCGCCAGGAAGTAATTGCCGCTCAGAGTGGAATTCGACGCACTGGTCGCCTGGGGAACCGCTACGAGCAGGTCGCAATAATAGGAATCGGTAGAACTCAGGATCAATGCGCCATTCGAAACGCCGCCGAAGAGCCCGGTGCTGCCGGAGGTGTCGAACGGGTTGTTCATGTAGATCAGGCCGTTGGAAAAGACGCCATAGATATTGTTGGAGGTGGGGCCGAGGGTGGCTCCCGCACCCTGTCCGGTTACGGTGAAGCCGCCGTTCCCGTTGGCGTCCGACGTGCCGTCGAACGTAATCGTCCCACCGTAACTCAGCGCTACGTCATTCGGGTTGGTGAAGACGCCGAGATAGCGGAAATTATAAGTGCCTTTGATGGTGGCGTTGCCGGGAAGCTGCTGGGCGGCCGCGGGCGGAGCCAACCAGAGCGCCCCTGCGAGAAGTAGAACAGCCGTAAGTGAGCGTCGCATAAGGGCATCATAACAACCAGTCTGTACGGCGAACGCTCGCGCGCGGCGCGCCCTGTACGCAACAATCCCAATGCCGGCTATGGCAGGCGGGTTTCGCCCATGAGGTACTTATCGATGCCGCGGGCCGCCTTGCGCCCCTCGGCGATGGCCCACACCACCAGCGACTGACCGCGGCGCATGTCGCCCGCCGCAAAAATACCCTGCACGGATGTCATGTGATTCTCGTCAGTCGTCACGTTCCCGCGCGGATCGAGTTTCACGCCGAGTTGCTCGATGAGGCCGCTTCTCACGGGACCGAGAAAGCCCATCGCCAGCAGAACCAGATCGACATCGATCGTAAATTCGGTGCCCGGGATCGGCTCGAATTTGGGCGGCGGCCCGACACGAACCGCGTGAAGGTGGCGCACATTGCCAAGCGCATCGCCGGTAAAGCGAGTGGTGGAAACGCTCCAGTCGCGGATGCCGCCCTCTTCGTGCGAGCTTTCCATGCGCAGTTGCATGGGCCACAGAGGCCAAGGTGTGGACGGCGAGCGCGTATCGGGGGGCTTGGGCAGGAGTTCGAATTGGGTCACACACATAGCCTGCTGTCGATGGCTGGTACCCAGGCAATCGGCGCCGGTGTCACCGCCCCCGATGATCACCACGCGCTTGCCGGTTGCCAGGATTGCTCCAGCGTCCGGCACGGCATCGCCTTCGCAGCGGCGGTTCTGCTGCGGCAGAAACTCCATGGCGAAATGGATGCCCTTCAACTCGCGTCCCGGGACCTGCAGGTCGCGCGGCCACTCGGCTCCGCCCGAAAGCAGCACGGCGTTGAAATCGCGGCGCAGGTCTTCGGCGGGAATCGTGACGCCGATATGGGAATTGGTCTCGAACTTCACACCCTCGGCACGCATCTGCTCCAGGCGGCGATCGATGAGGTGCTTCTCCATCTTGAAGTTGGGGATGCCGTAGCGGAGCAGTCCGCCGATGCGGTCGTTCTTTTCGAAGACGGTCACGCTGTGGCCCGCGCGCGCCAGTTGCTGAGCGGCGGCGAGTCCCGCGGGGCCCGATCCGACCACCGCCACGCGCCGGCCTGTGCGCGTCTCGGGCGGCTCCGGCTTGATGTAGCCTTCCGCGAACGCCCGGTCGATGATGGTCTTCTCGATGTTTTTGATCGTGACGGGCGGCTCGTTGATGCCCAGCACGCAGGACGCTTCGCAGGGAGCGGGACAGATGCGCCCGGTGAACTCCGGGAAATTATTGGTGGCGTGCAACTGGCGCACGGCTTCGCGCCAGCGGCCGCGGTACACCAGGTCGTTCCAGTCGGGGATGAGGTTGGTGAGCGGGCAGCCGGTGTGACAGAAAGGCACGCCGCAGTCCATACAGCGCGCGCCCTGGGTGCGCAGGCTCGACTCGGGGAAAGACAGATAGATTTCGAACCAGTCCTTGATTCGCTCCGCGGGCGGCCGGCGCTCGGGGAGTTCGCGGGTGTGCTCGAGGAAGCCTGTGACTTTACCCACAGCTCACCTCCGTGAAAAGCAGGGGTTGGGGGTTAGGGGTTGGGGGTTGGGGCTTTGTCGCGCTTCGCGCGCTCAGAGCCTTATCCATGCGTCACCTCCGTTGCGAGGCCCACACCTTCTACAACCCGCGAGGCGGCGGCGCGTTCTTTCAGGACCCTCTGATATTCGTGCGGGAAAATCTTAATGAACTTCGGCAGCATCTGCTCCCAGTTATCCAGGACCCACCGGGCGCGCGGGCTTCCGGTGGCTTCCGCGTGCTTCGCGATCAGACCGAATAGCTTGTTCTCATCTTCGCCGACCGGCACGAGATCGACCGCCGCCGAATTGCAGCGCTTCTCGGCGAAATCCCCGGCTTCATCGAGCACGTAGGCGATGCCGCCGCTCATGCCGGCGGCGAAGTTGCGGCCGCACTTGCCGAGCACCACCACGGTTCCGCGGGTCATGTACTCGCAGCCGTGGTCGCCCAAGCCTTCGATTACCGCCGTGGCGCCGGAGTTTCGAACGGCGAACCGCTCACCCGCCATGCCGTTGAAGTACGCTTCGCCCGAAGTGGCTCCGTAGAGCGCGACGTTGCCGATGAGGATGTTCTCCTCGGGCACAAACGTGGAGGTGCGCGGCGGATAGACGATCAGGGTCCCGCCCGAAAGGCCCTTGCCCACGTAGTCGTTGGCATCGCCCTCGAGTTCGAGCGTGACACCCCGCGCCAGGAAGGCGCCGAAGCTCTGGCCGGCCGACCCGTTGAACTGGAAGCGGATGGTGTCATGCGGCAGGCCGGCCGAGCCGTAGCGCCGCGCGATTTCGCCCGAGAGCATCGCGCCCACCGTGCGGTGCACGTTGCGGATGGGCAGCTTGATCTCGACCGGTGTGCCGCTCTCGATCGACTCGCGTGCATGATCGATGAGCTTGTAGTCGAGCGACTGGCTCAAGCCGTGATCCTGCGGCTGGATGCAGCGGCGGGCGATGCGGCGCGGCATCTGCGGGTTGTAGAGGATGGCCGAGAGGTCGATGCCCTTCGCCTTCCAGTGTTCTTCGGCATCGCGCGTGCCGAGCATGTCCACCCGGCCCACCATTTCGTCGAAGGTGCGAATGCCCATCTGCGCCATGTAGCCTCGAACCTGTTCGGCGATGAAGAAGAAAAAGTTGATGACGTGCTCGGGCGTACCGGCGAACTTCGCGCGCAACACGGGGTCCTGGGTGGCGATGCCCACCGGGCAGGTATTCAGGTGGCACTTGCGCATCATGATACAGCCCATGGCCACCAGCGGGGCAGTCGAGAAGCCGAACTCTTCGGCGCCCAGCAAAGCGGCGATGGTGACGTCGCGGCCGGTCTGCAGCTTGCCATCGGTCTGCACACGGATGCGGCCGCGCAGATCGTTCATCACCAGCACCTGGTGCGTCTCGGCGAGGCCCAGTTCCCACGGGACGCCGGCATGCTTGATAGAACTGAGCGGCGAGGCGCCCGTGCCGCCGGAATCGCCCGAGATCAGCACCACGTCGGCATGCGCCTTGGCCACCCCGGCGGCCACGGTGCCGACCCCGACCTCGGCGACGAGCTTCACGGAGATGCGGGCGCGCGGGTTAACGTTCTTCAGGTCGTAGATGAGCTGCGCCAGGTCCTCGATGGAATAGATGTCGTGGTGCGGTGGAGGGGAGATCAAGCCCACGCCGGGAATGGAGTGGCGCACGTGGGCGATGAACTGGTCCACCTTATGGCCGGGGAGTTGGCCGCCCTCGCCGGGCTTCGCGCCCTGCGCCATCTTGATCTGCAGTTCGTCGGCATTCACCAGGTAGTTGGCGGTGACGCCGAAGCGCGCCGAGGCCACCTGTTTGATGGCGCTGCGGCGATCGGTGCCGAAGCGGCCCTCGTCTTCCCCGCCCTCGCCGGTGTTGGACTTGCCCCCCATGCGGTTCATGGCGATCGCCAGGGTCTCGTGCGCTTCCTTCGAGATGGAGCCGAATGACATGGCGCCGGTGGCGAAGCGCTTGACGATCTCGGCAGCCGGTTCGACCTCCTCGATGGGAAGCGGCTCGGGCGACGATTTGATTTCGAGCAGCCCGCGCAGGGTGCAGAGCTGACGGCTCTGCCGGTCAATCAGGTCCGTGTACTCCTGGAAAGTTCGCGGATTCTGCTGCCGAACAGCGTGCTGCAGCTTGGAGATGGTGTCCGGGTTATAAAGGTGGTATTCGCCGCGCGCCCGGAACTGGTAGTTGCCGCCCACGGCCAACTCGGTGTCGAACTCGGTCATGGGATAGAAGGCGTGGCGGTGCTTCTGGATGGCCTCCTGCGCGAGCACGCCGAGGCCGACGCCCTCGATGCGCGAGGCGGTGCCGGTGAAGTAGCGCTCGATCAGGTCTTTATTCAGTCCGAGGGCTTCGAAGACCTGGGCGCCGCGATAGCTCTGCAGCGTGGAGATACCCATCTTGCTGAAGGTCTTGAGCAGGCCTTTATTGATGGAGTAGATGAAATTCGAGACCGCACGTTTGGCCTCCGGCGGCTGATCGGAAGTGTGGGCTACGGTTTCCAGCGCCAGGTAGGGGTTGACGGCGGAAGCTCCGTAGCCGATCAGCAGGGCGAAGTGCATGACCTCGCGCGGTTCGCCCGACTCGATAATCAGCGCGACCTGGGTGCGGGTCTTCTCGCGGACCAGGTGATTGTGGACCGCCGTGAGCGCCAGCAGGCTGGGGATCGGGGCGTAATCCTGGTCGAGGCCGCGATCGGAAAGGATCAGCAGGGTGTAGCCCGACTGGATGGCGAGCGATGCCCGGCGGCAGAGCTGCGTGAGGGCGCGCTCCAGGCCCTTCTCGCCTTCGTCTACGGCAAACAGCATCGGCAGGGTGGTGGCCAGAAAGTCACCCTGGGAGACGCGGCGCAGTTTTTCGAGATCGCGGTTGGTGAGGATCGGGTGCGGCAGCTTGAGGGTATGACAATGTTGGGGGGTCTCCTCAAGTATATTGCGCTCGGTGCCGATATAGCTGGTGAGAGACATGACCATCTCTTCGCGGATGGGATCGATGGGCGGATTGGTCACCTGCGCGAAGAGCTGTTTGAAGTAGTTGAACAGGGGCTGCGGCTTATCGGAGAGGCACGCGAGCGGCGTATCGGTGCCCATGGAGCCGACAGGCTCCTCACCCTTGTCGGCCATGGGGGCGAGGATCATGCGAAGGTCTTCGTCGGTATAGCCGAAGGCGCGCTGGCGCAATCGGATCGTGGCCGTGTCGAGGGCGTGCTCGCGCGGAGGGTCGGCGAGCTGGTCGAGGGTAATCTGGTTTTCCTTGATCCAGAGCTGGTACGGGTTGCGGCCGTAGAGCGAGCGCTTAAGTTCGCGGTCGGAGATCATGCGCCCTTCGACAGTATCGACCAGCAGCATTTTGCCGGGTTGGAGGCGGCCCTTGAGTCTCACGTCTTCGGGTTTGACCGGGAGAACGCCGGTCTCCGAGGCCATAATGATCAGGTCGTCCTTGGTGACCAGGTAGCGCGCGGGGCGCAGGCCGTTGCGGTCGAGCGTGGCGCCGATGGAGCGGCCGTCGGTGAAGGCGATGGCGGCGGGGCCGTCCCAGGGCTCCATGAGGGAGGCGTGGTATTCGTAGAACGCGCGCTTTTGGGGGTTCATGTAGGCGTTCTTCGCCCAAGCCTCGGGAATCAGCATGGCCATGGCGTGGGGAATCGAGCGGCCGGCCATCACCAGCAGTTCCAGGGCGTTGTCGAAAGCGGCCGAGTCACTGCCCCCGGGTTGGATGATGGGGAAGAGCTTCTTGATGTCGGCCCCGAAGAGGGGTGAATTGAGGATCGACTGGCGGGCGTACATCCAGTTCAAATTGCCCCGCAGGGTGTTGATTTCGCCGTTGTGGGCGATGTAGCGGTAGGGGTGAGCCAGTTGCCACGTGGGGAAGGTGTTGGTAGAGAAGCGCTGGTGCACCAGGCACAGGGCGCTGCGTACGTCGGGATCGCGCAATTCAGGGTAGAAGTCGGCAATCTGCGGCGCCAGAAGGAGTCCTTTATAGACGATCGTTCGGGCGGAGAGTGAAGGGATGTAGCAATCGGAAAGCTCTGCCTCGACGCGTTTGCGGACGACGTAGAGCTTGCGCTCGAGCTGGTCCTCGGTCAGGCCGCGTCCCCGTCCGATGAAGACTTGCTGGATGTAGGGCTGCGAGGCGCGGGCGACGCGGCCGATGGCCGACCCGTCGATGGGCGTGTCGCGCCATCCCAGTACGGTGAGGCCTTCCTCACGGGTGATGCGCTCGATCACGCCTTCGCATTGCAGGCGGCGGGGAGGCTCGACGGGAAGGAAGGTCATGCCGACACCGTACTCGCCCGCGTTCGGCAGGGTGAAGCCCAGCGCGGCGCACTCGCGGGCAAAGAACTGGTGAGGAATCTGGATCAGGACCCCGGCGCCATCGCCGGTTTCGGGATCGCAGCCGCAAGCTCCGCGGTGCGTGAGGTTGATCAGAACCTGGATGCCCTTGACGATAATGTCGTGGGATTTGTGGCCCTTGACGCTGGCTACAAAGCCGATTCCGCAGGCATCGTGCTCATTCCGGGGGTCGTAAAGACCTTGAGATTCAGGTAGGCCGCCAGTCACAGTACATCACCTCGTGGTGTTATCAGGAACCGTTTGCGCCCGGAGGGTAATCCAATGGCGACTTCGTACGAAAGGGATTGCCTTTCTGGCTAGTGTATCAGCCCTCCTAGCATTAGACAACAGAAAAGTATCAGCTATACAAAATTAGAAAAACTAATGTTATAGTGTAACGGTGGCGTCATGGCAATTCCGGCTTTTCAAGGAGATAGCTGCTACCAAGAGCATGAGCAAGGGGGCTGCCCATTGCGGCATTAGTCAGTCGGCAGCCAGCCAGCACGTGCAGGAGGTGGAGCGAAGGCTCACGGTGGCTTTGTTCGACCGCGGAAAACGGCCTCTGGAGCTGACCGAGGCCGGCAAGCTGTACGCCGAGTTCTGCCGCGACGTGTTGCGGCGGGAGGAGGAATTCGAGGTGGTCCTCGAAGCCCTCAAGCGGGATGCGGAAAGCACCGTGCGGGTAGCCTCGATCTACTCGATCGGGCTGTCCGAGATGAGCCGTTTGCGCGAGGAGTTCGGGGCCCGCTATCCCACCACCAACCTGCAGGTGGAGTTCATGCGTCCGGACCGGATTTACGAGGCTGTGCAGAACGATGCCGCCGATCTGGGGCTGGTGAGTTATCCCGAGGCGAGTCGTGAGATTGTGGCGATTCACTGGCGCGACGAAGAGATGCAGGTGGCGGTGCCGCCCTCGCATCGTCTGGCGGGGCGGGACCCGGCAGTTCCGTCCGACCTCAACGGGGAAGACTTCATCGGGTTTGACGAGGACCTTTCCATCCGCCGCGAGCTCGATCGCTTCCTGCGCACACATGGTGTCATCCTCACGGTGGTGATGCACTTCGACAACATTCAGACCATCAAGGAGGCGGTGGCGCTGGGGTCGGGCATCAGCATCCTGCCGGCCCGCACCATGCAGGCGGAAATCGAACAGGGGCGGCTCGTGGCCGTGCGGCTGGACGCGCCAGGGCTGGTGCGTCCGGTGGGAATCGTGCATCGGAAGCGGAAGAAACTCAATCGCGCGGCGCAGGCTTTTCTGGGATTGCTGGAGGTCGCAGGTTAAGGTCGCGGTCTTTCCAAGTGTTCGAAAATGGGATTGGGTTCGTTTCGTAATCTGTGGGTGCGCGGCCGGAACTTTGAAGCACGTTATAACCGGCTGTCCCCGGCGGCCCACCAGGACATAGGAGAGAACTCCACGCTCAGATACCCGCCTTTGGGGGTGGTTTTCGACGCTGCCGGATAGTGCCTTCGATGGCAAGCACTCCCGAAATGACGCGCTTTTGGTAATCACCATCTCCAGATTAGCCCACGCATTAGCGCATAAGGCCGGCATCTCGGCGTAAGGCTTTTAGAATCAATGAATAGCGTATCAGAAGTCCTGTGATTGGCAAATCACCCATGGCGAAAGGGATAATGGAGGAGGATTCGGGGCTTTTTGCCACCCTGTGGGATTGAAACTGTCAACAACTCTTGAGGTAGGGAGCTGTGCTGGTTCAGCGTGAAAAGGAAAACTGGCGTTCCCCGTTAGCGAGTATACCGCCTTCTTCGGCGGACCAGTTGGGAGAACATCGCGCGACGCAAGTGGCGACTGATGAATTGGGCGGCGGCTGAAACTGCAACTGGTTTCAAGAAAGGAAAAACAGGTTGGGTGGTCGCGCTCACACAGCCCGCGTGGGTGGAAGAACAGACTGGCTAGAAAGAAATAGTGACCGCCCGAACGCTTACACTACCCACCCAGCGACTTCCGTGTGAGCCACTCTAAGAATGACGGCTTCTCCGGCCAGTTCCGCAATGCCGGGTAGTTTGCGCCAGTTCCTGATTCCAATCGCCGGGATTGTGCGGACCGCCCGTTGATCCGGAAGTGATCCGTTGGCAGAAAGCCAGCGCACATGAACTCTCCGACTACCATCGCGCACTACCGCATCACGGGGGAGCCCGGCGAAGGCGGGATGGGCGAGTGTGGCGCGCTACCGATTTCCTGGTGGGCGTGCCGTCGCTTTGTTGGAATTCATCCTCGTGATGTTAGCGTCTGCCCTCCGGCGTGAACTTCCACATCTTCGATCGCGTGCCCAAACCAATGCCAATCACGTACCCGTCTGGAGCCCACGCCAGCGCATGGTAGTCGGTGATGTCGTCCACGGGAATTCTGGTTGCTACTCCCGTGGACGGATCGATCAGTCCTGGTAGCCAATAGTAGGATGGCGAACCTAATGGCGAGAGAATGCGGCCGTCGGTGCCGACCGCATTCGCTGTAATATGCGAAGCGGGGCGGGGTCCGGGGGCCAGGGGGATCACTTGTTCCATGCCGCCCTGCAGGGGCACGCGTACCAGCCGGATCCCCGGACCCTCGGGCGCTTCGACTAGGAGATACTGCCCCTGGGGATCGACCGCGATGTAGTCGCCCGCACGTATCCGGTGCGGCTCGCCGCCAGACACTGGGAGGGACCAGACAACGCCGTCGGCGGCGCAGTATAACGTCATTCGATCCGGCGCGGCGGCGAGGGCGGTTGCCGCGCCTTTCGCAAAGGGAATCCGCCGCGTGATGCGGCCGTCCGCGGTGGTTGCCATGGCAATGGCGCGGCTTGGTTCCGATCCGATAAAAAACGCCATCTGATCCCCGGCCGCAGCTACCGGTCCCCGTGTGTCCTCCGAAGTGTTGACCATCGGGACGGGATCTTTCCCCGGCTCGACCGCCATCAGGCGCGTGTGGCCCGCGCTGGTTTCTTGTATGACTATCCGCCCATCGGGAAGGACGGCGAACGGGCGATCTTCATAGGCCGGGAGCGTGGCTATCTTCTCAGCGCGTCCGCCGGAAACCCGGAAACGCAGCACATTAGCCGGCCTCTCCGCCTGGTCCAGATAGATGGCGTCGTCCGGCCCGGCATCCAGTTCGTAGACCTTAGCGGTAAGAGTTAGCACAAGGTGCGGCTGGCCGCGGCCGCCTCCGGGAACCGACTGAACCCGGGACAAGATGCCGGCAACGCCGGCGATTAGAACCGATCGCCCGTCGCGAGTCACCGCGATGGCGCTGAGCGTGGAATCGTCGCTCAGACCGGAAACGATCCGGCGCACTTTGCCGGATGCAAGGTCCACCGCATAAACATGCGTCCCGGCTTCGCTGCCGCTTCCAATCGGCTTTCCGATGATCACGGCTTGCCGGCCGTCCGGAAAGCTGCGGATCGCTGCGGTGTCGAAATCCATCTGCGCGGGGAAGCCCGTAAGACGACCGGTCTCCGGCCAATACCGGAAGAGCTGTAACTGGCGCTCGGCGTTGAACTTCGCGAGTAGCAGACTGCCATCCGGCAGCGCCTCCGGCGCAAACGCGTCCTCAATTACGAGTTGCTCCTTGCCGCCCAGCACTGGAACGCTGTAGATGCCGCGAGGAAGGTCCATGGAGCGGTCGTAGTAAATCCGGCTGCCGTCCGGGGACCAGGAAAGATTCTGAGTCCAGCCATTCTCGGTGCTGTGCGTGAGAATCAAGCTGTCGCCTGTCTCCGGTTTCATCACGCCCACCTGGCTGTTATCGCCTATGGTAGCCCAGAAGGCCACCATGTGCCCGTCCGGTGATGGCCGCGGGCTCTGGGACACCTCTGGGCCACCCATCAGCACTCCGGTTAATACGGGCGCGGCAGAAGGGCGCTGCCAAACCAGCACCGCCAGGGCCAGCATAGCCACCGCCGCCAATGACCAAGCCGCCCATGCTGAGCGCCTGAGACGTCGAGCGCTGGCCGCGCCAGCAATCTCCTCTGGTTGATCTTCCTCCAGCGCGATCCGCGCCTCGCCGATGGCTTGCAGCCTGCGCTTCGGATCCTTATCCAGGCAGCGCCGCAACATTCTAACGATAGCCGCGGGCGTCTCCGCCGGCAGTTCGTCCCAACGTGGTTCGTCTCTGGCGATTGCCGCCAGCGTCTCCGCTGTCGTCTTCCGTCCGTACATCTTCCGTCCGGTCAGCATTTCGAACAGCACTACTCCGAAGGCCCAAATATCCACCCTCCGGTCTACCCGTGTACCAGCCGCCTGCTCCGGCGCCATATAAGCGGGAGTTCCTAGAATCATGCCTGTGCGAGTGTCTGTCGCTGCCGGCTCTTCGTCGGGGCTCACCGCCTTAGCAAGACCGAAATCGAGCACCTTGGCCACGCTGTCGGATCGTAGCTTGACGTTGGCCGGCTTCAGATCCCGATGAACAATGCCTTTCTCATGTGCATATTCCAACGCCTCGGCGATCTGTCTGGCGAGCGCCAGAGCTTCCTTGATTGGAATCGGCTTCCGCTCAATGCGCTCGGCTAGAGTTAACCCTTCCACCAGCTCCATGGCGATGGCGCGGACACTACCGGATTCTTCAAGCCCGTAGATGGCGGCGATGTGCGGGTGATTGAGCGAGGCCAGTACACGCGCTTCGCGCTGGAAGCGGGACATCCACTGCGGGTTGTGCGCGAATCTGGGCGCCAATACCTTGAGGGCCACCTCGCGATGCAGTTTGGTGTCGGTGGCGCGGTAGACTTCGCCCATGCCGCCCGCCCCCAGCTTTCCCGCGATGCGGTACCCGGCCAACAGGGAGCCGGCCTCCAGCGCTGCCGGCGCGATGGTGCCCGTCTCATCGGAGGACGCGATGTTGTCCCAGAACGGGCGCTCCAGGAGTCCATCCGCCTGGCCTTCGTGGGCCAAGAGGGATTCCACCTCGCGTCGCAATTCGGGGTCGTGTGCGCAGGCTTGCGCCAGGAACGCTGCGCGCTCGCCGGGCGGCCGCTCC
>Ga0335081_10008951_pt1 | contig 16077 bp, 14 predicted proteins | sample Lox_Sample_35_FD_206713 | JGI IMG/M metagenome (GOLD analysis project Ga0335081, IMG submission 206713) | Soil microbial communities from Loxahatchee National Wildlife Refuge, Florida, United States - Lox_Sample_3.5 | ecosystem: Environmental > Terrestrial > Soil > Wetlands | place: USA... | reverse complement strand
TGGGTCCGGTTGCGACTCAGGGCGGCTTTGTGGCGGCAGTGGAAAACACCGCGCCGTCGCCGGGCAGCGCTGTTGGAACTGGGGGTGCGTCCGCGGCTGGCAAGCAACACCGCTGGCAGCGGGCTCGGCCCTTGGTACCTCGCGAAGGCCAAAGCCCTGTCTGTAGGGCTTTCGAATGCGTACTTCAAATCGCTCGGGTTGCCGTCATTGTTTGAGGAAATGCCGACGTAACCATCTCGAACCGCCGTATACGGACCCGTACGTACGGTGGTGTGGCAGGGGTCGGCGGGTGACCGCCGCCCCTATGCCGATCAAACGGCGTTCACGGAAGACTGGAGCGGTGGTGCGCGGTCTCGGCGGCCGAAGGAACGAAACGCCACTTTTGGTCAGGTGGCCTTGCGAAAATGCGGCTCGCCTTAATGCGAGTCACGAGCGGCCTTAGATCCGCACGAGGGCTTTGGTTATACTCTTTTGGAGACCTGTTCCGCGTAGGAGAGGACCGATGGTACGCGCCGCTGCAATCGTCTTGATTGAAGCCGTGGCCGCCGCGCAGACAACTGCTCCGGCGCCGGCTTTCGAAGTGGCGTCGGTCAAACTGGACGTCTACCGGGGGCCAGGGATGCGCCTCGTGCGTGGCAATGTCCTGGCCCAGTTCGAAATCAGCGGAACCCGGGTCGCCACAAGCGGCAGTCTGCTGATGCTCGTGGCCAGCGCGTACGAACTGCAGCGATTCCAGGTGAGCCAAAGCCCGGAGTGGACGGACAAGTGGGCCACTACCGATATCTACAATATCGAAGCCCGCGCACCGGGCGACGGGACTCCCACGGTGGCGCAGGTCCGGCAAATGATGCAGGCGTTGCTCGCCGAGCGCTTCCAGCTCAAGGTCAGCCGCCAGACCCAGGCGATGCCTGTCTACGAGCTGGTGGTGGCGCCCGGCGGGCCGAAGATCACGCCCAGCGAGTTTACCGGTCCGCCGTTGACCCGGGACGAGGGTTCGGCCGGGACGCAGATTCGCACGCGGTTCGTCAACTATTCCATGGCCGATTTCGTGACTAGGATCATGCCGCAGTTCGACCGCCCCTTGCTCGATAAGACGGGGCTCAACGGTGGATATGATTTCAGCCTGGAGTACACCGCGCAGCCTCCCGGGATCACTGCCGCACAGGCAGCAGGGTTGGGCCTTCCGGATCCAGAGCCGGGTTTGCCGATCATCGCATCGATCCGCGGGCAGCTTGGGTTGCGCGTCGTTCCCGCCAAGGAACCGGTCGAAACTCTGGTCATCGATCACGCTGAACGGTCATCGGGCAATTAAGAATCCCGGTATCGGACCGACGGCGTGCCGCCTCTTTCAACGAGGGTGCCCCTTTCCGTCCCCGACCGAAACACCGGAGGTCCTGGACGATAGACGGAGATACCGGACAAGTAGACGGCGCTTCAAGAACCAGCAGGCAAGACGTTCCGTCGGTCGCGGTTTTCCCGTCGACTTTCCGGCGGACCAGACCGCTCAGTGCCTTCATGGGCGTCTTCAAGCTTGCGCCTTTGCCAGATACCCACTGGGTAGCGGGCGTCAGTTCCGGGCAGGATCAGCCGTGTCGAGCGGTTTTTCATTCCGAGCGGGTTTTCCTATTGACGGCCGATGCGGTCGATTTCGCTTTGTATCACGCCTCGCTCCAGTGTGGCCAGAGGCAGGCTCAGAAACAGCGTGATGCGCCGATCAAGGATATTGAATGCCTCGGAGAACGCTCGCGCCACCTGCTCCGGCGTCCCGACCACGGCGGCCGGGTCCGGAACTCCCCACCGGGCAGTCAGCGGGTGGCCCGGCCAGATGGGACACACCTCGCTCGCTGCGCGGTCGCACACGGTGAACACAAAGTGAATCTGTGGCGCATCGTCGCGGGCGAACTCATCCCAATTCTTGCTGCGCAGCCCATCGGCCGGCATGTGAGCGCTTGCGATCTGCCGCAGGGCCTCGGGATGCACGCGGCCCGTGGGATGGCTCCCCGCACTATAGGCAGTGAAGTTCGGGAAGCCCTTTCGGTTCAGAATCGCTTCCGCCATGATGGAGCGCGCCGAATTCCCCGTACAGAGGAACAAAACATTGAAATGCCGCGGAGCGGTCATCACAGCCTCCTCCATGCCCTATTCCTCAATGTGGCCTCGGTGATTGGTTGCTTCATCGTCTCCCCTCCTCTTCTGACTTTCCGCTGGTGTTTCGCGCGGCGTCAGCCGTGTGCAGAACGAGCAGGCGCCGCAGGTTCCACGTCCTCCGCGGTCCATGTCCACCGCCGTTGGAACCAGAGCGCAACGTTGACCAGACCAATGAGAGCCGGCACCTCAACGAGCGGGCCGATCACGGCCGCAAATGCAGCGCCGGACTGGATACCGAACACCGCCACGGCGACTGCTATCGCGAGCTCGAAGTTGTTGCTTGCCGCCGTAAACGAGAGCGTCGCCGTCTTTGAATAATCCGCTCCGAGCCTGTGCCCCATCCAGAAGGAGACCAGGAACATCACGGCAAAGTAGATCAACAGCGGGACCGCGATCCGCAGCACGTCGAGCGGCAGGCGAACGATGTAATCTCCCTTCAGCGAGAACATGACCACGATTGTGAAGAGCAGTGCGATGAGCGTCAGCGGGCTGATGCGCGGGATGAAACGCTTCTCATACCAATCTCTTCCGCGAAGCCGCAGCAGCGTGAATCTGGTGATGACGCCGGCAAGAAACGGAATGCCGAGATAGATAAAGACGCTGCGGGCAATGTCCGCCATGGAAACATCGACCACGGCGCCGTGAAGGCCGAACCAGGGCGGGAGCACGGTAACGAAGATCCATGCGTACACAGAGTAGAAGAGAACCTGGAAGATGGAGTTGAGGGCGACGAGCCCGGCTGCGTACTCCGTGTTTCCCTTTGCCAGCTCGTTCCAGACGATCACCATCGCGATGCAGCGGGCGAGGCCGATCATGATGAGCCCTGCCATGTACTCGGGATAGCCCCGTAAGAAAATCACGGCCAGGGCGAACATCAAAACCGGCCCTATGAGCCAGTTCTGAGCCAGGGACAGGAGAAGGACCTTCCGGTTGTGGAAGACCGCTCCCATCTCTTCGTAGCGAACCTTGGCGAGAGGCGGATACATCATCAAGATGAGCCCGGCCGCGATCGGAATGGACGTAGTGCCAACCTGAAAGCCCGTCACTACCCGGATCAGGCCGGGGAGGGCGAATCCGGCGCCTACTCCGGCGGCCATCGCCGCGAAGATCCAGAGGGTCAAGTAGCGGTCCAGGAAGGAGAGCCTGCGGCCGATGTGATCCACCGTCCACTCCCCTCACTGCTGGACGGGTTTCCGCGCGCGCACGAAAGCGCTGATGAACTTGCCGTCCACGAGCGGACCGATCTTCTCCACGTCAAGCCCCTTGTCAGCCAGGAACGACAAGGCGTCCTCCGAGCGGTAGATCCTGGTGGGCTCGATCCCGATGCTCTCGAAACCAGCGGCGGCGAGCTTCGACCGGTATTCCGTCTCTTCGAGAGCGCCGGCAACGCAGCCAACCCAGAGAAGCATGCTCTCCCGGATCTGCTCGGGTATCGCGCCGCGAGTCACGACATCGGAGACGGCGAATCGCCCGCCGGGCTTCAGAACCCGGAACGCTTCCTTGAGGACGCGATCCTTGTCAGCCGAGAGGTTGATCACGCAGTTCGAGATGATCACGTCGACAGAGTTGTCGGGGAGGGGGATATTCTCTATTTCGCCCTTGAGGAATTCGACGTTCTCAACCCCCGCCTTTTTCTGGTTATCGCGGGCGAGAGCGAGCATCTCGTCGGTCATATCGAGGCCGTAGGCCTTGCCGCCGGGCGAAACGCGCTTGGCCGAGAGCAGAACATCGATCCCGCCGCCGCTGCCCAGGTCGAGAACCACCTCGCCAGGCTTCAGTTCCGCGAGCGCGGTGGGGTTGCCGCAGCCCAGCGAAGCCAGGACCGCCGCTTCGGGCAGCTCGTCCTTCTGAACTTGATTGTATAAATCCGACGTGATCGGGTCGCTGCCCGAACAGCATGAGGATGGGCTGCTTCCGCAGCAGGCGTTGCCCTGGCCCGAAGCAACGCGCAGCGCGGCTTGTCCATATTTCTCTTTCACGACTTCTTTGATAGCGCTCATGTCTTTCTCCTATTTACAGCAAACGACCTTCTGCGGCTCGACGGCCTTGTTGCGCGTACAGCACTCGGCGTACAGGAACGAGAGCAATTCTTCCAGTCCGGCCGTATTCGCCGAGTAACGCAGAAACGTCCCCTCACGCTGGACACGGACCAGGTCCTCGTTCTTCAGCTTTTCCAGGTGGTGGGAAAGGGTGCTCGCGGTGACATCGAGTTCCGTGCCGATGTCGCCAACGACCATGCCTTCCGGATGGGCGGACAGCAGCAACCGCATGATGCGGAGCCGCGGCTCGCTTCCCATTGCGGCGAGCATATCCGCATAGCGAATGACGTCTTCGTTCTTTACTTTCGCCGCCATAGCGGTCCTTTGCGGTTACGATATTTCTATAATAATGGAATTATCGTAGAATGTCAACCCTCGCGTGACTTTCTACGACGGGACTACGCCAGCAGGCGGTCGAGCGGCTGGAACAAGCACCGCAAGAGCGGACAAGGAGCACGGTAATGGCACTGACGAGAGCGTTTCGGGAGACGGTTTACCGGCGGGCGCAGCGGGACGGCGTGTTCCGCAAAGCACTGCTGACGGAAGCGGTGAACGCCTATCTGAACGGCGATGAGACAGCCGGGAAAGCGGCCCTGCGCGACGTCATCAACGCGACCATCGGGTTCGAGCAGTTGGGGGCCGAACTTCAGAAATCGAGCAAGAGCCTGCACCGCATGCTGGGACCGGGCGGCAATCCCAATACGGCCAACTTTTTCGCGATTCTCCAGGTTTTGCAGAAGAGAGTCGGCACGAGGCTGAGTGTCAAGGCTGCTTGAGCGAGAGCTCGCTTGGCGGCTGTCGATATGCTCAACTCCCGGGCCGCGCCTAACCTCCGGGCGGGGTTGGTCATTCCGTTCAACTGAATTAGTTTTCGGAAGAACGGAAGTCCCCTCACCGGATTGCGATCAGCAGGCCGGCGCTGATGCCGAACGATCGTTCATGGCCTCGCGCGAAGCTGTAATCGTAACCGGGTTCGATGAACCAGCCGAACCGGTGCTTTGTTCCTGTCCAGAGCATGAAATCCGCCACGATTTCACCGGCAAGCGAGTTCGATCTCGTGCCGGGCTCTCTCGAGTGCACCCACTCCGGGCCGAGGCCGAGCATAAACTCCGCTTTCTTGGAGAGGGTCCAAGGCTTCTTAAACAGTAGGTCGGCATTCCATTCCGTCGAGTGCTGGCGCCGGAACAGCGGTGTGACGCCGGCTTCGAGTTCGAGCCACTTCTCTATCGGGGTGACTTCAACGGCAAAGTCCGGGCCGAAACTCGCTCCACCGCCTTTCAGGTTCCAAGCGGCCGCCCCGCCAAGCTCGAGAATGGCCGCTGGCTCCGTATCGGCCGGCCCGTCCGCGAGAGCAGCTTCAGAGAGAACGAGTAGCGCCAATAGCAGTGATCTTGTCGCGGTCACAAAATGTGGAGTGTATCAGCTACCGACCACAGTCTGCACGGCGTTGCCCAGAAAAACTCCGCTGAACCGCTCCGCCTATTTCGGCAGCTCGGCTTGGCCGGTCACATTGAATTTACCGGTCTGAACGGAAGTTGCCTCCTGAGGCTGCGCGCCAGCCAGCGAGACGAGATATTCGCCGGGCACGATCACGCGATTGCCGTTTTGATCCACCTGGCCCAAGGAGCGCGGGTCAACCGTGAGGCTGACGTGTGCGGACTCGCCGGGACTCAAATGCACGCGCTTGAATCCCGCGAGCACGCGGAGAGGAGTCTCAAACGCCTTCGGCTGCGTGAGGTAGAGTTCAACGACCTCATCTCCCGCCAATACGCCCGTGTTCTTCACGTCCCCTTCTACCGTCACCGGATCACCGGAGTTGACGCTCGAGGGAGTGATTTTCAGGTTGTTGTACGCGAAGCTCGTGTAACTCAGTCCGAAGCCGAATCCGTAGAGCGGCTTGTCCGCGAAATAACGATAGGTCCGGCCGCGCATCGAATACTCCTCAAACGGCGGAACCTGGCTCAGCGACGAATAAAAAGTCAGTGGAAGGCGCCCGGCAGGATTGTTGTCGCCGGCCAGCGTCTCGGCAATCGCCGTGCCACCTTCCTCGCCGGGATACCAAGCCTCGAGAATCGCACTGGCATTCTGCTGCGCCCAGTTGACGGCCAGCGCGCTGCCGTTCTGGAGCACGACAACCAACGGCTTTCCGGTGGCGGCGAGCGCTTTCAACAGGTCTTCCTGGGTCGCGGGTAAGTCGATCGAGGTGCGATCTCCGCCGCTGAATCCAGCCAGCTTCACGGGCATCTCTTCGCCCTCCAGGGAGGGTGATAGCCCGACGAACGCGATCGTCACGTCCGACTGTTTCGCTGCCTCGACTGCCTGGTCGCGCAGCACAGCCGCCGGAGCCTGCCAGGTAAGGTCGATGCCGGCACTGCCCGTTCCGTGCAAGTACTCCAGGCGGATCGGGTGTGGTTGCGTATCGCTGAACGTCACAGGCGCTTCGATGACGGCGCCCCGCTCGCCAGTGGTTCCGCGATTTTCGAGCAAGAGCTTCTGGTCGAGGTAGAGACGGAAGCCTTCCGCGTTCTCGCAGGCATAGCAGTAGTTCACGCGGACACCCAGTTTGTAATCGCCGGGCGCCGGCGGGGTGAAGCTGCCGCTCCAGCGCACCGAGTAGCCATTGCGCTGCAGGCCGTTTACGGGAACAACCTTGTCCCAATTGAAATTGATGTTGCGGTCGGTACGGGCGAGGACGGGCGCGCCGCTCAAATCAGGCGAGCTGAAGTATTCCCCGGTAAGTCCCTGGCCCGAACCGCTCGCGGGACGAAGGGCGGTGTGCTCGATGGGCATTGCGAAACCCTCAACCAGCGTCGAGCCCTGAGCGTATGCCACTTTGGCGGCCGGGAACCGCTTTTCCATTCCCTCGAGGGGATAGACCGGCGACGGTGGTGGTCCGTTGTAGTTGCCTTGCAGGGACTGTATCAGCTCTGCAGTTGGACCGACCACGGCGATGCGAGCGACCCCGGCTCTTAGAGGAAGCGCGTGATCCCGGTTCTTCAGCAGCACCATGGATTCCCGCGCCGCGCGGAGCGAGAGTTGCCGGTGATCGGGCGAATTGACCTCACTCATCGCCAGACGCCCGTAGGGAAAACTGGACGGCGGGTCGAACATGCCGAGCTTGAATCTCTCCCTGAAGAGCCGGCGCAACGCGGTGTCCAGATCGGATTCCTTGATCAAACCCTGATGGACTGCGTCAACGAGCGCGGGGAACGCCTGGCCTGGTCCGAAACCGCACTCCAGATCAGTGCCGGCTTTAACGGCAGCGGCAGCCGCGTGGGCCATGTCGGGAGCGTAGTGGTGTCCGATGCTGACGTCAGCGACGGCGGCGCAGTCGCTCACGACGTACCCATCGAACTTCCACGCCGCGCGCAGGTGATCGCTCAGAAGCGTGGTGCTGGCGCAGGCCGGCGCTCCATCCACCGAGTTATAGGCGCACATCACCGACTGGGCGTGCGCTTCGGTGACGGTCGCGCGAAAGGCAGGCAAGTAAGTGTCCTCAAGATCGTGCGGCGAGATATCCACATTGAAGTGGTGCCGCAGCGGCTCGGGGCCGCTGTGCACGGCATAGTGCTTGGGGGTTGAGACCACCCGAAGATATCGCGGATCGTCTCCCTGCATGCCGGTGACGAAGGCCACGCCCATGCGGCCCGTCAAGAACGGGTCTTCCCCGTAGGTTTCCTGGCCCCGTCCCCAACGAGGGTCGCGAAAGATGTTGATGTTGGGCGCCCAAAACGTGAGGCCGAAGAACATTTCGTGATCGTCATGGCGCATGGCCTCGTTGAACTTGGCGCGCGCCTCGGTGGAGACCGTCTCTCCCATCCTGTGGACAAGCCCGGTGTCCCAGGTGGCAGCCATCCCGATCACCTGGGGGAAATTGGTCGCGTAGCCGGCAAAGGCGACACCATGCAGGCCTTCGTTCCACCAGTCGTACTTGGGGACGCCAAGCCGCGGAATGGGGGTGGCATGGTCGCGCATCTGCGCGACTTTCTCTTCCAGGGTCATGCGGCGGATGAGGTTGTTGACACGCTGTTCAAGGGGCAACGCCGGATTCATATACCCAGCCTGAGCGGCCGTCTGCTGGGCAGCCAAGGGGGATGCGAGCGCGAGGCCAACCAAAAGTCCGAGAGAACTGTTCACGAGAAAAGCGCGGAAATCAGACATGGGGATTGCCAACTCCTGTACACAAGGATTCTTACAGAGAGTACCACTATGTGGTCGCGCTACGGTTTGTCGCCGCTGCGGGCTTCGGCTTGGGCGAGCCAACCGCGGCGCAGGCTTTCGGGCGGGATGTTGGAGAGATAAGGCTTGATGTCGAGGATGGGGGTGCCGTCGAGCATGTCGATGCCTCGAACGCGGAGCACTGGGCCCTCCCGGCCGAGCAGTTCGACTACGGTCAGGCCGATCGGATTCGGCCGGCGCGGGGAACGGGTTGCGAATACGCCGTGCGGGCGATTGTCGCTGGGAGGAGTTGCCACCAGGTCGTAGCCTTCCGAGCGATCGAATGCCCAGATAATGAACAGGTGAGAGAAGCCTTCGATGTCGGTGAGGCCGGGCTCGAGGTCCGGGCGGATCTCGAGGAAGCCTTCGGCCTCGTGCTTCGCGCCCAGCCCTTTCGGGATCTCTTGGGTGGTCTTGTAGGGGCTTCTTACGTGGCCGATGGGTTGCATGGGTGACATGGCTAATTCATCTTCGCACCTTGAGGCTGCGGCGCTGCTCGCGTTCTTCCGCGGGTCCGTGTCGCCCCCGGCTCCCTCACGGTCGCGGCTCCGCGCACGGTGATTGAGGAGCATCAGCGGACGTGGAGGCGGCGCAGGGCTTCGGCGGCGCCTCGTTCGTAGGCTTCGATCAGGCGGTCCCATTTGGCATTGGCGTCGTCGTCGATTTGCTTGCGGGCGGGGTCGGCGTCGAACCAGGCCAGGGTGCGGCGGATGCCTTCCGCAAACGGCACGGTGGCGCAATAGCCGGGGACGAAACGCTTGATCTTGGTGTTGTCGAAGACCACGCTCACGGACTTGTCTCCAGTCAGGCTGCCCAACGCTTCCGGCAGGCAAGCAGCGATCAAATCCGAAGCGATGTGGATCAATTGCGGCTCGACGCCGGCGGCGGCGGCCACGGCGCGGTAGATCTGGTCCCAGCTCAGGACTTCGTCGGAGGTGATGTGGAAGGCGTGGCCGATGGCTTGTTGATGGCCCAGCAGGCCGACCAGGCCTTTGGCGAAATCGCTGTTGTGCGTGACGACCCACAGCGAGGAGCCGTCGCCCGGCACGATGACCTTCTTCCCGCGGCGCATGCGGTCGACCACGGTGTACGACTTGACCCAACTATTGACCGCCAGCGCGATCTGCGTATCGCCGTAAGTCAGCGAGGGGCGCACGATGGTGACGGGGAAGCCTTCCTCGCGGTAAGCGCGCAGCAGGCGCTCCTCGCAGGCGATCTTGTTGCGGGAATAGTCCCAATACGGGTTGGCGAGCGGCGTGGACTCGGTGATCAGGTAGTCAGTCGGTGGCTTCTGATAAGCGCTGGCGGAACTGATGAAGAGGAACTGGCGCGTGCGGCCGCGAAACAGGGCCAGGTCGCGTTCGATGTGGTCGGGCGTGAATGCCACCCAGTCGACCACGGCGTCGAACGGCGAGTCGCCGAGCGTGGCGGCCGCGGAGGCGGGGTTATCGATGTCGGCAGTCAAGGTCTTGACGCCGGCAGGCAGATCGGCCGAATGCCGGCCGCGCGTGAGAAGGGTGAGGTCGATGCCGCGGTCCGCGGCCAGGCGCGTGCACGCGGTGCTGATGATTCCCGTGCCTCCGATGAAGAGAACTCGCATTGAGATTTTGTAACACGGGACGCGGAATGGCCGGCAATTGTTAAATCGGCGCGGGAACAAAGCGGAGGGCGACAACGTACCTTGGCATGAGCTACATTACTATCTACACCATCTTCAGAAACCGAAAGGAAACCCCTGTTATGCGGTGGATTGCGTTATCAGCCCTGGTTCTGCCTTCGCTCTGTGCCCAAGCCCTGCCGGACGCGGATGGCCTGCTCAAACAGAATGCTACGGCTCTGAAGGAACATCGCAGCATGCAATACGTGAGCGAGATGACCATAGAGATGACCCCCATGAATACGAAGATGACGGGCGAAGTCTCCATGGCCTTCCAGAGCCCGGGCAAGATGCGAATGGACAGCAAGATGCAGGGTATTGGGATCACCATGGTGTCGGACGGCGAAACCACCTACGCGTACAACTCCATGTTCAAGCAGTACGTGAAACAAAACGCGGCCTTGGGACCGGAAGGCATTGTAAGCATGATGGGGGTTCAGATGCCCGATGTGTCGAAGATCAAAGCCATCAGCAAGACGCTGCGGGACGAGACCATCGAATTGGACGGCCAGAAGCACGACTGCTGGGTTGTGGAATCCAGGATCGACAAGATCGAGATGCCTTCGGTGCCGGGGGCGCAGGCCAGGGATATGGTGATGACTTTCTGGTTCGACAAGAAGCTGGGAGTGGATCTGCAAATGACCACCACCATGAAGATGCAGATGCCTACCGGCGAGATGGGGATGAACCAGAAGATGGTGAAGAAGAGCATCAAGTTCGACGAGCCGCTGCCGGATTCGTTCTTCGCGTTCACGCCGCCCGCGGATGCCAAGGAGGTTCCCACCCTGATGGGCTCCATGTTGCCGAAAGGCGACCTGGCGGGCAAGGACGCGGCGGCTTTCGACATCAAGAGCCTGGACGCAAAGTCTTACAGCCTCGCGGCGCTGAAAGGGAAGCCGGTGCTGCTGGATTTCTGGGCTACGTGGTGCGGCCCGTGCAGGAAGAGCATGCCGGTGATGGAGAAGCTATACACGGACTTCAAGGACCAGGGACTGGTGGTGCTGGCAATCGACGCGGGCGAGGAGCGGGCGGTGGTGGAGGAGTTTCTGAAGAAGAACCCCGTGCCGTATCCGGTGATTCTCAGCGCCGATTCCGGGATCGTAGCGTCGTATCAGGTCTCGGCGTTCCCTACGTTCATCATGATCGGCCGCGACGGTAAGGTTGTGGCGCACGAGATCGGGTACGGCGGCGAGGAACAGCTGCGCGAGATGGCGAAGAAGGCCGGGTTGGCGGAAGCGGCGAAGGAGAAGTAGGGTCAACTGCTTCGGAGCTGCGCTCGGTTGGCACAGGCTCAAGCTTGTGCTGCGCATGCTCAGGCTTGTGCGTACCTGGACCGATTGACAATCGGTCGCGGATTGACAATCCGCCCTACAGGCTACCGGCGCTGGAAGACGCGCGATTCCAGTTCGTGCGGGGTGGGGAACGTGCGGGAGATGTGGTCCTGCCAGGTGAGGCTCTCCTCGTCGGCGAGCGACCACAACATGCCTAATAGAGTGCAGAGGCTCAGACACGATCCGGCAAAGCGCAACAGGCGCTGCGCGCCATCGGGCGGGAAGCCATCAAAGGTCGTGAGGCGCAAATGCGTCCATCGCATGCCCGCGGTTTCGGTGCCGGCGATGGTCCAGAAGATTCCGTAGGTGAATCCTATCAGGGGAAGCACAGACGAGAAGACGATCAGGTTGCTGCGGTTCAACACGAAATCGCCGCCGCACAGGCGGAACGTCAGAAGGAACAGGCCGTACGCAATCAGGACCATGCTCCAATCGAGCGCGGCCGCCACGGCCCGGTGCAACGGAGTGGCTACGGGCGCTTCACAATAGATGACGGCTTCGACGGTGGTTCCGAGGGTGCGCGGCTTGGTGGGAGCGACGGGGAGAAAATCGAGTTCGCCCTGCCCCTCGGGAACCCGCGGAGCGCGCCGCGCCGCGTGTTTCGTGCCGCCGTGCGTGGTGGATGCGGTCCGAGGGCGCGTGGTGGTTCTGGGCGCGGCCGGCGCCAGAGACTCGAAGGGGATGACGTTGGCCGGCGGTTTGTCTGGGAACAGCGACCCTTGCACGGCGTGAGCTAGATTCGGGACGACGGCGGGTTGCGCCGCGAGGGATTGCACCGCCACGGGCTGCAGTTTGGCCGCCAGCGCACCGGTAGTGCGGTGCAGTGCGGCCTCGCCGTTCAGCCGGTCCCCGGGCCTGCGGCCGCACCGGCGGCATCGATGTTCTCCATCACCATTCCTCGCACCGCAATAGCTACAGGTCATTTTTGTCGGAATCCGGACGCAGCAATCGAGACGAACATCCGGGAGTGTGCTAACTTTGCCGTTTGGAGCCCTTACCGAAAAGCTCTCTATTTCTTCTTAACAGAAAAGTACCAGCTTGTCACGGGAATTCTTCGAGTATTACGTGCGTTTTTCTCCTTACTTTATTGGGTACGCAGGCGTTATCTATCGCTGCTTTCGCCCAATCTTCGCCTCAGGGTAATCCCGTAAGCTCGCCAAAGGCCACCCAGACCAAAGAGCCGCCACCGGCGGTTCCTCCGCAGTCCATTCCGGTGGGCGAATGGAACATACACCGCACCTGCCCACCGGACAAGGACCCTTCGCAGTGTTGGATCAAGACGGAGGGCAAGGTAACCACAATTCACGCGTTCCCGGCGGAGATCGAAGATTCGCAGTTACTGTTTCGGGCGGACGACATCACCTACGACGACGAAACCAAGAAGATCGTCGCCGCGGGAAGCGTCTACTACCACAACTATGAGAAGAGCGAGGAGATCTGGTGCGACAAGCTGGAGTACTACGCCAGCCGCGGCGACGAGCATGGCACGTTCGACGGCCACCTGGTCGGCGAGACGAAGCCGCGCATCGTGACCAGGCCGGGAATACTCACTTCCAAGGCTCCGTTTCATTTCGAAGGCGCGTGGGCCGAGCGAAACGGCGATCGATACGTCGTGCATAACGGCTGGATCACGAATTGCGACATGCCGAAGCCGTGGTGGCGGCTGCGCGGCGTCAAGTTCGACATCATTCCGCAGCAGCGGGCGGTGGCGTACGACAGCACGTTTCTGCTGCATGACATCCCGGTTTTCTTTTTTCCATGGTTCTATCACCCGCTGAACCGGGAGCCGCGGAAGAGCGGCTTTCTGCTGCCGGAGCCGGGGCACAGCAGCTTGCGCGGAATGACGGTGGGGCTGGGGTATTTCTGGGCCATCAACCGCAGCTACGACCTGACGTACCAGGCGGAAGGCTTCAGCGCGGGCGCGGTTACCAACCACTTCGATTTCCGGGGCAAGCCGAGGGACGGGACGGATTTCGATGTGCTGGTCCTGGGCGCGCTGGACAGCGGGACGCCAAACACCGGAACTCCGCTGCAGAAATACAGCGGGGCAACCGTGTACGCCGTCGCCAAGTCGGACCTCGGCAACGGCTGGACGCTTCACGGCGTGGTCAACTACACCAGCTCGTTCCGCTTTCGGCTGGGGTGGTCGCAATCTTACAGCGAAGCCAACCAATCGGAGTACCACTCGACGGGGTTCATCGACAAGAACTGGTCCACATATACGCTGGACTTTGTTCTTTCCCGCCTGGAGAACTTTCAGACGCAGGAAATACCGGTCATCAATCCGATCACGAATCAGCGGACCGGCTACCTGACCGATGCGGTGATCATCCGCAAACTGCCGGAAATGGAGTTCAGCAGCCGCGACCATGATTTTTGGCATCGGCTGCCGTTGTGGTATTCGTTCGAGTCGTCGGCCGGGCTGCTGTTCCGCTCGGAGCCGTTCTTCGACAGCAACAATAATCTGACGGACCGTTTCGAGACCAGCCCGTTCACGGACCGTTTCCGGCTGGCGCCGCACGTGACCACCGCGTTTCACCTGGGGAGCTTTCACATCATTCCGAGCGCGGGGATCGAGGAGACGTTTTATTCCGAATCGCAGGCGCCTTATTTGGACCACTACCACGCGATCGGTACGGACCTGGTGCGGAGCGCGCGGGATTTCTCGCTCGACCTGGTGTTCCCGACGCTGGAGCGCGTGTTCAACAAGAAGACGTTCATGGGCGACAAGCTCAAGCACGTGATTGAACCTCGTGTCCGGTATCACTATGTGACGGGCGTAGGACAGGATTTCATTCGGTACATCCGCTTCGACGAGAACGATCTGGTGGCCAATACCAACGAACTGGAACTCTCGCTGACCAACCGGCTGATCGCCAAGCGGGGCGATTCCAACCAGGACTTCCTCACCTGGGAACTGTTTCAAAAGCGCTATTTCGATCCGACTTTCGGCGGCGCTCTGATCTCCGGGCAGCGGAACGTGTTCGAGGCCACCGCCGATATTACGGCGTACGCTTTCCTGGTGGGACCGCGCGGCACTTCGCCGGTGGTGTCGCTGCTGCGCGCGAGTCCCGCGAAGGGACTTGGAATTCAGTGGCAGGCGGACTACGACGCGCGGCTGCACGCCGTGGTGGACAGCACGATGTCGGTGGATTATCGCTGGGGCTGGTTTTTCGCGTCCGGAGGGAACTCGGAAGTCCACAACAACGCCATTCTGACTCCTTATGAGAACCAGTTTCACGCGCGGGCCGGGTTTGGGCAGACCAACCACCGCGGTCTGAACGCAGCGGTGGACGTAGGCTACGACTACCGGCAACGGGTGGTGCAATATACGACCACGCAGGCCACCTACAACACGGACTGCTGCGGGCTGACCCTGCAATACCGCCGGATACGGCGCATCAACTTTCCCGATGAAGTGCAGTGGGCGGCGTCGTTCTCCGTCGCGAATATAGGAAGCTACGGCAACCTGAAGAAGACGGACCGCTGGTTCTGAGGGAAAGCTTCCGAAGCAGGCTCGCCGGCCGAAGTGCCGACAAAAATTAATGGCCCCGAGCTGGGTATCTCGGGGCCTGCACTCAGAGAGTGGCGGTGGGAGGGGACTCACCGCCAGGGATGCTGTCTGTGTTGTTTACATACTATCAATTTAAGGTCTGTTTGTCCAGAACTTTTTTTGAGAATTTTTAGAGTTTCTTTAACGTATTGAAAATGCAGGACTTGCTTTTCTCGCTTCGGGGCTGAAGGCATAGACTGCCCGAGCCAACACCGCCGGCGTGGAGGCAGACAAAGCAAGAAGGCCCCGAGTTGGTTTCTCGGGGCCTGCACTCAGAGGGGTTGGCGACGGGAGGGGTCTCGCCGCCAGGGATGCTGTCTGAATTCATGTTAACAATTTCAGACCTGAATGTCCAGTATCGAGGAGTTTTTGTTGCGAGCGTCGGAAAGCATTCCCGGCCGGCGACTGAAAAGCGTGTCTGCAGGGTCGCGTTTTTGGCCTAAACGTACTACGGCAGGGTTAGTTAATACTAACCGCGCCGTCCTTTCCAAGCCCATCAGATAGTGTGTCTTATATCGTATTCCGGGGAGCGCTGCGCCGGACCCGATAGCGCATGCTCAGTAACTAAAGACATATTGAGGACTTGTTTCCTCACAGTGTAATTTGGCACAGGAAGGTGGTGCGTGGTGACGGAGATACAAGATGAGAGAGCCGTGAACCGAGTCAGCGACCGTGAGCGCCGCTTGAAACGGCGATTTCAGATCGAGCAGGAAGTCCGCTACAAGATGCTCTACGGCCAGCGCATCGCCGAAACCGGCAATGGAAGAACGATGAACATCTCGAGCAGCGGTGTATGGTTCAGCACCGAAAACATGCTCACCTCGGGCATGCCCGTGGAGTTGTCGATGAACTGGCCGGTATTGCTCAACGATTCATGCCCCATGAAGCTCATGATCTACGGTTGCGTTGTGCGCAGTAATGAAAAGGGCGCGGCCGTGGCCATCGAGCGATACGAATTCCGCACGCAGGGCTCGCGCGCGTTCCAGCAGCCGGGAATTCCGGCGCCGGTGGAACTACGTCTGCCATCCTAGCCTGTCTCTTCTTGCGGGTCCCTCCGCGGAATGTTTGCCGCACCGGAGCTTATCTCCGGTGCGGCTTTTTTCTGAGCGGTGGGCTGGGGGATCGGACATG
>Ga0335081_10008949_pt1 | contig 16078 bp, 12 predicted proteins | sample Lox_Sample_35_FD_206713 | JGI IMG/M metagenome (GOLD analysis project Ga0335081, IMG submission 206713) | Soil microbial communities from Loxahatchee National Wildlife Refuge, Florida, United States - Lox_Sample_3.5 | ecosystem: Environmental > Terrestrial > Soil > Wetlands | place: USA... | reverse complement strand
CGTCGAGATTCACCCCCGACATGCGTGTCTGCGCGGTGAAGGGGATGAACTCGGCTTCATGGTCGGCGAATTCGCGTCCACGCAGACGATATTTCTCTTTCGCCAGCACGACGATCGAGCGGCCTTCAGGAGTTTCGTCGGCCAAAGAGGAAAGTTGTGCCGCGTCGGCCATATCGGCTTCGGTGACGCCCGGAGCGGGCAGGAATTCGGTGGCCTGACGATTGCCAAATGTGATGGTGCCAGTCTTGTCGAGCAGCAACGTGTTGACGTCGCCGGCAGCTTCGACGGCGCGTCCGGACATCGCGAGCACGTTGTGTTGCACGAGGCGATCCATGCCGGCAATGCCGATGGCCGAGAGTAATCCCCCGATCGTGGTTGGGATCAGGCAGACGAGCAATGATACGAGTACAAAGACGGTTTGTGGCGATCCGGAATAGACCGCGAAGGGCTGTAGTGTGACCACCGCCAATAAGAAGATGATCGTGAGTCCGGCCAGTAAAATGTTCAGCGCGATTTCATTCGGCGTCTTCTGGCGAGTTGCGCCTTCGACCAGCGCGATCATGCGGTCGAGGAATGTCTCGCCCGGGTTCGATGTGATTTTGACCTTGATGTGATCGCTGAGGACACGCGTGCCTCCGGTAACAGCGGAACGATCGCCGCCTGCTTCTCGAATCACTGGGGCAGATTCGCCGGTGATGGCAGACTCGTCCACCGAGGCAACGCCTTCGATGATCTCGCCGTCGCCAGGAATCAGTTCTCCCGCGGAAACCGAAACCAGATCGCCGGCGCGCAGCTTGGCACTGGCGACTTGCTCGATCTTGCCGTCGGTGACAATCCGGTTGGCCATGGTTTCAGAGCGTGCCTTGCGCAGCGTGTCGGCCTGCGCCTTCCCACGGCCCTCCGCCATGGCTTCGGCGAAATTCGCGAACAGAACCGTGAACCACAGCCAGAGCGTGATCTGCAGGTTGAAGCCGAGCGCTTCGTGGGGATGAAGGATCAGCAGCGCCGTCGTGATCACGCTGCCGATCTCCACCACAAACATGACGGGATTTCCCATCATGTGGCGCGGATTCAGCTTCAGCACAGAACTCCAAGCCGCGCCGCGCACTAATTTCAAATCCCAAATCGATTTCTTATGACTCGCCATAGTCTCTTCCTTAGAAAGTCTTTCCTACGTACAGCAGGAGGTGCTCGAGAATCGGCCCGAGACTGAGCGCGGGGAAAAAGGTCAACGCGCCGAGAATCAGAATCACGCTGATCAGCAGAAACGTGAACAGCGGAGTCGTGACCGGGAACGTCCCCAACGATGGCGGCACGTATTTTTTCTGCGCCAGGTTTCCGGCGATCGCCAGCATGGGGATGATCATGAAGAATCGTCCGATCAGCATGGTGAGGCCGACGGCGGCGTCATACCAGAGATTGGTTGCTCCCAGGCCGCCAAATGCAGAGCCGTTGTTGCCCGCAGCCGATGTGAAGGCATAGAGGATCTGGCTAAGGCCATGAGGTCCCGGATTCGTGATCGCGGAGGTGCCGAAGCTCTTCACCGTCGAAATTCCGGTCAGGGAAAGAATGACGAGCGGGAAGACCAGCGAAACCAGCATCGCCATCTTCACGTCATAGGCTTCGATCTTTTTGCCGAGGTATTCTGGTGTTCGGCCGACCATCAGGCCCGCGATAAAGACGGCGAGCACGATATAGATCAGAATTCCGTACATGCCCGCACCTACGCCACCGAAGATCACTTCGCTCAGCATGATGTTGACCAGCGGCACCATGCCGCCGAGCGGGGTGTAGGAATCGTGCCAGCCATTGATCGCGCCGCAACTCGCGTCAGTCGTCACCGTGGCGAACAGTGCCGAACTGGCGATGCCGAAGCGCGTCTCTTTCCCTTCCATGTTTCCGCCGGGCTGCGTGTTGTTCACATGCTGCGCGACCGTTGGAGGATAAAGAGGGTTGCCTCGCGTTTCTGCCCAATAGGCGGTTGTGACGCCGCACAGGAATAGAATGGCCATCGCAGCCCACACCGCCCAACCGTGCGCACGCGATCCGGTCATGCGGCCAAGGGTGAAGGTCAGTCCCGCGGAGACAGCAAAGATCGAAAACATCTCGATGAGGTTGGAGAAGGGAGTCGGATTCTCGAACGGATGCGAACTATTGGCGTTGAAAAACCCGCCGCCGTTTGTGCCCCACTCTTTAATGATCTCCTGCGACGCGACCGGCCCTTGGGCGATGGTCTGCACCGTCTGCGTATCCATCACAGGTTTGCCTGCCGCATCCATGGCGGGTTTGCCGTCCGCGCCCAGGTGCGGCACCTGCTGGGGTTCGATCAGCTTCACCGTGTCATAAGGCTTCAGATTCTGAACCACTCCCTGCGAAACCAGAAGCAGCGCACCCACCAGACAAAACGGCAAGAGCACCCACAAGCTGGCGCGGACCATATCGACCCAGAAATTGCCGATGGTCTGCATCTGGCGGCGGGCAACGCCGCGGATGAAGGCGATGGCCAGCGAGATGCCGACGGCCGCCGAGGCGAAGTTGTGGTAGGCCAGTCCGGCCATCTGCGTGAAGTAGCTCATCGTGGTCTCGCCGGAGTAAACCTGCCAGTTCGTGTTGGTGGTGAACGAGGCAGCGGTGTTGAATGCGAGATGCTCCGGCGTGACTCCCGCGAAATGTTGCGGATTCCACGGCAATATGGCTTGAATGCGTTGCAGGATGTAAAGCACCAGCATCGAGATGGCGCTGAACAGGAGCATCGACACGGCATATTCGGTCCAGCGCATCTCGTGGTTTTCATCCACGCCGGTCAGGCGATAAAGCAGCCGCTCGATGGGACGCAATACTGGATCCAGAAATGTCCGCTCGCGCGAGAATACCCGCGTCATGAACACGCCCATGGGCTTGGTCACGGCGAAGATCAGCGCGAGAAAAACGAAGATTTGCAACCAGCCGTTGATCGTCATATCAGTTCCTTGCTCAGAATTTCTCCGGACGTAACAGCGCGTAGAACAGGTAAACCGTGGTCGCCGCGCTAATGACCAGCATGATCAGAGATTGACTGTCCATAGATCCTCCTACTTGAGACGCTCGCAGAGGTACACGTACGTGATGGACATCGCGAAGAACGCGACCGTCACGACAATCCAAAGAATGTCTTGCATATGTGATCTCCAAGAACTGCGATGATTACCACGAACCTTCTTTTCTTCCCCACCACCAGATCACGCCCAAAGTGGCCGTGTTTTGGTCCTTGCGGAGCACGCCCTGCATGTCCGACAGGAACGACGGCTGATTGGAATAATCGCGACGCCATTCGTAGCGCATGAGCAGTCCGTCGGCGACTTTGTAGTCGAAGGTGACGGTGTTCTCCTTCAGCGCCTGGGAAATTCCGCTGAACAGAGCGCCACGGTCGGACATATATTCCGCCCGGCTTGCAATCGCAACCTTCGGCGTTAATTGATACTGGATATAGGCCGCGCCGCCGTCGGTGTGCGCCGGCGCCGACGATTGACCCGCAGCGGCGTTTGCCCAGAGGCGCTGAATGAAGTAATCGCCTTCGAGGGCGAGCGTGAGCTTGGGCGTAGCTTGCCAACTGGCGTAGCTATCGAAAATGTTTGTCTTGCCGTTGGGCGCAGGCGAGATCGCAGTGAAGCACAACCCCGGCTGCACGGGGATCGGCCCGCAATTCGCCGCCGGAGCGCGATCGGGATGCTCCTGTCCGAGGTAATAGTTCATTGTCCAGGTCAAGCTCTTGGCGGGCTTGGCGGTAAAACCGAACAACTCATCTTTGAATCCGTTGGTGGCTTCGACCTGGTTCGTGCCGTTCACGATCCAGTAGTTCAGCGAGAAACGATCGTTGAGGGGAAGGCTGACGCGCACCCCCATGTGATAGAAGGGCAGAAAGTTGAACCAGAACGCGCGTGAGTAGTTGATCTGGTCTTTCGTGTAATTGCCTTCGATTCCCAGCGAACTGCTCCATTTGCCGAAATCGACATTCAATCCTTTGCCGATGGGCGCGACATACGTGCCGTAAGCCTGAAAGATGTTGCGGTAGATGTCCGGCCTCGGCTCGTTCGAAGGATTGCCCTGCAGCGTGTCCGTTGCCTGGCCAAACTGCAGGTCGAGGCGGCCTCCCCAGCGGCGTCCGGCACCGGGATCGGGCGCATGCTCCACCACGAGACTGGCCTGGTTCAAGCTCAACTCGTTGCTAAGGACGTCATAGGCGCGCAGCAGGTTCACGCGGCCCACCGGGTTGTTGAAGTTGTACGCGTAATAGGTGTCGAGGTTCAGATTGATGGTCGTGTCATGCAGAAAGTCGAGCGACTTGCGATCGTCTGCCGTAACGCTTACCGCGGAAGATGCCGGCGGAGGCTGCGATGATGCGGCCGTAGATTGTGGCGCCGGAGTGCCCGGCGGCTGAAGCTGCTTCACGAGTTGTTTGAGCTCACTCACTTCTGCTTCCAGTTGCTGCACACGTAATCGCAGATCGTCCGTCCCAGCCTGCGAAGAGGCCGATGCCGTCTGCTGCGACCATGCGATGGATGAAGCTGCAATCATTACGAAAACGCAAGCGAATGGCTTCATGATCTTCAGCCCACTTTCTACGCCGCCTGCGCCGTCCTCCTTTTCGATGAGGGACGCAAACGGCGCCCCTTACTACGAACGATTTCTCAGAATTTGACCTCAGAACTTCACTAGGATCGCCATAGTGGCGCGATCTTCGGTCTTGCGCAGATCCGGGAACCAGGTGTTCGTCGGCGATCCGTCGCAGGTGCTGAATCCAGCCAGACAAACCAACGATCCCGGGCTGCCATTGTTGCCACCCGGCGGGGTCATTCCGCCGGGACCATTCCAGTACGGCACATTCGCATGCCGATGATTGAATTCCCAGCGGAACGTAATGTACTGGCTGGGCATGTAGTCGTAAGTCGCGGACATATCCCAGGCTTTAAACGGATCGCCCGGATTCTCGGTGAAATACGGAGTGCCCGTAGTTGCGGTTGCGCCGTCGATAGGGGGCAACAGAACCAGATAGCGGCCGGGATTATTGATCTTGCCGCCGCCGAGCGTAAATCCGTAGCGGTCCTTCTTGAACCACCAGCGGTTGTAAAGCATGTATCCCAGAAAACTTTGCTTGTAGGAAACAATCTGTCCCGCAGCATTCTTCTGATTGGTGGTGCAGTTCACACCGCCGCCGCTTTCGCAACCGGCGTCGCCAGTGACGCTGAACGCCATTTTGTCCAAGAACCGTTCCGGGTGATCGTAATACCTCACCTCGATACTGTTGTCGGTGTGGTAGCGCGTGCGATTCGGGATGCCGAGCGCATCCGCTCCGGCCCCATAATTGTTCGATAAGAGTTCGAGCCACGGCTTGGGACGATAGAGAACCTGTCCGCCAAAGCCCAGCCTGCCGTTGAAGCGCGCATAGGATTGCCAACCATTGACGATCCACGGCTCGATCTTCAGTTTCTCCGTGGGAAACATCTGAATGCGCATGCCGGTGAAGAACCATGGCGTGTTGGAAGAAACGTACGAAGGCTGGTAGGCCCAGTTGTCAAAGTTATAAAAGCTGAACAGGCCGACATACGACAGGAAGATGCCGGCATCGACGTTGATACCGTGCATTGCGTCGAAGTGATATCCGCCGTAGGCCTCGTTCACATAGCGGTAGGCGTTATCCAGTTGCCATTGTCCGCGCGAATAACTCGCATCGTTGCGGGGGGTAGCCGTCGCATACAGGCCAATCTGGCTCAACACGCGCGCTCGAACGTGATCGTAGTGGAAATCTCCTCCCACCCCTAAATGTGTCAACCCAACTTCATTCGATCGGAATACCTCGCTCGATCCGCTGATCGTGTCGTCTTTGGGATGATTGAAGTCATAGTGATAGGCAACATCCACGCGGACCTCGGGCGTGAAATACTTGGAGTCGAAGGGCAAGTCCTTCGTGCGTGGATTGCCGTTGAGCCAGGTCCAGTCGGCATAGGCGAAGGGCTCGGCTTTTGCGGGTTTCGCGGGCGACAGGGATTCCGCCTGCCCTGAAACTCCGAGTGGCGTGGGACTGGTGATCGCATTGTTGACCACCGGTGCGACGGAGACTTCTGTGGCGCGAGGAGACTCCGCGGACCCTTGCTTCTTCAGCTGCGCCTCCAGTTCCGCAATCCGTTTCTTCATTCCATCCAGCTCAGCCAGAACTTGTTGCGGAACTGCAGAACTCGCGCCGCTCGCTTCCGTGTTCGAAGGCGCCGGTCCGGAACTGCTTTGCTGACTATGTGCGGGAAGCGCTAGCCCCAGGCAGAAGGTCAGAACCAGGGCGACGCGGTCGCGATTCTGGGGCTTGATTTTCGAAGCGTTAGTATCCATCACAATGATTTCTCCTCGACCGCGCTTTGGATAAAACCGAGACCAATACACCTTCATGGGCCGATGCGTAAAAAAGGCGGTTTCCTTCAGCAGAGCCGTCAGCATGCGGACAAGGAACGTAACCGCTCCGAGGCACAGAATTGCGAATGCCAGTTTCATAGCAGTCTGATACGACTATTGTTGAAAGGAATCTCCAACGATTGGAAATCACCGGGCGTAAAAGCGGGCACAAGAATTCGTAAGGAATTCGTAAAGAAGCGTCCGACAGTCACCGGTTACCTAAGCGGCCGCCCCCGGGCTTTGCCCGAACCGTTCAGCATCCCCAGTCGGCTTCGCCGGGAGTGGCATAGTACTTGCGTTTCTTCGGAACTGCCGGTGCCGCCAATTCAAGGAGCGCAAGACGGGCCGCCGCCACCATTCGGCGGCGTTCGGGCTGCGGAGTGCTTTCCCAGGTAGAAGACTTGTCGTTGGCCTGCTTCTCTGACTCCGGCGCCAAGGCTTCATGGTAGTGGTAGTAAAGTCTCGCCAGCTGTTCCGCATCCACGTCTTGAAACATCGTCATGATCTTCTTGCCCCTTCGAACTGGATCCTCGGTCTCGCGGCGGTCACACACTCCTTGCCGCTTCAACACATTGGATTCGAGGGGGCGTAAGGATTGAATAAAGACTTCGTAGAATGTTCGTAAGAGAGAGTGGCTGATCTTATTCCCCGGGCTCGAAGCGGTATCCCACCCAGGGTTCGGTCACGATATACCGTGGTGATGCGGCGTCGGGTTCGAGCTTCTTGCGCAACTGGCCGACAAACACACGCAGGTATTCCACCTGCTCCGTGCTCTGTCCGCCCCAGATGGCAGCCAGCAGAGAGCGATGGTTCACCACCTTGCCCGGACGGCGAGCCAGAAAGACGAGCAGTTCGAATTCCTTTGGGGTGAGGCGCACTTCATGGTCGCGGACCATCACGCGTCGCGCCGCGGTGTCGATGTGGAAGTCACCGATCTCGATCACAGGATCGGCTTCGCTCTCGGCAGGAACCCGGCGAAGGTTCGCGCGCACGCGCGCCAGCAGCTCATTCATGCCGAACGGCTTGGTGATGTAGTCGTCGGCCCCGGCATCAAGCGCCTCGACTTTTTGCCGCTCCTGATCGCGCACGGAGAGCACAAGAATCGGAATCTGGGAAACGGCGCGCACGCTGCGGGTTAATTCGACGCCGTCAACCGATGGCATGGAGAGATCAGTGATGATCAGATTCGGCGACCAATCCTTCATGATCTCGAGCGCCATCTCGCCGCTGTTGGCCACGCGAATGTCATAGCCCTGCGCCGAAAGACTAGTGCGCAGCACCCGCGTGATCTGCGGCTCGTCGTCAACCACGAGGATGTGCGGGTGATCGCCCATCAGCGGGCCTCCTGGGTAACGATGTGGACGTCGACCGACGGCGAGTCGCGCAGAAAGCGTTGGATTGCAGACAAGTACAGATATCGTTGCCAGCCCGTGCGCGCCGAACGCCCGAAGATCACCTGGGTGATGTGATGCTCGCGCACCAGCTGCGCGAGACCATCGGCGATGCTGCCGCCGGTCGCGCGGATCACGCGGCCGCCGAGATTTTCGGCGAAGCGGATATTCTCCGCCAGTGTTTTTTGATCTTCCGGACGGGTATCGCGGCCCACATCAATATAAAAGACAAAAAAATCTCCGCCCATTGCCCTCGCCATTCGGGAACCGCGTGCGACGATGTACTGCGCTGCCGGATTGGAACTGACGCACACCGCAATCCGCTCGCGCACGGTGTGCGCGGGCTGGCTGTCGTTTTTCTCGAGGAATGCATCCAGACTGCGATCTACCACGCCGGTCACCTGCCGCAAGGCAAGCTCGCGCAGCGCAATCAGATTTCCCGGACGAAAGAAATGTGACAATGCCCGCTGCGCGCGATCGACGGGATAGATATCGCCGCGTTGCATTCGCTTTTGCAGGGCCTGCGGCGTGAGATCGGCCAGCACAATTTCGTCTACTCGCTGCATCACCCAGTCCGGCACAGTCTCGCGAACCTGCACGCCAGTAATCTGCTGCACCGTCGGTCCAACGCTTTCCACGTGTTGCACATTCATCGTCGAGAGCACGTCGATCCTGGCATCGAGCAACTCGATCACATCTTCATAGCGCTTGGGATGCTTGCTGCCATCGATATTCGTATGCGCAAGTTCGTCGATCACGGCAACAGCGGGCTTGCGCGCAAGGATGGCGTCCACATCCATCTCTTCGAACACCGTGCCTTTGTATTCCAGCTTGCGGGGAGGGACGCGCTCAAGCTTGGCGGCCAGCTCCGCGGTGGCTTTGCGTCCGTGTGTCTCGACCACGCCGACCACCACGTCCTCGCCGCGGCTGGCGCGCCGAATCGCTTCGCTCAGCATGTTGTAGGTTTTGCCGACGCCCGGAGCGTAGCCGAGAAACAATTTGAAGATGCCGCGCGACTTTTCTGGAGAAATTTCTTGCAGCCACTGTTCCGGTGTCTTGGGCATCGCAGTCATTTTCGTTCGTGGGCCACGAAATGTCACCTCCATCGTACAATGCGGGGGTGAAAACCCGGCCCAGCACACAGGCTGTACGTTACGCTGTTGTGGCGATTGGCATCGGGGTGATCACCGCTGCCGGATACAGGCTGCATGTCAATCAGACCACCGTCGCCCTGATGTTTCTGGTGATGGTACTGCTGACGTCGGCATACTGGGGCCTGCGCTACGCCGTCGCCATGGCGGTGATTGCCACTGCAGCCTTCAACTTCTTTTTTCTGCCTCCAGTCGGAACCTTTACCATCGCCGATCCGCAAAACTGGGTGGCACTCTTCGCTTTCCTGATTACTGCCCTGGTCGCCAGCAATCTTGCGGAGCGCGCTCGTCGCGAGGCCGAAGGCGCCAAGCAACGCCGGCGCGAAGTGGAGCGCCTGTATTCGCTGAGCCAGCGGCTGCTCGCTTCCGACAACGTTCTGGAACTGCTCAACGCTCTGCCGCAATATGTGCAGGAGACTTTCTCGGTCGATAGCGTGGTAGCAATGGCGGCTGATCATCAGACGGTCTATCGCTCATCTCTCGACGCGAAATTCGAGGAAGGCGTGCTGCGCTCGACCACGCTGCGCGGCGAGCCCATCACGCAGGGTGGTGTCTCGTACGTGCCCTTGCGTTTGGGGATGCGAACCGTGGGCGCGCTTGCGATCGCAGGCGGCGATCTCTCTCGCGTCACTCTCGACGCGTTGGGAAGCCTTGCCGGGCTAGCCGTTGAGCGTGCCCGCGCGCTGGAGGCGCTCAGCAAAAATCGCGCCGAACAGGAACACGAGCGGCTGCGGACGGCGCTGCTCGATTCGGTCACGCACGAGTTCCGCACGCCATTGACCTCGATCAAGGCGAGCGTGACGACGTTATTATCCGGTGCAATGATTGACAGTACTGGCCAGCGCGATTTGCTCGACGTCATCGACGAAGAGACCGACCGCTTGAACCGCCTGGTCGGAGAAGCCAGCGAGATGGCGCAACTCGACTCCGGAGCGTTCAAACTCGATCTGCGGCCGCACCCGATCGAGGATGCGCTGCGGCCTGCGCTGGAAGACGCCAAGGCGTCGCTCGATGGCCATGCGGTTGAGGTCGTCCTCGCGCCCGACTTGCCGGAAGTGCGCATGGATGTGCAACGCATTCGCGAAGTGTTGATGCATCTGCTCGAAAACGCCGGCAAGTATTCCGGGAGTGGTGCCCCGATCAAAGTTACCAGCGAATTACAGGGAGATCGCGTGCTGATCAGCGTGGCCGACCGCGGTCCGGGAATCGATTCCTTCGAGCAATCGCTGATTTTCGAGAAATTTTATCGCGGACAGCATCAGCGCTACTCTGCGCCAGGAACCGGCATGGGACTTGCGATCGCGAAGGTCATCGTGGAGGCACACAGCGGCTTCATCGGCGTGGTCAGCCAACTTGGAAGCGGATCCGTGTTTTCTTTCAGCCTGCCAGTAGAAAAAGGAAATGTGTCAGCAAGCACATCGGCGGCCCGGCAAAGCTAGGCTACAATTCAGGACGAGCTTAGGAAGCTTGCCCTAAAGCATCCCATGACAGCTGACATTGCGACCAGCGCACCCTCCGTACTCGACGGGAAAAAAATCTTCTACAACCGCTTTCTTCTGATCGTGGCCGGTCTCGGCGGCCTGCTCTACGGCGTCGACGTCGGCATCATTGCCGGAGCCCTGCCCTATCTGCAGGACACGTCGGGCTTCAGCGGCGGTCAATTGTCACTCGTCGTCGCGGCAGTGTTGTTGGGCAGCGTAATTTCTACGCTGTTTGCCGGACTGCTCGCCGACTGGATGGGCCGCAAGAATCTGATGGCTTTGAGCGGACTGATGTTTTGCATCAGCATTCCGACGATTGCCCTCTCCGCCGGCTTCACCGCTCTCGTCCTGGGCCGCCTTCTGCAGGGAGTGAGCGCTGGGCTCATCGGTGTGGTCGTACCGCTTTATCTGGCCGAGTGTCTGACGGCGACGAATCGTGGCAAGGGAACCGGAATTTTTCAGTGGCTGCTGGTTCTTGGACTGGTGATCGCGGCTGCGCTTGGGCTCTATTTCAGTTTTCGTGTCGACCAGGTCGCAAAACTCGCCGATGCTCGACGACTGTTTGCATTTAAAGATCATGCCTGGCGAGGGATCTTCTGGGTCTCGCTGCCTCCCGGCATCTTGTTCGTGATCGGCAGTTTGATGGTGGCGGAATCGCCGCGCTGGCTGCTGCGCCGCGGAAAAAAAGATGCGGCCTATGCCGCATTGCTGCGCTCTCGCGCCACCGAGCAAGCGGATCTCGAGTTGCGTGAGATGGAAGAGGCGGCCGCTGCGGAGAAGACACATCTCGGCTCAGCAAGCCAGCGAGCGAAAGAGTCCCTCGTGCGCCGCAAGTACGTGATTCCGTTTGTGCTCGCCTGCATCATTCTGGCCGCCAACCAGGCGACTGGAATCAATTCGATCATCGGTTACAACGCCGACATTCTGTTGCAGAGCGGGCTTTCCGACTTCGCGGCGCACTGGGGCTACTTCTTTTTCCAGTGCATTAACTTCCTGTTTACGCTGGGCGGAGTGTTATTAGTTGACCGGAAGGGCCGCAAGTTCCTGCTTTCGCTTGGCACAGCAGGAATTGTTCTTTCACTTGCCTGTACCGGATATCTCTTTACTGGAAACGAGAAGCAACGGGTCGATTCGCAAGCAGCGGCACAGTCTCGAGTCTCCCCGAGCCAGGAGCTCACACTTAGCTACAGCGCGGATCTGGCCAATCAACTGCTAAGCGAAAGTGGCCATGGGCCGACTGACCGTGAAACTTCTTTGGTGGTCATTTATTCCTACGGCGATTTCCGCGCGACGAGCCAGGTGGTCCGCTCGAACGATCCCGCAGCTAAGCCAATTGAAATCACGCGCAGCAAGTGCGTTCCAGCCAACAAAGTCGTGGCGTTCTTCTCGAATCCGTTTGGCAATCTCGACACGGCACGAACGGCTCCGCTCAAGATTGAACACGCGCTCATCAGCACCATCCCTGGTTCTGGCAATGGATGGCTGGTTGCCATCACGCTTTATATTTTTATGGCTTTTTATGCCGTCGGTCCTGGCGTGTGTGTGTGGCTGGCGCTTTCGGAGTTAATGCCGACGCGGATTCGTTCCAACGGCATGAGCATCGCCCTGCTGCTGAACCAGGCAGTTGCGACCTTCATCGCGGCAGTCTTCCTGCCGACCGTCGGCAAGTACGGATATTCCACCATGTTCTTTGGATTCGCGGCGTGCACGATCGTCTATTTCGTTACAGCGACGTTCTTCCTGCCCGAAACGAAAGGCAAGACGCTGGAGGAGATCGAAGCGCATTTCGAAGGAAGATAGAGAGCACGGGCTTTGCTCTGCGCCCCTCAGCGTATTCTCGGCGTTCTCTGCGGTAAAGCTCTTAACCGCAGAGTTCGCAGATAACTTCCGCGGAGAACGCAGAGGAATTATCCTTCAAGCCAAGGAAATCCTTGGTTTGCCGATTCCACAGAAAATCAGTTACCCTCACCCAAGTCATTTATGACTCCCACAAAACACAAGAAAACTGCCGCGAACCACCAGTTTGCCCACGCTATGCGCCGCGAGATCTATGAGCAACCGGCCGCGATTGCCCGCACCGTGGCCAAACATCTGAAAAATGACATTATCTTTCCCGGAGAACTGACCCCGATCGAGAGCGCTCTCTTGATCTTCGAAAAACTGATCATCGCCGCCAGCGGCTCGAGCCGCCATGCAGGTCTGGCGGGCGAAATTATGATCGAGGATCTCTCCGGCGTTGCGGTCGACGTGGAATACGCCAGTGAGTATTGCTATCGGTCAACGCATGCGGCGGTCGATCCGATCGTCATGGTAATTACGCAATCGGGGGAAACAGCCGACACGATCGCCGCTCAGCGTGAAGCTCTGACGCGCGGAATCAAGACAATTGCGATTTCCAACATGCCCGACACCACCATCACGCGCGAGGCGAGCGCAGCCTTGATCTCGGGCGCCGGCCCGGAACTTTCCATCCCAGCCACCAAGAGCTTCACAACGCAGCTCACCATTCTCTATCTCATGGCTCTGTTTCTTGCGCGCAAGCGCGGGCGCATGACCTCGGAAGTCACTCGATCTGATCTGCAGCGTTTGATGCAGCTTCCCGAGGCCATCGAATCGCATCTGCAGACCTGGGACAGCCTCGCCGAGGAGTTCGGCAACGTACATTTCAAGGCTGAGAAGTTCCTTTATCTCGGCCGTGGCGTGCATTACGCGATCGCGCGGGAGGGCGCTCTGAAGCTGAAGGAGATTTCGTATGCGCACGCGGAAGGCTATCCCGCCGGCGAACTGAAACATGGCCCCAATGCGCTAGTCGATGAGAAATTGCCGGTAGTCGTACTGGCGACCTGCGATCACAGCGATCCGGATTCGGTGCTGCGTTACAGGCGCACGCTCGACGTCATGAAGGAAGTGAAATCGCGCCGCGGAAATCTGGTGGCCGTCGCAACCGAAGGTGATAAGGAAGTTGCAGACGTTGCCGAACATGTCTTCTACGTTCCTGCAGCTCCTGAGTTGCTGCTACCTGTAGTGGAAGTCATTCCGCTGCAGCTGTTTGCTTATCACGTCGCGGTGAAGAAAGGCTATGACGTGGATCACCCGCGGAATCTGGTGAAAGCGGTGGTGACGGAGTAATGCCAGAGACCATGGATCCATTCGCTCAATTCAAACAAGTTCAGAAAGAAAGCTGGAAGCATTTCGGACGGATGGAGACTTTGACCACGGCGTCTGCGGCGCGCCTGGTGCAATTTGCCGGAGTCGCAAAAGCAATGCGGGTACTCGACGTCGCCTGTGGAACCGGGGTGGTGGCCGTGACGGCTGCACGCCTGGGTGCCAAGGTGAAAGGAGCCGATCTCACCCCGCAATTACTGGAGCAGGCCCGCGAGAACTCTCGCACCGCGGAGGTTGAAGTCGAGTGGGTGGAGACAGATGTCGAAAATCTTCCTTTCCCAGACGGAGAGTTCGAGATTGTCCTCAGTCAATTCGGGCACATGTTCGCTCCTCGCCCGGAAGTTGCGATCGCCGAAATGCTGCGTGTGCTTCGCCCCGGCGGAACAATCGCCTTCTCCACCTGGCCGCCAGAATCGCAATCCGGGCGCTCGATGGCTCTCGGGGGACGTTATCTGCCTCCCCCTCCGGCGGGTGCTGCATCGCCCACACTTTGGGGTGATCCCAACATTGTCCGGGAGCGCCTCGGAGATGCGGTCGAAGAGATCGTCTTCGGTCGCCACCACCTCTCGACTCCGGCACTGAGCCCACAGCATTTTCGTCTCGATCGCGAACGGTCGGTTGGACCCATGATCAAGATGGTGGAAGCCTTGTCAGCGACCAATCCCGGGCGGCTGGAGGAATTTCGACGGGAATATGACGCGCTGGTGGCGCAGTATTTGAGCGACAACCTGGTTCGGCAGGATTATTTGCTGACTCGGGCAAGAAAGCGCTGAGAAGAACTGGTTGCCCCACCCTTCCCGCGTTCTTTGCGGGAGGGTGGGATAGACAATCAGAAATCGAAAATCGGCAATCCGGAATTATTCCGAGACGCTGTGTTCTTCGTTCTTCGAACGAAGGACGCACAAGTCACTATTTCTTGCGCACCAAATCAACGGAAATGAATTTTGCGTGACTCCTTACGTCCACTACCACCTTGCGGCTCATCCAGCCCATGCGACCTTGAACGAAAACGAAGTAACGGCCGGGAACGACACTGTCAAACTTGAAATACAGGAGTTTGGGGAGCAAACGGAACTTCGTCTTTGCGCCATAGATGACGCGCAGATCGCCGTCGGGGCGAACCAACGAGATCGAAGTATCCACAAGTTCCGAGTCAAACGCTGACCTGTCGTCGGCAGAAATGAACCCTCGAACGGAATAGGACGCTTGCTTCGCAACCTGGAAAGTGATATTCGATTGGGTTTGTCCCGCCTGAACCGCAATTGGAATTGCTTTGGCAATGTCTGCGACGCCCGGGTAGTACAGCGCCGATACAGCCTGATCATCCCGCTGCACGAAAAACAGGTAGTATTTGCCGGGGCCAAGGTTCTGAGAACAGAAGGAGCCGTCGTCTTTGAATTCTGCGTAAGGAGGCGAAGCCGGAGAGTAGCCGAGGGTCGAAAGAAAAGTGATCGAACCATGGCCATTATCTTTCGGATCGCCATGAACGAGCTTCCCACAGATTTTTCCAGTGGCGGCCTCGAATCTTTTCCGCCCCTCTTCATAGGCTCTTTTGCGCGTTGCTTCTTCGTTGGCGGAATCTCTCTGCGACCATCTGCTGATCGGTGCCAGATCCTTTGATGTCGGCTGCTCCCTGCGCAAATAGCGCAAATCCGTCGCAATACTTGTGTCCCCGATCCATCCGCCCGGACTACACATACTGACGCTCAGTTGATCTAAGGTTGGGCCTCCCGCATACACTAGGTAATTCAAACCGGGCATGTAGGTGGCGCCACAATCACCTCCGCCCAGTCCTGTATGAACCTGTACATCAGCCCCCAAGTTCGCTTTGAAGGTTCGCTCAACGCGGAAGGTAACTACCATTTGGGGCATCCGCTCTGTCGACGACGTCCATAAGAAAGCGTCCGTAGCAATAAGTTCACCCTCCTTCGCGTCCAGAAGGTCCCACCGGAGTTCGAATTTGATCGGAGTACCTTCGAAGATCGCATTGGCGTTTTGCTCTGCCCGCTTGGCGTTTTCCCAGGCATTCTTCTCGCGAAATCCTGCTCCACACTGGCAGGCGAATGCGCCCTCGGCCCAGATTGTGGAAAAGGCGACAATAGCTATCAGCCTGATGACAGATGCCAGCCTCATAGTTCTAGGGACACCGTGCAGCAAGGTACGGTTCCTGTCTAGAAACCAAAGTAATTGGGTATGAAGGATGCCGTCGAGCTTCGCTGACCCGGACAGCCAAGGCGGCCGTCCGCTCCCGTGGTCCGCAGTTATTCCGACACGCTGTGCTCTTCGTTCTGCGAACGAAGGACGCGGTCCACCGAGTAGGGGGCGCGGCGGCTGGGCTCGTGGTAGTGGCGGACCTGCATCTCGCCCAGCAGCCCGATCGCGAGCAGGTTCAATCCACCCAGCAGCAGGCCGAGAGCGGCCATCATCAGCGGGCCGTGAGTGGACGCGATAGATACGTGGCGCAGGAACT
>Ga0335081_10008948_pt1 | contig 16079 bp, 12 predicted proteins | sample Lox_Sample_35_FD_206713 | JGI IMG/M metagenome (GOLD analysis project Ga0335081, IMG submission 206713) | Soil microbial communities from Loxahatchee National Wildlife Refuge, Florida, United States - Lox_Sample_3.5 | ecosystem: Environmental > Terrestrial > Soil > Wetlands | place: USA... | reverse complement strand
AGGCATCCGGATCGAAATCCGAGTACCGCGATCCGCGCACCCGCACCTCGAGCCCGCGACCGCGAGTGGCTCGCGTCAGAACTCGCGCGGTGCGGTGCGAGTGGTCGATGGTGCTGACGAACACCACCGTGCCGTAGTGCCGCTCCGAGCACCATCGAGGAAGGTCGCTTGACTCATCGCCGGTTCCGGTCACGCTGCGCGGTATCAGCTCCACGGCATGCACTCCGAGTTCATTCAGTTGGCTCACCGAGACCGCTGCCGCGTTGTGATAGGCAACACCGCGCCGCAGGAATTCGCGATCCACTGAATCGGGAGGATCGGTGAATAACGCGACGCGATCCGCGACATGCTCGTGGACCAGATCAGTCGCCTCGAGCACTCCGGCGCCGTCCGAATCGACGGACAAGACGATGACATCCGCCCGTGGTAATGGGTCACTCGCAACGAGAAAGCGGCCCATCGCACGCAGCAGTGAGGTACGCAGCGGCACTATGACGAGGGCACATGCTACAGCCAGCAGCACGCCGAGGAATACCTTCTTGTACTTGCTGCCGGGCATACGGACTGCGTTAGCTTTTCCTGATGTCGGTCACATCATCGTCTCGACAACAATGATACAGTTCACCTGCCGGGCGGGCTGCTGACATATTCGAACACGTGCTTTGCATCCGGCAGCCCGTCAAGGCTCACAATATGTCCTCATGGCGGTAATCCGGGGATTGCCGAACCTGAAGAGTGATGTCCGAGTGTCAAACGGCAAGTACGTACTGATTTCGCCCTGTCGCGACGAGGCGCAGCACATGCGCCGCACGCTCGAGAGCGTTATGGGGCAGAGCATCCCCCCGGCGCTGTGGGTCGTTGTCGATGATGGCTCCACGGACGATACGGCGGCGATCCTGGAGAGCTACCTCTCCCGCATGCCGTACCTGAGGGTGGTGCGTCGAGCGAACCGGGGTCGTCGAAGCGTCGGGCCCGGTGTCATCGAGGCTTTCTACGCCGGCTTGGAGACGGTTGCGCTCGATGAGTTCGACTATGTCTGCAAGCTCGATCTCGATCTCGATCTTCCACCCCGTTATTTCGAGCTGCTCATCGCGCGCATGGATGCCAATCCTCGGCTCGGTACCACATCCGGTAAGCCATATTTCGTTGCCGCCCGCGGCGGCAGCCTGGTGCCTGAGGTCTGCGGCGACGAGATGTCGGTCGGCATGACCAAGTTCTACAGAGTCCAGTGCTTTCGCGAGATCGGAGGATTCGTGCGCCAGGTCATGTGGGATGGCATCGACTGTCATCGCTGCCGCATGCTCGGCTGGGTCGCCGAGAGTGTGGACGACGAGGCGCTGAGGTTCATCCATCTGCGGCCCATGGGATCCAGCCAAAAAGGCATCTGGACCGGGCGGGTCCGCTCGGGCTACGGACAGTACTTCATGGGCACCGCGCCCGCTTACTTCCTCGCGGTCACGATATTCCGCCTTGTGAAGCACCCCGTATTGGTGGGCAGCATGGCGATGTTGTGGGGCTACGCCTCGAGCGCGCTGCGCGGAGCAGGGCGCTACGAGGATCGCGAATTCCGCAAGTTCCTGCGTCGCTATCAGTACGCCTGCCTGCGGCTCGGCAAGCGCCGCGCAACCCGCAAGTTCGACGACGCACAGGAAGCGGTCTGGCGAGCCAGGGTGACGCCGCACATCGAGGGGTTCCAGCCGTGAATCCCGCTCGCGTAGAGTTCTTCGGCAGTCCTTTCGATCGCATCGGCATGCAGTCGACGATCGAGAAGTGCATCGCGTGGTGCAACGGACCTCGGGTGGCGCACACGGTCATCACGCTGAACGCGGCGCTGCTGTGCATGATGAGACGCGACGCGGAGCTGCGCACGGCGTGTCGTGCCGGTGACCTGATCGTCGCCGACGGCGTGCCGGTGGTGTGGACCTCGCGGCTCGCCGGCGTTCCTTTGCCCGAGCGCGTTGCGGGTGTCGATCTCACCGCAAGGCTGCTGGCCGAAGGGGCGGCTCACGGTCTGAGTGCCTACTTCCTCGGCGCCCGCCCCGAAGTTGTCCGGAGCCTTGCAGACTACTGCGCCAGCAAGTATCCGGGACTGAAGGTGGTGGGATGGCGCGACGGCTATTTCGGCCCCAGCGACCATGCGAGCATCGTGGCGGAGATCGCCGGCCTCGCTCCGCATCTGCTGTTCGTGGGCATGCCGAGCCCGTTCAAGGAGACCTGGTGTCAGCGTCACCGTGAAGCGCTCGGGGTCCCGGTGATCGTCGGGGTCGGCGGCACGTTCGATGTGCTGACAGGGTACGTGCGGCGAGCGCCCCGGGTGCTGCAGCGCGTCGGCATGGAATGGTCGTGGCGGCTTGCGATGGAGCCGCGCAAGATGTGGAAGCGCTACCTGCGTACCAACACCGAGTTTCTGGGGCTCGCGGCGCGAGAGATCCTCAGGCTTCGCGCCGGACCCCGGATCTCGTGACGGAGGGACCCGAAGTGCCGGCACAGACGGGCGAACGCAAGACCGTCGATGTCTTCATGGGGACGCGTCCCGAAGCCATCAAGATGGCGCCCGTGGTGGCGGCACTGAAGCAGCACGACGGATTACGCTGCCGGGTCGTGTGCACCGGCCAGCATCGGGAGATGTTCCACCAGGTGGCTCGCGAGCTCGGGTTCACCGTGGATGTCGACCTCGACACGATGCAGCCGAATCAGACGCTCGCAGGATTGACTGCAAGACTGATGCAGAAGATCGACGGGTGGCTGGAGGGAAGCCATCCGGACATGGCTCTGGTGCAGGGCGACACCACGACCGTGTTCGTTGCCGCCCTGGCGTGCTTCTATCGCGGCATTCCGACCGGACACGTGGAGGCGGGACTGCGCACCGCGAGCATCCTCACGCCCTTCCCCGAGGAGCTCAACCGGCGCCTGGCGTCGCGGATGGTGGCGCTGCACTTCGCGCCGACGCAATCCGCTCAGGCCGCGTTGCTGCGCGAGGGTGTCGCGCAGGAGGCGATCGAGGTTACCGGCAACACCGTGGTCGATGCGTTGTTCATGGAGCGCTCCCGCCAGCAAGAGCCGAGCATACGTGCCGCGATCGAGGACTCCTTGTCCGTGGCGATTGCACCGGATTGGGCGCTGCGCCCCTTCGTGCTCATCACCGGTCATCGGCGCGAGAGCTTCGGAGAAGGATTTGAGCAGATCTGCCGTGCGATCCGCGCTCTGGCGCTGCGCTACCCGGAGTTCCGGTTCGTCTATCCGGTGCACCTCAACCCCAATGTGCAGCGGCCGGTCAATCGTCTGCTGAGCGATGTCGCAAACATCGCGCTGATTCCTCCGCAGGGCTATCGAAACTTCGTCGCGCTGATGAGCCAGTGCAAGCTCATTCTCACGGATTCGGGAGGCGTGCAGGAGGAGGCGCCTTCGCTCGGCAAGCCGGTGCTGGTGATGCGCGACACGACGGAGCGTCCGGAGGGGATCGAGGCGGGCACGGCACGATTGGTAGGCGCCTCAGAGTCGAGCATCGTGCAGAACACGATACGGTTGCTCGACGATTCGCTCGCTTACGATGCGATGGCCAACGCGGTCAACCCGTACGGCGACGGGCACGCCGCCGAGCGTATCGTGGCACGAATCACGCGTTTCTTTCGGCTATAGTAGCGGCCTCACACCAAGGCGCACGTGTTCAAATACTTCCTGATCTCGATCGCAATCGTGCCGCTTCTGCTGGGCATTGGCGCGGCGAAAGTGCCCGACGTCAAGCGCAGCCGCTCGACACTGAGAGTCGGCTGGGCCGTGTACGCAGTTCTCTGGTTCGGCGTGCTCTATTACTTGAGATATCGATGGCGCTGAAGCCCCGGTTCGCTGCGCGCTCGGAGCCGACCGCGAAGACCAGCGTGATGACCGCGATCATCTGCGGGTTGCTGTTCCTCGGCTGGGTCGGGGAGTGGCCCCTCGAGATCGATCCGGTCATGTACCTCGGCAAGTGGCGCAGCGCCTTCGGGGCATTGGCGCCGATGTTTGCTCCCGTGCCCGGAATCTCCCTGTTTCCGTGGCAGATCCTGCTGTTCGCGAGTGTGCCGTTCTGTTTGAGTAGGAGCGGGGTGCGCCGGCACGCACGCGAGATGGACCGGGCTATCTTCATCAGCATCGCCTGTATCGCCGCTACATTCCTGTGGGGCTGGCTGCATGGCGGCGCGCCGTACTTCGCCTACTACCAGGTGTGGCGCTTTCTGGCTGCGCTGCTGATTGCATACATGCTCATGTCCGCCATGCACTCGGAGCGCGACCTCGTCACCCTCGGCAAGATCGTGGTTCTGGCGGCGCTGATTCGCGCGACGCTGTGCATTTACTTCTTCTGGACATATGTGCGCGGCAAGATCTTCCCTGCACCGGAATTCGTCACCAACCACGATGACTCCATGCTCTGGGTCGTGGCGATTCTGATCGTGGCAACCTGGGCTGCGCTCAAGCGTGCGAGGATCGCGTGGCTCGTCGCGGCTCTGGTCGTGCCGTTTCTGGCGTACGCCATGGTGGTGAACACGCGACGCCTCGCCTGGGTCGAGCTCGGCCTGGCAATGCCGGTGCTGTACTTCCTGATCGGTCCGGGACCGGTACGGAGTCGGATCAACAAGTGGCTGTTGAGAGCCGCGCCGATCTTGGTTGTCTACGTCGTGGCCGGCTTGGGAAGCGACGGCGCAGTGTTTGCGCCGGTTCATGCGCTGGCGACCACGGGAAGCAACTACGATCCTTCTTCCCTCACGCGCCAAGAGGAGGCCCGCAACCTCCTGCACACGCTGGTCGATATAGGCAATCCGCTCTTCGGTACCGGCTGGGGGCGCCCGTACGACAAAGTGGAGAGCTACTGGTCGAACTACAACGTGGAATGGGTTCTGGTGCTCTACACGCCGCATAACGCCATCCTGGGTCTGGCGGCCTTCGCCGGGCTGCTGGGGATCATGGGTATATGGGGAGTGGTGCCGACGGCAGCGTACCTCGCTGCGCGAGGCTACGGGGGCTCCACCAGCGCCGTTCCGCGAGGAGCCGCGATGGTTGCGCTCGGGACGCTTGCTGCCTACAGCGTGCACTGCTACGGCGACATCGGCCTGCAGTCCTTCCAGGTGTCGTTGATCTTCGGTGCGGCTCTGGCGACGGCGGGGAAGGTTGCGGTATGGGGAGAGGCACGGCAGTCGAGCGAGGCGCTGTCTGCGGCCCAGAAAGTCACCGCGCAGGCCGGCGGCGGGCGTCCGGCGCCTGAGCCGCAGCCGGCCTATCGCTTGGCCCGTGCGCCCTGGCGCCGGCGCGAGCCCGCCGCTCCGCGGCCAGCGCCGTCGGGCGCCAAGGGCGCGGCGGTCAGGCCCAATCGGGCGCCAAAGCCGCGGCTGTCGCGCTAAAGGTCGAAATGCAGCGATGTGCGGAATCGCCGGTGCCGTAGGCAACCTTTCACAAACCTCTCTCGATACGCTGCCGGTGCGCGACGCGCTCAGAGACTGCGTCGAGCGCATCAGCGTCGCAGAGCGGCACCGGGGCCCCGACGGCGCCGGGCTCTGGGCTGCGCCCTCCAATCCAGTGGTGTTCGGCCACCGTCGCCTCGCGATCCTCGACCTCAGTGAGGCAGGCGCTCAGCCGATGATCGATGCCGCCTCCGGATCCGTGATCACCTTCAACGGCGAGATCTACAACTTCATGGACCTGAGGCGCGAACTGGAGGCGCTCGGAGAGCAATTCCACTCGACCTCCGACACCGAGGTCATACTCAAAGCGTACCGGCATTGGGGGCTCGCGGTGGTACCGCGCTTGCGCGGTATCTTCGCGATGGCCATTTGGGATCCGCGGTCGCGCTCGGTGCATCTGGTACGCGACCACCTGGGTATCAAGCCGCTGTACTGGACCACGGTGCGCAACGGCCCGCTCGGAAAGGAAACCGTGCTGTTCGCCTCCGAAGTGCGGGCGCTCCTCGCCAGCGGCGTCGTCGAGCGCCAGCTGGACGCGGCCGGTGTGGCCTCGTATCTGGCCCAGGGCTTCGTGGTCGGCTCCGGCACCATCGTCGAAGGAATCAAGCTGCTGCCACCGGCCAGTACCCTCACCATCACCGCCGGCAAGAATCCACAGGACGCGAACGTCCACACGCTCGAGTGCTACTGGAGGCTGCCCTCATCGCGGGTCCGCCCCACGACGGAGGAGGAGCTGCGCGAGGAGCTGGCAAACACGGTACGCATGCAGCTCGTCTCCGACGCCCCGCTCGGAATCTTTCTATCGGGCGGAATCGACTCGAGCGCCGTGGCGGTGCTGGCGAGCCAGGCGGGGCGGGGCACCGTTCACACTTTTACGATCGGCTTCGACGAGACAGGCCTCGACGAATCGAAATTTGCCGCGCGGGTGGCGGCCGCGATTGGCAGCCGGCACACCAATGTGACCCTACGCGAAGAGGACTTCCTGCAGCAGCTCCCGGATGCACTCTCATCGATCGACCAGCCTACATTCGATGCCCTGAATACCTACTTCGTCAGCCGCGCGGCTCGCCAGGCCGGAATGACGGTCGCCTTGGCCGGCACAGGCGGCGATGAACTCTTTGGCGGCTACCCGAGCTTCGCGGAGTTGCCGAAGATGCTGCACGCCGGGAGATGGGTGCCGCGACTGCTGAATGGCCCCGTCGCCGGGACAGCGCGCATTGCCGGTGGACTGTTCTGGAGCCTGCTGGGGCGAACGCCACCGCAAACGCGCTGGGGCAAGATCGCCGATGTGACGTGTGCCGCGCACGACTTGGTCGATCTCTACCAGACCTCCTACGCCTTGTTCACGCGCGAGACTCAAACACGGCTTGCGGCGGGGCGCGTTCAGGCGGCGCAGAGGACTCAGGACTTCGGCCTCCCGGTGGAGATCGCGAGCGCATGGCGAGCCCGAATCGAGGGCAGTGAGATCCGCCACGCGGTCTCGCTGCTGGAATTGTCCAGCTTCATCGGTGAGCGTCTGCTGCGCGACACCGACGCCGCCAGCATGGCAGTCTCGCTCGAGGTGCGGGTGCCCCTGCTCGACTACGCCCTGTGCGAGAAGGTGGCAGGGATTGACCCGGCGCGACGGTTCTCACCGCCGGGCAAGAAGCGCCTGTTGCGGGACCTGGCGCTCGACCGGCTCGACCCCGCCATGTTCGATCGGCCGAAGTCAGGCTTCGTTCTTCCGATCGGTCAGTGGGCCAGGCGGCGTCTGCAACCGGAGATGGAGCGCCTGCTGTCCGATGCGGCATTGGTCAGCCGCGTCGGCCTGCGACCGCAAACCGTGCACACGCTGTGGCAGTCCTACGTGGCGGGCAGGCCAGGCCTGTACTGGTCTCGCGTCTGGTCCATCTACGCGCTCCTGTCGTGGGCGCGGAGCCACGACATGGCACTCGCCGCATGAATGGCGAGTCGCCAGCAATGCAGCCTCAACGGCTCAACGTGCTGTTGGTGACACCGATGGCGCCCAGTCCGCCCCGTTTCGGTGCGCAGGCACGTACGCACGGGTTGCTCAGCAACCTTGCGAAGGGCCACGACCTCTCCGCATTGGTGCTGCACGACGACGAGGCGACACCCGAGGCCAGCGGTCCCGCCATGCGCAGCTACTGCCGGGACGTGAGGTTCGTGCGCAACCCCCACGGTACAAGCGGATGGCGGCGGCGCGCGCTGCAGGCGCGCTCGTGGTTGTCCCGGAGGAGCTTCCAGCGTCACTTGTTCGCGGTCCCGGCCCTGCAAGAGGCGCTCGACCGGACACTCGGCGGCCAGCGCTTCGATGTGGTCTTCGTAAATCTGCCCTACCTTGCGCACTATCGCCTGCGCCGCTCGCCGCCCGGGGCGCCAACGCCCGTGGTCGTGATCGACTCGCACGACGTGGGCTACGATCTCGCGCGCCAGGTCGCGGCGAGCGCCGCACCCCTCGGACAGCGCCTGCACGCGAGCCTCAACTGGCGGAAGCTGGCGCGCGAGGAGCTCGCGGCCTACACCGCCGCAGATGGCGTCTGCGTCTGCAGCACCGCAGACCAGAAGCGACTCGCTGCGGACGCACCGTCTGCGACTACCGTCGTCATCCCAAACGCAGCGGACATCGACTATCTGCAACCTCGCCCCACCGATCCTGCACCCGACGGGCACACCGTGCTCTTCTTCGGTCTGCTCGCGACCGTGCCGAATGTGGACGGCGTGGTGTACTTCCTGCGCGAAATCTGGCCTCTGATTGTCCGCGCGCGCCCGGATGCCCGATTCGTGGTCATTGGAGCCGATCCCTCGCCAGCGATCCTCGCGCACGCCGGTCCCGGCGTGACCATCGTCGGGCCGGTCGCAGACCTGCGGCCGCACCTCGCGGCGGCGGCGGTTGTCGTGGTGCCGCTGCGGCTGGGCAGCGGGACGCGCCTGAAGATTCTCGAGGCCTGGGCGATGGCTCGGCCCGTGGTATCGACGGCGCTGGGTGCCGAGGGACTGGAGGCTGTCCCGGGACAGCACCTGCTGGTGGCGGATGATCCGTCCGCTTTTGCCGCCTCGGTGCTGCGGGTTCTCGGCGAGCCGTCGCTGGCGGACCAGCTCGCGCGAGCCGGGCGCGCCCTGGTGGCCGAGCGTTACTCCTGGCGCGGCGCCGCGGCAGCGCTCGAGGCTTTCTTCAAACAGGCGCTCGCGCGACGAGATGCGGCGCCGGGATCCAACCGAGGAATGACGAATTGAGAGCAGCATTGATCGGCGCGGGGCAGATTGCACGCCAGCATCTGAGTTGCCTGAAGGCCCTTCCGGGGGTGGAGATCGCTGGAGTGTGCGATCTTTCACCTGCGGTCGCGGAGAGCATCGCCGAGCGCTACGGCGTGCCGGCGTGGTTCACCGACCATGCCGCGATGCTGCGCGCGGTCAAGCCGGAGGTGGTTCACGTGACGACACCTCCCACCTCGCACTTTCGCCTGGCGATGGACGCGCTTGATTCGGGTGCGCACGTCGTGGTCGAGAAGCCCGCCACCGCCACTCTTGCAGAGCTTGAACAGCTGGTGCGCCACGCGGGCGAGCGGCAGCGGCTGCTCACCGAGGATTACAACTACGTCTTCAACCACGCAACGCGTGAGATCACCCGGTGGATCGAAGACGGAACGCTCGGTGCGGTCGTGCACGTCGAGGTGATGATGTCGCTGAATCTGTTCGGACCCGGCGGATTCGCCGATCCGAACGCGCGCCATCCGGCGCTCACGCTCGCCGGTGGCGCGTTGGCGGATTTTCTACCGCACCTGGCATCCCTTGCCCACCGGTTCATCGGAGCCCACCGGCGCGCGCACGCGATCTGGACGAAGCGCCGCCCGTCGATCCTGCCCTACGACGAGCTGCACGCGGTGGTCGAGGGCGAGCGCGCCACTGCGACGCTCGGCTTCAGCGCGACTGCGCAGCCCGACGCGTTCTGGCTGCGGGTCTTCGGCGAGCGCGCCCAGGCCAGCACGAACCTGTTCGAGACCAGGCTGACCTGCGAGCGGCTGCGCGACGGGCCGAAACCCCTGCAGCCGCTCTTCAATGGGCTCGAGGAGGGTAAGGCGGTGCGCCGCGCCGCGATCGGCACCTTGATGCGCAAGTTCAAGGTCGGGCCCGGGGCGTACGACGGGATGTGGTACCTGCTTGCGGCAACCTACGAAGCGCTGGCGCGGTCCACGGCACTGCCGGTGACGACCGAGCATGTGCTCGCAGTCAATCGCATGGTGGAGGCACTGAAGCCGCTGGAGGCTGCATCATGAGGGCCCTCGTGACCGGCGCCAACGGCTTTCTCGGGCGGCGGGTGGTGGCGGCGCTGCTCGAGCACGGGCATACGGTGCGCGCGCTGGTCCGTCCTGCGACCGCCGTCGAGGCGATCGGCTGGCCGGACGCCGTCGAGATCGTCCGCGGCGACCTGCGCTCGGCGCGCGAGCTCGCACCCGCCTTCGAGGGCGTGGACGTGCTCGTTCACCTCGCTGCCGCGGTCACCGGCGGCGAGGATGCGATGTTCGCCTCGACCGTCAGCGGGACGGAGCGGCTGCTGACGGCAATGGCCGGGACCGCCTGCCGGCGGATCGTGCTGGCGAGCAGCTTCGCCGTCTACGACTGGAGCGCGATCCGCGGCACGCTCGATGAGAATTCGCCCATCGAGACCGGCGCCGATCTCTACCGCCGCGATGGCTATACGATCGCGAAGTCCTGGCAGGAGCGGGTCACGCGGCGCTTCGCGGCGGAGCACAAGTGGGATCTCACGGTGCTGCGCCCCGGTTTCATCTGGGGACGCGACCACGGCTATCTTGCGGCCTGTGGCCAGCAAATCGGCCGCCTGCACGTCGTGATCGGGCCGTTTTCGCATCTGCCGCTGACGCACGTCGATAATTGCGCGGATCTCTTTGCCCGCGCCGCAGCCGACCCCCGCGCGGCGGGCCAGACGCTGAACGTCGTGGACGGGCCGGGGAAGCGCATATGGACTTACCTCGGGGATCACCTCAAGGGCTTGGGTGAGAGGGGCTTCCGCGTGCCGCTGCCGTACACGGTCGCCTTTGGCATCGTGAACGTGGTATTCGCGACCCTCCTCAAGCGCAACGAGAAGCTGCCACACGTGCTGATCCCGTGCCGTTTCGAATCACGGCTGAAGCCGCTGCGCTACACGAATCGGCGCGCTCAGGAACTGCTCGGCTGGCGGCCGCCATTTGACTACAAAGAGTGCTTGCGCCGCACGTACGGTGCAATCGACCCCGCCTAGGAGGCCTTGCGCCGCGAGGGCAGGGCGAAGGCAATGACGTCGTGGCCCGCCACGACTGCGATGATCTGCCGGCCTGCCATTCGAAATGTCATCGGCGGGGCGCTGATGTGGGCACCTGCATTGAACGACCACAGCTCTCGGCCGCTCGAGGCATCCAGCGCGTAGAGTCGGGGGCCGTCGGAACCGAACAGCAGACCGCCTGCGGTGGCAAGCAAGCCGCCGCGCGGCGCGCTCGTCACCGTGGAATTGCGTCGCTCCCAGCGCACGGTGGCGGTGATCGGGTCGATGGCTCGCACCGTGTCCGTGGCCGGATCGGTGGTGCTGTAGCCCCCGCCGATGTACATGTGCCCGGGCTCTGAGCGCGGCGCCTCGTCCTTCGCAAAGTAAAGTGCACCAGCCTCCTCGACGTTGACGTAGTAGAGACCGGTCAATGGGCTGTATGCCGAGGGCCACCAATTGGTCGCGCCGTTGGCGCTCGGATAGATATACACACCCTGCGCATTCGGCGTGGAGTTCGGCCCCCGGATCGGCCGTCCCGTCGGCGACAGACCGGTTGCCCAGGTTTGTTTGGCGAATGGTGCTCCGCGGATGAACCGACCGGTCTGCCGATCCAGCACGTAGAAGAAGCCACCGCGGTTGGCAACGGCGAGCAGCCGCTCGGTGCGTCCGTCCTGCTCGAGGTCGATCAGGGAAGGCGTCTGGATGGAGTCCCAGTCATGATCGTCTCCGGGCAGGAACTGGAAATACCACACCAGCTTGCCGGTGGTCGGGTCGAGCGCGAGCAGGCAATTGGCGTACAGATTGTCGCCGGGCCGCAGTGCGGCATTGAAATCAGGGGCCGCCGTGGCGCTGCCCCAGTAGAGCAAGCGCAGCTCCGGATCGTAGGCGCCGATCCCCCATGTGGCGCCCCCTCCGGTCTTCCAGGACTCCCCACCCCAGGTCTTGCGAGCGGGGTCCCCTGGCTCGGGGATGGTGTTGAAGCGCCAGCGCGGCGCGCCCGTGGCGGCATCGTAGGCGCTGATGAAGCCGCGCGTCGGGTACTCCGAGCCGGCGACTCCGGTAATGATGAGATCGCCGACCGGCAGCGGCGCGGAGGTGATGCTGTAGCCGGTGCGGTAATCCACGACGTTCTGATCCCACACCAGCTGCCCGGTCGTCGCATCGAGCGCGATCAGATGGGCATCGAGCGTTCCGAAGTACACCCGTCGCCCGAGCACGGCGACACCGCGCGTCGTGGCGAGACAGCACACATGAATATCAGCCGGGACCGCCCGCGTGTACTGCCAGACCTGCGCACCGGACTGGGCATCCAGGGCGAACACCGATCCAGGCGGCAGCGTAACGTAGAGGTAGCGCCCGGATACGATCGGAACGGACTCATCGGGGGCGTCGGAGGGGGGCAGCTGATGTACCCACTGCACCGACAGCTCCGAGACATTGCTGCTGTTGACCTCGGCATCGCGCGAGAAGCGCCTGCCGTCATAGGACCCTCCGGGCAGTAGCCACTCGCCGACTCCCCGCGAGGACTCCAGCAGCTCCGCGGAGGTCACCTCCGGTGCGGGGTCCAGCGTTACCGTATCGGGCGCGAACGCGCCTGTTCTGATCGCCCCGCTGCTGCCCAGCTCGCGCAGATACGCGATGACGCGCCAGACATCGGGGCGCCCGATCAGGCCGCCGACCATCGCCGTGCCCGGCACGCCCCGGGTGATCGTCCGGTAGAGCGCCCAATCGCTGTCGCCGTGCCGCAATGCGCGCCCGACGAGCGCCGGCGCGAAGCCACCTCGGGCATCCGCTCCGTGACATTTGCCGCAGTTCAGTGAGAAGAGCTCGCGGCCGCGGGTGCGGTCCCCAGCCGCCGTATGGGGGTCCTCGATCGTGGAGTAGGGATTGCCCCAGCGTGCGAGATGCCGCAGCTCGAATCCGGAGCGCGGGCGTGCGATATCGCCAAGGTCCGCCCAGGTGACATCATCGAGCAGCCCGGTCAGCTTGCGCGCGACCACGACCGCGCGCCAGCGGTAATCCGGTAGGGCCGCGATTGCGAGCAGCACGATGAGAAGCGCCAGAAGCGACGCTCTTGGAATGGTCAGCTTCACCGAGGCAATAATGGCATCGCGCACCGGCGATTGCGCGCTTTTGTGGCCCGCGCGCGCCGGGTGGCGTCAGTACGCGTTGCGATCGTGCCAGAGTACGCCGAGGGTCCTCAGGATGATCTGGAAGTCGAGCCACGGCGACCAGTGGCTCAGGTACTGCAGGTCGTACTTGACGCGCTCGCGCATCTTGTCGACGGTTTCGGTCTCTCCACGCAGTCCACTCACCTGCGCGAGCCCGGTGATGCCAGGGCGCACTTTGTGCCGGATCATGTAGCCGCTGATGAGCTTGCGGTACATCTCGTTGTGGGCGACGGCATGCGGGCGCGGGCCGACCATGCTCATTTTGCCCTGAAGCACGTTGAAGAGCTGCGGCAGCTCATCGAGGGAGGTCTTGCGCAAGATGCGGCCCAGCGGCGTCACGCGCTGATCCTGCTTCTGCGCCTGCGCGATGGTGGGACCATCCTCGCACACGGTCATGCTGCGGAACTTGTAGACGAGGATTTCCTCGCCGTTGAGCCCATACCGGCGCTGGCGAAACAGTACCGGACCGGACGAAGTGAGCTTGATCGCTGCGGCGATCAGCAGCATCGCGGGCGCCGCGATGAGTAGCGCAAGCGATGCGAAGACGATATCCGTGACGCGCTTGAGAACCGCGTCCATGCCGTAGAACGGGGTGTCGCAAACGGCCAGCACCGGGATGCCGTCGATTTCGACGACCCGGCCCTGAATCAAATCGAAAGCGAAGATGTCCGGGACGAAGTAGATCGAGGCGGTGGTGTCGCGCAATTCGCGCACCATCTCACCGATCCGCGGCACGTTGGAGATCGGCAGCGCGATGTAGATCTTGGTGACGCCGTGACTGCGGACAAACTCGGCGACATCGCGGCAGTGGCCGACGAGCTGGTCAGGATCGATGATCTCGGCGACGCGGTCGGAGCTGCGGAAATCGAAGAAGCCGAGAAAACCCGCCTGCGGCAGCCGCCGGAACAGCTCGAAGCCAGCGTTGTTCGCGCCGATGATGATGTAGGAGGGTGCACGTGTCGTACTGGCGAGCAGCCGCAGCATTCGCGAGCGCAGCGCTTGCGCGGCGCACAGCGCGAGCGGGGTCGCGACGAACCACGTGCCGAGCATCAAGCGGGAGAAGTCACCCGTGATCTTCAGAGCGAAGGCGCCAAAGAGCACGATGGCGACGGTGGAGCCCCACTCAAGAAAGATTCGGGAATAGACGTGTCGTGCATCCAGCGCGGCGGCGCCGCTGTCGCGCGTCGGACGATTGACGACATAGCCGTAGATGAAGAACGTCAATATGGCCAGCGCCTCGACTGGGCGCGAAATTCCCCGCCCATAGGCCAGCTGGCTGGCGATCAGCGTCAGCGCCGCGATCAGCGCATCGAGCTGCTTGAGCAGCGCAACGGCTGCGGGCTCGACGCTGCCCAATCGGACGCGCTTGCGACTCGTCGAACGCGTGAGCGAGTCGGAGACCGACTCGAAAACCGCTCCCACAGGCCGGAACCTCTCTATTGTTCTTGCTGGTTAGGTTTTAATTCTTGAGCGTAGTTCACCACTTCGAAGCCCGGGGCGCAGCCTCGGAGTTGTGAAACTGTGACGGAACTCCCAATCCTGTCGGGGGCTGCCGTGACCGATATCGATGCGCCGGCTCCGGCGGCACTCGCATTATGTGAAAAGCATCGCCTAACATGAGCAATTCTCACCTTGAGCCCCCGATGGGCATCTCCCTGGCGCCCGTGCCGACCTCCGTGGTCGTTGCTTCCCGCCGTCCTCAACTGCCCGGGTTTGCGCCGTTCCCGAGCACCATCGAGTATTGCTCATCGACCAGGCGGCGATAGCCCTGCACCTGCTCTGTTATGAGGGCTCTTAATGTCGCAGCCTCGCTCTCGAGCTGCGCGAAGCGGCCCGTCAGGTCCTCGGCCCTCAACCCCTGCAGGGACAGGCAGTAGGCCTGCAGGCCGAGATCGCTCAGGAGTGCATCGACTTTCGGCAGATCCGACAGCGCGATGACGGGCTTGTTGAGAATGAGCGCGAGCACGAGGTTGTGGAACCGCGGCGAGACCACTGCGTCAGTCTCCCGAAGCTGGCGGAGCAACTCCTCCACCGTCGGCACCGGATCGGACAGTGGCTCATCGCCCTCACCGCGGGCCTTGAGCACCGCCAGCAGATCCTCCCGCACGCGAGTGTCGTACTGGGCATCGCCGATGATAAGGCGCACTGTGTGACCGCGTGATTGCAGCCACACGACGAAGTCCGCCATGAGCTCGAGATAGGCGCGATAGCCGTTGGCGTCAGTCTCATCGAGCGGGGCGGCGTAATCCTTCAGGCCCAGTCCCACCACACGAGGACGCCCGGGCTCCTTCACCTCAGCTCCGAGGTGTTGAGGCGACAGCCCGAAGACGAGATCCGGGTACACCGCATCGTGAGTGGCGTTGAAGCCGATCGCTTGCAGGCGACGCTTCGAGTCGCCATCGCGGTAGCTGCGGTAGTGCGCGAGCCCGAGACTTCGCCTGACAAACCAACAGCCGAGCTTGTGTTCGAAGGGGCCGGCACCGACGCTCAGATAGACGACCCGAGCTCTGCACAGCCTCGCAAGGATGGTCAGCTTGAACAGGTCGTACGGATAGCCGAGCGAGCCACAGCCCTTGTCGGTCACGATACCCGTTCCCGGAACGAGGAACACATCGCTGCCGGCCATCACGCGCAGGCTCCGGTACCAGTGCGCGAGCTCGCGCGGCGCCCGGAGCACGGCGCTTCGCGCAGCCCTGAGCAGCCTCGCTGCCAGCGAGCGTGAGGCCGGTCGGCCAGGCGTGGTTCGGTCGCCCACGGCGAGCCCTTGTCCGGCACTCGGGTCCTTCTGCAGATCAGACCACGACCATCCCGCTTTCTTCCACAAGGAGGGAACGGCCGCTATGCCGTGGCGTGTGCGAACATCCTCCGGATTGGTGCAGACGCACAGCAGCTGAGCATGTGGAGCGCGTCGCAGCGTCTCCTCGATGGCGGTCTGCAGAGTGCATTCGTTGCCCAAGTTGCCCGCCCCGAAATTTCCATAAAGGACGATTCTGTGTGGCTTCATCTGCCGTCCATGCCGATTCGCATCGCCAATTTGTGACCGTGTTCTCTTTTTGGCATCGTTTCTGACCGCTCCTCGCAAGCTGCATCGCAATTATGTTGTTCGCAATCGCGGAGATCCTGGAGAGCGACACGGATGGCTGCGACAGCGTGCGAAATGTTATGATTTGCGCACATTTAGAACCCAGGCGCTCGCGGTATTGTTTAGCGGTCGCG